>WNEZ01004735.1_pt1 | contig 14778 bp, 13 predicted proteins | sample 5400521 | NCBI WGS metagenome assembly WNEZ01 (sample SAMN13153339, study PRJNA577476) | soil metagenome | isolation source: 120 cm saprolite under Douglas fir tree site 2 hole 1 replicate 1 | place: USA:California | collected 2015-04-18
CGTTTAATATCACTACCAAACAGGGAACCGTGCAGGGGGTGAGCCATCGCTTCTGTACGCCAGTCCACCGCTCGGATGGCTATTCGTACCAGGCAGAGGCAGCAGCGTGATCTCGCGCCACCCTGCCCCAAACAAGGAACGCCTGCTTCCTCCCCATTGCTGAAGCCAGGGGTATCCGCAGGCGGAGGTCTGATGAGTTTGATGATCCCGACCTCTTCGAGTCGGGACGTGCTCGATAAATCGGCACTCTACATCAAAGATCGCATGTAACGGATGTATGCCAGGCTAGCAGCTAGTTGCTGCTCTTCGTATGCGATGATAGCCTCTACTGACTCATCTCGTTCAAAGGGAGTTCGCCAGTCCCCTGGTGGCTTCGCGTTGGTCTGAACCAGGCGCCACACTCGGGCGAGTTGGATTGCTGAACGGGGGGGATAATCGGGCCAGTAATCATCGGCCAGCACCCGGATGTGTCTAGCCTCCAACGCTCCAAGTTCGATTGACATGTTTACGCCTGGACAAGCTTTAGCTAAGATTTCAAACAGGGACGGGAAGTTGATCACTCCCTGTCCAAGCGGGCAGCGAACAAGGCGATATCCTTCCTCACTTAAGTAGATCCAGTAGTCCTTGAGATGAACATTTTTCACGTAGGGAGCCACTCGCCTGGCAAAGTCTAGCGGTTCCTCGGCCGTTGCCAGGGGATTGCCTGTGTCCAGGGTGATACCGAAGCGAGGTGAATCGATGGAATCGCAAAGCCAGAGTAGTTCCTCGGAAGTCAGGTCCTGGTGGTTCTCCACAGCAAGGTTCACACAGGTTCCCTCCGCAACTCTCGTCGCCTTCTGGAGTCCCGTCAAAACCTCTTGTAGAAACGACTGCCAGCGACCCGCCAAAGGTCGTCGGTCGCCACCGATCTTCGCTCCCCCTACCGCTGTGCGAACCGTGCTGACCCCCAATCGCGCGCCCAGGCCGAGAGCCTCTGTGAGTGTTTCAGCATCATACCCACTGGCTGCAAGTGTGATGAACAGCCCATGCTCCTGGGCATAACGCGCCACTGCCGTCACATCCTCACCCTGCAAAAGAGAGGTAGGCATTTCCACTCCCTCAAGGTCAGAGGCGAGGACTCGATCCATGAGCAGCCCTGGTCTGATCGCCTGGCGCCCAGACGCGGGGTGGATGCCCATACTAAAAACTGTGCCATACACGCTAAGACCAATGCGCATTATGCTCTTCCTTCTATTCGGCCGTCCAACCGCCATCGAAGACGAGGGCTGCACCAGTCATAAAGCTGGACGCGTCCGAGGCGAGGAAAACAATCGCTCCTCCAATTTCCTCTGGTTGACCCCAGCGACCTAGTGGAATGTGATTGAGAAAGAACTGGTTCGCCTGCGGGTTGTTCATCACGGGAGCATTCAGCTCGGTTGCGAATGGACCAGGACACAATGCATTGACCGTAATGTTGTAAGCGGCCAATTCAAGCGCCAATACTTTCGTTAACTGAATGAGCCCCCCCTTGCTGGCGCAATAAGCACTTCGCTCGGGCAAGGCCGTCAGTCCGAGCATGGAAGCAACGTTTATTACCCGGCCATAGCGCTGCCCCTTCATAGAACGCGCCACGGCCCGCGAACAGAGGAAAGGAGCCTTCAGATTTGTATGCTGAACCAGGTCCCAACTGGCCTCGTCAAACTCTTCAAGCGGCTTGCGGATATTGATCCCGGCGTTGTTGACCAGGATGTCGATGCGCCCGTATGCCTGAAGAGTAGATTGGACCATAGCTTCGACCTGTTGCGCGTCGGTGACGTCGACTGCAAGGCCCAGGGTATGCTGCCCTGTAGTTGCCGCTATTGCTGCAGCGCTGGCTTGCGCCTTCTCACTTTGGCGGCTTGTCACCACGACGTTGGCACCGGCTTCGGCTAGAGCCTGAGCCATCGCAAACCCCAGTCCCTGACTTCCTCCAGTGATCAAGGCGACGCGACCATCCAGTTTGAATACATCTAGAGACATAAAACTATACTCTGCCTTTCCAAAACGTAGTAAAACGTATGATTACTTGGTTTCCAATGAACAGCAAATGTAGACGAGTTGGTTACATTTGTTTATATTCTCCTACCTTTTGGGCCACTGTTGTTATCTCCTTAGCTATGGGAGGTTTAGGTGTGCACGGAAGCTGCTAGCGGAACGGTCACAGGCGGCACGTCGGCGACATCGACCCAGCGCCGCTCCTGTGACGATTGCAGGACTGCGTCAACCACGGCCTGGCAGCGCATACCATCGTAGAAGGTAGGGATGTCTCCGTGACCATCCAGGATAGCCTGGATGAAGGCAAAATCCTGATCGTAACGGAAGGTAGCGGTAGGATCACCAGCGAGGGGGTCGCGTTGTGAGCCAGGGTAGACCAGGAAATCATGCGGTACGGGTCTGGTCTCCAACTTGCCGCCAGAATGGCCAAGGCATATCTCGTGTGGGCGGTGCAAGTGGTAGATCAACGTCCCCTCAGTGCCATAGACCTCGAACTCATCAAGGCTCTGCCCACCGGTCTCGCGCCCTTTAGCCACCTTGCTCAGGTTAAAAGCAGCGACAGTACCCTGCTCAACGCCGACCCCCTCGGCAAACTCGGCGATAAAGGCGGCGAAATCCTCTACATCGGCTGCCACAAACGCACCGTTGCGTCCGGCACGCAATGGAACAAAGGTGCGCGTTAGACCTATAACGCGAGCAATAGGACCGATGAGGTTGTGACAGAAGTCTATTCTGTGAGAACCCATGTCTCCCACCTCGCCTGCCCCGGCCAGGGCACGCTGCTGACGCCAGCCCAGGTCGGCCTCAGGGACGTCCATCAGACGGGCGATACGCACGTGGCGTGGCAGGCCAATGGTTCCCAGGCCCAAGAGGTGCTTGAGATAGCGCATGGCGGGCACAAAGCGGTAGGTAAAGGCGGTCATATGCCTCACGCCTGCGCGCTCGGCGGCCTCATACATTTGCACTGTCTCAGCGTAGGTCATGCCAAGCTGCTTCTCGACGAGTACATGCTTGCCAACGGCAACAGCAGCGAGCGCGAGAGGAGCATGTAAAATAGTAGGTGTGGCGATGACAACGGCATCAACTGCCGGGTGCTGCAGCAGGTCGCTATACTCCGTAAAGGTGTGCTTCACGCCGTATTGCTCGGCACGCTGCCGCAGCAAATCGAGGTTAATGTCACATAGCGCTACGATCTCGGCCTGTGGGCAAAGTTGTAGACCCGGCAGATGCACGTAGCCACTGATGCCGCCGACGCCGATCACACCGACCCTCACTCTTGACTCACGCATATTGCGCTCCTCTCGCTTCTTTAGAGCTGTACTGGCGAAGAGAGGAAATCTCTTAGCACCAGGCAGCCAGCACCTCGTGCCCAGTTTATCCTGGTCGGGTTCTGTTTCATAATCAGCTTCAGGTTGCTGTCCAGTTGTGAGAAAACATGCTGGTGCATGGCCGCTTTCATGGGTTCCAGCAGCAGATCAACCCAGTTCCCTTCTGCCCCATTGATGATAATGCATTCAGGGTTAAAAAGATTCACCAGCGTCGCCAGCCCAATGCCCAGGTAGGTCCCGGTGAGTTCAAACGTCTTGAGCGCTTGTGGATCTCCCTGTTGTGCGAGGGTGAAGAGGGCATTGATAGCGGACGCATCAACTTCTCCGGCTTTGATATCAGCAGGCTCTGAGCGCAGCTCGCGATAGGTATTGAAGATGCCGTGATCGGCAACATAGGCTTCCAGGCAGCCCTGATTCCTACATTCACACTGCCGTCCCTTGATATCGAAGGGGATATGCCCGAACTCGGCTCCCAGTCCTTGCGCTCCGCGAAATGGTTGATCCCGAATGACGGCAGCCATGCCCAGCCCGCGTCCTAACGTCAAAGTCAAAAAATTGTGATATGCCTGCCCGTCTCCATATAGCTTTTCGTAACTGGCGAGGCAATTGACTTCGTTGTCCACAAACACAGGCATCTTCAAATGGGCGCTCAGTGGACCACTCAACTCAACGTGATGCCAGTTTAACATCCAGCTATCGATGCTGACGCCTGTTTGTGCATTCACGGAGCCCGAAATCCCACAACCTAGCCCGAGGATCTTGTTTCGCGGTACGTGGGTGCGTTCGATGAACGCTTCAACCCCAGTAGCAATCATGTCGACTGCTGCAGCGGGATTGTCGCGCAGCGGCATAGGCAATGCTTCCATACGCACCACATTCCCATGTAGATTCAACAATGCACCGATGATCTCGTGTTCCCTCAGATCGATACCAAGCGTATAGCCACCTTGGGGGGAGATCTCGAGCAACTCCGCTTTGCGCCCTCCGGTCGATTCGGCCACACCTATCTCCTGCACCAGTTGCTGCTCAATCAACATCGCGGTAATCCCGACGATCGTCCCCTGGCTTAAGCCAGACAATTTCTTCAACTGGGTACGTGACACAGGAGCATACATGCGAATTAAGTTGAGCAGCATATTCTGGTTCATCTCTCGCATCATCTTGCGATCCATAGGCTGTATGCGTTGGTTCATACCTTTATCCCTGTGTAGAAGATGTCACACAAAAACAAACTTTAATCATTGACAGAAGTTAGTATATATGGTATTCTTACTTTTGACAAGTCTATTTAGCAGAGCTTTTTGTGGTTCTAATTTTTCGGTGTCACGAATAGGATTTACTTGCGCTCATTGCTTCGTTTTCTGGCCGTCTCTATGGGATGCGTTCGCACAAGCAAAAGGAACTCTTGAAGTGCGCTCAGGCCGTGATCAACAATCCCTAAGCTATGCGCTTCGTTTGCCTGATGATATCCAGACAGACGCGCTCCGCTTGCTGGATCTCTCCCGTGAGGTCATCAATCTCACGGTGACGAGGTTGTGGGATCGGCTCGACGAGTTTGCCACCCGCACAAACGCCTACGCCTACAAACAGGTCGAGGAAATGATCACGCCGGAACTATCGCATGGACATCGCCAATGGCGTTGTGAGGCTGAGCAGGCAGGCCGCATACTTCGCGGCCAAGCTGAGCGCAAACAGCAGTTTGCCCTGATCCTTCCCCTACTTGAACAGGGCATGATCATCCCGAAAAGTGCAAACCAGCGCGGGGGCAAAAACCGGAAAGCCATTCGAGAGGCGCTGACGCAGTTGCGAGATGCGGCATCCGATGGGGGCAATGCGGTTGAACTCCAAAGTCTCATCGAGCAAGCCTGTAACTTCTACCTCGCCAACGGCTGTTTCCCTGACACCTACGAAGAGATGCAGAGCGTCCCCGTCCTCAAAGCAGGCATCTTGCCTTACGCAGGCGACGACGGTCCCGCCGAAGGCCAGACCTATCGTTTGAGCCTTGATCTGGACGCAAAAACGCTCACGCTCGCCTTGAGAACCCCCGACGAGACAGGGAAATGGGCACGCAACTGGCGCGAGCACACCATTCAGATGGCACTTCCGGAGATCGTCGTCGCGCGCACCAAGGCGGGAAAGATGCAGGCTCCCAGCTTGCGAGAAATCATCGAGCCAGATGGCACGCGCTACGCCGTGTTCGATTTCATCGTCGAGGTTCCGGTTGAGGAGCAAGCGACTTTCCAGGAGATGCGCACGGTTCTTGGCTTCGATTGGGGAGTCCGAGTGCTGGTCACGGCAAGCTGCGTCGATCTCGACGGCTCTCAAGTGGGGCGTCCCTTTTTTCTGGACACTGGCCCGTTTGATGGCAGGCAGGCACGCACCCGCCGACAAATCGACCAGCTCAAGGCCAAGGTGGCTCGACTCGAACAACAACGTGATCGCTTCCCCGTGGGTGATCCCCGGCGCACACCTTCAGAGGAAGCTCTTTCCATCTTGCGTCGAGAGATTGCCCGATGTTGGCGCAAGTATGAAGCGAGGAACAACGATCTGGCGCATCTGGCAGCGAATGTTCTCCTCGTACTCGCAACCGCCTTTGGTTGTGAACTGATCGCAGGCGAGTCGCTCAAATCGATGAAGTCTGCTGGACGAGGGCGAGGAGCCAAAGGACGCTGGAGGAATTGGCGCAACAATGCTCAGGTGCGGGGCGACTTGTGGCGCGTATTGCGCTACAAGTGTAGCCTTTCAGGTTTTCGTTTAGAGTGGCAACAACCTCGCCATACTTCTCATACATGCCCACGGTGCGGCAAACCCGCCAATACCTACACATCCCCAGAGCACCGTTCTAAGGTCAACGAGTGGGGAGCCTGGCTCTGCTGTTCCAATCCAGAATGTCTCTGGAATGGATCGAGAGACTATGCAGCCTCGCTCAATATTGCCCGCCTGGGCGCAGCCATGATTCGGCACGCACAAACTACCGGACGAGTGGTGCATCCTTCCATCACCCACTCGTCTCTTCAACCCGTTTCGTATATCGGAACGTGGGCGGCGCTACGGTTACCGCCGCTGGCCTCTCGGGGCCACCTGATCGCATCAGGAAGGATCTATTGCAATGGTTGGCGTTTATCAGTCAAGCTTCGTTCGTCGTATACCACTTCGATTATGCTCCGCTTGTGTGGCTAAGACGGACGAAAGCTGACGATAACATAACTTAACAGTAGGTTTTAGTAACGGTACTTAGAAGTACCACGACAAGGAGAACAGGACATGGCTCAAGACTTTCGCATCCCTACTTCACTCTCGCGACGTCGTTTTCTCCAGTACAGCGGTTCTGTAGTACTTGGAGGTTCCCTCCTCTCAGCTTGTGCCGGAACAGGCGGCAGCACCACCGGCAACAGCAATCTTCCTACGCTCCAACAGTGGTATCACCAATATGGTGAGGTGGGCACTCATGAGGCGGTACTCCGCTATGCCAAACAGTATACCAAAGCCAACGTGAACGTGAGCTGGGTGCCGGGCACGGGGAATGACTACCCGGACAAACTGCGCGCGGCTCTGCTGGGCACCAATGCCCCCGATGTATTTGAACTGATAAACCCCACCGTTGACCAGGTCAAGGCCGGACTGATTGAACCACTTGACGACATCATCGCAGACGTCAAAAGCGACTTCAATCCCGTCTCGCTCAGACCTCTCACCATCAATGGCAAGATCTACGCGATCAAGATGATCAATGACACGACCTTTGTCTACTACCGCAAGAGCTTGTTCCAGCGGGCGGGCCTTCAGCCCCCCACGACCGTGGACGAACTGATCGCAGCGGCCAAGAAGCTAACAAATAGCAACATGAAGGGCCTCTATGTCGGCCCGGATGGAGGGGTCAACGCTCTTAGCAATATCCTGGGCTGGTCCGCCGGTGGTGACTTCCTCTCGAATGATAACAAAATTGTGTTCAACACAGCTCGTGTGGCAGCGGCCTATGAGAAGCTTCGCGAGCTGAATACGTCCGGCGGCCTGCTCCCAGACGCGCCCACCTTCTGGTGGGACCCCTCGTCGTTCACGCAGGGTACGTGCGCGATGCAGTTCTGCGGCCTGTGGGCCATGCCTGGTATCACAAAGGCTCTGGGTGATGACTTCGGTATCTTCCCGTGGCCGGCGCTTGATGCCCAGAGCCAGCCCGCCGTAACCTTACAAGGGTGGGCGGAAATGGTTTGGGCCAAGGGCAAGAACGTCGCTGCTGCCAAGGAATTCGTCAAGTATCTCTGGATCGATAACTCCAATGTCCAGATCGACTGGAACGTGGGCTACGGCTTCCATGTGCCGCCGCGCGCCAGTATCGCGGCCAAGACAACCAAGCTCCAGAGCGGTCCAGCAGCTCAGGCCGTGGATCTCATTAACAAGTATGGCCATGCTCTTCCGCCGCTCTGGGATGCTGCCATGATTACAGCTCTGACCGACGCGGTCAGCAGCATTGTGAAGAATGGTGCCAATCCCGTGACTGCGCTGAACACAGCGGCGGACAAGGCCAATACCGAGCTGCAAACACTGCTGAGCTAAACTGAGGCTTGCATGAGTGAAAGAGCCTGGATGCATCTTTTTCCAGTGTTTCAGCCTTTCGAAGGTATCGGAGGTAGCCGCTGCGTGCAGTGGTTACTTCCAACCCTATGTCCATGCTTGGTGCGCATGGAATAGCAAATGCCATTGTACGTTTGGACATCCATTCCTGTGGTATTATGAAGTGGATGTCCAAATGTGTATTTCTGAGGAAGGATGAACTCCATGGAGTCCCTGACTACTACCACACCAGCAGAGATACTGGCCTCAGCAGAAGAAAAACAAAAGCGCGTCCAGAGAGTTCGACAGCGTTCTCTCCAGACAGCCCTGGTCTTCTGGGGGTTTGTCGGACCTTTGATCCTCGGACTGACGGTATTTTTCTATATTCCCATCCTTTGGAGCCTCGTACTCAGTTTCGCCGACGCTCGCGCAACCCTCACCCCTACTGGTTTCGTGGGGTTACAAAACTATAGGGCCATGCTTAGCGATCCTGAGTTTGTGCAATCGCTGGTGACCTTTCTCATCTTCGCCGTGTTCATCGTCCCCACCACATTCGCATGCGCATTGGGCCTGGCCCTGCTGGTAAATAGTATCAAGTTCGCCCAGGGCTTCTTCCGCTCGGTCTTCTTTCTCCCAACAGCATGCTCGTATGTCCTGGCTTCGATAGTGTGGAGAATGAGCCTCTTCAATGGCTCGCCTTATGGCCTCGCCAACACGGTGCTCCACGTTTTTGGCCATGACCTGATTGTCTGGATATCAAGCCCTAATCCTCCCTGGTACTGGCTGGTGCTGGTCACGGTTCGCCTCTGGCTCCAGCTCGGCATCTATATGATCATCTTTATCGCCGGACTGCAGGAAATTCCGCGCGAACTGTACGAAGCCTCCTTCGTTGATGGCGCGAAACGAGGCTGGCAGACCTTCCGTTACATTACTTTTCCCCTGCTGCGCAACGCGTCTATCGCAGTGCTCCTGCTGAACGTGATTGCGGCCTTCCAGGCTTTCGACGAGTTCAAAAACATCATGACCGGTGGCAACGAGATTCTAGCACGCCCTCCCCTGGTCTATCTCTACAACATTGCATTAAGTGATCAGAACTATGGTTATGGCAGCGCCGGAGCCATCATCCTGACGATCATTATCGTGATCTTTACTTTGCTTCAAGGGCGTTTCCTGGGCTTCGGCAGGTCCGAGTAGTCAGAGATTGTTGCCCGTTATTCAGTTTTGTTGCACATAGGCTGGCAATCGCAGATAAAAAGGGAGATGTTATGGCAACACTTGTTTCTCGACCAACGCAGTCACATCGTGCTCCAGGTCGATCGGTAGGGGCTATTACGAGCGCCGTACTGCGCTATGCGCTGTTGATCATCCTGGCGCTGCTCTTCCTGCTACCGTTCTACCTTATAGTAAGAAATGGTCTGGCGGCAGAGAGGGAGATCACCTCTCCCAACTGGACATTTTTCCCCAGCATACTCCACTTCGAGAACATCCAGGAATTGTTGAATGATCCAGAGGTTCCGTTTCTGGATGGAATGATCAATTCTGCGCTGGTTGCGGTCTTGCAGACGGCGGGGCAGATCCTCATTTCCGCTCTGGCTGGCTATGGTCTCGCGCGCATACCGTATCGCTGGGCAAACCTGGTGTTCTTCGCCATCCTGGTCACCCTGATGATCCCCTTTGCAGTGATCTTTGTGCCGGTCTACGTCATTGTATCGTACCTGGGCTGGGTCAGCTCACTGCAAGGCCTTGTCGTGCCCGGCATGTTCAGCGGCTTTACCACCTTCCTGTTCCGCCAGTTCTTCCTCAGTTTCCCGCGGGATCTGGAGGATGCGGGGCGCGTTGATGGCCTGGGTTACGGGGGGGTCTTCTGGCGTATTGTGGTGCCAAACTCTTATGGCATCATCGCTGCTCTGAGTGTGATTACTTTTATCACAAGCTGGAACGCCTTCCTGTGGCCGCTGGTGATTGGTCAGGACGCTTCCGCCTGGACGGTTCAGGTGGTGCTCTCCAACTTCCTGAATGCCCAGGTGCTCAATCTGCACGAACTCTTCATAGGCGCTGCTATCGGCATCCTGCCTCTGGTGATCATCTTCTTGATCCTGCAGCGCTATATCGTGGAAGGGTACAAACAGAGCGGGATCAAGGGGTGACTACTCCCCATGCATAATGGAGTTTAACAAATAAATCCGGTTATGGGGTGGGTTTCCGGGGGCCGATAAATCGGCGATGGGCGCGATAAATCGGCCCCTACGGGCGTGCCGTTCCCATTCATGGTGTCCGGGGTATTTTGTGAACGTTCATCAAGCAGGGGCTTCTATGGTGTAGGTGTTGCTGGGACTTCTGCCGCTGTGATAAACGGGCTTAGGTGTTCGTTTAAGTAGGTAGAAAGGGAGGATTTGCATATGTTACGCATTATTTTCATGGGTACGCCGCAATTTGCCGTCCCTGCGCTCGAGGCACTCATTACGGGAGCAGCGCCTGGGGTGGTGCTGCCAGAGGGTTACCAGCTTGTCACAGTCATTACCCGCGTAGATAAACCGGCCGGGCGCGGGCAAGAGATCGTCTACTCGCCAGTAAAACAGGTCGCACTGGCACACGGGATTCCTGTCTGGCAACCGGGGTCGTTGAAGCGACCGGAGAACATTGAAGCGCTGGCAGCATATCATGCTGATCTCTACATTGTTGCTGCATTCGGGCAGATCCTACCACAGGCTGTGATCGATCAACCCCGCTATGGAACGCTGAACATACACGCATCTCTGCTGCCTAAATATCGGGGTGTCTCGCCTATTTCTGAGGCGATCTTGCAGGGTGATGCTGAGTCTGGCGTGACGATCATGCTCATCGATGCAGGGGTCGATACCGGGCCGATGCTGCTCAAACGCAGTATACCACTGGCGGCGGATGAAACGACGGGCAGCCTCACGACGAAGCTGGCGACGCTGGGGGCGCAGGCATTGCTCGAGGCCTTGCCCCTGTGGGTGGCGGGTAAAATTACGCCGCAGCCACAGGACGAGCAAAAAGCGTCTCATACACGTATGTTGCGCAAGGAAGACGGTGAGATGCACTGGGAACGTCCCGCAGCGGTGCTGGCTCGTGAGGTTCGCGCCTACATTCCCTGGCCTGGCAGCTATACCCACTGGCGTGGCAAGCTCTTGAAGATCGTCACCGCTCGCGCCTTGCCGTTGAAGTCGGAGTTGGAGCCGGATAACCAGGTGGTGCCTGGAACAGTGAGCCTCCTGCGTGATGAGGCAGGACGTCAGCTTCTAGCAGTTGTCACTGGTGCCGGTCGCTTGCTGGTGGAGCGGCTGCAACTGGAAGGCAGAAAGGCAATGAGCGCGGAAGAGTTTGTGCGTGGGTACCCGGCGATTGTGGGTGAGGTGCTGAGGTAGGGGTCAGTCCCCACCCCGCGGGCGCGATAATGAGCTTTGCAAATTAATCCGGACATATCGGGTATTTTCCGGGGGCCGAAGGATTGAAACGCGCTCCGCAAGCTTCGCTGAGGCGGTGGGCACGATGAATCGACCCCTACGGATGTGTCGTCCCCGTTCATGGTATCCCAGGTATTTTGTTAAAACTCATAATCGGGCCCCTACGCAAAAATTTGAACTCTGCTGCGCATTAAGCAGCCACTTTGGGTCGGGTGACGAACGCGCCAATGATGCCTATCACACCAAGCACGAAAAAGAGCGCGGCATGCTTATAGTGTGGACTGGTGGGAAGACCAGAAAGGGTCAAGGGATGGTAGACACCAGGGATGAGGTAGAACACGCCAAGCAGAATGCCGATCACTGCGACCGCAATTGCTCCGTAGAAAAGAGCTGGATTCTTTGCCATTGTATCTCCCTTCTTAGGCATGGTTCAAATGAACTTGACAGTTCCTAACCAACAGCAAGGTCCAGCCCTGTCATGCTGAGCGCAGCGAAGCATCTCTCTGCCTATCGAGACAGACCCTTCGCTGCGCGGAGGCGTGACACGGTGTGACTGACAACACCAACTCCTAAAGCAGTATATGCACGGATGGCATGCGGTGGGTTTAGAAAGTAATACACACCTATGGCAAGGGCAACGACGCCGAGAGCGACCACGGCGTAATAAATTACTGCATTCTTCATAAAAAACCTTTCTGGATACCCACCCCATAGAATGGGGTGGAAGGAAAGAAAGGCAGCGTGAGCTGCACATCCCTTGCGGGAGAGCGTTTTTTTGGGGGAACGCTCAAACCCTGGGCGATTACGCCCCACTGTGTCAGAGCACGGGTGAAATAACCCTTCCCGGTGGCTAGAACCGCTTAGCTAGCGTTTCCATGGATAGCGCCACTTTCGGCGTGAGTAGAAGCGGTCCGGACTAGGGTGGCATCCGGACGTTCTTGTAGCGGTTAAAGCTGCTGCTTGTGCGGCGAAGTCACCCGCGATAAATCGGGGTGCTACGCGGAACAAGCCCGGTAGTCAAGAGGTTGCCTTGCGCTAGCCGTTTCGCAAGCCCATCCCCTTCAAGGGGATGGGTCCCTGACAAGAGTGAGGTTCCTATCCCTTCTGAAATGAATTCCCCACGATAAATCGGGGGACTACATACGACTGACCCTGGTCTACCCAGAGCATCTCTATTGTATCAAACGTTACAAACACTCTAAGCTATAGGACATAGATAGCATAGCCCATTTGGGTTATCTTATCAGGCTGGTCATCTTATCAGGCTTTGGCGTGCAGCACGAATATGAGGATGATCAGCGAGATTAGTCCCATCGCCCAGCAGTAGTAGGCGAAAGGGTCCAGGCGACCGGTCTCAAAGTACTTCATCAGGAACCTGGTACTGAGATAGGCGGCAACACCCGCTAACACCATGCCTACACCGATCAGGAGCCACACAGAGGCCGATTGCCCAATCAGTTGTGGTAGCTCAAGCAGGGCGGCTGCACCGATGAGGGGCGTGCCAAGTAGAAAGGAGTAGCGTGCCGCGTCTTCATGGTTGAGATGCACACCCAATCCTGCCACGATGGAAGCGCCAGAACGGGAGATGCCAGGGATGAGCGCAAGTGATTGGGCGAAGCCTACGATCACAGCATCTTTCCACGTCAGGGAAGAGAGAGGGCGGTAGAATGTCTCCTGCTCCTTAACTGCCTCGGTCAGAGTCGTTTTCCTCGTTAGGCCCAGGCGGCGTATGCGCTCACCAAGGAAGAGCAGTGCACCGTTGACGATCAGGAACGAGGCGGCGATCAATGGGGAAGCAAAGAGTTGTTTGAGCGGCGTCTCCAGGAAAACGCCGAGTAGACCTGCTGGAATACAGCCGATAATGATGAGCCAGCTCACCCATTCCTCTGTGCCTCTATGCACCTCACCCTCCTTCACACTCCTGGCAAGGGTAAGGATGACCTGTAGCCAGTCGCGCCAGAAATAGATTACCAGGGCGATGCTGGTGCCCAGGTGCAAGGCTACGATGAGTGGCAGAAAACGCTGGTCGCGCACGAGGTCGCCCCAGCCGAACAGACCTGGGAAGATCACTGTATGACCCAGGCTGCTAATCGGGAAGAGTTCGGTGACCCCTTGCAAGAGGGCCAAAAAAATGGTTTGCCAGATATTCAGGTTCATCAGTGACTCTCTTATTGATTTAAGTATTTTTGTTCATCTTGTTGGAACTCTGTTATTGTCTTTGCGAAGACGGCGCGCCTGTTGTCGGGCCTGGTAAGGAAGTAGTAGTAGTCCGTCTTTGCCGGTGCAGCAGCAGCTTGCATGGCAGCAAGCCCCGGACTACAAATGGGGGTGGGAGGGAATCCTTTATGCGTGTAGGTATTCCACAGGCTGTCTGGCGCAATATTTTTCCCCTGGTCGTTGAGCGGCCGCCAATACTTCTGGGGATGAGACTGAGAGTCGCGAGCATACTGCACTGTTGGGTCAGCCCCGAGGAGTCCTACGGTTTCATCGTTCGGCTTAAAAAGGCGGTTCCAGTAGACACTGGCTATCATCGGGGCGTCTGTGTAAGAGCCTACCTCGCGCTGAATGATCGAAGCTAGCATGACCATCTGGTACACTGTGAGCTTGTTGGCTTTGGCCAGTGTGTCGAGATGGTTTTGCTGTACTACATGAGTAAACTCGGTCAACATCAAATTGACAACATCGCGAGCGTTGCCATCGAGAGGCACGAGATAGGTATCGGGATAGAGCAGCCCCTCCATAGTATTACCGGGCGGAATGGATTTGAGGATAGGATATTTGGCGGCGTCTGGAAACTGGTTGGGATGTTTCGTATACTTCAGGAAATCCTGCTCATTGAATTTGACCAACCCACCTGCAGCGAACCGTGCGGCAATCTCCTCGATACGCAGTCCTTCGGGGATCGAAACCGCCAATCGATCGGGTTGGCCGTTGAGGAGTTGGTTAATAATCTCATCGATGGTCATTCTGGTATTCAAGTGGTCGTATGCACCGGCTTGCAAGTGTGTATCCAGGTCTCTGATCCTGGCCCAGACGCGGAAAGCGAGCGCATTACGAATTAAGCCTTTTGCCTGCAGGTCGTCGGCAATGTCGCGGGAAGTCTCTCCGTTGTGAACCACCAGGGTGATCGTCCTACCAGGACCAGAGGTAGTTTCTGGCTGAAAAATGTCATTGAAGGTATTCCATGCATAGTAGACACCGCCGAAAATGAGCGCGCCAAGTAAAAAAACCGCGATGATGGCACCTCGTGATCCTCGTTTATTCATCAGACCTCCGCCTGCGGATACCCCTGGCTTCAGCAATGGGGAGGAAGCAGGCATTCCTTGTTTGGGGCAGGGTGGCGCGAGATCACGCTGCTGCCTCTGCCTGGTACGAATAGCCATCCGAGCGGTGGACTGGCGTACAGAAGCGATGGCTCACCCCCTGCACGGTTCCCTGTTTGGTAGTGATATTAAACG
>WNEZ01003351.1_pt1 | contig 14775 bp, 10 predicted proteins | sample 5400521 | NCBI WGS metagenome assembly WNEZ01 (sample SAMN13153339, study PRJNA577476) | soil metagenome | isolation source: 120 cm saprolite under Douglas fir tree site 2 hole 1 replicate 1 | place: USA:California | collected 2015-04-18
TTGAACTCCTCGAAGATGACGTCGTCCATGCGGCTGCCGGTATCGATCAGCGCCGTGGCGATGATGGTGAGGGAGCCGCCTTCCTCAACGTTCCTCGCGGCGGCGAAGAATCGCCTGGGCCGCTGCAGCGCGTTAGCGTCGATACCGCCGGAAAGCACCTTGCCCGAAGGCGGTGTGACGGCATTGTAGGCGCGTGCCAGGCGCGTGACCGAGTCGAGCAGGATGACGACGTCGCGCTTGTGTTCGACCAGGCGCTTGGCCTTCTCGAGCACCATCTCCGCCACCTGAATGTGACGTTGCGGGGGCTCATCGAACGTCGAGCTGATGACTTCGCCCTTCACGGTGCGCTGCATGTCGGTGACTTCTTCCGGCCGCTCGTCGATCAGCAGAACGATCAGGGCGACTTCAGGGTGGTTGGTCGTGACCGAGTTGGCGAAGGCTTGCAGCATCATGGTTTTTCCGGTGCGTGGCGGCGCCACGATCAGCCCGCGCTGCCCTTTGCCGACCGGGCAAAGCAGATCCAGGACGCGTCCGGTGAGGTTCTCTTTCGTCGTTTCCATTTTCAGGCGTCCCTGGGGATAGAGCGGGGTCAGGTTGTCGAAGAAAATTTTGTTGCGCGCGACTTCAGGGTCCTCGAAATTGACGGCTTCGACCTTGATCAGCGCGAAATACCGTTCGCCGTCTTTAGGAGGACGCACTTGCCCCGAGACGGTATCGCCGGTTCGCAGATCGAACTTCCGAATCTGTGACGGCGAAACATAGATGTCATCCGGGCCCGGCAGGTAGTTGTACTCCGGGGCGCGCAGGAAGCCGAACCCGTCGGGCAGGCATTCCAGGACGCCCTCCGAGAAGATCAAGCCATTCTTCTCCGTCTGGGCGCGGAGGATTTGGAAGATCAACTCCTGCTTGCGCATGCCGCTAGCCCCGGGGATAGCCAGGTCCTTGGCGATTTTCGCCAAGTCCGTGATGTTTTTTTCTTTCAGTTCCGCAAGACTAATACTCATTGTTTCGTTTCCTTACGCCTTTATTTGAAGATAAGCCTGAAGCTCAGGCCGGGGTCGTTCTCATCGGCGGACTCCGGGCAGGCCATGCAAATGTCCGACCGGGGTAGCCAAACTGGAAATTCAGATTACTTGCGACACGGCGAACTGGCGACGTGCGTCCCCCACCCCAAAGCGGTTCTCTTCATGGTTGCTTTGCTGTTCTTCGGGACGGACCCAACGCAATCTGGAGCACCTGGTCCATATTCTCGACGAACCGGAGGGTCAAGTCGGCCTGAATTTCCGCCGGGATTTCCGCCAAATCTTTCTCGTTATCCTTGGGCAGAATTACGGTCCTGATCCCCACACGGTGGGCGGCCAGTAACTTCTCCTTCATACCGCCGATCGGCAAGACTTTCCCGCGGAGCGTAATTTCACCCGTCATGGCCACGTCACAGCGCACCGGCGTGCGTGTCAACGCGCTCACGATGGAGGTGGCGATAGTGATTCCGGCCGAGGGGCCATCCTTTGGGATCGCGCCTTCGGGCACATGCATATGGATATCGATGTGCCGGTAGAAATCTCGCGGCAAGCCAAAGGTCGCGGTCCGCGAGCGCACATAGCTCATGGCCGCCTGGGCCGACTCCTGCATGACGTCGCCGAGCTTGCCGGTCAGCGTCAAGCGGCCCTTGCCCTGCATGATCGTCGCTTCGGTGGAGAGCACCGAGCCGCCGACTTCGGTCCACGCCAGGCCGGTCGTCAGGCCGATTTCATTTTTCTTCTCAGCCCAGATTTCGCGGTACTTGATAACGCCCAGAAATTCGCCGACGTTCTCCGGCGTCACCGCGATGGAATATTGTTTGCCGTCTTTTACGACACGCCGTGCCACCTTGCGGCACATGTTGGAAATCTCACGCTCCAGGTTGCGCACGCCTGCTTCGTGCGTATAGTGCCGGATGACGTGCGTGATCGCGTCGTCGCTGAACGTGATGTTTGCTTCGGTCAGGCCCGCGGCTTCGAGAGCCTTGCGCACCAGGAAGCGCTTGGCAATCTGCGTTTTCTCGACCTCAGTGTACCCCGGGATCCGCAGAATTTCCATGCGGTCCTGCAGGGGTTGGGGAATGGTGTGCATCACGTTGGCCGTGCAGACGAACATGACTTTTGAGAGGTCGTATTCGACGTCGAGATAATGGTCCGTGAAACCGCTGTTCAGTTCGGGGTCGAGGACTTCCATGAGGGCCGCCGAGGGGTCGCCTCGGAAGTCGGTGGACATCTTGTCCACTTCGTCCAGAACAAAGATGGGGTTGACGGTCCCCGCTTTCTTCATCATCTGGATGATCTGGCCGGGAAGGGCGCCGATATACGTGCGCCGGTGTCCGCGGATTTCAGCCTCATCGCGCACTCCGCCGAGCGATACGCGCACGAACTTGCGGCCCGTCGCGCGCCCGATGGACATGGCCAGGGATGTTTTACCCACTCCGGGAGGCCCGACGAAGCAGAGGATCGACCCGCGGGGGTTTTTCACCAATTGCCGGACGGCCAGGTATTCGAGGATGCGCTCTTTGACTTTCTCGAGCCCATAGTGGTCTTCTTCCAGTATCTTCTCGGCGAGCTCGATGTCGCGGATTTCCTTTGATTTCTTTTTCCACGGCACGGCCAGCAGCCAATCGAGATAATTCCGGCTGACGGTCGACTCCGCCGACATGGGCGGCATCATTTCCAGGCGCTTCAGTTCCTGGACCGCCTTCTCTTGCGTGTCTTTCGGCATGCCCGCGGCATCGATCTTTTTCTTGAGCTCTTCGAGTTCGTTCTTCTCGCCGCGGCCCAGCTCTTTGTGGATGGCCTTCAACTTTTCGTTGAGGTAATACTCTTTCTGGGCGCGCTCCATCTGGCGCTTGACGCGCGTATTGATGTTGCGGTCCACGTTGAGCTTTTCGATTTCGCTCTCGAGAATCTCTCCGACGCGGTTCAAACGTTCCAGCGGATCGAAATTTTCGAGCAACTCCTGCTTTTCCTCGACTGGAATCTGCAGGTTGGACGCGATGGTGTCGGACAGCTTCGCCGCGTCGTCGACGCGCGTGGCGGCAATCATGGTGTCGTAGTTGAGGCTTTGCGAGAGTTTTACGTATTGCTCGAACAGGCCCGTAACCTTGGTTACGGCCTGCTCGACCTGCGGAGAGGGCTCGACTTTGTTGGCGATGACCTTCAGCGTGGCTCGGAAGAATCCTTCATCCGTCGTCACTTGCACGACTTTGGCGCGCTCGACACCTTCGACGAGCACGCGCAAGTTGCCGTCGGGCAGCCGCACGCTTTGCACGATATTCGCCAGGGTGCCGACCGTATAGATCTCGTCGGGTTTCGGGTCGTCCACGGAAGCATCGTGTTGGGTGGCGAGGAAGATTTTCTTGTCGCCGGCCAGCGCTTCTTCCAGAGCGCGCAACGAACTTTCCCGGCCGACGATGAACGGATTCATCATCTGCGGGAAGATGACCAGGTCGCGTACCGGCATCATCGGCACGCGCTTCAATTCACTTTTTTCTCGGTTAAACATGGGTCCCGTGAACGGCTAGGGCTCCTTGGTTATTTTTCTGGCGGGCTCCACGCTTTATCCCGCTGTTGCGGGACGTTCAGCGTAAAAGTGGAGCATGCACACGCTCTATCCCGCTTTTTCGAGCAGCGTCCAGTTAATCTCGCGGCTACGGACCATTTCGGCAGTCACCATGAACTCGCGGAGTTTGCGCTGGGCCGGGAGGTGGTACATCAGTTCGAGCATCAGATCTTCGAGGATCATGCGCAGGCCGCGCGCGCCGACCTTACGCTGGAGGGCCAGGTCCGCGACAGTTTCGAGCGCATCCTCGGCGAACCGCAAGCGCACGTTTTCGAACTCGAACAACCGTTGATATTGACGGATGAGCGCGTTCTTGGGTTCCGTCAATATCTGCATCAGCGCGCCTTTGTCCAGGTCGCCCAAGACTCCGACCACCGGCAGGCGCCCCACGAATTCGGGGATCAACCCGTAGCGAATCAGATCCGTGGGCTGCACTTGTTCGAGCATCTCGATATTGCGGCGCTGCGGGGTGGAAGGCTGCGCATCCGTGTGGAATCCGAGCGATTTCTGTCCGATGCGGCGTTCGATAGTCTTCTCCAGACCCACGAACGCGCCTCCGCAGATGAAGAGGATGTTCGTGGTGTCCACAGGGGTGAATTCCTGATGCGGGTGTTTGCGCCCACCCTGGGGCGGCACATTCGCGACCGTGCCCTCGAGGATTTTCAGCAGGGCTTGCTGCACGCCTTCGCCTGAGACATCCCTGGTGATCGAGGGGTTCTCGTCCTTCTTCGAAATCTTGTCAATCTCGTCGATATAAATAATCCCTTGCTGCGCTTTGGTGACGTCACCGTCGGCGGCCTGCAGCAGTTTCAGGATGATGTTCTCCACGTCCTCGCCGACATATCCCGCTTCGGTCAGCGTGGTGGCGTCCACGATCGCGAACGGAACTTCAAGCATCCGTGAAAGCGTTTGCGCCAGCAGGGTCTTGCCGGTTCCGGTGGGGCCGATCAGCAGAATATTCGACTTCGTCAATTCCACGTCGCCGGGCTGCCGGTTCAGGAAAATTCTTTTGTAATGGTTATAGACCGCGACGGCGAGCTTCTTCTTGGTCTTGTCCTGGCCGATGACGTAACCGTCCAGGAACGACTTGATCTCGGGAGGCCGCGGCAGCCTCTTGTTCACCGGATTCGATTGTTCCCGCTTTTCTTCTTCGAGAATCTGCTCGCAGACATTCACACATTCGTTGCAGATGTAGGCTCGCGGGTAGTCAGAGGGCGAACTGATCAATTTCTCGACCTGCTCCTGCGTCTTATGGCAGAAGGAACAGCGCAGCGGCTCGTCCGTGCTGAGTTTTCTCAACGGTGTGATGCCCTCCGGCAGATCAAGGACACGATTTCTCCCGTACGGATTATTCTAGGCCACTTCGCATCATCCGTACACCGCCGCTTCTTCTTGTTACTAACTGTTTGGAACTTACTAGCGGTGCTTGGTGATGATCTCGTCGATCAGGCCGTACTCCTTGGCCTGAATCGCGGACATGATAAAGTCGCGCTCCACGTCTTTCTCAACTTTTTCGATCGACTGGCCGCTGTGTTGGGCCAAAAGCCCATTGATCACGGTGCGCATGCGCAGGATTTCCTTCGCGTGGATATCAATATCGGTGGCCTGGCCGGACAAACCCGACATCCACGGCTGGTGAATCAGGATGCGGGAGTTGGGCAAAGAGAATCGCTTTTTCGCCGCGCCCGCGGTCAGCAGCAGCGCGGCGATCGAAGCGCCCTGGCCGACACAAATAGTCACGACGGCGGGCCGCACGAACTGTATCGTGTCATAAATTGCCATTCCTGCCGTGATCGAGCCGCCCGGCGAATTGATGTACAGCGATATGTCTTTCTCCGGATCTTCCGCTTCCAGAAACAACAGTTGAGCGGTCACCAGATTCGCGACGTGGTCGTCGATCGGCGTGCCGATGAAGATGATGTTGTCCTTCAGGAGGCGGGAGTAAATATCGTAGGCCCGCTCGCCCCGGTTGGTCTGTTCGACCACCATGGGGATGAGAGTTGTCGCACGTGGACTGGAATCTTCGGTATGGGTCATGGAAAGTTTCTTAGGATTCACGGAGGACCCCGGCAGGAGTTGCATCATTTTTCCTCAGTTCTTGTCCGGGTCCGGGAATTTTGGCAGAGCCAGTCCAGAGTTTTTTCACTCCGGATCTTAGATTTCATCCTATCGAGCGCTCCCTGCCTTGTCAAGTTCGCGCGAACGGCTGTAACGGATTCGCCACTGCGTTGCGCCATCGCGGCCACTTGTTTTTCCACGTCTTCCTCGGTCACGTCGATGTTTTCCGCGGTGGCGATCCGGTCCAGCAGGAGTTCGGCCTTTACATCTTCGACCGCACGATCCTTCTGGCGGCTCCGGAGAGACACCCAGTCCACGTTAACAGCGCGCGGATCTACTCCTTGCGAGGCGAGGGACCGGACCGTTCGCTCCAGTCGCGAGTCCATCTGGTGCTCAACGAGCGCTTGGGGCACTGGGAACTCATGCGACTCCACCAACTTTGCGAGCAGCTTCTCCCGAGTCTGTTCGTTCAGACGCTGGCTGCGAACCGCTTCGAGATTTTCGCGCATCTTCTTCCGCAGTTCCTCGACAGTCTGCGCTTCGCTCACATCCTTCGCGAACTCATCATTCAACTCGGGCCGCTTCTTCTCTTTGATGCCTAGGATCTCGACTGTATACGAGTAGGTCTTACCCTGGAGCTTGGGGTCGGGATAGTCGCCGGGGTAGGTCACAGCAAAATTCTTGTGCTCGCCGGTGTTTGCGCCCCGCAAATGCTGATTGAAGGCGTCCATGGTTTCTTCGCCACCCACGTGGCAAAGCACACTGTCGGCTTCGAGCATTTCGCCGCCACCCGCGGGGATGCCCTTCAGCTTGAGCTGTGCGTAATCGCCGTCGGCGATCGGGCGGCCTTCGAGCGGGACAAAGTTTGCGGCGCGGTCGCGCAACTCCTCGAGGGCCTTGTCAACGTCAGCATCCGCGATCTTGACGTCGTCGATTTCGACTTCGAGGTCCTTATATTGTCCCAGCTCGAATTCGGGCAGCACCTCGAATGTCGCGCGGAACTTCACCGGGCCGGTCTCGGCAAAATCCACCTTGTCGATTTGCGGCTGCGTCACCGGCACCATCTTGTTTTCGCTCACCGCGCGTTCAATCTGGTTAGGCACCAGCGATTGTAGAACCTCGGACTTGATATCGTCGGCGAATCTCCGGCGGATCAGCGTCACAGGCGCTTTCCCTGGACGGAATCCGGGCACGCGCGCCACGCGCGCGAACTCCCGCGCCACTTTTTCCACCGCCTTCTGCACATCCTCAGCGGGGATTTCCAGTTCCAGCTCGCGCCGGCAGGTCGCTTCAGTCATGGTCAGGTCTTCGTTTTCGCAGCATGCGCAATTGCGTGTCGGACTGGTCCAAAACCGCCCGGATATTCATACCACTACTCTATGACTCTTTGCCGCTTCTCGGTCCGGAAAAAGGAAACGGGAAAGAACTGCGCAGCGGGGCACGACGAAAATGAAGTATAGGGGAATCCAGCAGCGGCGTCAACTTTCCGCGCACAGGAAGGTAGTTCATGGTAGTGGATTAGTTTGCCGGGTAGGACAGACACTCTTGTCTGTCCGGTTTGATATCGCCAGGGCGAATGTCGACAGGCAGGAGTGGGTCTGTGTGAGAACCTGTCCATCGAAGAGTCAGCGGCTAAAGCCGGACTGATTTTGCAGATCTCATGTCGTGGCTAAAGCCACGACCCACAAAGATTCTCAAGTTTTCAAACAGGATCAGGATTGCCTATCCCACCAAATCCAGGCAGCAGCAGGCTCAACCACTACCCAATTAGAGCTTGAGCGCTGAGAACGTACTCCATCACTGGGAGCCAGCGATCAGAACGAACGGGTGACGCTTTTTCTCCGATGCGGACTGCGCCTTGGCGGGCGTAGAAGGGCTCCGCGTGGGGATCGGCCGTCAAGACGAGTCTGCTGAACCCTAAGCTCCGGGCAAGATTTACGGCGTAGTCCCACAATCCCTTGCCGTACCCTTTTCCGATGTGGCGCGGCTCAATAAATAGGTCGTGTAGTTCCACCGTATCGCTATCGACGAAGGTCAAACTGCAAAACCCCAACGGCTGTCCTTCTGCTTCAAGTATGTAGACATGAAAGTCGGGCAAGAATTTGCTGGCTTGGAACTCGAGCGCTTGTCTTGCGCTCTCCAGGAACGAATCGTCATATCCCCAGTAGGCCTTCGACCGAACCGTGAGTTCAGTCAATAAGCCACCTTCTTCCGGCCGCGCTCGCCGAACATGTGGGACCAACGCCACTACTCCTCGAACCGTTATGTATTGTCTTACGGCTCGGATTTGAATTTAGGAAAGTGCGCGGGCTGTGGAAAGCTCTAAGACGCTGTGACAGTCGAGGGTTCTTTGCGCGCCGGAGTGCCGCGCGCGGGCTTGTGGCCGCGATCGGAAAACCAGACGAACAGCCGCCAGCCCAAGAGGACCGCCATGATTCCTGCATAAATAAGCGGCAGGTGGACGTCCGATTTCACGAGCCAGTAGAAGTGAATCACTCCGGCTACGGCGCTCACGTAGATCGCGCGATGCAGCATCTGCCAGCGGCGATAGCCCATCCGGCGAACCATTCCGGCCGTTGAAGTGATGGCCAGCGGAATCATCAGGACGAATCCCGTGAATCCCACCGTGATGTACGGCCGCTTCGCTATGTCCGCCCACACGCCGTGAAAATCCAGCACCTGGTCGAGACCGAGATAGAGGCTGAAGTGCACGAAGGCGTAGAAGAAAGCGAACAATCCCAGCATGCGGCGAAAGCGAATCAGTTGCGTCAAGCCTAGTATTTTTATTTTGCGCAGCGGCGATACCGCCAGCGTGATGGCCAGAAACCGCAGGATCCAGTCGCCCGTGGCGTGCTCGAGGAATTGGGTCGGATTCGGGCCCCACTCGCCGTGGAACCCCTCCCAGACGAGGATTCCGAGTGGCACAAGGCACAGCACGAACACACCCGCCTTTGTCCACTTGCTAATCAGGATGCGATTCATTGACTGGGGTCCTTAGTAGTTTTTCTTCAGATCCATTCCGTTGTAAAGGCTGGCGACCTGATCTCCGTAACCGTTGAACATTTGCGTTTTCGTGTTCTTAAAGTATCCGGGCAGTCGGACTTCTCTCGCCTGGCTCCAGCGGGGGTGGTCCACGTTTGGATTCACATTGGAATAGAAACCGTATTCATGGGCATTGGTGATGTTCCACGTTGTCGGCGGCTGATCCTTGACGAATTTAATTTTCACCAGCGATTTGATGCTCTTGAAACCGTATTTCCACGGAATCACCATTCTCACCGGCGCGCCGTCCTGGTTGGGAAGCGATTCACCGTACATCCCGACGCACAGCAGCGCCAGCGGGTGCATCGCTTCGTCCAGCCTCAAACCTTCCACATACGGCAACTGAATTCCTGCGCGCCCCCACAGAGGCATTTGCTTCTTGTCGAAATAGGTTTCGAAAGCCACGTAGCGCGCGTTCGAATTCGGCTCGACCAGCTTCGCCAGGGTGCTGAACGAATACCCGACCCACGGCACGACGATCGACCATGCTTCCACGCAGCGATGCCTGTAGATGCGCTCCTCGAGCGGCGCAAGCTTCAGGATTTCTTCCATCGTGAATTTGCGCGGCTTGGCGACTTCACCCTCGACGGAGACGGACCAAGGCGAAGTCACAAACTTGCCCGCATTCCGCGACGGACCGTCCTTCTCGGTGCCGAACTCGTAGTAATTGTTGTATGTCGTTACCGAGTCCTCAGGCGTCACCTTCTCGTCAGTGCTGAACGGTCCCTTGACGACACCTGCCAGCTTGGTGGAGGCGTATGCCCGGGACGAAGGGAAGGCCAGATTCGCGAAGCTCTTCCCTGCCAACGCCAAACCACCCGCTAATCCCATCCCGTACAGGAACTTGCGCCGGTCCAGGTAAACCTGGCGGGGAGTCACGTCCGAATACTTCAAGTCCGGAGAGCGCTTCAAAAGCATTGCAAACCTCCTGCGGAAATAACTGCCTTATTCAAATTCCCTCGTACAATTACTATACGCCAATTTTGATTCGCTGGATGTGGGTTGCGGGCCGATAGTAATCACAAAAGTCGACTAGCACAAGTAGCACCCGCCTTTTCAGGGCCCAGGTTCCGGCAGTCGATGCAATCGAAGAGCGGTGATGCGTGCGATGCGGGAGAAATCCTTGTCCAGACTGAAGAGACTTGCCTGATGCTCAAGAGCTATGGCGGCTATCAGGGTATCGATGGTTGTGAGACTGAAGCCCCTCGACCGAGCCAGCCGGGCAATCGCGGAGGCCTCACAGTAGGTGGAAAAACCGCGCGGCTCGAGCATCTCCCACAAGGAAAGATAGCGCTCGATGCGATTGACATCTCGCCTAAGCCCTTGCAAGACCTCCGTCACAACAACTCCAGTGAGCGCGAAGGCCTCGACTTCATCAATCATCCGACGCAGTTCACGTCCAGCGCGGCCGGGAGAAGAGCTAAAAAAATCAATCCAGACGGAAGTATCCACCAGGATCAAGCGCGATTCCTTCGCATCCGCTTGAGGTCCCCCTTCCAGATTCCGCTCCCGTAATAACGAAGGATGCCCTTGCGGCTTTCCGAGCGCACCAGCAGCTCCAGCGCCTTGTCCACTATCGCGCGTTTGGTTTTGAGCCGCGTCAGCTTGCGCGCCTTGCGCACCAATTCGTCATCCAGCTCTATGTTGGTCCTGCTCATAGAAATACTATACACCTTTTTACGAGAAATAGGTGTATGAATTCAAAACAAGCGATGGGTTTGATCACGCACCCGGCGTTGGTTTGGTCCGAGTCGATCCTGTGCGGTAAATTCCTGGCAGTTTTACGTACGAAAAGACCCCACGTGAAAAAACGGCACGTGGGGCACCCAGTCTTTACTTTCTTGGGACTCCTGGGCCACCCGCCCGTCGCGGCACCCTCGACATAGAACTTCGGGTCATGCGGTAAGGTCCTTGAGCAAAGACTCGCGCAGGCGTTCCTGCTGCTCGGGAGTGAGTTTGCCGCCGGAAGAGGTGAGATAAAAAACGTCGATGGCCGTCTCTCCCTCTGTTTCGATCAAGGCGATGTCGATGTTGCAATTCTGGTGGGAGAACGCGGAGCTGATCCGGTATAGAAGGCCGGGCCGATCCGGCGTAATGATCTCCACGAGGGTGCTGTGAGCGGAGCAATGATCATCAAACTGGATTTGTGCAGGCGACTCCGCTTTCGCCGGTCCGTCCAAATCCGGCTGGAGGCGTTCCTGCAACATGCGATTCAAGTCCTGCTTCCCTGATAGAACAGCATGAACGGTGCCCTTGAAGCGCTCCCACTCCGGCAGATTCATTTCCAGCGTTCGAAAGCGGTCGGTAAAGCAAAACTTGTCCACGACCGTGCCGCTCTGATTGGAGAAGGCCGCCGCTTTTCCGATGTTCATCCCGCAGGCAGCCAGAGCACCAGCCACGGTGGCAAACAGGAAAGGACGATCCGTAGTGACGAGCGTAAGTTCGTACCAGTGGCGGGTGCGTTTCAAGGCTAATTGCACGCGGTCCTGGCCAAGGCGCGTCGACATTTCCAGGTGCGTCAAAATCTCGTCGACAGGATGTGTGCGCAAGTATCTCCGCGGCAAACCTTCAAGAAACGTCTGAAGTTTCTTCCCTGCCGCCGGGGCGAGCGACCGGAGGTGATTCAGGACCTCGTCATTCGCGTCCGCATGCACGCGTTCGTCCACGCTTCGGTCCAGATAGTTCGCCGTGCCGATATAGAGTTGCCAGAGGTCTTCCGCCTTCCAAGCGGAGAGAGCTTCTGGACTGACCGCCTTGATGTCCGCATGCGTGAATAGGGAGATCATTTTCAGGCGGTCGGGCGTGCCAACCGTTTCCGCGAATTGCGCGATGGTGCGGGGATCGTAGATGTCCCTCCGAAGGGCCGCGCCCATATCGAGATGACGTTCGATCAGAAACATCACCGTCTCCCGGTCGGCGGCAGGCAATTCCAGCCGTTCGAGGCACCCGTTCGCAATCGCCAAGCTGGCCGGGATTGGATCGTCTATCGAGACAGACTTTCCGGTATCGTGGAGGAGGATCGACAGATAGAGCAGCTCGGGCTGTTCCAGTTCACGAAGGATGACAGCGTAGCGCGCGTCCCATTTGGACTTGGACTGGAGCAAGGCATGCAGATTCTCGATGATCTGAAGAGTGTGCTCGTCGACGGTGAAGCGATGCAAAGAATCGCGCACGGCAAGCGCATCAATGCCCCTCAGCTCCGGCAGAAACATTGTGAGCAGATGCAGGGAGTGCATGGCTCGCAAAGCGTCCGCGGCGTGGGAATCCGCCAGTATTTCCTGGAAAAAACTCCAGAAATCGCTTCCCTTCGGCAGAGCGTTGGCCAATAGAGGAAGTGCTTGCTCCACTTGATGTTCAGCGGCCGGGCTGAGCTTGAAGCCGCGTTGCGCGATCAAGCGAATCGTCCGAAAAAGCAGCTGTGGATCCGCTAGATCGACGGGCCGCTGCAAAAAGATAAGTCCGTCCACGACGGAAAAATCGGAATCGGAGAATCCGGTTCGCCACGTTTCGAGTTGCCGGTAGAAGAGGGACTGGGCCGCGGGCATTTCCTCGAGGAGTTGTCCGGAAATCCGCTCAACCGCGCGCGCGTGTCCGAAGTAGATTCGCATCCACTCGGCGGAATTTGCGAAGTCCAACCCGCCCGCGCCGGCTTTCTGAACCACCGCATCATCCTGCGCGGCCCAAGAGAGCACGTTGTCATCCTGTCCGTTGCGAAAGTGGAGAAAGCAGCGCACCGAGGCAAGAAACCGCAACGCCGAGTCGAGCGTATTTTGAACCGCCGGGGGAAGAACCGTGTCCGGCGTGGGCCAGCCATGCTCCTTCTCCATGGCGGACATGAGCGCAAGCCAACAGGCGAGGGTGTAGTCACGGTAACCGCCCGGAGCGTCCTTCACATTCGGTTCGAGATGAAAAACAGTGTTCCCGAATTTGCGGTGGCGTACCCGCGTAATCTCCGCCAAGTGTCCCACTAGAACTTGCGACTCCCGGGCCATCATTTCAGGAATCAGCCGGCCCCGCAGGTTCGCAAATAGCTCTTGGTCACCAGCAAGGTAACGGCAATCGAGCAAGGAGAGAATCGATTCCGGATTATCCGAGTTGAATTGAGCGTATTCGGAGAAGCTCTTCGTCGTTACGTTCAACTTCAAAGGAAGATCCCCCATCTCGTGCGAGAATCGACGGACTGATTCGTTGAACTTCTCCGTTGTGCCTTCCTCCGCATGGAGAAACAGGAGGTCAATTTCCGAATAAGGAAAGAGCGAACGCCTCCCGAAATCCCCGAGGGCGACGAGAAGATGATTTGAAGGCCCGCCCTTTTCCGGGGAGACGAACCGCTCCCAAAGACGAAGAGCGATGGATTCGACGAGCGCGGACCGTTCCTGCAGAAATCCTAGTCCATCTTTGGTTGCGGAAAACTGTAGCTGAAACCTTGCGGATTCGGAACCATATAGGTCCCTCAATTCACTGCTGAGTGGGGATCGTGTGGGCATGCAATCTTTTCTGGTCTACCACCCCCGGAACAACGCCTATCGAGGCTACTAGCAGGGACGGTGTCCGGTGAAATCCAAAGAAACGAAGCCATACATCGCGGAACCAGATATTCTCCATTGCCGCAAGTTCCGGCCCGGAACAATACCAAATTTAGGCTTGCGACGCTACAGAGGAGACTTGGTGCAGGAAGCGGGGAGCCGGCCTTCACCCTTTTGATTGTATAAGATACGTCCGCTCGCCGATATTCCACCCCACTCACCAGACGTACCTGAGTAGTGTCTTGCCTCCCGCCGCGGCAAACCCAGATGTAGTATCGCTGATGGTCACGATAGATTCTTTCGTGCGTTGTATTGAGAGCAATCTTGTTAGAGTGCTAGCATGGCGGCGGTGCCTTCACAAATGCCTTTGCAGGGGCTCTTCGGCGAGTACAAGGCTGGGCCGTTCTACGACGAAATGTTCTCAGCCCCCGATGAACCGCGCCCCCACTATTCGAAGATTTTCCATAAACTCGCCAAGATGGTGCCCTCCCAGTTCGAGGAGCGCCGGCAACATGCCGATCTTTCGTTCCTTCTCCAAGGAATTACGTTCACGGTGTACAGCGATGGACGAGGCACCGAACGGCTATTTCCTTTCGACCTGATTCCTCGCATCATTCCGAATTCAGAATGGCAGCGCATCGATCGCGGCCTTGCGCAGCGCGTGGTGGCGCTGAACCTGTTCCTGCAGGACGTCTACGGCAAGCAGCGCATTTTTGCGGACCGCCAGATTCCCCGCTCCCTCGTCTATTCCTGCAAGCATTTCATGCGCGAAGTGATCGGCATCGAGGTCCCGCGCGGGATTCACACGCATATCTGCGGCATCGACCTGATCCGTGACTCGAAGACCGGCGAGTACTGCGTGCTCGAGGACAATGTGCGCACGCCCAGCGGCATCTCTTACGTGCTGGAGAACCGCGCGGTCATGATGCGCACGTTTCCCGACGCGTTTCAGGCTTACGAAGTCCTCCCCGTGAACCACTATCCGGCGGAGCTCGCCCGCATCCTCCGCAGCCTGTCGCCTCGAGGAGGAGACGACGCGCAAATCGTGCTGCTCACACCCGGCATCTACAACAGCGCCTACTTCGAACACAGCTTCCTCGCCCAGCAAATGGGAATCGAGCTGGTCGAAGGCCGCGACCTCATTGTGGATGGCGGGATCGTTTACATGAAAACGATTCACGGACTTACGCGCGTGGATGTGATCTACCGGCGCGTGGATGATGAGTTTCTGGACTCTCTGACGTTCCGGCCGGATTCCGTGCTGGGGGTCCCGGGATTGATGGGAGCTTACCGCGCCGGAAATGTGGCCCTGGCGAATGCCGTGGGCAACGGAGTCGCCGATGACAAAGCCATCTACGCGTACGTGCCTGCATTTATCCGCTATTACCTGGGAGAAGATCCGATTTTGAGGAGTGTGGAAACGTATCTTTGTTCGAAACGCGAGGACTTGGCGTATGTGCTCGATCACCTCTCGGAACTCGTGGTGAAAACTGTCGGAGAGTCGGGGGGCTACGGAATGTTGATGGGGCCGGCGGCGGATCGCGAGAGGCTGGAAGAATTT
>WNEZ01002886.1_pt1 | contig 14773 bp, 13 predicted proteins | sample 5400521 | NCBI WGS metagenome assembly WNEZ01 (sample SAMN13153339, study PRJNA577476) | soil metagenome | isolation source: 120 cm saprolite under Douglas fir tree site 2 hole 1 replicate 1 | place: USA:California | collected 2015-04-18
TCGGTCATGTCGGGTCGCTTCGGCACCCGGTCCTCCGATTCCCAGCAGTGCGCGGCTTCGAGCTCCTGTTTCGAGAGACCCGTCAAGTGAACTTCCACGACAGCAGGACGTTCGTCGACTCTCTGGTCCCACCGGCCGCGGCGTAAGTCGCCAGCGCCGCGCCGTTGTCGTCGTCGGTCAGCACCCACATGCCGTAGCAATTTCGCTCGCGGGCGAGCACGGCAAGCGCCTTGACCAGCGCGGTGCCGAAGCCTCGGCCACGAAACGTGGGGTCGACGCCGAGTTCGTACAGAAACATCTCGGTCCCCTTGTCAGGGTGGGTCATTTCCACGCCGGTCACAAAGCCGGCGACCGCCTTGCCTTCGTAGGCTACGAGAATGTGATGACCTTCGGAGTTGAGAAACCGCGTTCCTGCCGCGGCGTCTACCGGTTTGTCGAACTGAGGGCCGACCTTCTCGAGTGCCTGCTCATCGCCGGGGCCGAGTCTCCTGATGTCCATGCGACGAGGCTACTGCGACGACCCCATCCAGCCCGCGATCTGGGCCCGTGAGTTAAACCCGAGCTTGTTCAGGATGCCGCGGACGTGGCTCTCCACCGTGCGCTCGGAGATGAAGAGGCGCGCTCTTCCACCTCTTTGTGCGCCTTGCCGATGCCTTCGACATCTACCCCGACCCGTCGTACGATGCTGCGGGCGTCCCCGGATCCTGAACCAACCCGACGAGGCCTGAGTCTTAGCCGCTTCCCGGTTGTCGGCTATTGCACCGTGGCGCTGTCCAGCAACTGAGCGACCACTGACGAGCTCGGCTCGTCCAGCAGAAAGATCAAGTCGTAGTAACGGCTGGTCGTGGTGATCCTGACCTCGTGGACGAGCGCCGGACAGCCGCTGCCGGCCAGCTTGACGCCGAACACGCGGTCGGTTGCGGGAAGGTCGCCGACGAGGACCTGCTCGGTGGAACGCGCCGTCCACGTGGACCGGCCGGGTAGGGGAGCCGGCACCAGGATCTCCGTCGGCGTCTGGTCTTTCGCGCCACTCTCCAGGTACAGCAACGCCTGCGGCCCGTCCCTGTAGTGCGCCTCCGCCTTACCCGGTGCCACCGACTGGAACCGATAACCAACGGGCAGCCAGATCTTGAGCGAGTCGGTCGAGGCCAGGCTAATCGGGTAGTTGGTCGTATAGCGCCCAACCAGCCACCCGTCCCGTCCGTCGCCCAGGCGAATCCGAAACCAGGTGCCATCGGGACTGCCCTGTACCTCCTGGACCGTCAACTGCGTTCCGGTGGCCAGCGTCGTAAGGCGGGTCGCCGAAGACGACGGCGCGGTCCGAACGTTGACCCCGTCCGAAGCATGGATCCAGGCGCTCCGTGGGATCGTCTGGACTTGTTCGGTGCGGTGAACCACCACGTCGGGGCACTGGCCACCAGCGGAGGGGGTGACCAGCCCGGTCGCCCCCGGCGACGTGTGCGAGCCGGATAGCGACAACGCCACGTGATGGTCCCAGGGCCGGAGCACGGCGAGCCCAATCTCAGCGCCTAACAACGTGAAGACCAGGCCCCATAAGGCCAGCTCGAGCTTTTTCACGATCCTAGCCGCGTCCCGGGTTGTCGGGCGTGGCCGTGACGGTGGCCGCGTTTGTGGACTGGGCGGTCACGTTATCGATAGAGCACGTCACCGTGGTCGTCGCGTTGTACGCGACGTCCGGCACGACCCGGGCCTGGCAACTTCCGAGCACCTGTCGAGAGGCCGTGTCGGTCATCGCGAAGGTGATGGTGGACGGCGCCCGGGCACCAACCAGCCCGCCCAGATTTTTGAGCAGGGCCGAGACCACGCATGGCGAGCCGCATCCCGAGGTGTCGACCGACACGACCGTGTAGATTGGCGGCAGCGTCGTGAGGTTCGAGAAATCAATGACATTCGTAGGCGCCGAGATCTGGAAGTCGTGGTTGTAGTTGACGAACCGAAGGTCGGCGTCGCGAATCCCGTCAACGACAACGCCGTGTTTCAAGCGCACGCGTAGCACTCGATAAGGGGCCTGCGCCGTGATGAACACCTCGCCCCGTGCGCCGGACAGGTCAACAGCATCCACACCATCGATGGAGACATGGTCAGTCCGCTGCGTGACCGCCTGGCCGAGGAACGTCGACCTGAAGGCATTTCCATTGGTCAGGTCTGTCAGGTGGGGGACCTGGCCGGCCGAGCCCTTCCACCAACCATCTCCCGCGGCCTTGACGAAGCTTCGGGAGAGAAGATCGCTGCCCATGTGCGCAGACAGAAACTGCTGGCCGCGAAAATAGGTCTTGTTGCCAAGGATGATCGCCTCGAGCTTGAGATCGGGCGTCGTGACGGTCACGTACTCAGCGTCGGGCCGGCTCACCTGCAGGTCGATCGACCACGAGTTGCTGCCCTCGCTGTACGACCCGGTGATCTCGAAGCTGTCGGCCGCGGCCAGGGTACCGGTGGCGCCGGTCTCCAGGCTGCGGGTTGTGGGCAGGTCGAGACCAACCGGAAGATTACAGCCGGAGAGCGCGGCAATGACAACGACTCCGATCAACCCGGCCCGGACCCAGGGCCTCGCCTGCGAGAGGGGGCGAAATGCTAGCACGGCACTGGTGGTGTAACGGCTTGGGCGTGCTGGCCGTTACTCAACGGTGAGCGCCAAGCGCCGAGCGGTTCGCTTGTTCGGCCGGGAATACGCGGTCATCTTGCCCAGCATCCGCGACCCCAGGATGCATGTCGCCGCGGTGCTGGTGACGCTCCAGGTGCTGGGCCAGACCGTTCTCGGCTTCCGGCTCTCGGTGGCACAGATTCTCATTTGTCTCGCGACCGGTGCCCTGATCGAATTCGTCGTCGCGTTCTTCAAGGACAGCGCCATTATGTGGCCGGCGAGCGGGTTGCTGACCGGCAACAGCACCGCCTTCATCCTGCGGACTCCTGGCACGCTTCACGGCCAATGGTGGAGCACGCATGGGATCTGGATCTTTGTCGGCGTGGTCGCCGTCTCGATGGCGTCGAAGTACGTGATCCGCTGGCGGGGACGGCACATCTTCAACCCTTCGAACCTCGGCCTGGTGATTGCCTTCGTCGCCCTTGGCCCCAAGCTCACGGAGCCGCAGGATCTGTGGTGGATCCCACCCGGGCCGTGGCTGATCGTGACGTATGCGGTCCTGATCGTCGGGGGGCTGTTGATCGCGTGGGAACTACGATTGCTCGGCCTCGAGTTCGCCTTCATGGCCGGCTTTGCGGCCTTTACTGCCCTGGCGCTTGCCCTGGTACCCGACCATTGCATGGTCGCTAGCTGGCACGTGGCCCCGATGTGCGGCGGTGAACTCTGGCAGATCCTGGTGACCTCGCCCGAACTCCTCGTCTTCGGCCTCTTCATGATCCCCGACCCGCGGACGGTGCCCGACGGCCCAGTGGCGCGCATGGCGTTCGGCATTGTCGTGGCTATCCTGGCGGTGCTGCTGATCGGCCCAACGACGCTTGAGTTTTGGACCAAGACGGCGATCCTGGCCAGCCTGGTGATCGCCTGTGCGCTGCGTTTTGCGCTCGCGCGGTTTCTGGCCCCGCTCGAAGCTCGGGACCGGCAGAGGGCTGGGAGGCGCCGCCCGAGCTGGCGTCTGCCGGCGGCGCTCGCCATCGCGTTGCTATTGGTTGGCACCGTTCCCGTGGCCGCGGATCTATCGACCCACAGCCCGGAGCCGGCCGCGGGCCTCGCCGATGGGTCGACGCCAACGCTCGCGCTCACCGTTGGCGCCGGGCCCGCCATCGGCAGCTCGATCTCGAGTTCGGCGGGCGCCGCCCTGCCGCCGCCAGGGAATTCCGGACCCGCCTCCGCATCGGCACAGCTATGGATCTTGCCGCCGATTCCCACCGTAGCGGTCGCGTCGAACGTCGTCGCGTTCGACCAGTCGGCGCCGCGGAACGCTGCAAAGATGGCCTATGACGCGGTGCTCGACCTCATCATCGAGTCCGAGGCCCGTCGTGCCCACGACCTCAAGCTCGCTGAGAGTGGAGCCACGGGCGATGGCCTGAAGGAATTTACCGACGTCATCAAGGACGACATCAGTTCCGGAAAGATCATCCAGAAGACCTACAGCTTCGACAAGGTCAGCCTCAACCTCTTCCTTCCGAAGTTCAGCAGCCAGGCGTCGCGGCTCGTCGGCGTCACCCTGACGGGGACCTCGACCTTTATCACCCGGGACGCCTCGGGCAACGTGCTTTCGCAGACGAGCACGCCCTATTCGAAGAGTTGGGGCATCGACACGGCCGCCAACGTCGCTCATCAGGTCATCATCAATGACTACACCGACCTGGCTCCGGCCCCCTGATCCCGAAGCGTCGGGCCGCCGCTGAACGGCCAGGGCTTACTGACGGACGATGGCTGGCGCGCGCCCGCGTAGGACGAACTTCTGGATCTTCCCGGTTGCCGTCTTCGGTAGCTCCTCGACGAAGTTGAACCATTGCGGCACCTTGAAGTGCGCCAGCTTCGCGCGGGCAAATTCTCGAAGCTCCTCCGCGGTCGTGGTCTGACCAGCTTTCAGCACGATAAAGGCACAGGGCGCCTCGCCCCAGCGCTCATGCGGGAGGCCGACCACCGCCACCTCCTGGACGGCGGGATGGCGCAGCAGGCATCCCTCGACCTCAACCGATGAGATGTTCTCGCCGCCGCTGATGATCACGTCCTTCAGCCGGTCGCGAATCTCGGCGTAGCCGTCCGGGTGCACGACGGCGGCATCGCCGGAGTGGAACCAGCCGTCGCGGATCGCCTTGTCCGTTGCCTCCTGATCCCGGTAGTAACCCTCGAGCACCACGTTGCCGCGCACCACGATCTCGCCGATCGTGCTCCCGTCGTGTGGTACTTCTTCACCGGTGTCCGTGTCTACGACGCGCAGGTCGCCCGAGGTGATCAGCTCGACGCCCTGCCGCGCCTTGATCGTGGCACGCTCAGGGGCCGATAACGTGGCATGCTCCGGCAAGGGCTCGCAGACCGAGATGAATGGTGAGGTCTCGGTCAGGCCGTAGACCTGCGTCACCTCCCAGCCCAGCTCACCCTCGAGCCGCTCGATGGTGGCGGCGGCCGGTGGGGCGCCCGCGGTCACGACGCGCACACCACGCGGCACCTCACCGCGGACATTGGCCGGCGCGTTGGCGAGGCCGATCAGGACTGTCGGCGCCGCGCACAGCCAGGTCACCTGCTCCTCGCGGATCAGCCGGAAGATTGTCGCGGGGTCCGGCTTCGGCAGACAGATGTGAGTACTGGCGGCGGCCGTCACCGTCCATACAAATGTCCATCCGTTCGCGTGGAACATGGGCAGGGTCCAGAGATAGCGGTCGCCAATCCCCAGCCGCAGGTGCAGCAGCGTTCCGATCGTGTTGAGGTAGGCGTTGCGGTGGGTGATCATCACCCCCTTGGGACGTGCCGTCGTGCCGCTGGTGTAGTTGATGGTCAGGAGATCGCCCTCGCCGATGTCCGGCCGGCTGACGTCGGGCGATTGCGTCGCGAGCGTCGTCTGGTAGTCCATCCACCCCGCTCGTGAGCCCGTCAGCGCTACGAAATGCTTGACGTCACCCAATCGCTCGCGAACGCTATCGACGCTGTCGAGGTAATCCTCGGTTGCGCAGACCACGGTTGCCCCCGAGTGCTCGATGATATAGGCGAAGTCATCGGCGGTCAGCCGGTAGTTGACCGGCACCAGCACCGCGCCGATCTGGGGCACGGCGTAAAACGACTCGAGCTGCTGGTGGACGTTCGGGGCGATGTAGGCGACTCGGTCGCCCTGGCGAACGCCCATCCGCTGGAGCGCGGCGGACCAGCGGTCGCAGCGGTCGAAGAACTGCTCGTAGGTAAGCCGGAGGTCGCCGTCGACGACCGCCTCACGTTGTGGATGCAAGCGTCGAGTCCGGCGCATGAACTCGAGTGGCGTGAGCGGTGTCTCCATCGAGTCCTTCCTCCTCCTGTGCCAGCTTTGCGCCGAGTTTAATCCGTCGTCGACTGTGTGGCAAGACGCGGGGAGAAACCAAACGGCGGTCTGCTGCGTTACTTGTCGGGCGGGGGCGTTGCCGGCTCTTCGCTAGACTCGAACAGCGAACATGGACCAGGTTTCGAACACACCAGTTCTCGACCGGATCGCGAGTCCGGCCGATCTTCGCTCCCTGAGCGATGCGGAGTTGCACGCCCTGGCGGAGGAGATCCGCCAATTCCTGGTGGCGACGGTCTCCAAGACGGGTGGCCACCTCGGCCCTAATCTCGGCGTGGTCGAGCTGACCCTGGCGCTCCACCGCGTGTTCGAGAGCCCGAAGGACAGGATCCTGTGGGACACCGGCCACCAGGCCTACGTTCACAAGCTGCTGACCCGCCCCCGCGAGGGGTTTGCCCGGCTGCGCAAGCTGGGCGGCATGAGCGGCTATCCGAACCGAACAGAGAGTGAGCACGACTTCATCGAGAACAGCCACGCGTCCACCGGGCTCAGTTACGCCTCGGGGATGGCGGAGGCGATGCGGCGGCAGGGCGATCACGGACACGTGGTCGTTGTCGTGGGAGACGGCGCCTTGACCGGCGGCATGGCCTATGAAGCGCTGAACAACATCGGTCATCGCAAGACTCCCGTGATCATCGTCGTCAACGACAACGGCCGGTCCTATGCGCCGACGGTCGGCGGCCTGGCTCAACACCTGGCGCAGCAGCTGACCGTCCTCAACCCGACCTACCACCGCACGAAGAGCCGCGTCGACCGGATCCTGCGCGGCATCCCCGCCGGGGACAAGGCGATCGAAGCTGGCCGCCGGATCAAGGAAGGCCTGAAAGAGCTGGTCTCGCCCCGCACCTTCTTCGAGTACCTCGGCATCAAGTATTCGGGCCCGATCGATGGTCACAAGGTCGAAGACATCGAGCGCACACTCCGCCAGGTCAGTCGCCTTGGTGGCCCGGCGGTGGTGCATATCATCACGACCAAAGGCCGCGGTTACGGGCCGGCCGAAGAAGACGAGATCGACCATCTGCACGGCGTGAGTGCCTTCGACGTGCTGACGGCCAAGCCCTTGAGCCGCAAAGTCTCCTATACCGACGTGTTTGGCGAGGCGCTGGTGCAGGAGGCCGAGCGAGAGCCACGCCTGGTTGCGATCACTGCCGCGATGGGTAGCAGCGCCGGCCTCGGGCCCTTCGCCGCGCGGTTCCCCGACCGGTTCTACGACGTCGGAATCGCGGAACAGCACGCCGTCACCTTCGCGGCGGGCCTGGCGATGGCCGGCCTGCGTCCGGTGGTCGTCGTCTATTCGACCTTCCTGCAGCGCGCCCTCGACCAGGTGATGATGGACGTGTGCCTGCACAAGCTGCCGGTCACCTTCGTGCTCGACCGGGCGGGGATCACCGGCGATGATGGCCCGTCGCACCACGGCATCTTCGACCTGACGTTCCTTCGCGCGATGCCGGGGCTCACCCTGGCGGCGGCCAGCGATCCGCAGGAGCTGCGCGACCTGTTACATACTGCCGTCACCCGCGAGCCCGCCGGTCCGTTCGCGATCCGCTTTCCCAAAGGCGCGGCCGGGGAGAGCGAGGCACAACCCGCACAGATCCTTCCCGTCGGCGAATGGGACGTGCTGCGGCAAGGCAGCGCGGCCATGCTGCTGGCGACCGGCAAGCTGGTGGCGGTCGCGATGGAAGCCGCCGCCATGCTCGACAAAGAAGGCCTGCCGCTCATGGTCGTCAACAGTCGCTACATCAAGCCCCTCGACCCCAGGCTCGAGAGCTGGGCTCGGCGTCACCCCGCGGTGCTCACGCTGGAAGACAACGTCGTCACTGGTGGCTTCGGGTCGGCGGTCGCCGAAGTGCTCGCGCCTCTCGGAATTCCGGTGACCGTGATGGCGGTGCCCGACACGTTCGTCGAACAGGGCGGCCAGGCGGAGCTGCTCAAACAGCTCGGGCTGGACGCGCCGGGTGTCGCCGCGCGGGTGCGCCGGGCGGTCGGCGAGACCGACTCCATGCCGCAGCCGGCGACGCAGCCCGGCAGCTAGGCGGCTGCAGAGTGGCGACGATCTCGCCGGATCCTGTCGCTGACGCTCGCGCATACCAGGAACTTCTCCTCGCACTGCTCGGCAAGGACGAGCCGGACTCCGTTCAAGAGGGCACTGAAGCCGCCGTACGGTCGGTGCTAAAGGAGGCGGGGTCGGACCTGCGCCGCCGGCCGGCGTCTGCCGAATGGTCGGTGATGGAGCTGATCGGCCATCTGGCCGACGCCGAGATCGTCATGTCCGCCCGCTATCGCTGGACGCTCAGCCAGGACCGGCCGCCACTGCTCGGATACGACCAGGACCTCTGGGTGGGACGCCTGCAGCACAAGGACGGCCAGCCGGATGAGCTGCTGGCGGTGTTCTCAGCCTTGCGCGCGGCCAACCTCCAACTCTGGCGCCGGTCGTCAGCGGGTGACCGTCAACGTGTGGCGATGCACGCCGAGCGAGGACCCGAGAGCTACGAGTTGATGTTTCGCATGCTGGCCGGGCATGACCGCTTCCATCTCAACCAGATGCGCGACACGCTTCGACAGTTGCGCGCCGGGCGTTAAGCCAGCCGGGACTCCAGCGACATCTGGTGACGCACGCTCATCACGGTCAGGCGGCTATCACCTTTTCCAACCGCACCGTTGGGTCTGAGCCGACCGCTATCATCGGGCTGGCCCCCGCCGGGGTGGGAGGAGGTGAACCGGTGGACGACGCGCTTCGGATCGCGATCGTCGCGCCAGCCTGGTACCCCCTGCCGCCGAGGGGCTACGGCGGCACCGAACTGGTGGTGCATTTGCTCCACACCGAGCTCCGCCGCATGGGCCACGTGGTCACGGTGTTCGGCGCGGAGGGATCGGAGACGGGGGTCACGATGCTGGCAGACGCCGCCTGGAGCCAGGATCTGGGGGGGCCGGCTGAGGCAGCTCGGCAGGCGACGTACCTGGCCCGGGTTTACGACGCGATGGGCGGCCGCCACTTCGACGTCATCCACGATCACACCGGTTTCGAAGGCCTGCTGCTGGCCCTCCAGAGCGGGCTGGCGCCGGTGGTGGTCCACACCATGCACGGCGAGCTGTCGGAACCGATGTGCACCTTCTACAAAGAGGTAGCCGAGCGGGCTCGCCTGTGTGCCATCAGCCTGGCGCAGGCGGCGAGCGCCCCGGATTTGAAGTTGGCCGGCATCGTCCACAATGCCGTCGAGCTTCCCGCGGCGCCGCCAAGTGCCTCACATGAGCGGTACCTGATCGAGGTGGCGCGGATCACGCCCGACAAAGGCCAGCACCTCGCCATCAAAGTGGCGCAGCGGGCCGGCCGCAAGCTGATCCTGGCCGGCAAGGTGGAGCGCTCCGGGGAAGGCCTGCGGTATTTCGAAGAGCAGGTGGAGCCGTTCCTCAGCCCGACGGTCGAGTATTACCCCAATGTCGCCGGCGCCCAGAAGGCGCGGCTCACCTCGCGAGCCGCCGCGGGGATCTTTCCCTTGCAGTGGGCCGAGCCGTTTGGGCTCGCGATGGTCGAGTGCATGGTGGCCGGCACACCGATCCTGGCGCTGCGGGTTGGCTCGACGCCCGAGCTGATCGAGGAGGGCGTCACCGGCTTCCTGGCGGAAGACGTCGACGAGCTGGTCGAGGGTGCCAACCGCCTCGACCAGATCGACCGGGTCCGCTGCGCCACCGTCGCGCGCGAGCGGTTCAGCCCGCGCCACATGGCGGAGCGTTACCTTGCGGTCTACCGTCAGGGGTCAGTCGAGGTTGAGGCCTACGTGTCACCGGACGGCGCGAAGGCCGCGGTGGTCACCCCGCAGCAAGCTGCTGCGACGCCTTAGCGACGCGGTCGATGATCGCCTTCCCCTCGCCGGTGGTCTCGTCCAGCCAGCGCGGCACGGCGTAGTTGTCGATCACCACTGGTCGGTAGTCAACCCGGACCAGCCGGCTGCCGTAAAAGGTGTAGCGGCCGACCATCCCTTCGCGGGTTTCCTGCGACCACATCTGATCGAAGATGAAGTTGCCGTGCGCGTAGGTGATCAGCCGGTCTTTATAGATCTCGACCGGTTGCACCCAGTGCGGGTGGTTGCCGATGACGAGGTCGGCGCCGTCGTCGATGGCCAGGTGGCCGATCTCCCGCGGGTTGTCGGGCGCGATGCCTGCACCGGCGACGGGTAGCAACTCGTACTCCTTGCCCCAGTGGAAGCTGACCACGACGACGTCCGCCTTGGGACGCACCAGGTCGATCTCTCGTTTCAGCTCCGCCCGGTCGATGTGGGTGCCGACCCCATTGAACCCGAGGAAGGCGAACTTGATGCCGCGGATATCGCGAATCTCATAGAGTCCGAGCCCCGACATGCCGATCCCATGCTTCGAGAGCAGGATCTGGGTCTCGTTGGTGCCGGCCGGTCCGAAATTGGTCAGGTGGTTGTTGGCCAGGTTGGCTACGTTGACGCCGGCGTAGTCGAGTCCCGCGATCGCTCGCGCGTCGCCGCAGAACTTGAAGCCGCCATGGATGATCGGGCAGTTTTTGATCAGCGGTGCCTCGAGGTTGATGTACAGCAAGTCACCGGTCTTGAGGTAGTCGGCGGTTTGCCGCCAGGGGTAGAGCCAGTCCTTGTGGATGACCGTCTGGTAATTCACCTCGCGAGCCGGAATCACGTCACCGGTTGCGATGATCACGCGAAGCTCCGACGGGTCGTACAGGCTCAAGTCCGGCTTGTTGTCGCCAAAAATGCTCGCGAGGCTCAGCGCCGGAGGCTCTGGGGTTGGCGTCGGCGTGGGCGTCGGCGTCGGAGTGGCGGCGTGCGCCGCGATCGGTGAGCTTCCGGTCGGGCCGCTGGTGGGTGCGGAGCAGGCCGCCACCAGGGGCACCATGAGCAGCGGGACCAGGGCGCGACGCTTCAAGCGCCGGTAGCATACACCGCCCGTCCGAAACCCACCAGTCAGCGCACCTGTCCAATTTCCCTCCCCTTGGGGGGAGGGCACCACCCCAACCCTCCCCTGTGGGGGCGTTAGTGGTTGCCGCCCTGCGAATTGCCAGACTGGTTGTTGGCCTGCTACTCGCCGGACTTATCGGACTGGCCCTTCGACTGCGAGCGGCCGTCTTGCTTGGAGTCGTTCGAGCTGGGGCGGCTGTTCTGTGCCAGCTCACGGCTCAGTTCCTCATCGGCCACGGCCACGACTTTGTCCATCGCCGCGATCGAGCTCGACACGGCGGGCCGGCTGGTGGCCAGCGCCGTCCTCTCGGTTTGCGTCAAGGCCAGTTCCTGGTCGGAGATGAACTGGTCGAAGGCGGCATGCTTGCTGCCTTTCAGCGGCGAGGCTTGCTGCCGCAGATGCTCGAGGGCCACATGGTTCCGCTGGTAGGCGGCCCGGATCGCGGCGCTCGGATCGATCGCGCCGGTGGCTGTTTCGCCGACGTGGCTGGCGGCCGTTTGCAGCGTGGCGGGAAGCGTGAACGGCGCCAGCGGCCGCTGTGGCGCCTGCGCCGCGTGGGCGACGATCCCACCGGTCAAGGCGATGGCAATGACGATGCTCAGCAGGCGGTTCGTCATTTTGATGACCATGGCAATGTCCTCGGCCTCAGGCTACCGCCGCCACGCGTTCACGACATTAAGCCGGGTGTTACGTTACCGGCTGCCGCCAGGCTGTCGCGCGCCATCAACGCTTGCGCACAGGCCCTTCACTTGCGCCTACGCTGCCCGCCGTAGATGTCTACGGTGGGCTGCGCATGGAGGGTCAGCCGATGCGTGGGTCCCAGGCGTCGGTGCTCAAAACGATCGTCACTGGCCCGTCATTGACCAGCTCCACGGCCATCTGGGCACCGAAGGAGCCGGTCTCCACCGGCAGCCCGCTCTCGCGCAACCGGTTGATGAAGCGCTCGAGCAGCGGCCGGCCCTGCTCCGGGCGGGCGGCATGGAGGAAGCTCGGCCGGTTCTGCCCGCGCGCGTCGGCGAAGAGCGTGAACTGCGAGATGACCAGGAAGGCCGCCTTCACCTGGATCGCGCTGAGGTTGAACTTACCGGCCTCGTCGCTGAAAACGCGCAGCTTGAGGATCTTCTCGGCGAGATAGTCGGCATCGCGTTCCTGGTCCGTCTCCGCCACGCCGACCAGCAGGCAATACCCCGGGCCGATCGCCGCCGCTCCACCATCCCATCGGACTGAGGCCGTGGAGACGCGCTGCACCACGGTGCGCATCAGGGCGGTGGGTTCCAGCCGGTGAGGTGGGCGTCGGTGCGCTGGGTCAACCAGCTCTCGACGTCCTGAAAGACTTTCTCCTGTTCGACCTCGTTAAAGATCTCGTGGTACATGCCGGGATAGACGCAGAACGCTCGCTCGGGAGCCGTGGCGCCGGCGAAAAAACGCTGACTGCCCATTGGATCGACGATACGGTCGTCGCGGCCCTGCATCAGAAGAAAGGGAACGCGGATCTCACCGGCTCGGGCGATGAACTCCTCACCGCGGGCGATCGTGTCGCCGTAGAGGCCGCCGGTGATGCGGTCATGCACCAGCGGATCCGACGCGTAGCGGCGAGCGATCTCGGGATCATGGCTCAGCAGATTGGCGTCGACCTCGTTGGAGACGGCAAGGCGTGGCGCGAGCCTGGGGAGGACCTTCGTCAACGGCCGTTTCCAGGCGGGCACTTTGACCTTGGGGATCAACAACGGCGCGGAGAAGACGGCCTTGTCGATGTGATCCGGGTGGTCCAGCGCATAGGCGATCGCCATCAACCCACCGAACGAGTGACCGATCAGCACTACCGGTCCCCCGCTTTCCGCACGCGCCCGCATCACGACGGCGTCGATGTCGTCGAGCAACGCCTTGAGGCTGGGTGCGTGTCCGCGCGGGCCGCCACTGTTCCCGTGGCCGCGTTGGTCCATCGCATAGACGGTGGCGCCCAGCGGTGTAAACCACTCCGCCAGATGGCGGTAGCGCTCGCCGTGCTCGCCCAACCCGTGCACGACGACGAAGGTCCAGCGGTGCGGCACGTTCTCGGCCTCCCAGCGGCGAACGAACAGATCAAACCCATCCGCGGTCTTGAGGGTGGCAGTCGACTCGTTCACGGGTTGAGCCGGCGAAAGCCTCGATAGATGCGCATCGCCTCGGCCTCGGCCTCGAGGAAGGAGGGAGCAAAGTCGCGGATGCCCCGCAGGCTGAAGCCCCACATGCCCGGCTTGTCGCGCCGGAAGTATGGATTGGGACGGTAGGTCGGAGGATAGAACGTGATCGGCTCGCCCTCCATTTTCTTGATGACGGGGCGGGCCGCCAGCACGTCTTCGATCGGCATCCCCGATGGCAGACGTCCCTGTCGGATATCGAGGTGGCGCAGCTTGGCGATCGGGTTTTCTTCGTCCTTGAGCAGCGCCCGTGCGTGAAAGCGCTGCGAGATGTCGTTCATGAAATAAAGCGTCGCGATGGCGTCGGTCTCGTCGCCGAGCAAACGCAGGAAGCCGGCGGCGGACAGGCTCGGGCCTTCCTCGTTACGCGCGTGCCGGAAGTATTCCATGGCGAACAGGTCGGTGGTGTTCTCGGTCGCGAGCCAGAAGGCGTCGCCTCGCCAGGCGCGGCTGCGGGAGAAGGCGTGCGCCTCGTTCTCCAGCTCGGCGAGCCGGGCAGGGACGACATCGTACAGCCGGTAGAAAAGCACACGGCGCATGGTGGTTTGAACGCCGTCCGTTAAGGCCGCGCGCGGGCGGCGGCGGGTTTCATTTTAAGAAGTCGCACGCTATGCGGTGGGAGAGTGATTCGGAGCGAATCGGTCTTGACGCCGAGCGCGCGACCGCCCCGCCGCGTCGACCAGAGATCGGCGACGGCGAAGGCTCCGCCGGCACCAGTGGCCTCGCTGAAGTGGAGGCGGTAGGGCCGGGCCGAATCGCTCCAGTTGTAGACGGCGACGATCGTGCTGCCGTCTGCCTCGGGGCGTACCCACAGTGGCGGCAGCTCCTGCGGGAACGCGAACCAGTGGTCCTGTGCCTCGCGCTCGGGCGCGCTGAAGAGGTGGACCGGCTCGGCGGCGGGTCCGCCGACGAGTCCCAGCACGTTGGCGTTGCGCAGCAGCGCCAGCCGCTGCGCCGGCAGGGTTTCCAGGTCGTCGCTGAGCATGAAGACCCCACCCGAAAGCGCCGCGACCGTGATCATCACCCGCGCTTCGTCCGGGGTCAGCTGCGGCGCCGCCGCCATCGCGACGTCGGCGTCCACGGCGAACAGGGTGCGGTCGAAGAAGAGCCGGGCCGCCTGGTTGCGAGCCATGGAGAGGATCAAGGGAAATCCCACCTGTGGCGCACCGGCCTTGCCGTCTTCCATTTGGGGAGCGGCAACGTCGCCCCCGGTGCGTGAGCCATGCACCAGGCCGACGACCGGCATCAACGGCGCGCCGCAGGCAAGCACGAAGGCCTTCTCCGGCTTGCCCGGCGGATTGACGGCGTCGAAGATGCGCTTCAGTCCCGACCGAAGCGCCTGGGTCCCGGTGACATCAGCGTCGTGCCGGCCGGCTTCGTAGGCGGCGCCATAGAGAAAGTCGAGCTTGAAGTAGCTGAAGCCGTCCTTGCGCAGGCTCCGAAAGAGATCGTCGAGGAAGCGCTGCGCATCCGGATGTGTCGGGTCGAGGATATGGTATGCGCGACTGAGGCGTGGATCGACCAGGGGCGTCCCGCCATCCGCCTTAAGCAGCCAGTCCGGATGGGCCTGCGCCAGCTTCGAGTCGGCCGCGACGTGAAAGGGCGCGAGCCAGATGCCGACCTCCAAGCGGTGCCGGTGCACGCGGGTGGCGAGCGCGTGGAGACCCTCGGCAAAGAACT
>WNEZ01002887.1_pt1 | contig 14772 bp, 17 predicted proteins | sample 5400521 | NCBI WGS metagenome assembly WNEZ01 (sample SAMN13153339, study PRJNA577476) | soil metagenome | isolation source: 120 cm saprolite under Douglas fir tree site 2 hole 1 replicate 1 | place: USA:California | collected 2015-04-18
CCGATCATCGCCGTGATTGGCGGTAGCACCTGCACGACGGAGGACGCGGCTGTCGCCGAGGAGACGGGACGGCTGCTGGCACAACGCGGCGCGATTCTGGTGTGCGGCGGGCTGGGCGGCGTGATGGAGGCGGTGGCGCGAGGCGCGCACACAAACGGCGGCACGACGGTTGGCATCTTACCGGGACCCGATGCCGCGGCCGCGAACGCCTACATCTCCATCCCGCTCGCGACTGGGCTGGGTGAGATGCGGAACTTTCTGATCGTCCGGACCGCGCACGCACTCATCGCGATCGGCGGTGGCGTTGGAACCTTGTCAGAGATCGCGCTCGCCCAGCGCATCGGGAAGCCGGTGGTTGGGCTTCACGATTCCTTCAGGAACACGCTCGATATTCCGCGAGTGGAGAGTGCCGCCGAGGCAGTGTGGTGGGCGTTACAACATGCCGGAACCGGAATGGTATAATTCACCCATGAAGGCAGGGACCAAGTTCGCGCTGGGGGCGGTCCTGATCGTCGGCTCGGTCGGGTACTTGATGGCGTCCGGGATCCGGCAGACGGGACAGTATTTCCTGACACCCAGCGAGCTGGCGCAGCGCGTCTCGGCCGATCCCTCGTTCTACGATCTCGGCCTGAAGGTCGGCGCGCGCGTTGTGCCCGGCACCGTTTCCAAAGAGATCGCGACGCAGACGCTGCGTTTCCACATCACCGACGGGACGGTCAACTATCCCGTCATTTTCAAGGGCCTGCCACCCGACACGTTCACCGACTCGGTCGAGGTCGTCGTCGAAGGACGACTTCAAAAAGACGGTGTGATTTACGCGACCAACGTCCTCGCCAAGTGCGGGTCGCGCTACGAAGCCGTCCCCAAGGCGTAAATGAGTTTGCTCGGCCACCTTTCCCTCTGGCTCGCCTTCCTGGTCGGCCTGTGGGGAGCGATCACCGGCTTCGTCGGCGGCGCGCAATCGCGGCCCGACCTGCAACAAAGCGCTCGCAACGCGACGTTCGCGCTGCTCGGCACGCTGCTGGTGGCGGTCATCTCGCTCGAAATCGCCATTTTCCGCCACGACTTTAGTCTCGAGTACGTGGCGGCGTACACCAGCCGCAATCTGCCCACGTTTTATCTCTGGTCGGCGCTGTATGCGGGGCAAAAGGGAAGCCTGTTGTTATGGGCGACCGTGCTGAGCCTGTTCGCGGTGCTGGCGCAGGTGCTCACGAGCCGGCGCCATCGCGCGTACCTGCCGTATGTCGCGGCGGTCACGTGTTCGGTGGCGACTTTCTTCATTGCCGTAATGCTCTTCGCCGACGCGAACCCGTTCCAGCGGCTCGGCTTCACGCCGATCGACGGGCGTGGCATGAACCCGCAGCTGCAGAATCCGGGGATGGTCTTCCATCCGCCGATGCTCTACCTGGGCTACATCTCGATCACGATTCCGTTCGCCTTCGCGATCGCCGCGCTGCTGACCAGGAAGCTCGACAGCGACTGGCTCGTCGCGGTGCGCAAATGGACGCTCGTCTCGTGGCTGTTCCTGAGTATCGGACTGATCCTCGGGATGTGGTGGGCCTACGTCGAGCTGGGGTGGGGGGGCTATTGGGCGTGGGATCCGGTCGAGAACGCCGCGCTGTTGCCGTGGCTGGTCATGACGGCGTTCCTCCATTCGGTCATGATCCAGGAAAAGCGGGGCATGCTGAAGAAGTGGAATCTGGCATTGATTCTGGGCGCATGGCTGCTCTCGATTTTCGGCACGTTCATCACGCGCTCGGGCGTGATCTCGAGCGTGCATTCGTTCACGCAGTCGAGCGTCGGCTACTTCTTCCTCGGCTTCCTCGTTGTGGCCGCGATCGCCAGCGCTATCCTGTACGTGAGCCGGCTGCCGCTGCTCGAGGCCGAAGCCACTCTCGAGTCGATGGTGAGCCGTGAGGCCAGCTTTCTCTTCAACAATCTGTTGCTCATCGGCATCGCCTTCTCCGTGCTCTGGGGCACGCTGTTTCCGATTCTCTCCGAGGCGATCAAGGGCACGAAAGTCACCGTCGGCCCGCCCTTCTTCAATCAGGTCAACGTGCCGCTCGGTCTCGCGCTGCTCGCGATGACCGGGATCGGCCCGTTGATCGCATGGCGTCGCGCATCGCTGCCCAATCTGCGCCGCCAATTTCCCGTGCCGCTGACGAGCTGCGTATTCGTGCTGCTCATTCTGTTGGTAGCGGGTATGCGGGACATCGGCGCGCTGATCGCCTTCAGTATTGGTGGCTTCGTGCTGGCGACGATCGTCCAGGAATTCGCGCGCGGCGCGCGCGCTCGGCACCGCCAATACGGCGAGCCGACGCCTTTCGCGGTCCTGCAGTTGTTGTCCCGCAATCGCCGGCGTTATGGCGGCTACATCGTCCACGTCGCGATCGTCCTCCTGTTCGTCGCATTTGCCGGGATGGCCTTCAAGACGGAGACGCAGGCCTCGCTGCGGCCGGGCGAAACGGCGACGCTCAAGGGTCCCGATGGGCACGTGTACACGTTCACGCACCTGGGCGTCTCGCAGTACAACACCATGAATCGTCAGGTCACGGCCGTGCTCCTGGACGTCGGTCGAGACGGCAAACCTATCGGCCGGATGCGTACCGAAAAGCGCCAGCATGTCGACGCCCTCGGGAATCCGACGTTCGAACCCTCGACTGAAGTCGGGATCATGAGCGGGCTGCGCGTGGATCTGTACGTGGTGCTCGCGGGACTGGTGAATGGAACGGAGCAGGCGGTCTTCCGCTTCACGATCAACCCCCTCGTTTGGTGGGTATGGTTCGGCGGCTTCGTGCTCGTGATTGGTGGCTTGATCGTTCTCTGGCCAGGCGGTGGTCCGCCTCCGGGAACTGGTCCGCGTCCGCCGCGCATGCAGGCCGGATACGCCGTGAAGCTGGAGGCCGAACGGTGAGCGATCATGTGAGCCGGAGAGGATTTTTCGCGCTTGCCGCAGCCGCCGCCGGCGCCGTCATTCAGGACACGGTGCAGGCGGGGCGCGTCTACGATCCCCTGCGGGCGGGCCGCTCCAGAGAGCCCATCACCGCCCTCGACACTGACGCCGGCATCCAGGCGACCGAAAAGAAGCTCCGGTGCACCTGCGGCTGCGGGCTCGACATCTACACTTGTCGCACGACCGACTTCACCTGCACGTACAGCCCGGCGCTGCACAAGGACGTCCTCCGGCTCGCGGGGCAGGGGAAGACGGCGCAACAGATCATCGACGAGTTCGTGAAGCAGTACGGTGAAGTCGCGCTGATGGCGCCGCCCAAAGAGGGTTTCAATCTCGCCGGCTACTTGCTTCCCGGTTTCGCGATTATTGTCGCCGGCTTTTTCCTGGTGCGGACGCTGCGCCGCTGGACGCGTGACGCGGAAGCCGCTGCGGCGGCGAGGCCGACACTCCCGCCGAACGCGACTCCCGCGGAGCTCGAACGCCTCCGCCGCGAGCTCGACCGGCTCGATGCTTGAGCTGAGTCTCGGAATCCTGCTGGCTGCGGGAGCGACCTACTTCGTCCTCTTGCCGATTCTCCGGCCGCCCGTGGAATCGGCGAGCGGGAATGCGGGCGGCGATGAGCGAGAGGACCCAGCCGACGACATGAGTCCGCAGACGGTGGCGCTGCGCGCGCTGAAAGAGATCGAATTCGACCGCGCCACTGGTAAGCTATCCGACACGGATTACGAGCAGCTCAAAGCCAGGTACACCGAGCAAGCACTGATTGCATTGCGTGGTGAGGGTGTTCTAACCCCGAGCGCGAGCCCGGGGACTCGTGAACCCCGGGTTGTCGCCCGGGGTCAGAAAACCACAGGTCCGACCTGTCCGGAACATGGGGCACGACCGGAGCCCGACGCCGTGTTCTGCTCGGAATGCGGAAAGAGGTTGGGGTCGGCACCGGGCTACTGCGCGCGCTGCGGCACGGCGCTCGAAGACAATGCCCGCTACTGCAATCGCTGTGGGGCCCGCGTCGCCGCCTGACTATTGCGTTTTCCCCTCCCGTTTCCTATCAGTCTGCATCCCTGAACTCCGGAGCGCGTCGTGAACCGATGGGTCTCGCGATTATTGGTCGTGCTGCTGCTCGTAGCGGTGACGGCGTCGACGGCGGATGCGCAGCGGCGGCGCCGGCGCGCGATCGCGACGCAGTCCGGTCCCTCTTACGGCGCACATGTCGGCTACAACTTCGACGGCGACAATCTGCTCCTCGGTGCCCAGCTCTCCTGGCCACTCACGCCCGATCTCGCGCTCTATCCCACGTTCGACTACTACTTCGTGAGCGGCGGATCCCTGTGGGCGCTGAATTTCGATCTGAAATACCGGCCACCCACCCGCTACGGCGCATGGTACGTGGGCGGCGGATTGAACTGGTCGCACCAGAGCGCCGGCGGGGTCAGCGGGAGCGACACCAATCTGAACCTGCTCACCGGCCTCGAGGGACGACGCGGACGGACGCGGCCCTACATCGAGGGCAAATTCATCCTCGGCAACGGCAGCTCGTTCCAGCTGGTCGGAGGGATCAGCTGGCGCTAGGCTAGAACTCGAACGTCTCCATTTTTCGGAGCGCCATCCGCAGCGGAATGATCGTGGCCGCCGTGCACAGCGCGGCGGCCATGACAAACCAACCCAACATCTCCGGTGTGATCCCGATCGCCTGACCTTCCCAGGCGGAGCGCACGTACGTGTACACGGCGCGCGAGAGCGTCCCGAGCACCGCCGCGAGCAAGGCGATCGTCGCCATCATGAAGACGAGACCACCGAAGGACGTCGGAATTTGCGCGGCATTCTCGGTCTCGAACTGCGGATAGAGCGTCCCGAACGTCAGTGCCATCGCGGAGATTGCGAGCGTCAGTCCCGCCATCGTGGCGAGACTCAGAATCATCATGAACGGCGTGACTTCGAGCAGCGCGTTGGTCAGGCCGGTGAGAATCAGACCGAGGATGAGCAGCGGGAGCGTCCCCACCCAGTACTTGGACCACAGCAGGGCACGCAGGTCGAGCGGCGATGAGCGGAGCAGCCACATCTGCCTGCCCTCGAGCGAAACGGCGGGAAAGATGAACCGCGCCGCGATCGATGCCAGGACGAAGCCCGCGAGGCCGAGGTTCAAGAACGACACGAGATTGACGTAGAAAAAGCCGACCGGCTCGCCGCGATGCAGCGGCAGCGCCTGAATGTTGAAGAGATAGACGACGATGAGCACGGCAAGGAGGATCAGCTGGCTCCACTGTGTCGTGTCGCGGAAGAAGAGCTTGATGTCCTTGAGCACGAACTCGCGCTTCGCGACCGGCAGCCAGCCGAGCATCGATCCCACCGTCCGGCGCCAGAGGCCACCGCGAATGAATCGCTCCGCACCCTCCTGCGCCTTGGTGAACCCTTGCGCGTACAGCGCGCGATGCAACACGGCGCCGAGCGTGACGAATGCGGCGGCGGTCGTCCAGAGCAGCAGGAGCGGGAGCGGATCCAGCTCATGCCGCAGGAATCCCATGATCGCCTGCGCGGCCCATTCACTCGGCAGAAATGGTGACGTGGGCCCACGGAGCAGGATCACGAAATCGAGCAGATTACGGAATCCTTCGGGGCGGGCCAGCTGCTCGGGCCGAATCACGCGGAACAGCAGGATCACGCCGCCGGCGGCGCCAAGGGCGATGATGGACAGCAGATCGCGCGTACGTCGCGCGGGGAAGATGTTCACCAGCACCAGCGTCACCGCGCAGCCGAGCACCGCCGGCAGGATCAGCATCGGCACGATGGCGATGAGCGCGTACAGCGCGAACAGCACACCACCCTTGTACACGACCCCGTAGGCGGTGAGGATAGGAACCGACATCAGCGCGACCATCCAGGACGAGTGCAGCAGCGTCTCGCCGAGCTTCGCGAGATAGAGACGCAGCCAGTCGACCGGTGCCGAGACGAGGAGGTCGAGGTCCTTCGCGAGGAAGAAGCTCGACAGCGCCGTGATGACGTTCGAGAGCACCAGGATCGAGATGAAGGACAACAGGATGAGCCCGAGGATTTTTCCAGGAATCAGCGGTCCCAGCTCCTCGACTGCGCGCAGCGCCTTCAGGATCCTGTACAGGACACCAAAGACACCCGCCCAGAACCCGGCGCCGACGAGCGCAAGAATGACGAGCTTGCCGGTGCCGCCGCTGGCGCGTTCCTCGCGCAGCCGCTGCAGCGCGGTCCGCCACTTGGGCTGCAAGACATGCGCGAGCGAGGGCTGCCTCACCGACCGAGCACCTCGGCAAGCTCACGCACCTGCGCGCCGCCGGTGAGCTTCAAGAACAACTCTTCGAGGCTGGCGTCGCCGGCTTGATGCTGACGCCGCACGTCGCTCACCGTTCCCGCCGCCACAATCTTGCCGTGCTGGAGGATCGCGATCTGGTCGCACATCGCTTCGGCGACCTCGAGCGTGTGCGTGCTCATCAGCACGGTGCCGCCGCGCTCGACGAATTGGCGGACGATGTCCTTCAGCAGCCGAGCGGCCTTCGGATCGAGCCCGACCATCGGTTCGTCGACGACGATGCACTCCGGGCGGTGAATCAGGGCGCTCGAGATGATCAGCTTCTGCCGCATGCCGTGGCTGTACGCCTCGACTAGCTCGTCCTTCCAACTCGTCAGCTCGAATACTTCGAGCAGTTCCGCGATGCGGCGTTCGACGCTGTCGCCTTCCTGCCCATACAACCCGGCGACGAACCGCAGAAACTCGGCGCCGGTGAGCTTGTCGTACACGAAGGGGCGGTCCGGGATGAAGCCGAGCCGCATCTTGGCCGACAGCGGCTTGACGTGGACGTCGTCGCCGCCGAGCAGCACGCGGCCCTGCGTGGGCCGCAGGATCCCGGCGATCATCCGCAGCGTCGTCGTCTTGCCGGCGCCGTTCGGCCCCAGACAGCCGTAGAGGACGCCGCGCGGCACGTGCAGGCTGATATCGTCGACGGCGACGAAGCTGCCGTAGAGCTTGGTCAGGTTCTCCAGGCGGATCATAGTACCTCGAGCTTCAGCCGACCGATGAGCGGGACGAGCTCGACTTGGCGGGCAAGTCCGCCCGTCGCGATACGGATATGCGCCGCGTCGGCCGGGAATTGGTCGAATGTGGGGTCCACTGCGATCCAGTCGTTGAGGTAAACCTCGGCCCACGCGTGATAGTAGAACCGGCCATTCAGGTAGATCAGGCCTGCGACCGTGCGCGCCGGCAACCCGGTCGAGCGTGCGAGCGCGACGAAGAGCGTCGCCGCTTCGTTGCAATCGCCGCGGGCAGTCTCCAGCACCTTCTCGGCGCTGGGGACGCTTGCCGCCTGCGGGGTCGTGCGGTGGAGCGTGCCGTGGACCCAGTGCGTGAGGAGCTGCGCGACGCGCGCCGGACTGGGCTCGCGCTCGATGATGCGCCGCGCCTGCGCGGCGATGCGCGGGTCGTGACTCTGAATCAGCGGTTCTGGCGCGAGCCAGCGCGCGAGCGCCGTATCGCGGGAAGGAAGTCGATAGGGTGCGGCGTGCGCTTGCAGCGCAGCGGCCTGCACGATCTCGAGCGTGTCTCTTCCGTTCCGGCGCACGCGCATCCTTGGCCGCTCGGGCGGATCGCCGCGGACACCGGCCACCAGCGCGGTCAGCGGCACGATCTCGCCCGGGCCGGGTGCGGCGCTGGCGCGGGCCACGCGGGCGGTGTCTCGATGCTTAAAGTTCTCGTAGACGATCTCGAACGCCGCGCGCTCCATCGCGAATCCCTGGTCGTCGGCGCTCTTGGTCGAGGCAACGACGATGCGCCCCTGCGCGTCAATCCAGCTGCTCGTCGGGACGCCGTTCGCATCGTGGTCGATGCGGAATGCGCGCACCGTGTCGAAGTGCTCGGGCACCCACGTCATTGTGGTCGAATCGAGATCGGCGCTGTCGGACACGACCAGCGTCGATTCTGCCGCCACTCGGGCGGTGACGTCTCGGCCGGTCAGGAGCAGCGGGTCGAACAGACGGGCGGTATACGAGCGTCCCGAACGCAGCTCACCGCCGAACGCGAGCCGCAGCGGCAACAGGGTCGGCAGCGTGACCGGGCCCTGCAGCGGGATCCGCGTCGTCTGCGAGTCACCTTCGGAGACGATCGCGATGGACAACACCGTGTCACCGAGGACACGGCCGTGCGCCGCGAATTGGCCCATATCACCGTCGAACGTCGCTTCGACGGTCTGCAGGCGCAGCGCGCGCGACAACATGGTCGTGCTGCGCGCGGTGGTGCGGTGCAGCGTTCCCAGCGCCGGCACGTCGAGCACGAAGACATTCTCGACCCGGATCTGATCCGGGAGGGTGTCGATGGTCGTCGAGGAATAGCCGACCTGCTGGCCGCCGACCGCGAGCCGATAAAAGAGCCCGCCGGGCGCGACCGCCATCGCCGCCGCGGCGAGGCGCGCGCCGGTGGGGCGGAACACTTCTCGCTTCACGAGCCACCCGAGCGACAGCACCCAGGCGGCGAGGACGGCGATCACCCAGGTCCGGCGATTCACGAAACCGCTCGTTGCAGCGCGGCCTCGAACACCTGTTGATCTTCCGGGCGCTCGACGATGAACGACACCTGCTCGGGGAACTGGGCACCCCCGCGATGTGCGTGCAATACGGTCGCCATGATTTCGGCGGAGTCCTCGAGCGTCAGATTACCGGCTCCGGTGCCCAGCGGCGGCGCACTGAGGTGCGCGAACTCCCACTCCTGCGCCTGATGCAGGGTGGACAGCCAGGCGCGCGCGACGTTGCCGCGGGTGACCGGCTCGGTTTCGCTGCGAATCACGGCATGAATGACGAATTCCGCCGGCAGGTCGCCGCCGGCGGCGGTCACGACGGCCGCCCCCACCGCAAGCTCGCGGTTCAGGCGGATGCGGTTCTGGAATTCCTCGCCACCGAGGATTTCGAGTCGTCGCAGCGCTGCCGCTGTAGGGTCGAGGCGAGTCGTGGCGGGACGGACGAGGGCATCTGCGGTGAACGACGCGAGATCGTCCACGACTACGCGAATCACCTACCCGTCATTTCCCGGGAGCGGCGGTACATCGCAGTCGCTTCGTCGGGGCGATTCAGCCGGTCGAGCACCTTGCCGATGCCGTACAGCGCCTTCGGGTTCGCGGGCTGCAGCTCGACCGCCCTCTCGTAGGCCGCCAGCGCGCCCGTCAGATCATCCATGTGATTGAGCGCTTCGCCCAGGTAATACCAGGCCGCCGCCCGTCCTGGCTCGACTTCGACCGCGCGCCGCAGCTGGTCGGTGCCCTCGCGCCACATGCCGCGCCGCGCCAGGACGATCCCGAGGTTGAAAAGCGCTTCGACGTTGTTCGGGTCGGCGCGCAATATCCGCTGCAGGTCGCGCTGCGCGGCGGCATAGCGCACTGTCGCGCCGAGGATCGCGGCGCGGTTCAGCAGCAGCGCCGGGTTGTCGGGCTCGCTCTCGAGCGCGCGGTCCAGCTCCGCCAGCGCACCGTCGCGATCGCCGCGGGCATCGAGAATCAGCGCGAGATTGTTGCGCGCCTTCACGTGCTTGGGATCGCGCGCCAAGAGGTCGCGATAGGACGCCGCGGCCCGCTCCATCTCGCCGCGCTCGCTCGCTTCCCGGGCCGCGATGTAGAGCTGGTCGTCCGCCGTGGGAGGGGGGCTGGGCGGTTCGGCCGCTGTGGGCGCAGTCGGTGGAGGCGGCGGCGGAGGTGGAGGTTCTGGGACCTCGCCATCGTCAAGCTTCGCCGTAACGTCCGCAGGTCTCGGAGTCGCCACCGGTTGCGCGACCCGGAGCGGCGGTGGCAACTCGTCACGGGCGACGTCATTCGGGCTCGAGATCGCCCCCGTCTGGGTGAGCGATTCCGCTTCCTCGATCAACTCGGCCGCGACCCGTGCACGCTCCTGCGAGGTCTGCCAGCGGCGCTCGCGCTTGCCCCCCCCCCCGCTACCGACCCCAGCCCCTGAGGGACCGGGAGGGCCACCGCGGTTCAAGTCGACACCTGCGCGTTTAGGGTCATGGGGGATGCTAACCTAGGAAATGGCGCATGCATAGGCAAGAGAAATGGGGAGAGTTGACCGAAATGCGGTACCCCATCTAACCTCCGAGACTATGCCTGGTGACGCCCTGATCGTTCGCGGAGCCCGCGAGCACAATCTCAAGAACATCGACGTCGAGTTGCCCCGGAACGCCCTCGTGGTGATCACGGGGCTGTCTGGCTCGGGCAAGTCGTCGCTCGCGTTCGACACGATCTATGCCGAGGGGCAGCGCCGCTACGTCGAATCGCTCTCCGCCTATGCACGGCAATTCCTCGGGCTCATGGACAAGCCCGACGTCGATGCGATCGAAGGACTCTCCCCGGCGATTTCCATCGAACAGAAGACCGCGGGTGCCAACCCACGGTCGACGGTCGGCACGATCACCGAGATCTACGATTACCTCCGCCTGCTGTGGGCCCGCACGGGCACGCCGCATTGCCCGAACGATGGTTCGCCGGTCGAGCGGCAGTCGGCGTCGCAGATCACCGATCTGGTGCTCGAGTGGCCGGAAGGCACCAAGATCGAAGTGCTCGCGCCCCTCGTGCGCGGGCGCAAAGGCGAGTTCCGCGACGTGCTCGAGGCGATGCGCAAGCAGGGGTTCGTGCGTGCCCGCGTCGACGGCGAGACGTACGACCTGGCGGATGTTCCCAAGCTGAACAAGCGCCAGAACCATGACATCGCCGTCGTGGTCGATCGGCTGGTCGTGCGTCCTTCGGACCGCGGCCGCCTCGCGGATTCGATCGAGACCGCGTTGAAAGCGGCCGACGGAGTCGTGGAAGTCGTGCGGCAGACCGGCAGCCCGCGCTCTCGGCTGTTTTCGGAGCGCTACGCCTGCCCCAAGTGCGGGTTGTCGCTGCCGGAGCTCGAGCCGCGGCAGTTCTCGTTCAACTCGCCGTACGGTGCCTGTCCGGATTGTTCGGGACTCGGCACGCGCCGTGAGGTGAACGCCGATCTCGTGCTCGGCGATCACAGTCTGTCGATTCTCGAGGGCGTCGTCCTGCCGTGGGGGGAGCCGAGCGGATATCTCAGGAAGGTGGTGCTGCCGGCACTCGCCAAGACCTACAAGTTCGACCTCAACACGCCGTGGCGCGATCTGTCGCCGGCCGTGCAGCAGATCCTGCTCAAGGGCGCGCCCGGAAAGACGATCACCTACCAGTACGACAGCGAGCGGTGGCACGGCTCGTATGAATCGGCATGGAAGGGGGTGCTCGATCACGTCGAGAAGCGCTACCGCGAGACGGCGTCGGATTCGGTGCGCGAGCAGCTCGAGCAGTACATGGTCGAGCAGCCGTGCCCCACATGCGGTGGCCGGCGCCTCAAGCCTGAGAGCCTCTCCGTCATGGTCGCCGGCAAGAACATCGGGAAGGTCGTGGCGCTGCCCGTGCGCGAGGCGCTCGACTTCTTCTCGAAGATTCCGCTGCGTGGCAACGGCCGGGCAGGATTGGATCCAGAGATCTCGCGGCCCATTCTCAAGGAAGTGACCGACCGGCTGCGCTTTCTCGTCGACGTCGGGCTCGATTACCTCACGCTGGAACGCTCGGCGGTGACCCTCTCGGGTGGAGAGGCGCAACGCATCCGCCTCGCGACGCAGATCGGCAGCCGCCTGGTCGGCGTGCTGTACATCCTCGACGAGCCGTCGATCGGCCTGCATCAGCGTGACAACGCGCGCCTGCTCGCGACGCTGAAGGAGCTGCGCGACCTCGGCAACACAGTGCTGGTCGTGGAACACGACGAGGAAACGATTCGGGCGGCTGACTATGTCGTAGATCTGGGACCGCGTGCCGGCCGGCATGGCGGCGAGGTCGTGGCGGCGGGCCTGCTCGACGAGGTACTGCGCCATCGCGAATCGCTGACGCCGCGCTATCTGCGCGGCGAGCTCAGGATTCCGATTCCGCCACGCCGCCGTATCGCCAACGCCGATCGGATGCTCCGCGTGCTGGGCGCCAAGCACCACAATCTCAAGGATCTCACCGTCGAGTTCCCGCTGGGGACGTTCGTTGCGGTGACGGGCGTTTCCGGCTCAGGAAAGTCGACGCTGGTCACCGACATTCTGTATCAGTCGCTCGCCCGCCATTTCTATCGGGCCAAAGTCGTTCCCGGCGCGCACGAACGCCTGGAGGGGCTCGACCAGATCGACAAGGTGATCGACATCGATCAGAGTCCGATCGGCCGCACGCCGCGGTCCAACCCCGCGACGTACACGGGGCTGTTCACGCCGATCCGGGAGCTGTTCACGTATCTCCCCGAGTCGAAGCTGCGCGGCTACGGACCGGGCCGGTTCTCGTTCAATGTCAAAGGCGGCCGCTGCGAGGCGTGCCAGGGCGACGGGCTCGTGAAGGTCGAGATGCACTTCTTGCCCGACGTCTACGTCCCGTGCGAGGTCTGCAAAGGCCGGCGTTACAACCGGGAAACATTGGAGGTCCGGTATAAAGGAAAGTCGATTGCCGATGTGCTGGACCTGACGGTCGCCGACGCGCTCGACTTTTTCGAGCATCAGCCGCGTATCAGGGCGAAACTCGAGTTGCTCAACGACGTAGGTCTGGGATACATCCACCTCGGGCAGTCGGCAACGACCCTCTCGGGCGGCGAAGCCCAGCGCGTGAAGCTCGCGACTGAGCTCGCCAAACGGGACACGGGCCGGACCCTGTACATCCTGGACGAACCGACGACCGGATTGCACTTCGAGGACGTACGGTTACTGCTGGAAGTACTGCACCGGCTGGTGGACAAGGGCAACACGGTCGTCGTCATCGAGCACAATCTCGACGTCGTGAAGACCGCCGATTGGGTGATCGACCTGGGCCCCGAGGGTGGGGAGCTGGGTGGTCGCGTGGTGGCGGAAGGGCCGCCCGAGAAGATCGCGCAGTCCAAGGGCTCTCATACGGGGGAATTTCTGCGCAAGGTGTTGCAGGCGGGAGACTAGACGGTAGGTTGAACGAAGCGAGGAGGGCGCGCGTGTTAGACGGTCCGACAATCCCCATGAGTATCCTGTTTCTCTGTGCCGCCGCGGTATTCATCACGCGCGGCCCGTTCGGCCGCGCTCTCGCGGAGCGAATCTCCGGTCGCGGGCGCCCCGCGGCGGAGGATCACGATGTGCGGGAGCTCAAGACTGAAGTCGAGGAGTTGCGCACTCAGCTCGGCGACGTGCAGGAGCGGTTGGACTTCGCCGAGCGTGTGCTCGCGCGCCGGGATGAACGGGCTGGTTTACCGAAGGGTGGAGTGAGAGAGGAAGCCCGGTGAATCCTGACGATATCATTGGCCTCGTCGCAGTCACTGGGTTGTTTGGAGGGGGTACACTGTTCCTCCTGGCGATTTCGCCCGTGGGTAAGGCGCTCGCCGCGCGTATCACCGGAAAGAAGGGCGTCGTGGCAGACGATGAGACCACAGAGGAAGTGAAAGAGCTGCGGCGCGAAGTCGATGAAATGCGGCACATGACAGAGCAGATGAGTGAGCTCGGCGAGCGCGTGGACTTTCTCGAGCGTCTGGTGGCGAAGCGGCGGGAAGCCGAGCGGCTGCCGCCGGTGAGGTGACGGATGCCGCCTGAGGTCGTCTTCCTCTCGACGTTGGCTATCGTCGGGTCTGCGCTCCTGCTCTTCCCATTGGCGCGAGCGCTCGCCGAACGCGTTCGCCCCCGGGGAGTCGAAGCAGGTGTCCGCGAGGAACTGCAGATCCTCGGAGAGGACATTCTCGCCGAGATTCAACAGGCGCGGCGGGAGATCGGCGATCTGAGCGAGCGCGTCGACTTTACTGAACGGTTACTGGCGAAGAAGATCGAGCGATGAATCCGGGGGAAGTATTCGCGCTGATCGCCGTCGTGGGTGGATTCGTATTCGTGCTTCGCCCGGTTGTGTCAGCGATCTCCAAACGCATCGCGGGTGAACATCGCAAGCCGGGCATGGAGCCCGCCGAGCGTGACGAGATCTTGAATGAACTGCAGCAGGTGCGGCAGGAAGTCGCGGAGCTGGCGGAGCGCATGGATTTCGCGGAACGGCTGCTCTCGAAGCAGAGCGAGGTCAAGCGATGAACCCGGCCATGATCGGCGTGTTCATCCCGATCATCGCCGTGGGCGGTTTCTTCGCCTGGATGATCTCGCTTTCCCCGCTCGGGAGAGCCCTCGCGGAGCGCCTGAGGCACGGCCCGGTGCCCCCCGGGGGAACCAGTGAAGATCAGGCGGAGTTGGTCGAAAGCGTTGCAGAGCTGCGCCGGGAGGTGGCGGAACTGGCGGAGCGAGTAGATTTTACCGAACGGCTGCTCGGCCAACAGAAGGCGGGCGAGCAGTTGGCAAAGCCCGGTCGTGATGTTGCCCGCTGAAACGGGCCGCGGACGAGCGGCGTAGGAGAGCACGTGATTCTTCAGGGCCCGGTTGCTACGCCGCCGCCGACTCCGGTGATTCCGTTCGACCCGAATCAGCTGATTCCGCTGATCGGCATGATCGGCGGAATGGTAGTCATAGGGGTGGTGCTGTACGCTTTCTTCAAGTCGGATTTGGCGAAGGCGATGGCTGAGCGGATTCGCGCCGGGATTCATCGGAAGAAGCGTTGGAAGGGGTTCGGCGGGGAGTGGACCGACACACCCACCGAAGGTCTCGCAGATGCGGATCACGTTGCCGAGTTGGAGCACCGCGTGGGCGACATGCAGGGACAAATTGCCGAGATGGCCGAGCGGCTGGATTTTGCGGAGCGGCTGCTTGCGCAAAAGCGCGAGCGCTCATTGCCAGGAGCCTAGATGGGGATCATCGATCGTCTGTCCACGCTGATCCGGTCGAACATCAACGACCTGATCTCGCGCGCCGA
>WNEZ01002888.1_pt1 | contig 14772 bp, 12 predicted proteins | sample 5400521 | NCBI WGS metagenome assembly WNEZ01 (sample SAMN13153339, study PRJNA577476) | soil metagenome | isolation source: 120 cm saprolite under Douglas fir tree site 2 hole 1 replicate 1 | place: USA:California | collected 2015-04-18
TGACGCTCACCGTCGCCACAGGCACAAGCGTCACCGTGATCGACGCCGAGCCATTGTGTCCCTCGGCGGTCGCCGTGATCGTCGCGGCCCCGGCGGCTGCGGCGGTCACCAGACCGGTAGTGGACACCGTCGCCGCAGATACGTTGTCGGTTGCCCACGTGAGGACCCGGCCGGTGAGCGGATTCCCCGCTTTGTCTCGCGGCGTCGCGGTCAATCGACTCGTGTCACCCACCAGCAGGCTGAGATTCGTCGGCGCGACACTGATCGTCGCTACCGGCGCTGGCCCGCCTGTCGTCGGCGATTCACTGCAGGATTCGGCAGCGCCGATCAGCAGGACTCCCGCCAGCGCGCGGCGCATATTGAGACGCACTACAGTCATACCGCCATGGGGGGCAAAAACCGTTCCCCCCAACAGCGGCCGGGGGGCGAGGGTCCGAAGTTGGGGTGTGGCGGGCGCGCCTCAGTCGCTGAGGGGGCGACGACGCGTCGGTTCCCAGACCGGCCGCACCTCGCCGCGCAGCGCGTTTACCCATGCCTGCAGGCCGGCCAAGACTGCCCAAACCAGGTACGCCGGCACGCCGAGGACCCTGGGAAGTGGTCGCGCCTGCGGCCAGCGCCACGCGACGACCGCCGCGACAACCGCGGCGCCGGTCGCGATAACGCCGAGCGCTCCCCACCGCGCCCCGCCGATGGCTGCGACACCGAATCCGACGATCGCCACGATCGCCGCCCAGGGTACGAGCCAGCGAATCAGCTTGTGAGATAACAGCATGAACCCAAAGCCGCCGTAACGGATGGGATTGAGGAGATGGCGTTTGTAGAAGAGCGTCTGCAAGCCCCGCGTCATCGTGCGAATCTTCCGTCGGTACTCCTGCTGCAGAGACGTGGTACGCGGCACGTAGCACACGGCATCCATTACCGAGACCGAGCGAAAACCATGTTCGCGTGCGATGAGCGCCGCCGCGAAATCACGACTCAGCCCCTCGGGTACGGCCTCCATGTGGAGGGCGCGGCGGCTCGCATACAGACATCCGGAGGCGCCAACGATTCCGCCACCGCGAGTCTCCATGTCTCGCACCCACATCTCGTAGCCGACGTAGCCCGATTCCCCGCCGCCGTTATCGGTCGCGCCCGCGGCCACGCTGACGTCGCGCCCGGATGCAACGCCGACCGTGGCGTCGCTGAAGGCCGCGATCAGGGCCTTGAGCGCGCCGGGATCGATGTGCACCGAAGCATCGGTTTGCACGACGAACGCCCCGCGCAGATGGGGGCGCGCGGCGTTTTCAGCCGCCGTCTTCCCGGCGCGTCGCGCCAGACGCACCAGCTCAACGCCATGCGGCGCGAAGCGTCGCGCGATATCGTCCGTGCGATCCGTCGAGGCATCGGAGACCACGAGCACCTGGCGGCGGTCGGCGGGATAGTCGGCCGCGAGAATCTGCTCCAGCGTGACGGCGAGTGTTGTTTCTTCGTTATACGCCGGCACCGTGATGCTAATCAGTGGCCACTGTTCAGGCCGCACCGATGGTCGGCGCGCACGCCCGAGTGTGCCAAGCCGCAGAAGGAGTGGGTACGCGATGTAGGCATAGAGCGCCACAGCCGCGGCGCCGAGCACGAGTATCAGGCCCACACTCCGCGGGTCAGTCATCGAGCCGCTCCAGCACGCGCCGCGCAAGTTGCTTCCCGATGCTGAGCGAAGCTGTCGCCGCGGGCGACGGCGCGTTCACGAGATGCACGCCGGCTTCGTTTTCCACGATGTGAAAGTCGTCGAGCAGGCGACCGGAACGGTCGACGGCCTGCGCGCGCACCCCACAGCCGCTCCACCGCAGATCGGCGGCCCGCACTGCCGGGACGAGACGCTGCAGCGCGCGGACGAACAAGGTCTTCGACCACGAGCGTCCCAACTCGCCGACTCCGGTACGCCAAAAGCGCCGCGCCATCCGCCAGAACCCCGGGAAACCGAGGATCGCGCCCGCGTCACGCGCCGACACGGCCCAGCGGTTGTAGCTGTTCCGATCCAACGCCAGCACCGCATTCGGTCCCGCTTCAACCTCGCCGTCGATCCGACGAGTGAAATGCACCCCGAGGAATGGAAGGTCGGGATCGGGCACGGGGTAGACAAGATTACGCACCAACGAGGCGCGCTCGGGCCGGAGCTTGTAGTACTCACCGCGAAACGGGATGATCGCAATCCCCGGATCGACGCCGGCGAGCCGCGCCACGCGATCGGACTGCAGGCCGGCGCAATTCACAAGCACGCGGGCAACAACCTGGTCGCCATTCGGGACGGTGCCGACATGGACGTCGTGAGCCGCCGACCTGATCCGCACCACCCGGGCGCCTGTTCGGACGACCCCGCCGTGCGTTTCTAGCCGCGCCGCCAATGCCCGTGCTACGGCGCCGAAGTCGACCACCCCGGTCTCAGCCACCCACAGGCCGGCCAGGCCTCGTACTTGAGGATCCAGCTGCGCGATATCCGCACGGTCCAGGCGGGTGAGGCCCCGCAATCCGTTCGCCCTGGCTCGCTCCTCGAGCACCGCGAGCGTGGAGAGCTCCGATTCCTGGGTGGCGACCACGAGCTTGCCACAGCGCCGGGCGGGAACACCGGCCTCGGCGCAGAACGCATACAGGTCCTCGCGCCCCGTGACGCAGGTCCGGGCTTTTAGGGAGCCAGGTTTGTAATAGGCGCCGGAGTGAATCACGCCGCTGTTGTGCCCAGTTTGGTGTGCGGCCAGCACCGGCTCCGCTTCGAGCACGAGCACTCGCGCGCCCAACGCACCGAGCGCGTCGGCAGTGGCGAGGCCAACGATGCCGCCACCGGCGACCACCACGTCCCACGTGGTCATCGTCCTCGCTACACCGAGGCCGCGGTGAATGCCTCGATCAGCATCGCCGAACCGAGCCACCAAAATGGCGCGCCCGGGAGTCGTTCAAACACCCCGGCGAGCTGTTGCGCGACCTTCGGATGATTCTCGGCGAACGCCGGCGGCAGCAGTTCCATATCGTAGTACGACACACTGCGCACGTCGAAGCCCGCACGACGCAGCGCGCGTTCCGCTTCCTTTCGTGTGAACTGAACGGCAGGAATCGGGTCCTCGTTTGGTTTGCGTCGCTCGCGAACGCGCACGAACAACCGATACAGGGAGGAGCGGTTGAGCAGCGAGACGATCAGCGTGCCTCCCGGCCGCAGCACGCGCCGGCACTCCCTCAACGCGTGCTCAGGCGCCTCCATGTACTCCAGTGCACCCAGGATCGTAACGACGTCAAACGCGGCGTCGGCGAAAGGGAGCGCCTCGCCGCTGGCCGCTGCGCTAAAACGACCGCCGTCGGTTCCGCCGCGCCGCCGGGATTCGTGCGCCATTCCGACAGAGGCATCCGTCGCGACGTAGCGAAAGCCCAGCGCCCGGAGGTGGTCTCCAATCACACCGGGGCCACTCCCCACGTCGAGCACGATCCCGGGCGGTTGCCGCTTCAGGACCGCGGACACGAGCCGCAGCCGCGTCTGGTAAAAATGCGGCAGCGGCCCCTCGCCTTCATACAACTCGGCGTAATGGGGCGCTATGCGATCGTAGACGTTCCGAACGGCCGCGCGTGGCGGCGGGCTATGCCGCACCTGCTGGTCCTCTCCAAGGTCGCGAGATCAGTAGTCCCGGCGATCCGCGCCCGCAACACGCGTGCCTCGACCCGCAGATCGAGGGTGTGGCGCGCGCGCGTCAGTCCGTCCGACACCACGGGCGACCAGCGCCGTCGCGAGGCCGGATTCCATTGCAACACAGGCACTTATCGCAGTCGACTTGAATCCGCCACGTAGCCCGGCTCTTGCGTTGAGGCCGCGGCGGCATCCAGCACCACTCGAGCCGAGGACCGATACCGAATGACGTTCGCATCGACCGTCGGGGAAGTCTCGCGGCTGCCATCCGCTTCGACTCCCCAGCCGCGCGCAAGTTGCCGCTCTTGCGGCGCCACGCTCACACACATCGTGACCGATCTGGGGATGTCGCCGCTGTGCGAGAGTTATCTGCGCGCCGACCAGCTCAACGAGATGGAGCCGTTTTATCCACTGGTGGTGTACGTCTGCGATCGGTGTTTCCTCGTACAACTCCAGGAATACGTCAGCGGCGACGAGATTTTTCGTGACTACGCGTACTTCTCGTCGTATTCGGACAGCTGGCTCGACCATTGTCGCCGTTATACGGACCAAATGGTCGCCCAGCTCGGACTGACGCCGGAACATTTCGTCGTCGAAGTCGCCAGCAATGATGGCTACCTCCTCCAGTATTTCGTGCGGCGCGGGATCCCCTGCCTCGGCATCGAGCCCGCCAGGAACGTGGCGGCCGTCGCGATCGCGCAGGGGATCCCGACGCTCACCGAGTTCTTCGGCGTCGCCCTGGCCCGCCGGCTCGCCGACGAGGGGAAGCAAGCGGATCTCCTCCTCGGCAAGAACGTGCTCGCCCAGGTTCACGACCTGAAGGATTTCGTGGCGGGGCTCAATATCCTGCTCAAGCCACACGGCACGATCACGTTTGAGTTCCCGCACCTCATGCGGCTGCTCGAGGAAAATCAGTTCGACACGATCTATCATGAGCATTTCTCCTATCTGTCCTTCTTCAGCACCGAGACCGTCTTCGCGGCGCACGGCCTCACGCTGTTCGATGTCGAGGAGATCCCCACGCACGGGGGGTCGCTGCGCATCTATGCGCGACATGCCGAGGACAACACTCGGCCGGTCAGCCAGCGCGCACGACGGTTGCGGGAGCGCGAGCTCGCCGCCGGCATGGCGACACTCCCCTACTACCAGGCGTTCGACGGTCGCGTCCAGGCGACCAAGCGGAAGCTGTTGGAGTTTCTGATCGCGGCGCGCGCTGCGGGCAAAACCGTCGCCGGTTATGGCGCTCCCGGGAAAGGCAACACACTGCTCAACTACTGCGGCATCCGCACCGATTTTGTGGATTACACGGTGGACCGGAGTCCGCACAAACAGGGGAAGTTTCTGCCCGGGACGCACATCCCCATCCACGCGCCCGAGCGGATCTTCGCGACGCGGCCGGACTACCTGTTGATCCTGCCGTGGAACTTGAAGGATGAGATCATGACGCAGATGGCCGGGATCCGTGAATGGGGCGGGCAGTTTGTTGTCCCCATTCCCGAGGTCGCTGTGTACCCATGAGGGACTTTATCCCGCTGAAGATCCTGCTCACTGGGCACACCGGCTACATCGGCTCGGTGTTGGGGCCCATGCTCCAGCGCGCCGGCCATTCGGTTACGGGCTTGGATGCCGGGTACTTCGCCCACTGCACGCTGGGGAGCCCGCCGGTGGTGTCGGGGACCCAGGCGGACGTGCGCGACATCGTGGCCGAGCGGCTGGGCGGCTTCGACACCGTGGTACATCTGGCGGCACTCTCCAACGATCCGCTCGGCAACCTCAACGCCGAGCTGACGCGCGAGATCAACCATCGCGCCTCGGTCCGATTGGCGTGCGCCGCAAAAACCGCGGGGGTAAACCGCTTCGTGTTCGCTTCGTCGTGCAGCCTGTACGGGGTCGCCGGGGACGGCATGCTCGATGAAACGGCGCAGTTCAACCCCATCACGCCGTACGGCGAATCCAAGGTGCTCGTGGAACGCGACGTCGCGGCGCTTGCCGACGATCACTTCAGCCCGACGTTCATGCGGAACGCGACGGCGTACGGGGTTTCACCGCGGCTGCGGGCGGACGTGGTGGTGAACAATCTCGTCGGCTATGCCTTCACGACGGGCGAGGTCCTGATCCAGAGCGACGGTTCGCCGTGGCGTCCGCTCGTGCACGTCGAGGATCTCTCCCGCGCCGTCCTGGCCGTGCTCGCCGCGCCGCGTCCGCAGGTGCACAACCAGGCCTTCAACGTCGGCCGCACCAGCGAGAACTACCGCGTGCGCGATTTGGCCGATCTCGTCCAGACGCTGATTCCCGGCAGTCGGGTCCGCTACGCGAGCGGTGCCGGCCCGGATCCGCGGAGCTATCGGGTCGATTGCAGCAAGATCGAGGATACCCTCCCCGACTATCGGCCGGTGTGGACCGTCGAACGCGGCATCGGCGAGCTGCGGGATGCATTCGAGCGGCACCGGCTCACCGAAAGCGAATTCTTGGGTGATCGGTATTTCCGGATCAAGCAGATTCAACGGCTGCAGCGCGACGGGCGGCTGAGCACCGATCTGCGCTGGCTGTCGCGAGTCCCGACGGGGGCGCCCGCGTGAGAGACGTGTCGCAGTCCCTCTCCGTCGATCAGCTGCTCGCCGAGCGGGCTGACGGGGAGCCGATCCGCGTGGGCATGGTCGGCGCGGGAGCCGCGGGGCGCGCGATCGCCCTGCAGCTCGTCGCATCGGTACCAGGGATCCGGCTCGTCGCGATCGCCAATCGGACGGTTGCCAACGCCCGCCGCGCCTTCGCCGAGGCCGGCAACCCGCCCGTCGTCGAGGTCTCGAGCTCCGAGCAGCTCGATCGCGAGATCGCGCGCGGGCGGTGTGTGGTGACCGCGGACGCCGCGGTGCTGAGCGAATCGCGCATGCTGCCGGTGATCGTCGAGGTCACCGGAACGGTGGAGTACGCGGCGCGCGTCGTGTCGGGCGCGTTGGACCAGCGCAAGCACGTCGTGCTGGTGAACGCCGAGCTCGACGCCACGGTCGGACCCGTGCTCGCGCGCCGCGCGGCCGAGCGGGGTGTCGTCTTGACGAACACGGACGGCGACGAGCCCGGCGTGGCGATGACCTTGGTCCGCTATCTCCGCTCCATCGGTCTCCGGCCTGTCGCCGCCGGCAACCTGAAAGGGCTGATCGACCACTACCGGACCCCCGAAACGCAGCGCGCGTTCGCGGAGCGCTTCGGCCAGAATCCGCAGAAGGCCGCCTCGTTCGCCGACGCCACGAAGCTCTCGCTCGAGGCGACGATTCTGGCAAACGCGACCGGTTTTCGCGTGGGGAGGCGCGGCATGTATGGTCCCGCCTGCGATGATGTCCAGCAAATCGCGACGCGCTTGCCGGCCGACGAGATGCTCGCGGGGGGACTCGTGGATTACGCCCTGGGCGCCGCCCCGCATACGGGAGCGTTCGTGGTCGTACACGAACCCGACGCCGGCAAACGACGCTTGCTCACCTACGGGAAAATGGGCGACGGGCCGTTCTACGTGTTCTACACGCCTTTCCATCTGCCGCATCTGCAGATCGCCTCGACGATCGCCCGAGCCGTGTTGCTCCGGGATCCGACCGTATGCCCGATCGACGGACCGGTGTGCGAGACGGTCGCGATCGCCAAACGCGATCTCCATGCCGGCGAGCAGCTCGATGGCGTCGGTGGGTTCTGCACATACGGCCTGGTCGACAATGCGGAGACCGCCGGCGCCGCGAACGCCCTGCCCATCGGGGTGGCGGAAGGGTGCCGCGTGGTGCGCGACATCGCGCGCGATCAGCCGATTTCGTATGCCGACGTCGAGCTGCCCGGCGATCGCCTGATCGACGAGCTGCGCCGCGAACAACAGCTCGCACCCGTGTCCTCATTGCCTGCGAGGGAATTGTGAAGGTCGTCCTTTTCTGCGGGGGCCAGGGTCTGCGGATCCGCGAGCAGGCCGACAGCGTGCCCAAACCGATGGTGCAGATCGGCTACCGGCCGATGCTGTGGCACATCATGCGCTATTACGCCCATTTCGGACACAAGGATTTCGTCTTGTGCCTCGGGTATCGCGGAGACGTGATCAAGCGGTACTTCCGCGACTACGACGAGTGCGTGTCGAACGACTTCGTCCTGAGTGGGGGCGGTCGCGACATCGAGCTGCTGCGCTCCGATATCGACGACTGGCGGATCACCTTCGTCGATACCGGTCTCACCGCGAATATCGGCGAGCGGTTGATGGCGGTGCGTCGCCACCTCGAAGGAGAGGAAGCGTTCCTGGTGAACTACGCGGACGGCGTGACGGATCTCCCCCTGCCCCGCTACCTGGACCGGTTCCGGCGCAGCGGCAAAGTGGGCGCGTTTGTCGCGGTCAAACCGCCCTGGACGTTCCATCTCGTCGATTTCCAGGACGACGGCCTCGTGAAGAGCGTACGCCATGTCGGCGAGACGAATGTGCGGATCAACGGCGGTTTCTTTGCATTTCGCCGCGACGTGTTCGACTACATCAAGCCGGGAGAAGAGCTCGTCATCGAGCCGTTCCAACGCTTGATCACCGCCGGGGAGTTGTTCGCCTACAAGCACGACGGGTTCTGGGCGTGCATGGACACCTTCAAGGAGCGGCAGCTCCTCGAGGAGATGCACGGGGCCGGCAAGGCACCCTGGGAGGTGTGGAATACGAATGCGCTTCCTCACGATTGATGGGGACGCGCCTGCCGGGCCGCTGCGCGTCGTCTGCATTGGTGCCCATGCTGACGACTTGGAGATCGGCTGTGGCGGGACGATTCGCCAGCTCGTCGAGCGGCACCCGGGCAGCTTTGTACGCTGGTGGGTGCTGACGGGGGACGAGGCCCGCAAGCGCGAGGCGCACGACGCCGCGGAGCGTCTGCTGGGTGACGTGTGCTGCCTCGAAGTCTCCGTGTCCGGCTTTCGCGACGGATATCTCCCCGCGGACGTCGGCAAGGTCAAAGAGGCGTTCGAAGCATTTCGCCGAGGCGCGGAGCCGGATCTCATCTATACGCACACCCGCGACGACCGACACCAGGACCACCGGTTGGCGAGCGATCTCACGTGGAATACGTGGCGTGATCACCTGATCTTCGAATACGAAATCCCCAAGTGGGATGGAGACCTCGGGCAGCCCAACTGCTACGTGCCCCTCACCGAGGTGACGGTGCGTCGCAAGATCGACGTCCTCCTCTCTTCATTCGCGACGCAGCGCGCGAAACCGTGGTTCGACGAAGCCACCTTCCGCGCGCTGCTGCGGCTCCGCGGCGTGGAGTGTCGCGCGCCGGAGGGCTACGCGGAGGCTTTTCACGCGCGGAAGGTCGGCGTTTGGCCCTGATCACGGTCGGGGTGCCGATCTACAATGGGGAGCGCTACCTGGCGCGCACCCTCGACTCGCTCCTCAATCAGACGGTCCGCGACTTCGTCGTTTTGGTGGGAGACAATGCGTCGACCGATGGGACCGCCGCGATCGTGCAGTCGTACGCCGCGCGCGACCCGCGCGTCCGCCATGTTCGACACACCCGGAATCTGGGTGCTGCCGCAAACTACACGCGGCTGTGCGAGATGGCGGAAACGGAATTCTTCCGGTGGTCGGCCGCCGACGATTGCTCGGAGCCGCGCTTTCTCGCAGCGTGCCTCGAAGGCTTGCAACGTGATCCCGCGGCGGTGCTCGTGTATCCCCGCATCATGATGATCGACGCCGAGGACCGGCGGCTCGGAGAATACGAAGAAGGTCTGCACCTCCCACACGCCCGCCCCAGCGACCGCTTCTTCACGCTGCTCCAGAACATTCGGCTCTGCAACGCGGTGTACGGCGTCGGCCGAACGGAGGTGTTTCGGCGGACGCGCCTGCTCGGTTCCTATCTGGGCTCCGACATGGTTTTTCAAGCGGAGCTCAGCCTCTACGGCAAGATCGTCGAGGTGCCAGAGACGCTGCTCTTGCGACGGATGCACGACGACTCCTTTACGAGCATGACGCTGCAGCAGCAGCGTGAGTTCATGAATCCGGGCCGCGGGCGCCGCGTGGAGTTGTACCGCTGGCGTCATTGGGCTGAGCACCTCCGCTCGGTCATGCGGGCGCCACTCCCTTTAAGCGAGCGCGTCAGGCTGGTCGCGGGGCTCGGGCGACGGATGGTCTGGGCGCGCGACGATTTTATGCACGAGCTCATAGCTGCCGCGCGCACGCTCGTGACCCGGAGCCTTGGGTGAACGCAAAACCCGTGATCGGCATCTGGGGACACTACGCGGACGCGAACTTGGGGGACGATGCGTGCCCGACGGCGCTCCTGCATCATCTCAGGCGCCTCGTCCCGAACGCGCGGTTCGTGCTGTTCTGCCGATTTCCGGACATCGCGCAAGCGCGATGGGGTTGGCCCGCGCATCCTGTGCACCGTTTGCCGCGTGGCCAAACCGGCCCGTGGGAGCCACCGGACGCCACCCCGCCGGATGACGATGGCACTGCGCTGGCCCGATGGCGGTCGCGCGCGCGGAGAATTGGGCCGCTCCGTCTGGCGGTCCGTGCGACGCGCGCCGCGCTGACCGCGGCGCGAGCCTTCCCAGCCGAATGTCGCTTCTTGTGGCAATCCTACCGCCGCCTCCGCGGCGTGAATGTTCTGGTGGTGACCGGTTCGAATCCGCTGTTCGACTTTTTTGGGGGCTTCTGGCGATACCCCTACACGGTGTGGAAGTGGGCGGCCCTCGCCCGTGTCAGCCGGACTCGGCTGGCGTTCGTCAGCGTGGGCGCAGGGCCGATCGTGTCGGCGCGCTCGGGACGGCTCTTGGCCCGCGTGCTGCGTCGGGCGGATTATGTGTCGTTCCGGGATGAAGGTTCCCGTCAACTGATGCGGCAGTACGGCTTCGACGGCCTGGACGCGGTGTATCCCGATCTGGCGCACAGCCTGCCGTTTCGCGCGGTGCGCCGCGCGGCCACCGACCGGCTGCGTGTCGGGATCAACCCCATGATCGTCCACCATGGCGTCTTCTGGCCCGTGCGCGATGCCGAAATCCAGCAGCGGTACATCGAGAGTCTTGCGCATCTCGCGGGGGCGCTCATCGCGGAGGGACACGACGTCTTTTTCTACGGCACACAAAAGGACGACCGCGTAACGGCCAAGGAAGTGCAAGCCGCGATGCCACAGGCTCCGCCGTTTGTGTTGCCCGGGTCAATCAACGAACTGCTCGAGCTCTGCGCTGACGCGGATCTGCTCGTCACCACGCGGTTTCATGGCGCCGTCTTCGGCGTCCTCACGGCCCGACCCACGCTCGCGATCTGCTACCAAGGGAAGACCCGCGAAGTCCTTGAACGCGCGGGCCTTGTGAACTACACCATCGCTTTGGACGAGGTCACGCCACAGCGACTGCGCGCCGCGTTCGATCGCCTCCGCGCGGAGCGCCACATGGTGGCAGCCGGGCTGCTGCACCACGCCTTCGATGTTCGCGCGCGCCTCGACCAACAGTACGAAGAGGTCGCTGCCCTGCTGCGGCGAGAGATTCCGCATGCGACATCGTTCCCGGTCCGTTCGCGACGCCGCGAGGCCGTCAGGGTCCGATCATGAGCTCGCGCGCCCCCGGAGTGCTCTGGAGCACGGTGGCGAACTGGACGGCATTCGGCGTCACCGCGGTCGTCAGCTTCTTGCTGTCGCCATTTATCGTGCATCGCCTCGGCAATTCCGCCTACGGCACCTGGGTGCTCCTTGGATCGTTGGTGGGGTACCTCGGCCTACTCGACTTCGGCGTGCGCGGTGCGGTCACTCGGTTCGTCGCCAACCAATACGCCGCCGGCGATCATCGCGGCGCATCTGCCACGGTGGTCGCCGCCCTCCGCCTATTTGCCGCCTTGTCGGTCGTGACCGTCGTGATTGCCACGGTGTTAGCGGCGACGCTCGGCGATCTCTTCCAGATCCCGCCAGATCTCCTCGACGAAGCGCGGCTTGTTGTCCTCCTGGGTGGCGGCGCCATCGCCAGCGCCCTGGTGGGCGGCGTCTTCGGCGGCATCGTCGCCGGATTGCATCGTTTCGATCTCGACGGTGCGGTAGAGATCGCGATCACGTTGCTGCGCGCGGCGGCCGTGGTGGTGGCCTTGCAGGCGGGGTACGGCCTGGTGGCACTGGGAGTGATCCAACTGGTTCTGTCGTTGCTGCGCGGTGGCCTAGCGTTCATCCTGACCCGCCGTCTCTACCCAGAGCTGTCGGTTCGGGGGGTTGGCCCGACCGCCCAAGCGACCCGGCAGCTCCTGTCGTTCAGCGTGTTCTCGAGTCTTATCCAGCTGTCGGGAATGATCATCTACTATACCGACTCGATCGTCATCGCGGCGTTCTTGCCAATCGGGGTCGTGACCTACTACGCGATCGCCGCGAGCCTGACGGACTACGCGCGCCAGCTCGTGGCCGCCATCAGCCGAGTGGTCACGCCGCGCACCAGCGCTGCGCTCGCCACCGGCGGCACTGATGCGGTGCGCGCCGTCGTGTTGTCGGTTGGACCAGCGTCGACGTTGGTCACCGTGCCGATGGCACTCACCTTTCTCCTCCGCGGCGAGCGATTCCTCGACCTGTGGATGGGCCCGGCGTATGGCCCGCCCACCGATCGAGTGTTGTTTGTCCTCTCGTTTGTCGTCTGGCTGGCTGGCGGAAGACTCGTCGCTGCCGCCGCCGTCATGGGGATCAATCGCCATCGCGGATTGGCGATTGCCGTCGCCCTGGAGGCGCTCGCCAACCTCGGTCTCAGCGTCGTCTTGATCAAACCGTTTGGCATCGTCGGGGTAGCACTCGGAACGCTCATTCCCACCATGATCGTGAATCTGGGGTTCTTGCCACGCTACTTGCGGCAGCATCTGCAAATCCCGAGTGTCCAATTCGTCACCCGGGTCTGGCTGCTCCCGAGCGTCGCCTGCGCGGCATTCGGTGCTGCAACCTATGCCGTCGAACGGTGGATCGGCGCCGATTCGCTGCTCGTGTTCTTTCTTCAGGTCGCCGCCTTGTTGCCCCTCGTCCTGCTCGGGGCTGCGGTCCTCCTGATCTCAGCGCCCGAACGTCAGCGGCTGGCGGCGCGCGCGAAGCAATGGTTCGCGGCAGTCCGGCATCCACGACTGGTGCGGAACAGCGGATCCACGGCGCCATAATCCTAGATCAATTCGCGATAGGCGCGACGCAGATTCTCCCCGATCGAGGTCCAAGAGTACTTCATCTCGACCGTTTGGCGACCTGACGCACCGATCCGCCTCCTGAGATCTCGATCATCCAACACGGAGAGAATCGCATCGGCGAGGTCCGCCGGCGTGTCGCGAATCATAATGTTCGTGCCGCCGACGGCATCGAGACCCTCGCAACCCGTCGTCGTCGATACGACCGCCTTCCCCATCGCCCACGCATCGAGGATCTTGAGCCGCGTTCCGCCTCCCACCCGGAGCGGTGCCGCGACGCAGGCTGCTTCCGCCAGGAACGGGCGCACGTCGGCTACGTACCCGACGGCAGTTACGCCGGCGGCGCTTCCGAAGCGCGCACGATCCGCCGGGGATCCGGCACCTACAAGCACCAGCGATGCGTCCGCGCGGCGAGCGCGCACGCGCGGCCAGATTTCCTCGACCAAATACGCGAGCGCATCCCAATTCGCGAACTGGTACATCGGCCCAACAAAGACGACGCGGCCGGGGATCTCCGCGATTTCGGGCATGGGACGGAAGTAGTCGGTGTCGACACCGTTGGGGGCCACATGCATCCTGGCACTGCCAGCGATGGCGCTCAGACGCTGTGCATCCAGCCGCGACATCATGACGTTGAGTCCGAGCGTGGGACAGACGGCCGCCATCAGACGCTCCACGAGATCGGCCTGGTAGCGGAGATAGGCTCCGTCAAACCGTGTGCGAGTTCGCGTCGCGCGAATTCGCAGCAGCTGCGGTTCGATATCGTGATGCGTGCAGGCCACCGGCACGCGCGGGAGGTCGTCAAGAAATCCGTGCAAATCGATGCTGTCGAGGTGCACGAGATCGGGCCGCTGCCCGCGCAGCGTGGCCGTCAATTGGTCCTTGAATGCGGGGCTGCGGTAGACGAAGTACGTGTACGGCCTGCGGGTGAGAAGACTGCGCGCGTGGTCCCAGAAGCGTCGCGCAACGTGTTCCTCACCCGGGATCGGGACCGGCTCCCCGACTTCGGTGAGCATCCGCTGCAACATGTCCCGGGCGAACGCGCGGTCTTGCGCCCGAGGTTGATGGTTGGCTCGGGAAAACGGCAAGACGGTGACGTCGAAGCCACGCTGGAGCTCGCGCAGCACGTTGAACGTGCGACTGCGAACGCCGCTGCCGGGAGGGTATGGTAGGCACTGCGACAACACGAGAAGGCGCGGCCGGCCGTTGCCCCTCGTCATCGGCCGTTCCCCACCGAGAGTGTCAGCCCCCGCCCCCGCCCCCGCCCCCGCAGGAGTCTGCGATACAATTCCTCATAGCACTCGAACCACGGGGTGGCAGCGAAATCGTCCGTAAGACGCTGCAGCGCCGCGCGGACGCGCTCCTGGGTGACCGTCGGCTTGCCCAGCGCACCGCGCACGGCGGCGGCGAGTGCGGAGGGATCGTTGGGCGAAACCAGGATCGCCTCGGCGTCTGACACGACGTCCGGTACTCCGCCCACGGCGGTCGCGACAATCGGAACACCGGCGGCCATCGCCTCGAACAGCACCATGGGTGTTCCTTCGGTCCGAGAGCTCAACACGAAAACGTCGAACGCCCGGAAGACGCTGGCGGCGGCCGGCACAGTGCCGTGCCACGTGACGCGATCTGCTATGCCAAGGTCTGCGGCCCGCGCACGGAGCCGGCCGATTTCGTTCCCATCACCCAGCATGGACAGGGTGATGCGGTCGCTCTCAATCCGCGCGAACGCCTCAAGCGTGATGTCGGGACCTTTCTCCCGGCTGAGACGCCCCACCCAGCCGATGCGAACGCCGTCGGCCGGAACGCCGAGCGCCTGCCGGGCGGCCGTGCGGTCCATGAACGTCGCCTTCCCGTCCCACGCGTTGCGGATCACATGAACGCGATCCGCAGGGACGCCGTCGCGCACGAGCGCGTCGCGCAGCGGGCGCGAGACGGCGACGACAGCGTCGAAACGCCGGAACGCGAACCGCTGGAGCCGCTCGTACAGCCGGTTCTT
>WNEZ01002892.1_pt1 | contig 14769 bp, 14 predicted proteins | sample 5400521 | NCBI WGS metagenome assembly WNEZ01 (sample SAMN13153339, study PRJNA577476) | soil metagenome | isolation source: 120 cm saprolite under Douglas fir tree site 2 hole 1 replicate 1 | place: USA:California | collected 2015-04-18
TCGCCTCGTAGGCCGGCCCGAAGAAGGCAGTGGCCGCCCCGTAGACCCCCCCGAGCGCGTAGAGGTGGTAGAGGTGGAGATGGCCGGTGACCGTCAGGGCACCGGTGGCCAGCATGGCTGCCCCCCGAACCAGATCCGAGGTGAGCATGACCTTCCGGCGGTCCATCCGGTCGCTCACGGCGCCGCCCAGCAGGAGGAAGGCCACCTGAGGTCCGGAGATCGCGATGCCGACGAGGCCGAGCGCAGTCGCTGCGTTCGAGATGAGGTAGACCTGCCAGGCCATGGCGACGAGGAAGATGCCGTCTCCCAGGAGGGAGACGGTCATCCCCGTCATGAGCAGCAGGAACCTGCGGTGCCGTAGCGGCGCCACCAGTGTTGCCCTGACGGCAACTGGTGGTGCAGTCGCGACGCTCATGGAGGCTCCGTCGTTGGAATGCTGGATTTGCGATCAGTCTCTGCTCTCAACATCGGAGATCGGGATACGGTCGCCCTGCTCCATGCGCACCATCTTTTGTAGTCAGTTCTGTCGGAGTTACCCCGAGCACACGACCCAACCAGGAACACCCCTCGATTTGGTGTTGGCTCGCCTCTTCTCTCCGGTCTCCTCCTATCTCCGGCCGGTCGGGCGCCAACCTTGCCGTGGGGGAGACGCCTTGGGCGTAGCGAGGCGCCATCCGACCCCGCCCACCGTGACCAGGCCAACCATGGCCGCCGCCATGACCACGCCGGCATTGGGCGTCGGCCCGTGGCGGACGGGGCGGGCCGCGAGCACCGGCACCTCACCGGGGGGGCTCGAGACGCCGGCAGCCACCGGCGCGGCGCCGGCGGAGGGGGTCGCCGCCGGTGGCGCCACTGACCTGACAGCGGGGACCGGGCGGACCAGCGCTGCCGGTAGGACGGCCGCCGGGTGGCTCGTCGAGGCAGTCGCCTTCGGGGCGGCCTTCGCCACGGCGGTCGTTGCCGGCGGTGCGATCGCCTGCGTGACCGGCGCTGCGGCGCGTGCCCCACCGGGGATCTGCGAGAAGTCCTCCGTCAGGTACACCCAGTTCTGCGCGGTGAGGGCGATCCCGATGCCCACGTAGTTGAAACGGGCGTCAAGGGTGATCGCCCGGTGGGGTGGGTCGCTGTACAGCAGGGCGTCGACCGAGTCGAGGGTGCTGTCCATGCCCACGTTCTCGCCGAGCTCGGTGGCCCCCATGGCCTGGCGTCCCACCTGCATGTACCCCGCCAGGTTGTGGAAGAGGTTGTCGGCCGCCACCATGTCCCGGGAGTGCGCCTGTGCCACGGTACGTGCCCACGGCTGGACCTGCACCGCTGGGGCTCCGACGGCAGCCCGCTGGGCGTTGATCTTGGCGAGCATCTGATCCTCCAGGGTTGCGACCGAGGGAGGCCAGCCGGCGGGCTGCGCCGGGGCGGGGGCCGTGACACTCCCATCGGCCGCCCTGTCGGCAGGTGCCGCGGCGGCGGGAATGGCTGCCAGGGCGATCGCTCCGCCAATCAGGATGCCGACAAGCACGGCAATCGGGGCGCCAATCCGAAGGCCGATCCGAATGCCAATTGGGACGCCAATTGGGGGACGTCCAACTCGAACACAACGCATCACGTTCTCCTCTCGGGGGGCGGGAATCAAGCGGGCATCAGCAGGCACAATGGCTCTGCGGCCACCTTGAATCCGTGCAATGGGTCGGACAACAACTGTGGTGGGCCACTACAGAAGTTATCGGTGAATCAACCCCGATGGACGATGACGTGGAACAGCGTTCTTTTCTGGTTACTCCGAGTAGTTGTGCGCCGATATTTGGGGGAATGGGTGCCCGGAAAAGGGCCACTCGGGCAACATGTCGCAGATCCGCAGCCACGCCCGGTAGTCACCTGCGCTTGTCCCGTTCGCCACGAAGGAGGGTTCTCGGGTAGTCATATCCCGTCATTGTTCTCAATCCGCGGGGGATACGACCGATCATCTGAACAGATCCCCAACGATAGGCAACACCGTCGCCCGAACGGATCATTGCGGTGGCCGCAGGGCCCAGGACTGTCCCCAGTCACGGTTCCCAGACAAATGTTGAAAAAGAAGGAGCGGATGGGCACGAGCACGCATCGGGCACACTCGGTCCTTGTCGTCGACAATGACGTCGCAATGCGCGACTTCCTCACATTCGTTCTCGACGACGCCGGGTACGGTTGTACCGGGGTCCCTGATGCGGCCGCAGCCCGGGATGAGTTGCTGGCTCGGGACTATGGCGTCGTGCTCATCGATGTGCGCCTCCCCCGGGAGCGAGCCCACGATTTGGTGCAGTGGGTGAGCTCGGCACTCCTCGGCGTGGAGTCCGTCGTGATGTCGACCCTGGATGACCCGGGCATTGCCGAGGCCGCTTCCTCCAGCGGGGCCTGCGGCTGGCTCGTGAAGCCCTTCTCTGTGGACGAACTCCTCGGCATGGTCCGCAACGCCAACGGTCGTGCCCAGAGGGTCCAGGGGGGAGTAGCAGCCCGGCGGAACACAGCGGAGCCGGATGAGCCGCGCATCCCCCCTGGCTTCTATGCGGGGCTCGTGGGACGCTCCGAAGGAGCGGGCCACGAGAGGAGGACCCGGGCTGGGATCCCGTGCCGGTGGACTAGCCGAGGTTGATGAGGCCGAGCCGGACCGCCTTGGCCACTGCTTCGAGTCTCGAATGAGCCTCGAGCTTTCGCATCACAGCCTGCAGGTGGTTCCTCACGGTATGCACGCTGAGCGTCATCTGATCCGCGATGTCCTGGCTCGTTCGGCCCTGGGCAGTCTGCATCAATATCTCCCGCTCGCGCGCGGTCAGTGCGGAGCCTCCCCCTCCCGGCTCGCGGCGCAGTCGCGGGAGGATGCTGGCAAGCACGAAGGGATCGGCCACTGCCTCTCCCGCATGGGCTCGGCGAACGGTGTTGACAACCTCCGGGAGGGCTTGATCCTTGGTCAGGAACCCCGAGCACCCGGCGTCCATGGCGGCGATCAGCACCGAGGGGTCGGCAAATCCGGTCAGCATGACCACCTGGGTCTGGTGGCGTTCGTTCTTGATCTGCTTCGTTGCCGTGACGCCGTCCCCCCCGCGCAGCCGGTAGTCCATGACGACGACGTCAGGTTCGTGGGTACGAGCGGCCAGGACGGCCTCGGCGGCCGAGTCGACGGTGGCGACGACGTGCAGGTCCGGCTCGGCGGCGATGAGGCGGACGAGGCCCTCAGCGAACATCGCCTGGTCCTCTGCGATCAGAACCCGGATGCTCCCGGCGCTGAGATCCGCCCCGCTGGACGCTGTCACGGTCCTTCACCTGCCTCGGGCCAGGAGATCGCGTCGCTCACGGCCTGGAGCAACCCACGTTCCGTGAAGGGTTTGGAGAGGACGCCGCCGACCGTTGGCGCGTATTCCTCCGAAAGGCCCTGCGGGTATCCCGACATGAACAGCACGCCGATATCGGGTCGCACATGGAGCAGGATCTCGGCAAGCTCCCGGCCCGACATCCCCGGCATGACGAGGTCCGTCAACAGCAGGTCGATCTCGCCATCGAACTCGGCTACCATCTCCAGGGCCCCCGCTCCGTCGCGGGCGCTCATCACGCGGTAGGCGTGGTCGGTGAGCAACCGGGAGATGCCCTCGCGGACCGCGTGCTCGTCCTCGACCACCAGGATGGTGTGACTCCCCTGCTGCGGGAACGGAGCGGCTTCGGCCACGGGAGCTGGGACCACCTCACCCGCCGCCGGGAGGTAGACCGTGACCACGGTGCCGCGAGCCGGTTCGGAGTACAGGCGGACGTCGCCATCAGCCTGCTTCACAATGCCGTACACGGTTGCGAGACCGAGGCCTGAGCCTTCACCCGGGGGCTTCGTCGTGAAGAACGGGTCGAAGGCCCGTGAGACGACGCCTGGCGCCATACCGCACCCGGTGTCGGTCACGCTGAGGCTCACGTAGTTGCCGATCGAGAGGTCGGATCCCCACACCATCGGTTGATCGAGCTCGACGTTGGCGGTTTCGATCCTCAACGTGCCCCCGGTTGCCATGGCGTCCCTCGCGTTGATCACGAGATTCATCACGACCTGGTAGATCGCGCTCGGGTCGATGCGCACGGCGGACAGCGCCGGGGCGAGATTGATCTGGAGCTGGATGTGCTCGCCGATCGTGCGTCCGAGGAGTTCCTGCAGGTCGACGACGACGTCGTTCAGGTCGAGGACTTTGGGCTCCACGTCGTCGCGCCGGCCGAAGATCAATAGCTGACGGGTCAGGCCGGCTGCACGTTCGGCCGCCATGCGGATCTTCTCGGTGTCCGCGCTGACCTGGGCGAGGTCCTGGTCCGTGGGCGGTGCGCAGGGCTTCACTCCGACCCGCTTCGTCACGAAGTCTGCGTACATGAGGATGACGGCCAGCAGGTTGTTGAAGTCATGGGCCACTCCCGCGGCAAGCTGACCAATGGCCTCCAGGCGTCGGGATTGGTGCAGCCTGCCCTGCAGTTGCTCCCTTTCCGCCTCAGCCCGTTTTCGCTCGCTGATGTCTCTGCTGTTGAGGACGAGCCCACCGACGTTCGGATCGCCAAGCAAGTTCGTCTTGATGGTCTCGAAGTACCGCCACGTACCGTCGGCGTGATGCACGCGCCACTCGACAGCGTCGCTCAGCCCCTCCCAATCCGTGGGTGCGATCATCGCCAGCACCGTGGAGAGGTCGTCCGGGTGGGCAAGCGACTGGAGGGACGTGCCCATCAGGCCCTCCGGGGGATACCCAAGCACTCTCTGCACCGAAGGGCTCTGGTACAGGACCTGCCCATCCGCCGCGACGACGGTCACCACATCCGTTGCCATCTGGACCAGGCTGCGAAAGCGCGCCTCGCTTCTCTGCCGGTGGATCTGCTCGGCGAGCTGCTCGCGCTCGAGGGCGAGGACGACCTGCGAGACCAGGACGCTGACACTCGTCGCCGTGGCGCCCGGCAGGGCACGCTCGCCGCTCACGAGGACGAGGGCACGGAGGTCGTTGGTGACGATGAAGGGGTACATCGACATCGACGCGCCACCGCTCCCCGCTCCCAACGTCGTCCCGACCGCCTTGACCGCGTCGCCGGTGCTCCACTCACGCCGCCCCAGCGTCTTCCTCGTCGCGGGGGGGAGGTCGGCAACGAAGACGGGCGACGCCCTGCCACGGGCTGCTTCGAGAAGGGAGAGCGGGAGGATCTCTCCCGACGCGTCAACCAGGAAGAGGTGCACCACGTCCCCCTTGCCCACGAGCGTCTGCACCGCCGACCGGGCGGCGGCGAGAATCTCCACCCGGCTGCCGGCAGCAGCCATTTCGACCCCCGCCTCCCGCAACGCCCGCTCGCGGATCAGCGAGCCCTCGTAGCGGAGAATCAGGCCAGCCGTGCGAAGGACAACCAGGAAGACAATGCCCACGGCGCCGGCCACGAGCACGATGGGGGCGTACCCGAGAGCGTCGTCGGCGATCTGGACGGCGGGCGCCACGAGCGTGGCCGCGACGAGAAGGACAACCCTCCAACCCGTCAGGCTGGCGTCGATGTTCGCCACCGGCTCCGACAGGGTCTGCATCGAGGGGTGCAGAGCGGCTGCGCCCCATGCCACGTAGAACGCGATCCACAGGATGTCGAGCGGGCTGCCCGTGTGGTACGTCCCGTGCAGCACGATGAGGCCATAGGCCGTGTCGGCGCCCAGCAAGCAGAGCATGCTCAGGATCAGCAGGTTGAAAGAGGGCCGGCGAATGCCGCGGTCCAGCGCCAGCTTCGCCGCCACGCCGAGCAGCAGGACGTCCATGAGCGGATAGGCGATGGAAACGAGCTTGCGACCCAGCGTCAGGGTGGGGTCCCGGGCGTAGGGCACGATCAGGAACACCCACGCCATCAGTCCGACCGCCGTCGTCACGATGAGCGCGTCGATGAGGCCCACCGCGTCCCTGCCAGGGTTCCGCTGCCGGATGAGCAGCAACACACCGGCGATGAGCAACGGGTAGACCAGGAGGTAGAAGAAGTCGCCGATGGACGGGAACGGAGGGGGGCTGCGATGCAGGAGCTTCGGCAGGGTGTAGTAGAAGGCGTCCCCGACGGCGAACGTCGCCATCCCTCCGGCGAAGAGGTACCAGGGCAACCGTTGCTTCGGCCGGTTCAATCGCACGCCGGCCAGGATGGCCAGCACCGAGGAGAGCCCGATCATGGTGAATGTCGGTCCCTTGCCGCTCCAGGACGGGACGGCCATGTACAGGGTCGCGGCAAGGCCACCTGCCGCCGCATAGATCTTCCAGGTCTTGGCGGTCTTCCGCCGGTTGAACTGGCCGTCGTGGTCGCCCGGCGGGGGCGGGAGCCCGGCCGCCGGCCGTGGCGTTACCTGGTTCCCAACATGCTCCGGAGATTCCGGCATGCCTGTCTCCTGGGATCACGATGGACGACATCGGCCCGGGTCCCGGAGACAATGCCACACTGGACCTCGTCATTTCTGACGGGACGATCAAAGGGTACAGGATCTGTGGCTCGGCCGCTTCGCTGTCGGGCTACGGTTCCGCCTCGACGAGCGGCATGACCCGGTAGCCGATCTGCTCGGAGAGGGCGATCACCGTCGTTGTCCGGGTGATGCCGCGGACCTCGAGGATCTTCGTGACGACACGGTGGAGGTGGTCGTTGGAGCGCGCCACCAGCCGGCAGTGCAGATCGCTCGGGCCTGTCGTCGCGTAGGCGTCCAGAACCTCTGGGATGCGGCGCAGGTGGGCCACCACGTCGTCGAGGCGGCCCTGCGCGATCTCGATCATCGCAAAGGCGAGGACTTCGTAGCCCATCGCGCTGGGGTCGACGTCGGGGCCGAAGCCCCTGATGACCCCGCTCTCCATGAGTTTGTCGAGCCTCGACTGCGCCGTCCCTCGGGCTACGCCGAGCTGGCGGGCCATCTCCATGACGCCGATCCTGGGGTTGTCCGCCAGAAGCCGGATGAGGCGGCGATCAAGGGAGTCCAGCGGGGGGGTGGCGTTGATCATTCTCGTCACTCGTTTCTCATTTCAGTGTGCAGACTGTATAGCTCAAGGGCCTGACTATTGACCACTTGATCCGGTGGTGCTGCAATAGTAGGACGGTTTGCCCTGACGAGCCCGAAAGGGGAACGAGCCATGGACCTGGACCTCGAGTCGTTCCGAACCAGCGTCGAGGAAGCTGTCTTCAACCACCCCGTCGTGATGAACAACACCTACACCAAATGGTTCGCCAAAGGCGAGGCCTCCCGGGAGGAGGTCCGCCAGTTGGCGGTGCAGTTCTCGGTGTTCTCCCACCAGTTCGTGGAGGCCCAGCTTCGCAAGGTGATCAATGCCGCGGACCTCAACACCTACCGGGCCGGCAAGGAGATCCTCATGAACGAGCTCGGCGTCATCTACCGTCCCACCGGAGAGCGGGCGCAGGTGGCCGACGCCGCCCTCGACCCGGAGCTCATCGGAACCGAGGGGAGCGTCGATGCCAGCACGTTCCGGTTCTCCGCCGCCCACTTCGAATGGCTGCTCAGCTTCGGTCAGCCCCTCGGCTTGAGCTTCGGGGAGATGGGGAAGCGCCGGCACGCCACGCCGAGCACTCGCTTTTTCTGCGACGAGCTGCTCCGCATCTACGGGGCCGAGGATGCCTCGGTTGCCGAGGGCGCCTCATTCGCGGTGGAGCACTGGGCAGCTGCCGGGTTCTGGAAGGAACTCATCGCCGGGCTCAGGATCTTCAAGGATCGGGAATGCCCGATGCTGCCCCTCGGGTTCTGGATCTGGCACGACAAGATCGAGGATCAGCACGCCGCCCACACCTCCGACGAGCTCGCCCAGGCGTTCAACATGCCGGGCTTCGACCAGGAGAAGTTCTTCCAGGGCGCCCTGGAGATGCTCGACGGCGTCAAGGCCTTCTGGGACGGGCTCTGGAGCGACCACGTGGTGGGCCGTGCTGCCTGACGCCGGGCACGAGCCCTTCCGGGAACCCCGGACGCCCGGCCCTGACGGCGTGGATCCGTTCCCGATCCTGGGCTTCGATCACGTCGAGTTCCACGTCGGCAACGCCACCCAGGCCGCCCACTTCTACCGCTCGCTTGGCTTTGCCCCGGTGGCCTACCGTGGTCTCGAGACGGGGAGCCGGGACCGGGTCTCGTGGTGCCTTCGACAGGGCGACGTCACGTTCGTGCTCACCGGTGGCCTCGGTTCCGAGGGCCCGGTCGCGGAGCATGTGCGGCTCCACGGGGACGGAGTCCACGACGTCGCCTTCTCCGTCCCCGACGCCGAGGAGGCGTACCGGCTGGCCGTCGAGCGCGGCGCTCACGGCGTGGCGGAGCCGCAGGTGCTGGAGGACGAGCACGGCAAGGTCGTGCGGGCCTCCATCGCGGCGTACGGCGACACCGTCCACACCTTCGTCTGCCGCCGCGACTACTCCGGCCCATTCATGCCAGGCTTTAGGCCGCTGGAACCGGTGCAGACGTTCGGGCTGGGGATCCGCCAGATCGACCACGTCGTCGGCAACGTCGAGCTCGGCAGGATGGACGAGTGGGTGTCGTTCTACGAGCGCGTCATGGGCTTCGCCGAGATGCGGCACTTCTCCGACAGCGAGATCTCGACCGAGTACTCGGCGTTGATGTCGAAGGTGCTCTGGGACGGCGTCGGCAAGGTCAAGCTGCCGATCAACGAGCCGGCGACGGGCCGGCGCCGGTCGCAGATCGAGGAGTACCTGATGTACTACCGATCGCCCGGCGTGCAGCACATCGCCCTGCGGACCGACGACATCGTGGCAACGGTCGCGGCGATGCAGGCGGGAGGCGTCGAGTTCCTCAGGGTGCCGGACACCTACTACGAGGAGGTGCGCCACCGGGTCCCGGAGGTCTCGGGCGAGATCGAGGCGCTACGGGCCAGCGGGATCCTCGTCGACGCCGACGACGACGGCTACCTGCTGCAGATCTTCACCAAACCCCTGCAGGACCGCCCGACCTTCTTCCTCGAAGTGATCGAGCGGCACGGCTCGTTGGGGTTCGGAGCCGGCAACTTCAAGGCGCTCTTCGAGTCCATCGAACGGGAGCAGGCAATGAGGGGGAATCTCTGATGGATGCCGTCTGGTCGAAGGGGACGGCGGCCCGGCAGGCCCACGTCGGGATCCCCGAGGGCACCTTTGAAGAGGAGCATGGGCGGGAGACCTTCTTCGGCCGGTCTTCGCACCTCTACCGGTTGCACCCGCCGACCGCGTGGGTTGGCATCGAGGGCCCGCTCCGGCCCCGCGCCCTCGACCTCAACCAGATGAAGCCGGAGGACCTCGTGGACGCGGACGGCGGGTGGGTGCTGGTCGCCGGCAACGACGACGTGCGGCTCTTCGTCTCCCGGCGAAGCCAGTCGACGCCCTGGTTCCTGCGGGACGCCGACGGCGACCTCTGCTACTTCGTCCACCGCGGCCGGGGGGTGCTCGAGACCGACTACGGCCCACTCGCCTACGAGCCCGGCGACTACCTCGTGGTCCCGAAGGGGACGACCCACCGGTTGGTGCCGGACGGGGGGGACGAGGGCTTTTTCCTCGTTATCGAGGGCAGCGGGGAGTTCCGGCTCCCCGACCGGGGCATCATGGGCCGCCACGCCCAGTTCGACCCCGGGGTGCTCGACGTGCCGGAACCCGACCCCCACCACGAGGAGGGCCCGTTCGAGGTACGGGTCAGGCGCGATGGCGCCTCCACCTCACTCAGGTTCCGCTGGCACCCCCTCGACGTGGTGGGGTGGCAGGGCGATCTCTGCCCCATCAGGCTGAACATCCTCAGCCACCGCCCGGTGACCTCGCCCCGCTACCACATGCCGCCGTCGGCGAACGCCACGTTCGTCAACGACGGCTTTGCGATCTGCTCGTTTGTCCCCCGGCCGCTCGAAGAGGACCCTGACGTCCTGAAGGTGCCCTTCTACCACGCCAACATCGACGCCGACGAGGTCCTCTTCTACCACGCGGGCAATTTCTTCTCGCGGGCGGGGATCGGGGAGGGGTTCATGACCCTGCACCCGCAAGGCCTGCACCACGGGCCCCAGCCGGCTGCCATAGAGGCGTCCAAGACGAAGACTCGCACCGACGAGGTTGCCGTGATGGTCGAGACGCGGCGACCGCTGGTCCTGTCCCCGGAGGCCGAGGCGGTCGCGTGGGCCGAGTACGAGACCTCGTGGGCCCGGGGGATGGGTCTGCTCGACTGAGTGGCATCTGAGTAGCATCGGACCCGGATGCGCGTCTTCCGGTATGCGTCGTCGGCCACGGGCAATCGTCCCAGGCTCGCCGTCGCCGCTGGTTTTGGTCCCGCGGTCGATCTCGGGCGGGCGTGGCGGGCGGCCCAGGATGGGTTGGTGGAGGAGAGCTCCACTCTGCTGCTCATCGAACAGGGCTCAACCGTATGGACGATGGCCGCGGAGGCGGCAGGCGTGGCCCCGCCCGAGGCCCGGGTGGAGGTGGGGGCGGAGGGATTCCGCTGGCTGTGCCCCCTGGACCGGCTCGCATCGCTGCGGGACTTCCTCGGGTTCGAGGACCACGTCGTGCGGGGAGCGCAGCGACGGGGGACGCCGGTGCCCCCCTACTGGTACGAGGCGCCCGTCTACTACAAGGGCAACCACCGCCAGGTGATCGGCCCCGATGACGTGTGCCCCTGGCCGGCCTACGCCGGCCGGCTCGATTTCGAACTGGAGATGGCGATGGTCGTCGGACGGGCGGGCCGGGATGTCTCCCGGCAACGGGCCGGGGACCACATCTTCGGCTTCACGATCTTCAACGACTTCTCGGCCCGGGATGTTCAGGCCAAGGAGGTGTCCGCATGGCTCGGGCCGGCGAAGGGGAAGGACTTCTGCAACGCCCTCGGTCCCTGCATCGTGACCGCCGACGACGTGGGGGCTGAGCCCGACCTCGAGATGGTGTGCCGGGTGAACGGCGAGGAATGGGGGCGGGCTCGTTCCTCCCAGACCCATTGGCGCTGGAGCGACATGATCGCCTACGTCTCGGCGGCCGAGGACATCTGCCCAGGTGACGTCTACGGCTCGGGCACGCCGGGCGGCTGCTGCGGGCTCGACCTGGGCCGGGAGCTGGCCCCGGGCGACGTCGTCGAGCTCGAGATCGAGGGCATCGGCGTGCTGCGGAACGCTATGGGGGCCCGTTCGGCTGCCGGCGGCTGAGTTGCCGGGGCTGGGGCTGCCGGGGTTTACGTTGCGGGGGGCGGGACCCGGACGGACGACGCCGTGAGCGCAGGCGCGGCTGCGAAGTCCATCGGATTCCCGCCGAGGGCCACCGCGTCCGCCATCCGCTGAATCCCCTCCGGACCCGAGTGGAGCAGCGTGGGGTCGAGGAACTCCCGTCGCCGCACATCCAGGAGGGGCATGAACCCGGGTGAGAGCACGACACCCCGGGACGCACCGCTGTGAACGAACCGGCGGTAGGCATGGTTCAGCATCGCCGGCGTGACCAGGTCGCCGAAGCCGGTCCTGAGTACGACGATTGCCCGATCCTGCGACAGCACCACGTCGTCCGCGACCCGCACCGGTAGGCCCGCCGCCTCGACCAGCGCCCCGACGATCTCGACGGGATCATCGGGGTTCCTCAGCCGGCTCCGCACCTGCGATGGGAGATCGAGGAGCTTGGCCAGCACCGGCCGCTCGGGCACGCTGGTGTCCTCGAAGACCTGCTTGATCTGCGGGGGCGCGGCCCGGGGGTCCATCAGGGATGCGACATCCACGTGCTCCGACGGGAGGGGGTGACGCTCGAAGGGGTGTGCCGGGACCGGCGCCAGCAGAGGGTCGAGCCGTCCGAGCGGGGCGGGGACCGGAGCCGGTCGCTGCGACGTGCCAAGCAGTCGGCCGGAGCGGGCCCGGACCTCCACCCGTTCAAGCTTGGGCATCGAGGCGAAGGTCCGTGCTGCCACCTCCCGGACCAGCCGCTGGACCTCGGGCGAGTCAGGGTCGCCGCCTTCGGTGTCGACGACCACGACACTGACCCGGATGTCGGCAACGGGCGGGGCCCGGGGGGCCGTGGGGGCCGAGGTGGCTGGGGCCGGTTGTGCGGGGGCCGTTGCAGGGGCCGCTCGAGGCTTTGGGGCCGGCGGCACCGCTCAGGCCGGTGGGGCCGCCTCGCCGACGAGGTGCGATACCGGCAGACCGAACTCACGGCGGATCCGGTGGGGAAGGTCCTGTTTCACCCAGCGGGAAAGCCCGAGCGGGAGGGTGGAGAGGATGATTTCGTCGAAGGCGTGCCCCCGAAGAGCGGCCCGTACCGCCTCCACGGGGTTGGCATCCCCGACCTCGCCGTTCAGGTCGGCACCCAACTCGCTGAAGACCGCGATGGCCGCTTCCAGGTTTCGCTCCGCTACGTCGTGGGCAGCGCCCTCGGTCCACGTGAGATGTTCATGCGTGGGCGTAGCGGGGACGACGAGGTGGATCATGGCGGGGCCCGCCGCCAACAGGTCTCGCACCTTCTCCGCCATCTGGTCGCTGGCAAGCGTTTGGTTCCCGACGATCAGGTAGTGCCTCAACATTCACCCCCGCTCGACGCGTCAATATTACGCCCCCAACCTCGCTAGGACGAGACCCCGGCGCGAAACCGGGTCGCTCGGCCCGCACCGCCCGCGCCCTGGCGATGAGGCTGATCGAGCCGTCCGCCGCGATGGGAAGGCCGGCCCGCACCAGCTCCCGGAGAGCAGCCCGGCCGGCGACCATGAAGCGGGCCCGCCGATTCAACGATGTGGGCAGCAGTCCACGAGACGTGGCGCTCCGACGAGTCGACACCCACGACCGCCGCCGGATTGCACCGAGCCAGGATGGCGGCGCTGAGGGCCCCCGTGCCACAACCGACGTCGAGCCACCGCCGCTGCGCCGGGATCGCGAGCCAGTCGAGGAACTCGGCCACCATCAAGCGACTCCACCGACCGCTAGGGCTCGTACGCGTCCCCGCTTGCCCACGCCTCGCTCATGTGAGTGCGGATTCAGATTCTCATGAGCCCTTTTGTCAAAAGTCCGCTCTACGTGCGCCGTGGGTCGAACTGGGCCAAAATGGGGCTGCCTGTGCTGTCTTATCAGCGATACAAAGCGTATCTACAATCAACAAAGCATGGGGCCGTAGCTCAGTTGGTAGAGCGCCTGCTTTGCAAGCAGATAAGACCAAACGCTGTGCGTTTGTGTGTTTCCGCAGGTGGCGGATGAGCGCTGAGGCCAGAATTATCCGCCCTTCGGCGGTTTCTCAGAATCGCTCTAGAGGGCCGATCGGCTGGTGCCGGAGCATAAACACTTCCCGCTCGGCTCCCCGGGCATCTGAGGGCCTCGTAATCGATTCAGGTCCGAGCGAGGCTGCTCCGAGAGGGATGAGGGGGCCGGGCTGTGCCCAGAATCATCCGCCTGTTCAGGGCCATCCCGGAAATCCGGGAGAGCCCCGAATGGGTGATACGCAAAGTCCGTGAAGGTGAGCGCCTGCTCAGCGAGCACAAGGACTTCGCCGAGGTCCTGTGCACTTCTCGACATCTCGGAGGTGACATGGAACCGCTGGCGAGGCTCAGCACGGCGGGATGAAAATCGAGGAGGCCAAACGGCTGAAGGAGCTTGAGGCCAGGAACGCCCGCCTCAAGCGGATCACTGTGAGCTAGGCGCTCGCCATCGACATGATGCAGGAGCTTTTCGGGGGGCACTTCTTACCAACGGAGTGCATGCGCCTGAGCTACTCGCGATTCGACGAGGGGCGGCCGTTGTGGCGATCCGGGCTCATTCCTCGTCCTCCAGGCGAATGGCGAGCACGCCAGCCACGAGGCTCCCCGCACGCACCGACGCGATGAGCCCCTCGTCGAACCGCGCGTCATCGTCATCCAGTGTGCCGGGCGGCACGCCTCGATCGACAAGAGAGGCTCTCAACGTTGGACTGAGGTAAGTGGCCGCGACCAGTGGAAGTCCTTCGAAGGTCGCGAGCTGGGAGAGCACGTCGACGAGCTGGCGTCCGAGAAGAGCCCTTTTGACCTCGACAGCGAAGGAGGCGACCGATCCGTCCGGTGCCTGGATGTTCCACACGGCATCGGGTTCACGACCACGAGGTGGCCGTCGGGTTGCCCGGAGGGACCACCCGGGCGGTAGGGAGTCCATGGCCAGCCGCTCCACGGCTGCCAGGGTCTGCACTTCGCTGGGCAGGTTGCCAGCCAGTGGCATCTCCGACGGTAGCGAGGCGAATAATGTTCCATAATTATAGCTGTTCCGGTTGTACCGGAACAGAGGCAGATACGGAACAGCTCAAAAAAGCAGACGCTCTACAAGCGCTGTGCGATTTCTTAGGCTCAGAATGGCCATCACGCACACGTTCTTGCGAGTTTGGCTCGGCACAACTATACTCATCAACGCATGGGGCCGTAGCTCAGTTGGTAGAGCGCCTGCTTTGCAAGTAGATAAGCCTAAGCGCTGTGCATTTGTGCGTTTCCGCAGGTGGGCCATGAGCGCTGAGGCCAGAATTATCCGCTCTTCGCCAAGGGCCCAGAATCGCCTCAGAGGCCCGATCGGGCTCCTTCCAGGGTGAAACCCTTCTCCAGCCTCTGCAGTTGAGCAGGCCTCTAAGAACGGGCGCGCAACCAGAAGTCCGCGAGCGTGCTTCGAACGGGCTGGTCGGGGCCGTAGACCCGCTCCTGGAGCTCCACAGGGACGGCGAGCTCACCCGGCTCCTGGGGGGCGTTCCCCAGGTTGGTGAGGGTCCCGGCCAGTAGGAGATGATCAGGGCCTTAGGCGGCCTCCGCGGTGCGCAGTGCCCGATGGTGAAGTTCCACGGCTATGGCGTGCTTGCGTCAGCTCCCGGCGA
>WNEZ01008103.1_pt1 | contig 14767 bp, 8 predicted proteins | sample 5400521 | NCBI WGS metagenome assembly WNEZ01 (sample SAMN13153339, study PRJNA577476) | soil metagenome | isolation source: 120 cm saprolite under Douglas fir tree site 2 hole 1 replicate 1 | place: USA:California | collected 2015-04-18
GGATGCCACCAGTGTTGCACGTCACCTTCCTTGAATTGCCGGCTGCTCGCCCTGACAATTTGTTCGCGCGCCACCGCTGGACTGCTATAGACCAGCGCCATCACGTCCTGTAATTGATCGCGAAAACCAAAGGCGCCGCCCGATTGATAAAACGCAGTTCGCGCCCAGATGCGGCAGGACAATGTTTGATAAAGCAGCCAACGATTGAGCATCGTGTCGAGGGCATCGTCGGGCGTTTTCACTTCAACCGTACCCAGCAATTTGTCCCAGTGACTGAGCACACCCTCGAACGCGTCGTTAACAGCGCCAAAGTTCGTAAACTTCGTTACCAGCTCCTGCGCTTCTGCTTTTGATTCCGCTTCACCCAAAACAAACATCACTTCGTGGGCCTCATGCGGCGCCAGTTCGATCGTTGTTTGCAACGCAGCACAAGGATCGAGTCCAGCGCCGTCGCGGCCCGCAAGTGCGGTGCGACGCAAAGCGGCTGGTCGGTCAGGTGCACCGTTGCGGCCAAGAAATTCTTTGCGGTCGCAAGTAGCGCTGGTCAGGGCTTCGTTCGTTGCCACAAACGTGACGCGCGTGGCGAATTCGTTATTGAAAGGATTCTGCGCGAATATGGTCCGGGCCTGCTTATCAATTTCGGTTATGACATACGGCGCGGTACTCGAGCGCTGCACGCCCAGCACCAGTTCGCTGTATGAAGTCACAGTTATTTTTCTTTTGCGCGCAGTGCGGTTGCGCAAACGCAGCAGCGATATTTTCACTGGACCATCGAGGGGAACGAACAGCAGCAACTCCTGGGAGATGCCGTGACTGACGTGTTCGAAAACTGTGTAGCCCTGACCGTGCCGGACTATATAAGGCTCCCCTTCGCGAATCGGCAACGGCGTCGTGGACCAAACCGAGCCTGTTTCCTCATCGCGTAAGTAAACGATTTCGCCGGGCGTATCGCTGACTGCATCATTGGACCATGGCGTCAGCCGGTTCTCGCGGCTATTGACGGACCAGGTGTAGCCACCGCCCGTCTCGGTTACCTGAAAACCAAAATCGTTTTTGTTTGCAATGACGTTTGACCACGGCGCGGGGGTCCACTGGTCCGCGCCGAGCAGCGTCACATACTCGCGCCCGCCCTGATGAAATCCGCCGAGACCGTTGAAGAAACTCAATTCCGGCGGCGGCACGGTGGCTTCGGGATAGGTTTGCGAAGGCGAGCGCGCGACGAACGCGGACGGTAATGGTTCTTCCACCTGTGGCCGCTCCAGTTGGTCTTCAAGCGAGCCGCGCTCACAAACAAACACTGCGCGGGCGACCGCGTGGAGCAGAATGCGATCGGCTTCGGGCATGTGATCCGCGCGCCGCATGTAAACGCCGCCCGGCTTGTCCTGAAGACCACCAAGCCCGCTGGTGCGAACCATCGTCTCCAGTTCCTTCTGTAGTGATTGCAAATAAGTAGTCGGATTGTCGTTTAGAATTACCAGATCGATTTTCAGTCCCTTGTAATGCAGGTATTCGTGGCCCCGTAGGATCATGCGCACCGTAGGCAGATCCTCAGCTTTATCAATCCGCACCACCAGGATCGGCAGGTCGCCACTGATTCCATAAGCCCACAAACTCGATTGCGCTTTTGTGTTCAGCGCGAGCACATGCGGGCGAGGCCGCAGCGACGGATCCGAATAAACAATACGCGCGGCCAGACGTTGAAACAGGTGCGCCTCTTCCGCGTCGATGTTCAGGTGACTCATTTCCACCTGGGCCTTGGTCCAGGCAAGCCGCAGCTCACGATCAAACGTATTCGGATCGTGATACTTGTCGGCCAGCGTTACTGCTTCTTCGCGCGACCGTGCCACGATGGTGCTGAACGAGCAACGCACAGTTTCATTTGGGCGCACGCGCACGCGACGGCGTAAACTGAAAACCGGATCGAGCACCGCGCCTACTGTGTTTGAGAGTGGACGGTCTTCCATGACGGCGATGGGATTGGCGGGCGTGTGGCCACGGCCCAGAAAACGGCCGCGGTCCGTTTCATATTGTGTCGTTCCTACCAGCTCGCCGTCGGCCACCACGACGTGTACGCCCCAGATTGGTTCTTCATCACCGGAGCGGCGACGGCGATGGGCCAGGATCGCATTTTCACCAGCAAAGAATTCAGTCTCAATGAAGAGATTACTGAAAGCCGGGTGGGCCAGGTCGGCTTGCGGCGAGGCCAGCACGACTTCCGCGTAGCTTGTCAGTTCAATCTCGCGCGTCCGCGTCGAATTGTTTGTTAACGAAACGCGGCGCACCTCGGCATTGTCTTCGGCTGAAACAACAATTTCCATGTGCGTGACCAGGCCGGCGTCGTTACGCCAGAAGTCAGCCTTATCTTCCGAGAAGGCGACTTCATACTTTTGCGGGCGCTTTTGAATGGGTTGATGACTGGCCGACCAAACGGCGCCGCTGCGCACGTCACGCAGATAAATAAATGTGCCCCAGTTGTCGCGCGTCACATCTTCGCGCCAACGGGTCACGGCGTTCGGCCCACAACTGGAATAACCCGCGCCCGCCGTCGTCAGCATGACGTTGTAGGTGCCGTTTGAAAGTAGTTGCGTGCGTGGTGTTTCGAGATTGGCCGTGTCGTAAACACGCGTGATCATTCCCGGGAACGATTGAATGACGTGGCCGGTCAATACTTCTTCCGCGCGCGGGTGCATGGCCGGCACGCCGACTGGGACGCGCTCCTGCAACAGCAATTCAGTCGCTTGCACCACCGGGTCGGCGTGAAAACGTCGTTCCATGCGGTCGTCCTGGATCACATTGCTCAATGAGATGAGGCTCATGCCCTGGTGATGCGTCATGAAGGCGCGAATCAAAACGTGGGTCTGCCCCTGAGGCAAGCGTTCGGCGGTGTAGTCGATAGATTCATAAAAACCAAAAGCGCCGAGCGCGCCCGTCTTCTCGAGCCGGCGCAGATTGTCCATAGCCGCGCGCGGATTAATCTCCGCAGCGAGCAAGGTTGCGTAAGGCGAGACCACCAGGTCTTCAATAAGCCCGCGCTTTAAACCCAGGCCGGGAACACCGAATGGTCCATATTGATAGTTCAGTTGCAAATCGCGGACATTGTAGGCCGCTTCAGAAATGCCCCAGGGCACGCCGCGCTCCTGACCATATTCGATTTGACGCTTTACTACGGTGCGATAAGTTTCGTCGAGCAGTGTGCTGTTGTAGTTGCGCATCACCAGCAGTGGCATCAGGTATTCAAACATGGTGCCCGTCCAGGAAATGAGGGCGCGGCCGCCGTCTACGGAAGTAAGCTGGCGGCCCATGCGAAACCAATGTTCCTGCGACACATCCCCCTTGGCAATCGCCACAAAACTGGCGAGACGCGCTTCGGATGCAAGCAAATCGTAGAAGGAATTGTCAGCACGTTGTGCTGAGACGTTATAACCGATAGTGAAAACCTTGCGCTCGGGATCCAGGAGAAACTTGAAATCCATCTCCTCGATAACTCGATCGCAGTTTGCAGCCAGACGGCTGAGTCGCGACAGAACGTCTCCAGCTACGGCTGCTGCTTGTTCCAGAGCCTGAGTGAGTGGAGAAGTTTCCGTTGGACTTCCGTTACTGCGCAGAGCTGCAAGTTCAACCAGCGCGTTGTCGCAAAGCTCCGGTATGGCCGACAGGGTCGGCACTGCCCTAAGCAGCATGGCGAGCGACTTGGCGTCACTGTTTTCATCTGCAAATTCCGCCGTCATTTCAGGGGGTAACTGAGAGATAAAATTAGTCCAGCCGCAGAGCGTATCGGCATCGCGCCGGCAGGAACGGACCTGATGATCGAATGCAGCCAGCCACCAGCGCAGCTCTTTAAAGTTAATTTCTCCATGTTCGTGCGCAAGCTTCAAACAGACTTGTCCAACTTGCCAAATCCCTGGTGGCATCGGTGACAAGTAGTTTGCGGCAGGCCTCGATCTCATCGCGCAATTGACTGACAGTGACCACGTCGGTGCGTTGCCGCACACTGCCGAGCTTGGTCGCTTCAAACGAAATCGCGTCAACGGTGTCGTGCAAGCCGGCAATAACGCGCTCATCGAAAAGTTTCGTGTCGGGCAGCTCGATACAGGCCTGCTTCACTGCGATCAGGTGGCCAGCCAGATTTCCGCTGTCGACCGTTGAAATGTATTGCGGGTGCAGCGGTTCGAGTGTCCTCGTGTCATACCAATTAAAGAGATGACCTTGAAATTTGCCGAGTCTCGCGATGGTGCTAAAGGTCAACTCCTGGCGCTCAACGAACTCGAGTGAACCCACATAGCCAAGATCGTGCGCCGCTGAAGTTGTAAGTAACAGCAAGCCGATGTTCGTTGGCGAGGTGCGATGCGCGATGACCGGAGTTGGATCTTCCTGAAAATTATCGGGCGGCAGCCAATGATCTTCCGGGCCGACAAAGGCTTCGAAGAAGCGCCAGGTGCGCCGCGCGATGGTGCGCGCGAGCTTTGTATCTTCGGCGTTTAGCAGCTTGCGTTCCTTACGCCGCGGCTTGCTAAGCCACCAGGCAATGAGCGGCGCCGTGATCCAGGTGAGACCGACGGCGCCCGCAACCGGCAGCGCCGCCGGGTGAACAATCAAAGTCAGCGCGACAACCAGCAAAGTGAGCAGCTCAGCGGGCCACATGAAACGAAGCATTGAGCTGAGATCGTTACGCGCGCTTCTCTCTGCGTCGGCAGCGGTGACCCACTCAAGCAGTTTCTTTCGCGAAATGAGCTTTCGGTAAATCGTGCGCAGAATTGCGTCGCTCATCAGGTAAGCCTGATGCGGCAGGAGCAGCGCCGACAGGAAAACTTGCGCAGTGTTTGTGCGCACGTCGCCCCAGACACTCCAAAAATGACTGGTCCAGGGAATGCCACGCGGGTGAATCAGCAGGCTGGAGGTGACATGAAGATAGACCGGGAAGGCGATTGTAACCAGGACGAATAGACTCCAAATCCATGCCGAGCCCGGAAAGACTGTGCAAGAGGCAAGCAACCAGAGAAACAGCGAAGGCGCCACCAAACTGCGGCGCAGATTGTCGAAAATCTTCCAGCGCGAAATCAGCGGCAACGGGTTTCGCGTCTTGTGTCGCGCAGCATCGGGAACAGAGAGAAATAGCCAGCGAAGAATTTGCCAATCGCCGCGCGTCCAACGATGCTGGCGCTTGGCATAGCTGTCATAAACTGCGGGGTAGTCGTCGAGCAATTCGATGTCAGTCGTTAGTGCCGCACGCGCGAATAGAGACTCAAACAGATCGTGACTCAACAAAGAGTTTTCCGGGACGCGATCCGCCAGTGCGGCTTCAAACGCGTCCACGTCATACAGGCCTTTGCCGGTGAAGTTCCCTTCGCAAAAAAGATCCTGATAGACGTCCGAAACCGCTGTGGTGTAGGGATCGATTCCAGTGTTGCCGGAAAAAATGCGCGCAAACCGCGAACGTGAGGCGCTTTCGAGCGAGATGCTGACGCGTGGCTGAAGAATGGAGTAACCACGCGTAACTCTTCGGGTTTCTGGATCGAGCACCGGCCGGTTAAGCGGATGCACAGCCGCTCCGATCAGCTTGCGCGCCACATCGCGCAGTTCTAACAATGAAACTCGTATCGCGCGCGCCGCGCAGCAGCCGGTTAAACTCTTGCAGCTTTCCGCGTTTTCGTTCCCAGCCCATCCAGCGGTCTTCGCCTGGATTCCAAACGCGGCGGCGATGAAAAAGATAAAAACGCGGCGCTTCATCTGTGTGGTAGCGACGATTTAGTTCGTCAATGCCGTTCCCGGCCGCTTCGAGCAGTAAAAGATCGGCTGGGGCTTGTTCAGATTCAGCGTCCGGGAAATCACCGAGCAACGCGAAATAAATATGCGGGTCCTCGTTGGCGAGGTAGTGCACTTCAAGTCGTCCGAGCAGCTCTTTAACCTGCGCTTCGGTTGAAAAGATGGTGGGCACTACCACCATCGTCGTGGCTTCAGCAGGAATTCCTAACGACGTTTCCATCTTTCCCAGGAGGCGAGGTTCAAAAAGGTGAGTCACGTCCCAGTTGATAACTGTCAGGGCAATATCGCTGGCCGGAATCAAAGCGATGAGGGTCGCAATTATGAGTAGCAGCCAGCCGGCGCCGGCCAGACTGAGCGTCGCGACGAGCACAGTCAGAATTAGGCCTGTTAACAAGAACAACGTGCCGAGATAAGCGCTAGTGGCGTGGCGCAGCACGTATCGTCGCAGCCCTTCAACCGGTCCCGGACGATAGGCAAATTGTGCCTCGAGCTGTGGCAGTCCCTCATCGACAAGGTAATAGCCAACATGCGATGCAGGCGAAACGACTTCATCGGCCTCGCCAATGCGCGTCCTGGCCGCCAGTTTCACCGCTGCGCGCGCTACTACCAGCTCGTCCGCAAGCGCGCTCTTGCTGATCCGCTCAATCACATGGCGATAACGATCGCGCGCGGCAAAATCCATTTTCAAATATGCGCCGGCCGGATCCTGGCCCAGCAACGGTTCGATCAAACTGACGCTTTCAAAAAAGTCGCGCCAGTCCAAGGTCGACAGCAGTCGCATGCTGGTGATGATGTTGCCTACGGTCACTTGCGTGGCCGCCTGCCGTTGATGCTCGGCATGAATGACCTGTTCGATGTTGGTGTTCCACCGCGCTAGTTGTGATTCCAGCCATTCGGTCACTGGCATCACGGCCGGGTCCTGCTCGCGCAACCGTTGCGTGATTTGGACCACGAAGGTATGTGGGATTTTTTCGCGCTTGCCTAATCGTTCAGCGATTAACGGCACCAGCGCCTCAGGCTGGCGCGCCGCAGTCTCCAACAGACGGTCGGCGAGTTTGTCAGCGCGCTCGCGCTCTTCACGAGCGCCGACGATCATCGTGGCGAGCCGGCGCAGGTTCTCGACCAGCGCCAGACGCAAAGTGATGGCGACGGCCCACAATTCACCGATAGATAGCGGATCGACTGATTGATACGCGGCGATGAAGCGGCGCATCGTGTTGGTATCGAGCCGGCAGTCCGTGTGCGCTATTAACGCGACGGCAACCGCATAGATGCGCGGATAATCTTTCAGTTCACCGGCGGCGAGCTTTGGCAGTTCGTAGTAATAACTCTTCGGCAGGTCTTCGCGGATCTCACGCAGTTGCTCTTCTACGATATGAAAATTATCGACTAACCATTCTGCTGCCGGTGAGATGCCGCGGCCTTTGCGAATGGCTTCAACCAGCGAGCGATAGGCAGCCACCAGCTTGCGTCCGTTATCTTCCAGACGCGGCAGCAGTTGCGCGCGCCCTTTTTTCCGGATCGTTTTATGTTCTTTGGCAAGGACCTTCGCATATTGTTCCAGGCGCTCGACGCTGAAAATCTCCGCGCTCAACGGTTGCTCATCCTCATAGCGAGAGGCTTTTGCAATCCTTTCAGAAAGTGATCCCAGGAATTCACTCATCGGTGTTTGAAAACACTACCCGGCTTAGGTGATCGGGCTCCACGCCTTCAGACGCAAGCAAAGTTTAAGAAAGTGATTTGAATACACTTAGAATATCACGAATCGAATACGTGCTTTAGGCGCGAGAAACATTGGTACTAAATTGGGGGTTGCACAAAAGTCGTCAACTCTAGCAGGTCTATCTGCATTGGTGGGTCGACGAATACAGAACCGGGAGCCGTAGCGACCGGGTCGGACTTGCGATAAACAACACCAACATGTCATGGATCGCCGAGAACCCTAGCTTCCAACGACAGTCAACTCAGACGCTGCGCAGACCCGGTCGCTACCGCTCCCGGTTCTGTATTCGTCGACCCACGACAAGGTAGACCTTTGTTTCTGACGTAGATCCGTTTTGCTATGTAGTATTCTCTGCGCACGCCAATGCCAGTATTCAATAAATCCCCCGCCATACAGTCCGTTCGCTCGTCGGCCCGATGGCGCGCCCTGGCGCTGCTATCTTTCGCGGAACTGTTGGGCATGTCGCTATGGTTCAGCGCCTCGGCAGTGGTGCCGGCCCTGCGCAATGAATGGCATTTGGGTGAGGCCGCGGCGAGTTGGTTGACGATTTCTGTACAACTAGGATATGTGTTTGGCACACTGCTGAGCGCCTTCCTGAACCTGCCTGATCTCATAAGCGTGCGTTACGTGTTTGCTGTTTCCGCTCTAGGCGGCGCGCTGGCGAATGCTGCCTTCGGCGCTTACGCGCATGGCCCACAGATGGGAATAGGGCTGCGCTTTCTGACCGGAATGTTTCTCGCAGGTGTCTACCCGCCCGGAATGAAAATCATGGCCACCTGGTTCCAACGTGGCCGCGGCATGGCGCTGGGCGTGCTCGTTGGCGCCTTAACGTTGGGCAAAGCTACGCCCTATCTGGTGAACGGACTTGGCAGTGCCGATTGGCGCGTCAACGTCTTCTTCATTTCGTTGCTCGCGATCTTTGGCGGTTTGATAGTTCTCCTTTTTGTTGAAGATGGTCCATATGCGCCAGCGCCTGCACGATTCGATTGGAAACAAGCTTTTGTGATGTTCAGCAATCGCGGCGTTCGTTTGGCGAGCTTGGGTTACTTCGGCCACATGTGGGAGCTGTACGCGATGTGGGCCTGGATCCCCGTAATGATTCGTGCCAGCATGGCTGCGCGACAGACCCCGATGGCGTTTGCCGGGCAAACTCCATCGCAGCTTGCAGAGTTCTCATCGTTTCTGATCATCGGCTGCGGCGCGCTGGGTTGCGTTGGCGGCGGGCTGCTGGCGGATCGAGTGGGCCGAACGGCGGTGACTTCCTGGGCCATGGCCATCAGCGGCACGTGTTGTTTGCTGGTTGGGTTTCTTTTCGGCGCAAATCCGTTTCTGCTGTTAGCTGTCTCTGCTATTTGGGGCGTGACTGTGATTGCCGACTCGCCACAGTTTTCTGCCTGCATTACCGAACTGGGCGATCGCCAATACATCGGCACGGCTTTGACGATTCAAACCAGCCTGGGTTTTCTGCTGACAAGCCTTTCGATTCAATTGGTTCCCTTCTTTGTAAAGCTCGTCGGCTGGCGTTATGCGTTTGCAATACTCGCGCCGGGACCATTTCTGGGTATGCTGGCGATGCTCAGATTGCGCGGCTTGCCTGAAGCTGTGAAGATCGCGCACGGCAAAAGATGAATTTGGCCGCGGATGAACGCGGATAGTCGCGGATCAAATCAGAAAACAAAGAGGGTCAGTCAAGAAGTAGTTTTTCTCAGATTCGTGTTATCCGCGTTAATCCGCGGCCAAAAAAATGCTTACAGAACTCAAGGCAAGAACCCGCAAGATCATTCGCCTGCTAAAGAAGGCTTATCCTGATGCGAAGTGTTCGCTGAATCACTCGAATGCTTTCGAGTTGTTGATTGCCACGATCCTGTCGGCGCAATGCACAGACGCGCGGGTGAACATTGTCACGCAGGATCTCTTTCGCAAGTACCGCAAGCCGGAAGACTATTTGAACGTTTCCGAGAAAGAACTCCAGCGCGACATACGCACCACCGGCTTTTTTCGCAATAAGACAAAGTCGATTCAGGGCACAGCAAAAGTTTTGACTGAAGAGTACGGCGGAAGAGTTCCTCAGACGATTGAAGAGTTGCTTGAACTGCCGGGCGTGGCGCGGAAAACTGCAAACGTGGTGCTGGGCAATGCATTCGGCATTAGCTCGGGCGTGGTTGTTGATACACACGTGACGCGGCTATCGCACCGGTTGGGCTTGTCGCATGAAAAGACGGCGGAAAAAATTGAAAACGATCTAATAGTGCTGGTACCGAAAAAAGATTGGGTCATCTTTTCTCATCTGCTCATCGCTCACGGACGAGCGATTTGCAAAGCGCGCATTCCCTTATGCGACCAGTGCGTTGTCGAAAAGCATTGCCCCTCGTCGTATTTGAAGACCGGCGTCGTTCCCGGAAGTTAATCTGATACTCAACGGGCTTTAGCTTGTCGCATGTCGTTTGTCCCACTGTGCATTCGCCGTTAGAATGAGCGCCGTTCCCTGATTCTGAATCGCCTCGGACAATTTCTGCCGCCACGCATGCCAGCCACGAACCGGTTGCCGCTAGTCTTGCGAAGTCTCAACTTTTTCGGCCAAAAACGGCCGATTTATAGGGGAAACTGCGCGTGAGTTATCGTTTCCCCTGGTATCGTCTGTCCGATGAGCATCTGCTCGATCTGCGCATCTGCGACCTGGCATTGAAGATCAAGGGCTCGTTTCTCGAGCCTCACATCAAGCGACTCTACAGCGAACTCAACGATCGCGGCATTCGCTTCAAGCCACACGTTTGGCTGTCTGAAGAATGGTTTTCGCCGGACGGCGTTCCCGGAATCGCCATCCCCTTTTATCTGGCCCATCCGCGGCTGATGAAACTCGAGCGCAAACAGATGCTGGAAGTTGAGGGGGGAACGGACAACGAGTGCCTGCGCATTCTTCGTCACGAAGCCGGCCACGCGCTCGACACGGCATTTCGCCTTCACTTCAAAGGGCGCTGGCGTGAATTGTTCGGATCGTTTGCGCAACGCTATCCCGACTTCTACAAACCAAAACCCAAAAGTCGAAACTATGTGCTGCATCTGCGCGCCTGGTACGCGCAGGCGCATCCAGCGGAAGATTTTGCGGAAACGTTTGCCGTTTGGTTGACGCCACGCTCGCGCTGGCGCCGCCGTTACAAAGGATGGCCCGCCCTGCACAAGCTCGAATACATCGATGGCCTGATGACTGAACTCGCCGGTACGAAACCGCGCAATCGAGCGCGCACAAAGGTAGAACCTCTTTCAGAAATACGCATCACCTTGCGTGAGCACTACCGGCGCAAGCGCGAGCGTTACGATTTTGATTGGCCCGCCGTTTACGATCGTGATCTGCGGCGGATTTTTTCAGACGATCCGCGACATCGTGCAAAACCAACCGCCGCTAGTTTTATCCGTAGCGTACGCCGAGAAGTGCGTCAGATAGTTGCCGATGGCACCGGAGTGCATCAGTACACCATCGATCACGTAATCGAAAACATGATCGATCGCTGCAAAGACTTGAAACTGCGTGTCGCTATACCGGCCCGCGAAGCGCGCCGCCGTTTGATGATTGTCTTGACAGTTCAGGTCATGAACGTCCTGCATTCGGGTTATCATCGCATCGCCGTATGACTTCTAAATCGAAAAAGAAGAAGGAAATCTTCGAGCCGAAGAAGAAGCTGCGCATAATTGTCCTGGTCCATCAGGACCTGGTGCCGCCTGATTCTCTCGATGGACTGAACGATAAGGAAAGGATCGAGGTCAAAACCGAGTATGACGTAATCTCAACGCTGAAAAAGATGGGCCATGAAGTCTACCCGGTCGGCCTCTACAATCAGCTAAACGCAATTGGCGATGCGTTGCTCGAGCACAAACCTCATATTGCTTTCAATTTGCTCGAAGAGTTTCATGGTTATCCGCTTTACGATCAGCACGTCGTCAGTTATCTCGAGCTGATGAAACAAGCCTACACCGGTTGCAACCCGCGCGGTTTGACCCTTGCCCACGACAAAGCCCTCACCAAAATGATTCTTAGTTATCACCGCATTCAGGTGCCGAATTTTGCGGTGTTTCCCATGAATCGCAAGGTCCGGCGGCCAAAGCGTCTGAAGTTTCCGCTGCTGGTAAAGTCGATCAGCGAGGAGGGGTCAGTTGGAATTGCGCAAGCTTCTGTTGTTCATGACGACGAAAAACTGACGCAACGCGTCGAGTTTATCCATCGCCAAAACAAAACCGCCGCCATCGCCGAGCAATACATAAAAGGGCGCGAGATTTACGTGGGCGTTATCGGGAACACGAACATCCAGACCTATTCGCCCTGGGAGCTGGTAATGGAAAAGCTGCCGGAAGGATCCGAAAATATCGCGACGCTCAAGGTAAAGTGGGATCCGACCTACCAGGAAAAGGTCGGCGTCAAGACCCGCGCGGCAGAACTTACGCCCGAACAACACAAAACTCTCGAACGCCTCTCCAAACGCATCTATCGTTATATGTTTCTCAGCGGTTATGCCCGGCTTGATTATCGTCTTACTGAAGAAGGCCAATTCTATCTGCTGGAGGCCAATCCCAATCCGCAGATTGCCGAGAACGAAGACTTCGCTGACTCAGCCGCGCACAGCGGGCTTCCTTACGATCAATTGCTCCAGAAAATCATGACCGTGGGAATGAATTACCAGGCCGCCAATCAGTCTACATAGCGTAAAGCAAACTGTTAGGTTGCGGTGGTTGGCTTACAATCTCGCCTCGCGCTTTGCGGAACTCGCCCTCAATTCATCCTCTTTTTTAATTATCAAATACGATGCCAACGACAACGCAAACTAACAGTTTGCTTTACGCAGTTGCGTTACGATCGAGCAGGAGCTTGTCCCTTTGACGCTCGCACTCACACTATTATTCGCGCTTAATCTTCGCCGAATGCTCTCGCGTGTCTCGTGAGAATGGTTCACATTGACTGATTGTGTTCTTCGATCAGACAAATACAACCTAATCACTTGCACATCGCTTCATTGCTAAAATATTTTTCTGACTTCTTTTGGGTCGCACTGTTGCGCGCGTTTGTGATTCGTCACGAAACAGTCACATTGCCGCTTGTTCAATGATTTTCGGCCCACTATTATGCTTTTGCCCTCCCGAAGTAGTTCCTCACCAGAGTAGTTGCGGCAATAATGATTTAAGGAGAAGTTCCCCTTTGTTTTCTAAACGACTGTTCCCCTATGCGCTAGCGGCCTGCTTTACGCTCGGCATGATTGCCCAAACCGCTTTCGCACAAAATCCGGACATCCGACTGCATCACCTGGCCAGAGCAAATGCCATCTCAACTCTTCCCGTTGCCGACGACGAGTCGATGACTATTTCGCTGGCGTCTGCTGAGGACATCAAGGGTTCGATGCCGGCAGCGTCGCCCACCGGAAATCGCTTTCACCAGTTGATGACTGCCGCAATAGATGAGCGGCTCGGTGCTCGCTATGTTTGGGGAGCTACTGGTCCCTCAGCCTTCGATTGTTCGGGTTTTGTCTGGAGCATCTTTAAGTCGGCGGGCATTGATTTCGAGCGCGGCAGTGCACGCACCCTGTGGAGTCGTTTCACAGCGCCGGCGCCGGCCGATCAATACAAATTCGGCACGCTGGTTTTCTTCAGTAACCTCGCGCACGTCGGTGTGGTCGCTGATGAGCATGGCTTCTATCACGCATCGCGGCACCACGGCGTTGTTTATTCACCTTTTAATGATTACTGGCTAGCGCGCATCGACGGCTTCCGCCAGGTTCCGATGCCTGTTACCACCACTACGGACTAATAAAACTACTAGTTCTAAGCGGAAACGCCGGCGACCCTCATCGGGTGCCGGCGTTTTAGTTTAATGACTGGCTTCCTGCGCAGCTTATTTCTCGGCGCTTTGGGGAACAAATCCTGCCCGATGTTCATCCTCCCGTGCTTCCCACACGACCACAATCTTATCTATTGCTACGAAACATATCTTTCCCTCGTTGTCCTTGAGATGAAGCACGCCATCTTCAACTTTCAATACCTCACCACGCAAACTCGACGCGCCGCCGCAATAAACATCCAGCTTCTTTGCGATAAAACCAGCTAAAAACCGTTCCACGTCTTTCTTCTTTCTTCAAAAAAAGACAGGCGAGGACGCCTGTCCTGCGCGGGTGGTCAAGTTATTTCCCGTTGCCGTTTTCTTTGAAAGTAATTTTCACGAGCGGCAGCACATCAGGATCGTCCTGCTGCGCGCGTTCAAACTTTAGCAGATCGTAGTAGGCGCAACGCGCGGTCGTGGGAAAATCGCGACAGGTGCCGGGTCGCGCATGATAGATAGTGCATTTGCGCGTCTCCTGATCCAGAAACATGCAGGCCTGGCCAAACAGCTTATCGGCACGGCGGCGAAGTATTCGTTCCTTGTCCCACATCTTGGTAAAGCGGGTAGTCGCAACTTCCGGAGTAACGCCAAAGTGCGCCGCCAAGCGTCTCACGTCGCGAGGCGTTACCTTAACGCGATCATAAATCGAGCAGCAATAGGCGATACATTTATCGCAATCGTAGTATTTTGGTTTCTGGTCAGTAACTGGTGTTAGACCCATGTTCGCTTAATGCCCCTGTCTCTGAAAATATCGAATTTGTCGCAGAGCGCGTAATCCCTGCTCCAATCAACCACTGCCTCAACGGCGTTTCGATTTCTGATATTCGGAAAGCAGTAAATCCATAAACTCCTGACGTCGTTCATAGAGTCGCCTTGGCTCGCGCGCATCGTGCGTTGCTAAAGCATAAGCGGTAATGATCGGAAGCGCTACCGTGGAATCGACATAACAAACTACTGCATCGGGCAATCGGTCAGGGTCAACCTTGCCCCACGATACCGCTTCGCCCGGCGTCGCTCCCGAAAGTCCACCGGTGTCGGGCCGCGCGTCGGTGACTTGCAGAAAAAAATCATGCCCGCGTTCATCGATGCCCAGCACCTCCTGAATCTGGGGCTCAGTTTGCAAGAGAAAATTCTTCGGCGAACCACCGCCGAGAATGAAAACTGCGGATTGTCCCGGCTTCTTCTTGCCGCGGCCGGCTTTACCACCATTCCGTTTTGCCGCCAGCACGATGGCCGCGGTCTCATTCACGTCTAGCGATGGGTCGAACGCCAGTTTGTTTCCCTGAAGTGCTTTGGCAGCGACGTTCATGCCGATGGAAGAATCACCCGGCGAGGATGTGTAGATGGGCACAGCATATTCGTACGCGACTGCCAACAGCGATTTATCTTTCAAGCCCAGCTTTCGCTCTCGCACGTTCACA
>WNEZ01002895.1_pt1 | contig 14764 bp, 17 predicted proteins | sample 5400521 | NCBI WGS metagenome assembly WNEZ01 (sample SAMN13153339, study PRJNA577476) | soil metagenome | isolation source: 120 cm saprolite under Douglas fir tree site 2 hole 1 replicate 1 | place: USA:California | collected 2015-04-18
TGCAACCTTGTGCGGAGCTGGTCGCGGCCTTCCTGTCTCAGTAGGTAGTCTGGCTTCCGAGCAATCCTCGACGGGCGTCGATTGAGGAAGGCGAGGCGTGCGCCTCGCCTTCCTTTGCCGTCAGTCTGAAACCGATTCCGGAGCTTTCACCGAGATTGGCAACTTCGCGATGGGGTCTAGCACGTTGAAACCGGAGGTCGGGGAAGCGGCGCTAGACGGTAGTCCGCGTGACTCCGGCTAGCCTCGCGATCGCGCGTGTGGTCGCCCGCGATGCACCGATTGTCATGCGCAATTGGTAGGCGGCCTCGACGATCCGCAGCCGGTCGTGCTTCTGCCGCTCGGCGCGCGCCTTCAGGCGATACCGTCGCGGCATTCCGCTGCTTTCGCGTGCATGTCTGAATTTGAATCTTGACAGACGGTGCTGGGTGGGCAATCATGTGCAGGGTTGCAGATGAAATCAGTCGACACGGGCCGTTTCTATCCATCTGGCGTCCGCGGCCGCCTTCCGCGCCTGCTCGAAGGCCTGATGGTGCGGCAGTTTGGCGCTGTTCCCGGCATGGCGCGGATCCAGCTCGCCGACCTACGCCTGGCCTGGCTGGCCGGCCGCCTATTTCAGCATCTTCACATGAGCCGTCGCTCGGCTCTGACCGTCATCCAGCGAGAGATGGTGGCCACCGTCGTCAACGGTCTGATCGACGGCGCGCCTTGACTGGGGTTGCACTCGGCGGCCTTGCGCCGCCTCACCGGGCTTGAGCACCTGGACCACGAGTTCGCGACTACGTGGCCGACCTATGAGCTTGATCCGAAGACTCGAGCTCTACTCGACTTCACAAAAAAGCTGACCGAGACACCAGGCGCCATCGAAGAGGCTGATTTCGATGTCCTTCGCGCCGCTGGCTGGGATGAACGAGGGATCTACCAAGCGTCCGCGCTGATCTCCTTCTTCAACTTCAGTGGCCGCCTGGAGGCAGCGTCGGGCCTGCCGATGGATGGATCCCTACTCGGCGATCAGCTCGTCAGGATGATGTGAGGGCGTGACGGTCTATTCGCGCACCGGGCGCTGATGCTGCTGCTGGAACATCTCTCGGATCTCGCGCACGGTCGTCGCATCCTCGGGCTTTTTATCGGCGGAGCGAATGGAGACGATGCGTGGGAACCGCAACGCGAATCCCGGCTGGTCGCCGACCATTCCGGCGGTGTGCCGCGGGCTCGGCGTGATCTCGTCCGCCAGGACTTCCACGACCACCTCCGGCTGCAGCCAGACGTCCGGGACGATGATGGATCGGACGCGCGCTGGCTTGTCGCCGACTTCCAGGCGGTTCATCTGCTTGTGGATCTCGCGCCAACCCTCGTCTGAAAGGCCGGTCCCAAGCTTGCTGATGGTCACGAACTCGTCCTTGTCGCTGTCGTAAACGCCGGCGAGAAGGGCGCCGGCGCCGAATTCCGCCCGCTTGCCCTTGCCGCGGTAGTAACCGATCAGCACGACATCGATGGTGTCCGTCAGCTGGCCGCTCGTGTTCCGCTTCAACTTCACCCAGTTGAAGTTGCGGGCGCCTGCCTGATAGGGAGAGTCCAGGCGTTTCGCTACGACTCCCTCAAGCCCGCGGCTTATGTTGTCGAGCAGCTCCCTGGTCAGGACCTCGACCGAGTCCGTCTTCGTGAGCGGCGCCGTCTGCAGCGTGTCCGACCCCTTGAGCAGGTCATCGACGATCGCGAAGCGTTGCTCGTAAGGCAGCGGAGTCAGGTCGGACCCGTCCCGAAACATGATGTCGAAAATGAAGGCCCGCAGCGGCACCCTGGCGGCGTATTCGTCGATCCCTTCCTTGCGCCTGCGTGCGGTGGTCTCCTGGAACGGCACGTATTCCTCTAGCTCCGGGCTGTATGCGATCGCCTCGCCGTCGAGGATGACGCTTTTCACCGCGAGGCCTTTGGTCGCCGCAACCAGCTCGGGAAACATCGGCGTCATCGTTTCGAGGTTTCTCGAGAAGATGCTGACCTTGCCGCCGTTCTTGTGGATCTGGACGCGGAAGCCGTCGTACTTCGGCTGGACGCCGACCAGCCCGAGCTTCTTGATCACGGCTTCCGGGTTGGGCAGGCGCTCGGCGAGCTGAGAGCGCAGCGGCTTGCCGACTGTGACTTTGAGCGCGTCCATCCCCGCCACGCCACGATCCCACAGAGTCCGCGCGATCAGTCCAAGGTCGGACGTGCGGTTATAGGCTGCTTCGAGGACCGGGCGAAGCGAACGATCTCCTTGCTTGGCGAAGGACAGCGCGTCCAGCACCGTCGGGTCCCCGATGCCCAGCCTCATCTTGCCAAGGGTGATTCGAACCAGGTGCTTGGCCGAGGACGCATCCAGCTCTTCGAGAAGGGCGGCGAAGAGGTCGACCTTCGCTTTCAAGCTTCCTTCCCCGCTGCTGTCCGCGATCTTTCGCAGCCGCTGGTGGACCTCGACGACCGACGGCGTGTTCCGCCGCGCCTTGGGGGCAAGGGCCTGCGCGGTTAGGCCGAGGTCGCCGTAGGCCTTGTCGGACTTCGTGACCTCCTCCTTGCCTTTGCCGTAAGCCGCCGCCACCGCCGATATGAGCAACCTTTCGCCGAGGCCGATCTCTACGGGTTCAAAGAAGGGCGCTAGCCGGCCCTGGATCAGGTAGGTGATGGGCTCGACCTCGTCGACCGAGCAAGCTCTATAGAGCTCGGAGAGGATCCGGACCAACTCGTTGCGGCTGCTGGTCGCCTCCAGCTGATCCAGGTACGCGGACAGCTCGCTGAACTTCATCACGGTGCCGCTCAGGGTACCGACCGTGCGGCTCAGCCTCGGAGGAGACGCTGCGCGAACTCCCAGATATGGCCGCCTGGATCGGTGAAGCACGCAGTGCGAACTCCCCACACGCGGTTCATCGGGCCGTTTAGCAGTTCCACCCCGCGTGCTTTCAGCCTGGCGCACGCGGCATCGACATCGTCCACAGGAATGGTCAACTGGAAGCGTGACCCGGCCCCTGGGCTGGCGACAACGCCCGGCTCGATAAGATCGCGCGCCGCGGGGATCTCGAGGAGATTGATGAGGATGTTCTCAAACTTGAATACTGCGGAGTTCTTGTCTTCAAAGAACACCGGCAGGTCGAACGCGTCCTGGTAGAAGATTTTCGACCGCTCCAAATCCTCGACGAAGAGGGTGATGGCGTCGATATTTTTCTGCGACGCGCTCACTGCTCCAACACCTCGCGCAGCTTGATCGCGAATTCGGCAGCGCGACCGCCGAAACCCGCGTGATCTCCAGGAAAGACGACGGCCTCGGTTCCGAGCCTCTCCGCCAACGCGAGCCCGCCGTCGTGAGCCAGCTCGCCACGCGAGTCCTCTCCGACCGCCGCGACGATCCGGCATGAGGCCGCGTTCACTGCGCCGAAGTCTGGCTCATAGCGGGCGATGGCCAGGACGTAAGGTCCGAAGAAGAGGTCCATGTTCCCCATCATCCGAGCCCCGTCCTCGAGCATCTCGGGGGTCGGCTGGCTCTCGGGAGCGGGTGGAGGACCGCTGCGCGTCAGATCGCTGAATATCTGGACCGCCGGCCCAATGCCCGCGGTCCGGTATGTCGCGGTGATCTTCTCCATGACCGCTCGCACGCCGGCCGGATCGGGCTGCAGCGTCGGGGAAGGGGGCTCGTGCGACACCACCGTGTTCAGCTGCTCGGGATGACGAGCCGCCAGCTCGAGCGCGATCACAGCGCCGCCGCTGCTGGCAAACACGTCGGCCTTCTCGTTGGTAACGGCAGCGAGGAGGCGGTGAACGTCGTCCGCGAAAACTTCGACGATCCGCTCGTCGTCGAGGGGGCGATCGAGCTTGCTGCGCGACAGTCCGCGGGGGTCGTACGTCACAACGGTGTAGTGCTGGGCAAGTTGGCCGGCGATGCTCCGAAACGCCGAGGCGTCAGCCGGTCCGCCCGGCATCATGAGCAGCACCGGACCGGATCCGCAAAGCTCGTAGTAAATGCTGGCGCCGGGCACTTTCAGAGTCTCGATCTTCGTCGCCATAGTTGGATTCATTGTCTTGAACCTCCTCCTTGGTCGTTATCCCTATAGACCGCACATGACTCAAAACTAATCGGTCAAGCTAGGCGCATGGGCAGAGTCACCTGCCAGATATCGATCTCGTTGGACGGCTTCGTCGCCGGGCCTAATCAGAGCCTTGACAACCCCATCGGTGAGGGTGGGATGCGCCTTCACGATTGGCTGTTCGCGACCGCCAGCTGGCGCCGCCAGCATGGCGAGGAAGGAGGCGTGGACAGCGCCGACTCTGAAGTCGTCGACGAGGTTGGGCAGGGCGTCGGCGCCTACATCATGGGCCGCAAGATGTTCGGCGGCGGGTCCGGACGCTGGGACCAGGAGTGGAAGGGCTGGTGGGGCGATGATCCGCCGTACCACACGCCCGTCTTCGTGCTCACGCATCACGCGCGCGAACCACTGTCGATGCTGGGCGGCACCACCTTCAACTTCGTCACGGACGGAATAGCGTCGGCACTGGAGCAAGCCCAGGAGGCCGCCGGCGACCGACTCGTTTCGATTGCCGGCGGTGCCAGCACGATCCGGCAATATCTCGCGGCCGGCAGCCTCGATGAGCTGTATCTACACATCGTGCCGATCGTCCTGGGTGCCGGTGAGCGGCTGCTCGAGGACGTCGGCGATCCGGTCCTGGAGCCGGTAAAGGTTATCGCCTCTCCCGGGGTGACCCACATCAAGTACCGGATCGTGAAGAGGGCGTAAGGGCCGCTCGGAACCATCTCCAACCAGCATCAACCTCGAGGTACTCCCGGCGGGGACTCTGCCCGCCTGAGTGAAATGTGGGGTTCGACGAACCTAGACTCTGGACTCACGGTCCATGAGCAAGGTGCTGATCACCGGATCATCCGACGGTCTCGGCCTGATGGCCGCGCAGAGATTGCTTGCCGCGGGTCACGAGGTAGTCCTTCACGCCCGCAACCAGGCGCGTGCACGAGACGCGCAGACCGCAGCGCCGAAGGCACACGGTGTTGTGATCGGCGACCTCGAGAGCATCGCGGAGACTCGTGGCCTTGCCGATCAGGCCAATCGCTTAGGGCCGTTCGACGCGGTCATTCACAACGCCGGAGTCGGTGACCGGGAAGGCCGAATCGAGACGGTCGATGGTCTCGAGCACATCTTTGCGATCAACGTTCTCGCGCCTTACCTGCTCACCGCGCTCATAAAACCGCCCGAGCGCCTGATCTATCTGAGCTCCGGCATGCATCGGTACGGCGATCCCGACATGACCGACCTGCAATGGAAGCGCCGGCGGTGGAACGGGTCCCAGGCGTACTCCGACTCCAAGCTGTTCGACGTCATGCTGGCTTTTGCGGTGGCCCGCCGCTGGCCTGCGGTCAGATCCAATGCCGTCGACCCAGGTTGGGTCGCCACCAAGATGGGCGGGCGCGGCGCGCCAGACGACCTCGGCCGCGGTTCCGAAACGCAGGCGTGGCTCGCGGTCAGTGAGGACTCTGCCGCGATGGTCACCGCCGGGTACTTCTATCGCAAGAAGCAGCAGAACATCCATCGCGCCGCACGGGACATGACCATCCAGGACACGCTGCTAGCGGCTTGTGAGGAGCTGACCGGCACGCCGATGCGGGCAGCTTCTGTTCGCTAATGAGAGGTCAGAACTGAGAGCTGCGGGTACTTCTGCGACCACTCCTCCCAGCCCACCCAGACGAAATCCGGACGATCTTCGACCGCGTCGCCCACTTGCACGCCTACGCCTGCATTGGGTAGCTGCCGCCGGCTGCCGCTGGGATCGACGAGGCCACCGACAATTTCATTGAGTCGGACTGCGTTGAGCCAGGGTCCGACCAGCCCCGACGGCAGAGCGATGATCACGTTGCGGGTTCCCTCGACGAGCTCGCACGTACGGTTACCGGGTAGATCGCCGACATCCTGTCGATACCCCGCGTAGCAGCCGAGCTGGAGACCGTCAGTCTCCGGAAGTCGCGGGAAGAGCGTCAACAGGCTCGTACAACCTCGAGCAACCATCTCGGGGTCGACCTCCGCGGCTGCGTCACCCGTAATGTCGTCGTACCAAGGTCCGCCCATTTCCATAGGCGTGACGTACCAGGTGACGTTGTTCGGCTGGTCGTGAGCCGCAAGCATCAGGCCGAGGGGCATGGCGACGATGCTGGTGGTCGGAAGGGACCCACGCGGCGCGCGCACGCAGATCATGTGGACTCGTCGATGCTCGATCTGCTCGATCTGCGGCGTTTGGCCAACCAGACTTTGCAGAATCCGTTTGCTGCCGCATCCGGCCGCGACGACGATCGCATTGGTCGACAGAACGACCTCCCCGCCGCCGCCAGAAAGACGAACAGTGACGGCGTCCACTCGATCACCGGTTCGACGAGGCGTGGCGTGTCCGCGAAGAATCCGGTCGCGGTGGCCCTCGCTCAGGACCTCGACCAGACGACGTTTCGGAACGCTGCGGTCAGGCAGTCTGACCGCCCGTAGACCGGGCGGCACCGCAAATCCACCGGACAATGGGGCGGCGGGGAGGCTCTCAAAGAGCGGCAAGTTAGAGGGCGGGATGATGACCCAGTCATGGCTCAGCTCGAGGCCGCGCTCCTCCAGATAAGGCTGCACCACATCAATCGAGGCGCGAGGGAGCTCCGGACCAAACATGCCGAAACCGGTGTTGAGGTAGCCGTGTGAGTGGAGCGTCTGGCCGGATCCCAGATCACCGTCGCTCACCAACGCGCATGAGTAGCCCTTGTCGACCAAGGCGTTGAGGGCGACCAGCCCCTGGATACCGCCCCCGATGATGACCACATCGAATTCGGCCTGAGACATGCTGCTCACGGGCGGGCGACGGTGATGACGGCTGCGCCTCTCTCCGGGTCCGAAGCCGTCGGACGCCGCACCACTCTCGTTGATTCGTAACGCTGCCCCTTCTCGGCGACAAGGTCGTAGTAGGCGATCGCGCCCATCGGACTCAGAGCGATCAGCCCAGGCAGTAGCCAATCCCACACCCGATCTAGCTTGCGCATCCCAACCACCTTTTAGAAGGGGCCACTATTTACTAGTGGCAGCCTCTGATTGATAGTGGTACCCTATTCGCAATGGTCAAGGATGTCAAGGCCCGGCGCACCTACAACGGGGCGCTGCGCAGAGAGCAGGCGGGGATGACCCGAGGCCGAATCCTCGATGCCGCGCGGCGGCTCCTGGCCAGCGGTACCTACAGCAGCGTGACGATGGAGGACATCGCCAGGGAAGCCGGGGTTTCCTACCAGACCGTGTACGGGATTTTTGGTACCAAGCAACGGCTTGCGCAGGGCCTCATAGAGATCGGGTTTCCGCACGTCGCGGACGCTCTAAAACTGTTCGATCAGTTGGGTCCATCGGAGGACTCCGTGCTCGGGCTTCGCACGAGCGCGCGCGTTGCTCGCCTCATCTATGAACTCTGCGCTGATCTCCTCCGCTTCATGCGGGAGTCAGGCGATCCAGGCTTGCTCGAGCGCTATCGCGAACGAGAGGAGCAGCGATTGGCGGGCATGATCCAGTACGGCGTGCCGGACAGATTAGATAGAAGCGGCCGTCTGCGCGCAGGCATCTCCCCGTCAGAAGCGGTGGCCGTGATCTGGACGCTGAGTGGCCCCGACCAGTACACGGATCTGGTCTTCCAGAGAGGCTGGACGCCAGCCCGCTATGAGGAATGGCTGGGCGATGCGTTGATCAACACGCTCCTTGAACCAGCGAGTGCACCCTAACCCGGCGCCCAGGACGGGAATGAGCCCGGAATCTGCTTCGGTGCGGAGCCGATGACCACAGCGATCTCCTTTCGATCCGTAAGCGAGATGTCTGCCGGGTTTCCGGAGTAGCGGTCGCCGTTCACATAGACCACGATCGGAGTTGCAGGCTTGCAGTACTGACCGACGCACGCGTCGCTGAGTGGGACGTTCCACTCTGTAAAAAATTGGCCCAGTCGGTTCGGCGTGCTGTTAGCGGACTCGGTGTGGATGACGCCTGATTCGTCATGTGTGTGCAGCGGCGATATGCATGGCTGCGCGCACCCCGCGATCCCGCCATGGGACGGGCCGCCATTCCATTGGCCGTGCTGGACCGCTGGGTCCGAAATGTTGATGCCGATGCCCGCTGGGACCAGGACTGGGCTCCCGTCGATGAGAACGTCGAGGTGGGCATGCACATGGAAATTGAGCGTTTCCTTTTTCTCTGGCTGCAGTCCGGCATTCACCGTGAGCTCCAGCGGGTTGCCTGGTGCCGCCCAGATCAACTGTCCCGTAGCCGGTGTAGGTTGACTTTGCGCGGTCGAGCCGCAGGCCGCGAGGACCGTGGCTACGAGTACTGCCAGCAAGACCGCGAGCTGCCGAGGCGAGTCGGTCATCGGCGCGATTATGGACTTCGCTGAGAGTCGGATCGGCAAGGTCATCGGCATTACCAAAGGAGGCGAGCAGGATCGAGATGAGCGCAGTGAAGATTGTCGCGAAGGGCCAGGGTAAGCAGGGCTGGTTGGGTGGTCTCGGCATCCGCTTCATGGTTCCGGGTGCCGATTCGGCCGGCGGCTTCTCGCTGGTCGAGCACCCGCTCAAGCCGCGGATGCTGGCGGCGCCCCTTCATCGACACAGCCGCGAGGACGAATACAGCTACATCCTCCAGGGGCGCGTCGGAGCCGTGCTCGGCGATGAGGTCGTGTTCGGAGGACCCGGCGACCTCATCTACAAGCCACGTGGCGAGTGGCATACGTTCTGGAATGCCGGCGATGACGATGCCAGCTTGCTGGAGATCATCTCGCCGGCCGGCCTCGAGAAGTACTTCGAGGAGTTGATCCAGCTCTTCCCGAATGGCAAGCCCGTCAGAGAGAAGATCGGGCCGATCGCAGCGCGCTACGGGCTCGAGCTCGACCCCTCGACGATCCCGGCCCTATGTGCCGAACACGGCCTTACATTCGGATAGCGACGGGGCAGGGCTTCGATTCCGCCAAATCACCGGCGCGGGTATGACCCGCGCCGGCCGTATGCATTTGATCTAGAAACCGAAACAGCCCTGCCGCGGGAATCCCTGGACCTCCAGATGTGTCGTGTTGGCGATGATGCCGGCCGTGGTCGAGGAGAAAGTCGATCCCTTGAGCACGTCGATCGTTCCGCTGGCGTTCTCGCCGGCCGTCTTCGTCGAGGTTGTCGCGTTCGTGGAGTAGCCGCCACAAGTAAAGGTGTTGCGGTCCCTGCCCGAGCCGGTGACGCCGGTTCCGGTCCAGGTGATGTCGACCTGGAACGGAGGCTGAAGAAGAGGCCCGCCACCGCCGGCGAGCGGGGTCACTCCGCCCGCCTTGCCGGCTACCGGAGCCCCAAGAGTGCACATCTCGTCAGCAGTCAACAGAGCGTGCAGCGAGGCGTGCCTCAGGTCTGAGCTGATCTTGAAGTCAGCCGGATTCTTGAGCATGAAACAAAAGTAGCCCTGGCCTTTTGAGCCGAACACTTGAAGGTTGACGATGGTCGAGTTGGTGACGACCGGGTTTTCGCCGTCCTGGTTGTCGAGTTGGACAGAGTTCAGTCCCTTACTTACGAAGACGTCGAACCCAGTCGCCTGTTTGGGATCGTTGGGGAAACCAAAATTGGCCGCCGCGGTTGTGTTCTCGAAGACATAGTCACCCGGCCCGAGGCCGCCGCCGCCGGCAGCCATCGCGGCCGCCGCCAAGGCCAGCGAGCCGCAGACAAGGATGGAGATGACGAGCGTGATCCTTCTTACTAAAGCCATTGCCAGAACTCCGAATTACGACTTACCCCCTGTAACCGCGCGCGCTCGCAAGGCGACAACAGTGCCGGGGCTCACCTCCTCACCGATTTCCTTTGCAATTGAATGCGGCAACCGGGCGAGAGGTTACGAAGAGGTCAGCTCGCGGCGACGGTTTCGTCCCACGTCTGGCGGTCCGCTCCATCCGGGTGGTCGTTGACATAGGCGAATGGCCGCACCAGCTCTCGCAGCGCCACCTCGTAATGGAAGTTGCCCGCCTGCATGGCGGTGCCCGTGATCGTGAAGGTCGCGGTCGCGCCCGCCGCGAGATCGCCACAATCGAATGCCGAATAGTCGAGTGCGATCGTGCATACGCCGGTCTCGGTCAAGGTGTGCTGCTCGTACCACTTGTTCGCGGACACAAAGGTCAAGCCGATGTGGGGGATGGTGGGACCGGTGTTGGTGACATTGATGACGAATTGAGCACGACCGCCCACGTTCGCGGTCTGGCTCGCAGATGCGGTCACGTTGGCTGTCAAAGGCGTCGGGGTGTCAATACACGCCGAGAGCAAGAGCAGAGCGACTCCGAGCGCTACTTTCATTCCGTAAATTCGCTGCTCATCGGGCCCGGAAACCGGTGGGCTTTATTGTGGATGCCGTGACGTCTCCCGCCGTAACGTCCGCACTGGGTGCGGCGTTTCAAATCCCCGTGGGGCTCCGGCTGGCGGCTGGATTGGCAGCGCTTGCCGTTGCCGGCTGTACGAGCTCGAGCGCGGCCACTCACAGCAGCCCGTCCCCCTCGGCGATCGCAAGCACGTCGCCGAGCCCTATGGAAACTCCGACGCCTACGCCTGAGCCCAGCCCGTCGCCGAGCCCAAGCCCGTCGGCGAGCCCGGTCGCGGTTCCGTCCTGGGCCGCCATGTACGCCAGCTGCACCGGATCGCCTGCCGCGCAGGAGGCCCTGATCACGCTGCAGGGTTCGAGCCAGAAGGTGCTCGCCGACGTCACCGATCCGGTGCGCCCGCGCACCATCTGCACGATCAGCGGGTCCTGGACCCCGCAGCTCGTGACTCAAGGGATGGTGTCGTGGTCGGCAACACAGGGAAGTCCCGGTTCGGCGGGGCAGAGCGTCATAGCGACCCTCGACATGTTCACCGGAACCAGCGCGGTGGCGGCGATCTGGACGGGCGGCGGGTTCATGGATGGCCTCCACGCGTGGAGTCCCGACCATTTCCAGCTGGCGTATCTAACCTCGGATGCGAGCGCGGTCAACGTGCACCTCGTGAGCGGAGGCGGTGATCGCGTCCTGGCGGCTTTCGGCGCCGTGCCGGGGAGAGGCGTGAACCCCAACGAGGACGACGCCTTCATCGGTTTCTCGCCGGACGGCGGTTACTTCGCGCTCGAGCAGACGTTCACCAGCAGCGGCGATCGCCTCGACGTCTGGAGCCGCTCCGGCCTCGTCTTCAACCAGACGACCGCCACCATGGCGACCTGGGGCAGCACGGGTAGCAAGCTGTACTTCCGCCAGCCAAACGTGTCCGTCATCTATATCTGGGATTCGGCCGGCCCCGCGGGCAACCGTTCGCAGGCATTCGGCCAGCAGCTGACATGGATCCGGCCGCGCGCCAATGCGGGCGACGACTACCTCGCATTCACCGTCCGCGACTCGAGCGGAATCCCTCATGTATGGCTCAACGGCTACGGCGGCCGAGCAGGAGGGCAGCTCCCCAACCAGCGCTCGACTCCGTCATTTCTCAACTCTTCGACCCTCTTTCTGATCGAGGAGGCTGCTTGCGGCGCAAACTGCGGCATCGGCCCATCGACCCAACCCGATGGGAAGACGTTCACGTACAACATCGCGACTCAGACCGAAACCGCGTCCACGATCGCATCCGTATTGGGCTCGTGGCCACGTCCCGGGCAAGTTTGAGCGATGTGTTGGAGCAGCTAATGGCGATGGTGGGATGATGGCTCCGATCAACATGGACGAGACCACGTCCGAAACAGAGCCGATGGCAAGTGGCGCCCAGCAAGCGGTCGAGACGGCTCACGCAGCGCCTCCCGCCCAAGCATTCGACGCCACGCCGTGGCCCGTTCCAACTCGCCCGGCGCTGCGACCACTCAAGTTGTCGAGGCCGTGGGGTCCTCGGCTTTGGACTGCGACGCTCGCCGCTGCGCTCCTCTTCACTGCCGGCGGTCTTGCCCTGCTGTATCTGGACGACACCAGCTTTCAGAAGACCGCCGCCCAGCTGAACAGTGACAACCAATCGCTCAAGGGCCAGAACAAGGCGCTTCAGGCTCAGCTGCTCACGACGCAGACGAACCTGACGGCCACACTCGCCGAGCTGGCTACATTGCGCGCCCAGCTGGAGCACCCTGACCTACCCATCTGGAATGTTCCGCAGCAGATCAGAGGCGCCGACTGGTATCTGGCGGGCGGCGCCCCGGACACCTTCACGTACCACTTGAAGGCCACATCGACCGGGCCGATGTCGATCAGCATCCTGACCCTGGAGGACTTCGCGAAGGCGATGGCCTGTGTCTCGAACGGCCTCGCGAACACGAATTACTGCATGCATCATTCCGGATCCCCAGTCCAAACCTGGACCAGCGTGACCTCGGTCAACTACGACTTCCACGGTGCCGAGGGCTGCGCGGACTACGTTGTGGTTTTCACCACCGCGAGTTCGATCACGGTCACTCCGAACGTAAGCGTGACGTACAACCCCGCCCCGAAGCCGACGGGAGCCTGCATCTAGGCTCCCCACGACGTGGGGAGCTCCGCCCGCGCACGGAGTGCGCCGGCGGTGAGGGGAGATCACTAACCCATAACGTATTGCATTGGGTCGTAAAGTTAGGGTAACCTACACTTTGTGGTAGGCATACCGGCGACGATATTTAGGATGGCCTAGGCCCGCGACATGGTCGAAGTCGCACGACGCAGCACCTTCACGCAGTCCCAGGAGGACTACCTGAAGGCCCTGTACCACCTGCATGGCGACACCCGGCCGGTGCCGACCCGCGACCTCGCTCAGCGCCTCGGCATCTCATCGCCTTCGGTGAGCGAGATGGTCAATCGGCTCAGCGCCCAGGGCCTGGTCGAACACGACCGGTATCGCGGCCAGCAGCTAACACGCGAGGGCCGGAAGGTCGCGCTCGAGCTCGTCCGCCACCACAGGCTCCTCGAGATGTTCCTGGTCCAGGTGCTCGGCTACCACTGGGACGAGGTGCACGACGAGGCGGAGCGGCTCGAACATGTCATCTCCGAGCGGATGGAGCAACGAATCTTTGACCTGCTCGGCCGCCCCGAGCTCGACCCCCACGGCCATGCCATCCCAAGCCTGGCCGGCAAGGTGCGACCGGAGAGCAAACGGACGCTGAACGAATCCCGCGCCGGCGAGAAGCTGATCGTCCAGGGCGTCTCGGACGACGACCCCGCCAAGCTACGCGAGCTGGAGCGTCGCGGCCTCCTGCCGGGTACTCACATCGAAGTCATCGCAGCCAGCGAATACGAAGGCCCGATCGAGATCCGCATCAAGGGCAAGCGCGTGAGCGTGCCGCTCGGCCTGGCCCGGGCGATGTTCGTCGGGCGGCGTTAAGAAGCTTGGCCGAACCCGCCCCCCGCAAAGTCGTCGAGGAACCGCCTCGCAAGCCGCAGACAGTCCACGCGGCGGTGGCCGCCCTGCCCGGCGAAGAGCGGGTCCTCCGTGCGGCCGAGAAGGCACTTTCAGGACAGACCCGAGGATTCCGCGCACTCCTGCCGTTTCTCGGACCCGCGTTCGTCGCCGCCGTCGCCTACGTCGACCCTGGGAACTTCGCCACCAACATCGCGGGCGGCTCCCAGTTCGGCTACATGCTGTTGTGGGTCGTCCTCGCGGCGAACCTGATGGCGATGCTGGTGCAGTCCATGAGCGCCAAGCTCGGGATCGCAACCGGACTGAACCTCGCAGAGGTGTGCCGCCAGCGATTCCCGTATCCAGCGGTGGTCGGGCTGTGGATCCAGGCCGAGGTGATCGCGATGGCGACCGACCTCGCGGAGTTCATCGGCGCCGCCATCGGCATCCACCTTCTGTTCCCGGCCATCCCGCTGTTCACCGCCGGCATCATCACTGCCTTTGCGGCGTTCGGGATCCTTTCGCTGCAGTCACGCGGGTTCCGCGGCTTCGAGGCGGTGATCACGATGCTGGTCGGCGTCATCGTGGCCGCATTCGCATTCGAGGTCGTGCTAGCGCGGCCGTCGATAGGCGCGGTGGCGACAGGTCTAGTCACTCCTCGGTTCGACGGCACCGAGAGCGTCCTCCTGGGCGCGGGGATCCTCGGCGCGACGGTCATGCCGCACGTGATCTACCTGCATTCGGCCCTGACCCAGCGGCGTGTCGTCGGAGCGACCGACGCGGAGCAGCGGAAGATCTTCAACTTCGAGAAATGGGACGTGATCATCGCAATGGGCGTCGCTGGCCTCATCAACGTCGCGATGCTGACCATCGCGGCAGCCGCGCTCCACGGCCACAACATCATGATCCAGAACCTCGACCAGGCTTTCCACGCGCTCGGGCACACGCTCGACCACGGAGCCGACATCTTCTTCGGGCTCGGTCTGCTGGCGTCAGGCCTGTCCTCGTCGTCGGTCGGAACCCTGGCCGGCCAGGTTGTGATGCAAGGCTTCATCCACCGGCAGATCCCGCTCTTCCTCCGGCGGGCGATCACGATGGCGCCCGCGCTGGTCGTGATCGCGATCGGGCTCGACCCCTCGCGCTCGCTGGTGCTGAGTCAGGTCGTTTTGTCGTTCGGCATCCCGTTCGCGCTGATCCCATTGCTGCTGTTCTGCCGCGACCGCGAGCTGATGGGCAGCCTCGTCAACAAGCCGTCGACCACGGTGATCGCGACCCTCGTGATCGGCGTGATATTGAGCCTCAACGCGTTCCTGCTATTCCTGCTTCTGACCGGGAAGTGAACGCTCGGCGGCTCGGGGCTTAGGTCTTCCCGCCGCCTCCAAGTAGATCCCTTCCGCGTTCGTACTCCTC
>WNEZ01002897.1_pt1 | contig 14758 bp, 16 predicted proteins | sample 5400521 | NCBI WGS metagenome assembly WNEZ01 (sample SAMN13153339, study PRJNA577476) | soil metagenome | isolation source: 120 cm saprolite under Douglas fir tree site 2 hole 1 replicate 1 | place: USA:California | collected 2015-04-18
ATGCCGGCCATCTGCGCGAACAGCGCGCCCGAGAGATGCGACGCCGAGCCGACGCCCGAGGAGCCGAAGGTGAGCTTCCCCGGATTGGCCTTCGCATACGCGATGATCTCGGCCGCGGTGCGGAACGGGCGCGACGGATTGACCACCGTGATGTAGGGCGGGGCGGCGACGAGCGAGACCGGCGCGAGGTCGCGCCGCACATCGTACGGGCCGGCGCCGTGACTTGCCGCGAGCGTGAGGATCGCGCCGGTCGAGGCCATCAGCAGCGTGTGGCCGTCCGGCGCCGCGGCCGCCGCCTGGCGCGTGCCGATCAAGCCGGCGGCGCCCGGGCGGTTGTCGAGGATCACGCTCTGTCCCCACAGCATCTGCAGCTCGGCGCTCAACAGGCGCCCGAGCACGTCGGTGCCGCCGCCGGGCGGGAACGGCACGATGATCCGCACCAGGCCGGTGGGAAAATTCTGCGCCTGCGCCCGGCCGGCGGAAACGCTCGCGAGCGCGCCGGCCGCGAGAAGAAAAGAACGCCGCGAGATCATCTCGACTCCACTTCAATAATCGACACGCACCAGATAGAGCCCGTCCGGCGGCGCCACCGGACCGCAGGCGGCGCGATCCTTCGCGGCGAGCGCGCCTGCGAGATCGTCGGCCGTCCACTTACCATCCCCGACGAGCGCCAGCGAGCCGACCATTGAGCGCACCTGATGATGCAGGAACGAGCGCGCCGACGCATGGATCTCGATGTCCTCGCTGCGGCGATCGACGTCGAGGCGGTCGAGCGTCTTCACCGGCGATTTGGCCTGGCATTCGGCGGCGCGGAACGTGGTGAAGTCGTGCCGGCCGACGAGGCGCTGCGCGGCGCGATGCATCGCCTCGGCATCGAGCGGGCGCGCGATGCGCCAGGCGCGCTGGCGCTCGAGCGCCAGATCGGCGCGCCGATTGGCGATGCGGTAGAGATAGTGCCGCTTCACCGCCGAAAACCGCGCGTCGAAATCCGGCGGCGCGATCTGGGCCGAGAGCACGGCGACCGGATGCGGCCGCAGATGCGCGTTGAGCGCGTCGCGCACCGTCTCCACGTCCCATTCCTTCGCGAGATCGACATGCGCGACCTGGCCCATCGCGTGCACGCCCGCGTCGGTGCGCCCGGCGCCGTAAACCGCGACGGTCTCGCCGCAGAACGCCGCGAGCGCCGCGGTGAGCGCGCCCTGCACGGACGTGCCGTTGTCCTGCACCTGCCAGCCGACGAAGGGCGCGCCGTCATATTCGATCACGAGCTTGTAGCGCGGCATCGTCGCCTCAAACCAGCACGGTTCCGGCCGCAAGCGGGACGCCGCGCAAAAATTCGTCCGCCTTCATCGCCTGCTTGCCGGCGCGCTGCAGTTCGACGATGCGCACCGCGCCGTCGCCGCACCCGATGGTGAGCCGGTCGTCGAGCACCGTGCCGGGCGCGCCCGCGCCTGCGACCTTGGTGCTGCGCAGCACTTTCACGCGAGCGCCGGCGATCTCGCACCAGGCGCCCGGAAACGGCGAGAGACCGCGGATGTGGTCGTGCACCGCCTTGCCCGGCCTGCGCCAATCGATGCGCGTCTCGTCCTTCTCGATCTTGGCCGCGTAAGTGACGCCGTCGGCGGGCTGCGGCGTCACGACCAGCGCGTCCTTCTCGAGCGCCGCCGCCGCGCGCGCCATCAGGTCGGCGCCGAGCCGCGCCAGCTCGTCATGCAGCTCGCCCGCCGTCATGTCGGGGCCGATCGCGGCCCGCTCGGCCATGGCGATCGCGCCGGTGTCGAGGCCTTCCTCCATCTTCATCACCATGACGGCAGTGTCGGAATCGCCCGCCATGATGGCGCGATTGATCGGCGCGGCGCCGCGCCAGCGCGGCAGCGCCGAGGCGTGCAGGTTGAAGCAGCCGAGCCGCGGCGCGTCGAGGATCGGTTTTGGCAGGATCAGCCCGTAGGCGACCACGATCGCGGCATCCGCTTCATGGGCGCGGAATTGCTTCACCGCCTCGTCGGTGCGCAGCGTCTTCGGGGTGAGCACATCGAGTCCGAAGCGGCGCGCCTCGCGCTCGACCGGGCTCGGCACCAGATCGAGGCCACGGCGCCCGCCGGGCTTTGCCGCCCGCGTGTAGACCGCAGCGACGTCATGGCCGCGCCCATGGAGCTCGACCAGTGTCGGCACCGCGAAGTCGGGCGTGCCCATGAAGATCAGGCGCAGCGGCATCAGGCAGTCCTTCGACGCAGCGGGCTCTTTACGCGTCCTGCTCGGCCCGTTTCGCCGCCTTGGTGAATTTCTTCACGATGCGGTCGCGCTTGAGCTTGGAGATGTGATCGATGAACAGCACGCCGTCGAGATGATCGACCTCGTGCTGGATGCAGGTGGCGAAGAGTCCCTCGGCCTCGGCGACGTGCGCCTTGCCGTCGAGGTCGAGATACTTGAACCGCACCTTGGCGGGGCGCTCCACGTCCTCATGCACCTCGGGGATCGAGAGGCAGCCCTCCTCGTAGGTCGAAAGCTCCTCCGATCTCCACGTGATCTCCGGATTGATGAAGACGTGCGGCTCGGTTTCGCCTTCGCGCTTCGCGAGGTCCATGGTGACCACCCGCTTCGGCAAGCCCACCTGGATGGCGGCGAGCCCGATGCCGGGCGCCGCGTACATGGTCTCGAACATGTCCTCGACGAGCTTCTTGATCTCGGCGGTGACCTTTTTGACCGGCTCGGAGACCTGCCGCAGCCGCTTGTCGGGGAGGATGAGGATGTCGCGAATGGCCATGGAGCGCGGATGTAAGCAGTGTGCGGGAATCGGTCAACAATGGATTGTTCGCTCTTCGTTCGTGCCGGCGGCGCGAATCGGGTAAAAGGCCCTCATGGCCGAAACCCTCGTGGTCGTTCTCATCATCCTGGTCCTGGTCCTTGCGGCGGGTCTCGCCGCGCTCGCCTACGCGATGCTGCGCCGGCAACGGCCCGACCCCGGCGACGGCCGGCTCGGCGAGCTGGCCCGCCTGCAGGCGGAGACCTCGGGTCGGCTGCAGGCCATGGGCGAGGCGCTCGCCGGTCGTCAGGCCGAGCTTGCCCGCGTGCTGTCGGAGCGGCTCGACTCGGTGTCGAGCCGGCTCGGCTCCTCGCTCGAGACCAGCACCAAGCAGACGGTCGACCGGCTGCAGCACCTGCACGAGCGCCTCGCGGTCATCGATCACGCGCAGAAGAATTTGTCCGAGCTGTCCTCGCACGTCACCTCGCTGCGCGACGTGCTCGCCAACAAGCAGGCGCGCGGCGCCTTCGGGCAGGCGCGCATGGAAGCGATCGTGCAGGACGGCCTGCCCAAGGGATTCTATGAATTCCAGTACACGCTCTCCAACAACACCCGGCCGGACTGCGTGGTCTTTCTGCCCGACAAGCGCCCCCTGTCGATCGACGCCAAATTCCCGCTCGAGGCGGTGACCGCGCTGCGCGACGCCAAGTCGGACGAGGAGCGCAAGGTTGCCACTCAGCGCATCCGCCAGGATATTGCCAAACATGTGGGCGATATCGCCGATAAATATCTGATCCCCGGCGAAACCCAGGATCTCGCCCTCATGTTCGTGCCGTCCGAATCGGTCTATGCCGAGCTGCACGACGGCTTCGACGACGTCGTGCAGAAGGCCTATCGGGCGCGCGTTATCATCGTTTCGCCGACGCTGCTCATGCTCGCGATTCAGGTGATGCAGCAAATCCTCAAGGATGCGCGCATGCGCGAGGCGGCCGACCAGATCCGCGACGAGGTCGGCCGCATGATGGACGACCTCGGCCGCCTGCACGAGCGCGTGCTCAAGCTGCAGCAGCATTTCAACCAGGCGGGCGAGGACGTCCGCCAGATCGTGATCTCGTCGGAGAAGATCGAGAAGCGCGGGGCCAAGATCGAGGAGCTCGAGTTCGATGGCGACGAAGCCGCGCCGGACGCGCGCAGCGACCGGACGACGGTCATTCCGGCGCCGCTCCAGCGCAGACTCGAAGCCGGCGAATGACCAGCGCGCCCGTCCGGCCGCGCGCCTCCTTCGGCGAGACGCTCGCAGTCTACTTGCGGCCGCGCGTGCTGATCGTGCTCTTCCTCGGCTTCTCGGCCGGCCTGCCGCTCGCGCTGTCGGGCTCGACGTTGTTGTACTGGGCCCGCGAGGTCGGCGTTGACCTCAAGACCGTAGGCCTGTTTGCCCTGGTCGGAACGCCCTACACGATCAAGTTCCTATGGGCACCGCTGATCGATGCGTTCGACGTGCCCTTGCTCGCGCGCCGGCTCGGCCGCCGTCGCGGTTGGCTGGTGTTTGCGCAGCTGGTGTTGATGGCGGCCATCGTCATTCTCGGCAACTGCGATCCTTTGGCCGCTCCGGCCTTTGCGGCCTTCGGCGGGCTGCTGGTTGCGACGGCTTCCGCCACCCAGGACATTGTCATCGACGCTTTTCGCATCGAAAGCCTGCCCGAGAGCGAGCAGGCCGCCGGAATGGCCTCCTATGTTGCGGCCTATCGCGTCGGCATGCTGGCGTCGAGCGCAGGTGCCCTTTATGTCGTCAGCGGCTTTGAGATGCTGGGTTTCACCAAGCAGGGCGGCTGGTCAGCCAGCTATTTCGTCATGGCGTTGCTGGTGCTGATCGGCCTCGTCACGACATTGCTTGCGACGGAGCCGGCTAAATCGGAAGCCGCTGAACGCGTCCATAGCGGCATGAAGGCGATCGATCGCCTGTTCACGACCGTAGCTGGCGCTTTCACCGATTTCTTTTTGCGCGAGGGCCTGCTGGTCGCCGTTGTCGTGCTGGTGTTCGTCGTCTTGTTCAAGCTGACCGACGCGCTTGCGGGCGTGATGACCGGGCCGTTCACCGTCGATCTTGGTTTCTCCCGCAATGAATATGCCACCATCATCAAGGGTGTCGGTCTTGCGGCCCTGCTGATCGGCGGCTTTACCGGCGGCTATATCGCGAAGGCATTTCCGCTCGCTGCGAGCTTGTGGATCGGCGGCATACTGCAGGCGTTGGCAAACCTTGCATTCGCGTGGCAGGCCGTGCTCGGCCGCGATCTCGCGTGGCTCACCTTCGCCATCACGGTCGAGAACTTTACCAGCGCCATCGGCACGGTGATGTTCGTCGCCTATCTATCGGCGATCTGCAAAAATCCGCTGCATACCGCGACGCAATACGCCCTGTTGACGGCACTGTCCGCCGTGGGGCGCACCTATCTCTCCGCCCCCGCCGGATACATTGCGGCGACGACCGGCTGGACGTCGTTCTTCGTCATCTGCACGCTGGCAGGGATTCCAGGCTTGCTGCTGCTGGCATGGCTGCAGCATCGCGGACATTTCACGAAGCTCGAGCAGCCGCGGCTTGAGGAAAGCGCGGCGGCCGCCCGTGGCTGACGCACCGTCTGTCTTCGGCGGCGGCGGCCTCATATGGAATCGACGGCGGCGCCCCGATCATGGTGCTGGCGGGAGTCCGCCGGCGCCTGCTCGCGCTGCGTCATGCCGTAGTCGCGCACCACGCTCGCGATGCGCAGGCGATAGTCGGCAAAAATTACGCCGCGGCCGGCCGCCTGGGCGCGCCGGTGATTTTGCTTGTTGCGCCAGGTCCGCACCGCATCCTCGTCACGCCAGAACGAGAGCGACAGAAGCTTCTTCGGCTCGGTGAGGCTCTGGAAGCGCTCGATCGAGATGAACCCGTCGGTCTCGAGCAGCTCGGCGCGGAGCGCAGCGGCGAGATCGAGGTAATCGTCCTTGCGGCCTTCGGCGGGCCAGATCTCGAAAATGACGGCGATCATGGTCGAGCTCCCTGTGGTGCGAAGCGGGGTTGCTCCGATCAGAACGGCGTGCGGCTCTTGATCGCGGCCGCGAGCGTCCCTTCGTCGAGATAATCCAATTCGCCGCCGACCGGAACTCCGTGGGCGAGGCGCGTCACGGTCACATTGGCGCCCGCGAGCAGGTCAGTAATGTAATAAGCGGTGGTCTGGCCGTCGACCGTGGCGTTGAGCGCGAGGATGATCTCCTTCACGTCGGGCGAATGGGCGCGCGTGACCAGCGCGTCGATGGTGAGATCCTGCGGACCGACGCCGTCGAGCGGCGAGAGCGTGCCGCCGAGCACGTGATAGCGCGCATTGATCGCGTGCGCGCGCTCGAGCGCCCACAGATCGGCCACGTCGGCGACGACCACGATCACGGCGGGATCGCGCCGCGGATCGGCGCAGACCGTGCACGGGTTCTGCGTGTCGATGTTGCCGCAGACGCGGCACACCGCGATCTTGTCGATCGCGGTCTGGATCGCGCCGGCGAGCGGCGTCATCAGCTGCTCGCGCTTCTTGATGAGATGCAGCGCGGCGCGCCGGGCCGAGCGGGGCCCGAGGCCGGGCAGTCGCGCGAGCAGCTGGATCAGGCGCTCGATCTCGGGTCCGGCGACGGCAGCGGGCATGTCAGAACGGCTTGAACCCCGGCGGCAGGGGCAGTCCGCCGGTCAGCGCCTTCACCTTCTCCTGCAGCAAGGCCTCCGCCTTGCGGCGCGCGTCCGCATGGGCCGCGACGATGAGATCCTCGACGATCTCCGTCTCGTCCGGCTTGACCAGCGACGGATCGATGCGCACGCCCTTCATCTCGCCTTTGGCGGTGAGCTTCACGGTCACGAGGCCGCCGCCTGCCTGGCCTTCGACCTCGATCTGGTCGAGCTCGGCCTGCATGGCTTCCATCTTGTCCTTGAGCTCGGCGGCCTGCTTCATCAGGCCCATGAAATCCGGCATGTCCTTCTCCACACTAGATCATGTCCCGCTCCTGCGGAATCGGGACATGCTCTAAATTCTTGCATCGGCGCATGTCCTTGTCGGCGAACCGGTCTCCACTTCGCCGGGACATGCGCAGGCCCGCTACACGTCGTCGTTCGGTTCGGCGTCCGGCGGCATCTCGTCGCCCTCCACCGGCGGCGCGGGCGTCTCGCGCCCGCGCACCGCAACGATCTGCGCGCCGGGAAAGCGGGCGAGCACCGCCTTGACGACGGGGTCGGCCTGCACGCCGCGTTCGAGCTCGGCCTGGCGCGCATCGTTCTGCGACTTGATCGTCGGCTGGCCCTGCTCGGCGGAGACCACGACCATCCAGCGCCGGCCGCTCCATTGGGTGAGCTTGCGCGCGAGATCGCCGGCGAGCGCCTTGGAGGCGTTCGGCTCGAGCGCGATCTCGATGCGCCCCGGCTCGAAGCGCACCAGGCGCACGTCGCGCTCGAGCGCCATCTTCATCGGCAGGTCGCGCCGTTCGGCGGCGAGCGCGATCACGTCCTCGAACCGCGCCAGCGGAACCGTCGCGGCGTCGGCCAGCTCTTCCGACTGCCGCGCTTCCGGCGCCGGAGGCGCGGCGGGGGCCAAGGCGGCGCGCGGTCCGCCGCGCGGCGCGTCGAGGCGTGCGCTCGAGCCGGTCGGCTCGCCACGGGCCTGCGTGCGCGTCTCGGCGCCGCTCTCGCCGTTCGTGAGCGTGCGGATGACCTCGTCGGGCGTCGGCAGGTCCGCCGCATAGGCGATGCGCACCAGCACCATCTCGGCCGCGGCGATCGGCTTCGGCGCCGTCTGCACCTCGGGCAGGCCCTTGAACAGCATCTGCCAGGTGCGCGCGAGAACCCGCATCGAGAGCGCGGCCGCGAAGGCGCGCCCGCGCGTGCGCTCGCTCTCGGCGAGCGAGCGGTCGTCCGCCACCGCCGGCACGACCTTCATGCGCGTGACGAAGTGGGTGAACTCGGCAAGGTCGGTGAGCACCACGGCGGGATCGGCGCCGGAGTCGTATTGGTCGCGCAGCTCCTTGAGCGCGCCGGCGATGTCGCCCTTCATCAGCGCCTCGAACAGGTCGATGACGCGCGTGCGGTCGGCGAGGCCGAGCATGGTGCGCACGTCCTCGGCGCGCACCGGTCCGGCCGCATGCGCGATCGCCTGATCGAACAGCGAGAGCGCGTCGCGCACGGAGCCTTCGGCGGCGCGCGCGATGAGCGCGAGCGCTTCCGCCTCCGCCGCGATCCCTTCCTTGCCGGCGATGCCTTCGAGATGGGCGACGAGCGCGCCGGCGTCGACGCGGCGCAGGTCGAAGCGCTGGCAGCGCGACAGCACCGTCACCGGGACCTTGCGGATCTCGGTGGTGGCGAAGATGAACTTGGCGTGCGGCGGCGGCTCCTCCAGCGTCTTGAGCAGCGCGTTGAACGCCGGTCCCGACAGCATATGGACTTCGTCGAGGATGTAGACCTTGTAGCGCGCGCTCACCGGCGCGTAGCGCACCGCGTCGTTGATCTGCCGGATGTCGTCGACGCCGTTGTGGGAGGCGGCGTCCATCTCCAGCACGTCGACGTGCCGGCTTTCCATGATCGCCTGGCAATCGATGCCGAGCGTCGGCATCTTGATGCTCGGCCCGGAAATCGAGCCGTCGGGCAGCTGATAATTGAGCGCGCGGGCGAGGATGCGCGCGGTCGTGGTCTTGCCGACGCCGCGCACGCCGGTGAGGATCCAGGCCTGCGGAATCCGCCCGCTCTCGAACGCGTTCGAGATGGTCCGCACCATCGCGTCCTGGCCGATGAGGTCGTCGAAGGTCGCGGGCCGGTATTTGCGCGCCAGCACCCGGTAGGAGGTCGCACGTCTCGGCTGCGCCGGTGTATCGAGGCCGAGGCCGGGCGTATCGGGGGTAGTGGCGTCGTTCATCGTGCCTGCAGCCCCGCGCGCCTCGTCATGTCGCGATATCTAATGAGTGGGAGGCTGACGAGCGACCCGAACCGGAGCTCGTTAGGGCTGCTTCCTTCCGGACCTGACCCGGTTGGCGAGTGGCTCGTCCACCGCCAACCTCCCGCCTTCTATATCGGCGGAACGGACCGGGAATGCAAGCGGCCGGGCCCGTTCCCGTGGTAGCCATGGCCGCAATGCCTTTCCCAGGGTTGCATGGATCGATGACATCCGCATCGGACTGGTCGCTGCACCCCCGGCTCGAAGAAGACACCGCCGCGGTGGGCGATCTGCCGCTGTCACGGCTGCTCGTCGCCAGGGACGCCAATTATCCGTGGCTGCTGCTGGTGCCGCGCCGTCCCGCCGTTTCGGAAATCATTGACCTCGTTGATGCGGATCAGGCGCAACTGTTCGCCGAAATCGCCCAGGCCTCGCGTGCGCTCAAGGCCATTGCGCCCTGCGACAAGCTCAATGTCGCGGCGCTCGGCAATGTCGTACCGCAGCTCCACGTGCATGTGATCGCGCGCCGGACCGGCGATGCCGCCTGGCCGAAGCCGGTCTGGGGCGCGGCGCCTCCGAAGGCCTATGCGCCGGACGAGCTTGGGCGATTGATCGCCACCCTGCGCCGCGTGCTTCCGCTCGCGTAGTGCGCTCCCGCCGCCTTTTCGGCCGCCACCGGATAGCCGCGCCTGCGCCGTTGAATTTTTTCGAATAGGGGGTGTGAGCTAGCTCATACGACCATTGTCGCGTCTGCGCTAAACGATGCCGCATCGCAAACAAGCTTGGTCTTGATGGGAGGCCAAAATGAAGCGCGACGAATACCGCCATTTCGATGGCGAAATGCTCCAGACGGCAACCGGGCCCCAGGGCTACTTCGAGCTCGGTATGATGTACACGACCGGATCTTCCGTCCCGGTCGACTTCGTGTCCGCGCACAAATGGTTCAACCTCGCCGCCATGGCGGGGCACCAGGACGCGACCCGGCTGCGCCACGAGATCGCGGCCGAAATGTCGACAGCCGAGATCACGACGGCTCAGCGCGCGGCGCGCGCTTATCTGACGAGACATTGAGGATGAGGCCATCGCCCAGAGCGGTTGGTCCGTGCCGGGAATCAGACTCGGTGGCGTTCAGCGATCGAGGGATGAACATGACAGCGACAAATCGGATCTCCATTCAGGATGGTCGCCAGCTCTTGGCGCAGTGCGGCCTTTTCCGCAGCCTCGCGGCGGAGGAGCGCAATGCACTGATCGCCCATGCGCACATGCGCAAATGCGCGGCCGACGAAACCATTTTTCTGATGGGTTCTGCCGGCGACAGCATGATGGCCGTGCTGAGCGGACATGTCCGGATCAGCATGCCCTCGCCGGACGGCAAGGAATTCGTCCTGGCGTTGCTCGGCCCCGGCGAAATCTTCGGCGAGATCGCGCTGCTCGACGGCAAGGAGCGCACCGCCGACGCCAAGGCCACCGCGGAATGCACTTTGGCGGTGCTGGAGCGGCGCGATGTGCTGGCGTTCTTCGAGCGGCATCCGACCGCCTGGCCGGGATTGATCGAGATGCTGTGCGAGCGGCTGCGCAGCACGGATCAGCAGATGGCCGAAGTGGCTCTTCTGGGCCTGCCGGTGCGGCTCGCCAAGACCTTGTTGCGCATGGCCGCGGTCGAGCCGTCGGCGGCGAACGGCCGTGCCGCTCCCCTCATCCGGCTCTCGCAACGCGAGCTCGGCAACCTGGTCGGCGCGACGCGGGAAAGCGTCAACAAATGCCTGCGCGATTGGCAGCGCAAAGGCATCGTGCGGATCGCCGAAAGTGCGATCACGATCGCGAACCAGACCGCATTGAGGAATCTGGCGGAGCTGGAGAGAGGCTGATTGCCGGCCTCTCTGCCGCCTTCCACTGCCCATGACAGGCCTTGCCCCGACAGCCCCCGGCGCGGCGCGCCACCGGTTCCAGCCTGCGCGAGAGGTGTGAGCTAGCTCACATCTAGTGGCGGCTCAATGCGCCAGGATGGCAATCGGATACTTTTTGGGTCGAGGGGCGACCGGTGGCCAGGGCTGATGCAGGTGCGGGCTATTCTCGGATTGCGATCTCCGCCGCGCGGCACCCCGCATAGATGACGGGTGTCGCGGTGGCAGCCATCACGGTTCGCTTTTGGGGAGTTCGCGGCAGCATCGCGTGCCCGGGTATCGAGCATGCGCGCTATGGCGGCAATACCGCCTGCGTGGAAGTCCGCTGCGGTGACCGCGTCTTCATCTTCGATGCCGGCACCGGCGCCCGCGCGCTCGGACATGCTTTGGTGCGAACCGGGCCAGTCGACACCGACATTTTCCTCAGCCATTGCCACATCGACCATATCTCCGGACTGCCCTTCTTCGCGCCGTCCTACTCGCCCATGAGCCGCATCCGGCTGTGGGCGGGAAATCTCCTGCCCGAATACCGGATCGAGAAGGTGCTCCGGACGATGATGAACGAGCCGCTGTTTCCGGCTCCTGTCGAGGCCTTCACGGCCAAGATCGAATTTCGCGACTTCCGCGCCGGGGACGTACTGCAGCCGTACGAAGGCGTGGCCTTGCGCACGGCCATGCTCAACCATCCCGGCCGCGCGACCGGCTACCGCCTCGAATTCGCCGGCCGCTCGATCGCCTATGTGACCGATACCGAACATCGTCCCGATCAACTCGACCGCAACGTGCTGGAGCTCGCGGCCGGCGTCGATCTGATGATCTACGACGGCAATTACACCGACGAGGAGTGGCCGGCGCGTATCGGCTGGGGACATTCGACCTGGCAGGAGGGCGTGCGTCTGGCGGAAGCGGCCAATGCCAAGTCGCTCGTCATTTTCCATCACGATCCCGACCACGACGACCGTTTTCTCGATCGCGTCGCGGCGGAAGCCGGCGTGCGCCGCGCCGGCACCCTCGTCGCGATCGAGGGCATGACGATCGCGATCTAACGCTGCATTTCATCGCTGCGCGTCTGGAAGTAGTTCGCCGATTCAAGGCGTTAGGTGTGATCTCCTTCACACGTGCGTAGCCGAGATTTCTTTATGGTGACCGAATTCGGAATCGGCGCGACCGTGGCATGGATGGAGGATGGTCTTGCGCTCGCCAATCCAGAAGAGAGTCGACATCGAAGAGCCGCGCCTGCGGAACGGACAGGCGCCCGCCAGCATCCGCCGCGACAACGTCCTGCCGTTTCCGGACGAGATCGAGCAGGCGTTTCGTTCGCCGGCAAGCGCACCGAAGACGAAGGATCTGCAACGACCTGCGCCGGAAGCGCGCCCGAACGTCAGTCCTTGGCCCTCGTTCACGGATCTGCGTCGACGCGCGGAGGCCGAGCGGGCCGCCTATCTGCGCGCACTCCTCGCTCAGATTCGCGCCGCCTGGTGGGATCCTCTGAAGGTCGCATTTCGGAAGCGCCCGGAGATATTCGGCTGCGTGATTCTCGTCGCGGTCTTCGCCGTGTTGTTCGGCGCCAGGTCGTGGGGCTTGGTTGGGCCCGCGGATTGCCGCACCGATCCGATTTCGCTCGCCTTCGGACCTGAGATCAACGCAACGATGACGACGCCTCCGGGGCGGGCGTGCCTCCTGTCGATCAAAGTCACCAGCGCGTCCATCGACCAGCTGGAGATCATATCGGCGCCGCAGCATGGGGCCGTCACAGCGCGCGGCCATACCGGCATGATCTATCGGCCCGAGCGCGAATTCGTCGGCAACGACTCTTTCGCCTTTGCCTTGCGAAACAACAATGCCGCACGGCGCGATCAGCCGACATTGATTCGTGTGCGGGTGAGCGTGACGGATCGCTTCTGAGTGAGAGCGGCGCGTCTCATGCTTGCGCTTGCCGTTCGGCGGCCTAATCTGCCGGGCGATCATGTAGATTATCCCCGCGCCGGTATGACTTTACTGCAGGTTCGGAAGTAATTATCGTTTTCGCGGAAGGGCGGGGTTGTATGGCCAAAGGCCGCAACGAGTTGCTTCGGTCCATTCCGGGGGCAGGCACTGCTTTGCCCGCGACGTCTCATTCCGGCGCCAATGAGTTTGCAAGCGTCGCTTCCGAGTCCTTCGGCAACCCGACTCTGACGTTCAACTTTTGGGGCCGCGTCCAGGGCCTGGAATATCCATCCCTGTCACCCGAACAGCAGGATGAATTCAGGGAATCTTTTGCCGACGATCTGGCGCGCCTCAAACGATGGTGCATCGAGGCCGAATGGCTGCCGTCTCATCCGCCGGACGAGCTCAAGATATTCGTCTCGGACGAATACAAGATCTCGAAATCGCTCATGCCCGCGTCCGTCGGTCAGCGAGGCCGCATGGAATTTCCGGCATGGAAGGTGATCGCCGGCGAAGCGGCGATCGCACACGAGTTGGTTCACGTCTATTTCCCAAACGGCAATCGGCTGCTCGCCGAAGGCTTGGCGATCCACCTGCAGGCCGAAATCGGCGGGAATCCCGCATTCCCCAATTTCGGCCGGCCGCTGCATGACGTGGCGCGCGAATTGCTTGTGAAAATGGTGCCGGAATTCGCGGCTGGCGATCCGAAGGCCCTCGACAAGATCCGTCTGACCAACCTCGACAAGATCGCGACGCCGAGCCCGCTCCGGCTGAGGGCGGGGCTCAACCTCTACAATGACGACGCGGTGGGGCAGGCGCATATCTACCCCGTCGTCGGGTCGTTCGTTCAGTTCCTGATCGCAACCTATGGCTTGAAGACGTTCCGCGCCGTGTTCGAACAAACACCGCTCAAGCCATTCGCGCGCAATCCCGGCTCTTCCGATCGTTGGGCCGATGCCTACGGAGCGTCGCTCCTGGATCTCGAACAAAAATGGAAATTGAAAATGAGCGGGCGTCCGGTCCCCGCTTGACGGCGTCGGCTTGGAATCGCGCGACGAGAGGAGTGCTCATCCATGCGAACGATCGGATTTCTCAACAGCGGGGTGAAGGGCCGCCATTTCGACAAGCACGTCGACGCGTTCCGACAAGGTCTGAAGGACACCGGCTGCGTCGAAGGGAAGGATGTGAAGATCGTCTTCGAGTGGGCGCATGGAAATTACCCCGAGCTGCCGAAGCTCGCGGCCAAGCTGGTGAAGCGCAAGGTCGACGTCATCGCGGCAACCGGCGGCACGGTTGCGGGGCACGCGGCAGCGAAGGCGACGAAGACGATTCCCGTTCTCTTCGTGAGTGGCTTCAGTCCGAGCAAGGCCGGACTGATGAAAGGCCGCAACACGAGAGGCGTGCACGTGCCGACCACCGAATCGGTGCCGAAGCGCCTGGCGAAACTTCGCCAACTTGCGCCGAAGGCCGACAAAGTAGCCGTGCTCTTGCGTCCGGGCACCTTCGTATTCCAGCGCGAGAAAGAACACGCCAAGGACGCCGGGCTGATCATCGTGCAGGCAAAGGAAGAGACCGATTTTCCTAAAGCCTTCAAGGATGCGATCAAGAAAGGCGCGCAGGCGCTCATTGTATGTGCCGACCCGTACTTCACGAGCCACCGGAAAAAGCTGATCGTCCTCGCGGCCGAGCATCGTCTGCCGACCGCCTATCCGTGGCGCGAATACCCGGAGGAAGGCGGTCTGATGAGCTTCGGCCCCAATCTCTGCGAGGCCTATCGCCACGTCGGCGAATACGCGGGAAATATCATCCGCCAATACGAACACCGCGGTCCGCGCGTCAAGAAGAACAAGATTTCGGACTTCGAACTGGTCGTCAATGCGCGTACTGCGCAACAGCTTGGCCTTTCCATTCCGGAGCGGTGGAAGGGCCAGGCGCAGATCGTTTGACGTGCTTCAAGCGTCGACTGGGGTCACTGAAAAATGGGAGAGCACCATGAGTCATGACAGCGAAGAGCATCACGATGGTCTGGAGCCGAAGCTGACCGTCGACGAATTGCGCGACCAGCGCGCGGTGATCTTCACCGGCGCAGACGGCCGCCAATATCAGTCGGAGCTTCCGGGATCGTGGTCGAACGCGAAGGTGGCCGCGACGGCGACCGAGCAGGTGTGCCAGGAATGCCGCGACTCTCCGCATTTCGACGTCGACGGACACGACAACAACCGCGAGCTCGGCCGGCGCATCCAGGCGGC
>WNEZ01002898.1_pt1 | contig 14753 bp, 9 predicted proteins | sample 5400521 | NCBI WGS metagenome assembly WNEZ01 (sample SAMN13153339, study PRJNA577476) | soil metagenome | isolation source: 120 cm saprolite under Douglas fir tree site 2 hole 1 replicate 1 | place: USA:California | collected 2015-04-18
TCTCTTGGAATCGCTCGCGGCTTTCCTCGTAGGGGATGTTGAAGCCCGTGTAGTGGCCGGGCAGCCCGCTTCTTCCGACGCCGAGCTCGAGCCGTCCCTTGCTGAGGTGGTCGAGCGTCGCGACGTCCTCCGCAAGATGAAGCGGATGCGCGAGCGGCAGCACTTGCACCGCGATGCCGATCTTCACGCGACGCGTGCGCGCGGCGATGGTCGCGGCAACGATGAGCGGCGAGGACAGGACGGAGCGCTCTTTCTGGAAATGGATCTCGGCGAGCCACACCGCATCGAAGCCGAGGTCTTCCGCGGCGATCATCTGGGCCATCGCCTCGTCGAAGGCCTGCGCCTCGTCCATGCCCGGCGCCCACTGGAACTCGGTAAAGAAGCCGACCTGCGTGCGTTCGTTCATCGCCCGTCTCTGACCCTTCGCGACCGAGAACTCGGAGCTGTCCGGTGTAACAGACCGGATGGATGGGGCTGACGAGATACGTGAGACCCTAGCCGCATAGTACGGACAAGTTCATTCTCCACAAAGACGGGCGACGGTCAACAGTCACGACCTCAACTTCGTGATTGTCCGGATTCCGTGGTCGAAGGTCCTGGGACCGTTCAATGCGATATGGGATAGCATGATCACTCGGAGGGAACAACCATTGATGCTCCGCCGATTCGGGAAGTAGCCCACTCATCCTCTTCGTGTCGGCACGGTCATGACGTGGGGCAAGCAGGTGCAGATCTCTTGGCTCCGGAACACCGGCAGGCGCTATCTGGACGGGCCCACGTCCCCGGACCCCGACTACCTCGAGCCCCTCGGATTCCCTCCACCCTGGCCTGCCCGTCCTTGGGTCTACGCGAACGTGATCACATCGAAGAACGGGGTGGTCACGTGGAAACGAGCGGGCGCGCACGACGATCCCGTCCGCGCGATTGCCGGCGGGGACTTCACACGAACAGGCCGGCTCGCCGATCTGCAACTCATGCGCTATCTCCGTGCCTGCGCGGATGCCTTCTCCGTTGGGGCTCAAACGCTCCGTGATCAGCCTGATCTTATCGGCACCGCCGATGACATGGGCGGAGAGCTCGGAGAGGCCTTGTATGTGTTTAGGCGGAGCCAGGGGCGGCCCCGTTTCCCTCTCCAGGTCGTGTACTCCGAGTCCGGCCGGCTCGACCTCGGTGTCCCGATGTTCAACACACCAGAGCTCACGGTGATCATCGTCACCACCGAGGTCGGCGCTCGGCTCCTTCGCTCGCAGGGCAGCGATCGGAACGGGATCAAGACGCTTCGCGCGGGCGAAGAGCGAATCGATGCGCTCGGCCTCGTTCGAGCACACGAGCGGCTGTTCGAGGAGTTCGGCGTCCGGTACCTGATCTGCGAAGGTGGTGCGAGAGTGCTCACGTCCCTCCATCGAGCGGGCATCCTGGATGAGATCTTCGTGACAACTACGGACGTCGATGTTGAGCCCTCGGAGCACCAGGGAGTCACGCGCCTCTTTGCGATCGAAGCCCCCGCGGCCTGTCTGATCGCGCAGGGTGAAGCCGCCTCGGATCCTGGATACATCTTCCGGCGTTGGCGCTTCAATGAGCACTAGCACTGTGTGCGCCGGGCGCGCCAAGTAGTCGTGCCATAGGGCACGGACTCAAAATGGCGGCCTGACCCGTCTTGGCGGCGATAATAAGGCAGTGAAGCGCCTGCCCGTCATCCGTCGTGCTCGTGGTTCCAACAGCGCTTCCGTGATGCAGGCCCACACCGCCCTGACCGTGCGCTCGCCCGGCGGCTTGACGCAGATGGCACTCGGCAATCTCCACGCGTACACGTATACGCTGCCGTCGCAATTGCTTCCCGCGAAGTCCTCGGCTCGCCGCGGGCTCTCTTCCATCGCCGCGTGGAACGCGTGTTCCTCGGTTGGCGGGCTCGCTGCCTCGTCGAGCGCCTACCGGAACCATCCCTTGCTTCACGGAGGCGGTCCGCTCGACAAGAGCCACGTATGGGACCTCCAAAGACTCGCGGGTTGAGCCCGTCGTGCTGACGTCCTTGTCCCTCGCCCTGTCGCCCACGGGCCGGCTGTCGGTGGATACCGATCCTCCGCACCCGTCGCCGCTGGACACCGATACCGCGGGCCGGATAGCGACGGCGTTCACGCGCGGCCCGGGGCATGGCCTGCTTCACCTCGGCGCGGCGGAGATCGAGGCGCGGTTGCCGCCGGTGCTGGCGCACTTCCGGGATCTGGGCCGCGCGTTCGTGGCGCGTCTGTGCCATCTGTCGGATGCCGAGAGCGTGCGGGCCGGGGAGGAGGTGCCGGTCGACGAGGCGGCCCTGGCCGCGTGTGCGGACGCCCTGCCGCCCATGAAGGGGGCCGAATACCTGTCGCGCGAGGTCGCCGCCGGCTTCTGGACCGCCATGGACGCGGCGCTGCGGGAGGACCTGGCCGCCTTCACCGGCTCTGTCGAGGAGTACCTTCACCGCGCGAGCCCGGTCTGGAACCTGGTGGGCCGGGTGCACTTCCACTTGGCCGAGAACAAGCGCAGCCCGGAGGCGCCGTTCGCGTTTCTCGCCACCTACACCACCGGTGTCTCGACGGCCGGCAAGGTGCAGCACGCGCCCCTCGGGCAGGCGCTCCGCGAGTTCGCGGGCGCGCGGAACCGCGCCGCGCTGCTGTCGCTGCTGGCGCCGGTGCAGCGGGCGGCCGAGCGCTGCCCGTGGGTCAAGGCGCTCGTGGACGCGGGTGCGATCTACCGGCCGCTCGGCTGGAGCCCCCCCGAGGCGCTGCGGTTGCTGCGGGACATCGAGGCGCTCGAAGCGGTGGGCCTCGTGGTCAAGGTGCCGGACTTCTGGAAGGGCGGGCGGCAGGCGCGGCCCACGGTGCAGGTCACGGTCGGCAGCCAGGCCCCGATCGGCATGGGGAGCGACGCCCTGCTGGATTTCGACGTGAGGCTGGCTCTCGACGGCGTCCAGCTCACCGCCGCGGAGGCGCGGGAAATCCTGGCAGCCTCGTCGGGGCTGATGCTGCTGCGCGGGCGCTGGGTGGAGGTGGACCACGAGAAGCTGCGTGACGTCCTTGGCAAGTGGCGGGACATCGAGCGGGTTTACGAGACGGGCGGGCTGTCCTTCTTCGAGGCCCTGCGCCTGGTGGCCGGGGCGCCCGTGGGCGCATCGGAGGCCGCGCCCATCGACGGCTCGGTCGCGGGGTGGTCTCGCGTGTCCCCGGGGCCCTGGCTTGCCGAGGTCCTGGCGGGATTGCGGGGCCCCGACGGGCTGGCCGATGCTGCGCCGGGACGGGACCTCCAGACCGAGCTGCGCCCGTATCAGCAGGTCGGGGTGAAGTGGCTGTGGTGGCTGCGGAGCCTGAGGCTCGGTGGGTGTCTCGCCGACGACATGGGGCTCGGCAAGACCGTCCAGGTCATCGCGCTGCTCCTGCTCGCCAAGCGGGCCGGTGCGGGCGCGAGCCTGCTCGTGGTGCCTGCCTCGCTCATCGGCAACTGGCGGGCCGAGATCGAACGGTTCGCGCCGAGCCTGCGCGTGCTCGTGGCCCATGGTTCGGAGCACACGCCGGACGAGTTGCCCGGGGTCGTCGACGGCAAGCTCGCCGACACGGACGTGGTCATCACCAGCTACGGAACGCTTCCGCGCTTGCCGGCGTTGCAGCGCCCGACCTGGGACTGCGTGGTCATCGACGAGGCACAAGCCATCAAGAACCCCGGCACTGGGCTCGCCCGCGCGGTCAAGGATCTCCAGGGACGCCTGCGCCTGGCGCTGACCGGCACGCCCGTGGAGAACCGTCTCTCGGATCTCTGGTCCATCTTCGACTTCTGCAGTCCCGGCCTGCTCGGCTCGGCCAGGGAGTTCGCGGCCTTCGTCAAGCGGCTGGAGGCGCGACCGCACGACGCGTACGGGCCGCTGCGCACGCTGGTGCGCCCGTACGTCCTGCGGCGTCTCAAGACCGACAAGACCGTGATCGCGGACCTGCCCGAGAAGACGGAAATGCGCGCCTTCTGCGCCCTGACCAAGAAGCAGGCGACGCTGTACCAGGACGCCGTGGCGGGGCTCGGGCGCGAGCTCCAGACGGTGGAGGGGATCAGGCGCCGGGGGCTCGTGCTGTCGTACCTGATGCGCCTCAAGCAGATCTGCAACCACCCGTCCCAGTGGTTGTCCGATGGCGCGTACGCCGCTGCCGACAGCGGCAAGTTCCAGCGCCTGGCGGAGATCGTGGAGGAGCTGGCCGCGCGACAGGAGCGGGCGCTGGTCTTCACCCAGTTCCGCGAGATGACCGGGCCGCTGGCGGCCCATCTCGCGCGGCTCTACGGCCGTCCGGGCCTCGTCCTGTCGGGCGAGACCGGCGTGAGCAGGCGCAAGCAGATGGTGGACGAGTTCCAGGCGGAGGAGGGGCCGCCGTTCTTCGTGCTGTCGCTCAAGGCCGGGGGCACGGGCCTCAATTTGACGGCCGCGAGCCACGTGATTCACTTCGACCGCTGGTGGAATCCCGCCGTCGAAGACCAGGCCACGGACCGGGCGTTTCGGATCGGGCAGACGCGGAACGTGATGGTCCACAAGCTGGTCTGCCGCGGCACCCTCGAAGAGCGCATCGACACCCTGATCGAGGGCAAGCGCGCGCTGTCGCAGCGGGTCGTCGAGTCGGGCGGGGAGGCGGCTCTCACCGAGCTTTCCAACGAGGAGATCCTGCGCATCGTTTCGCTTGACGTACGCACGGCCATGGTCGAATCCTGAGCCATGGTCTACACCCGCTGGTTCTCATTCGCCCCGTACGTCTCGGCCGCCGAGAAGCGCGCGCGCGCGGCCAAGGTTGTTGCCCGACTGGCCAAGCGGAGCAAGGGGCCGGCGCCGTCGCCGGTCGTGCTCACGGGGCGGAAGATCGCGTCGACCTTCTGGGGCAAGGCCTGGTGCGACAACCTGGAGTCGTACGCCGACTTCGCCTACCGGCTCGAGCGCGGCCGGAGTTACGTCCGTCACGGCGCCGTCCTCGATCTGCAGATCGAGGCGACCCGGGTCCGGTCCCGAGTGGCGGGCACGCGCCTTTACGACGTGGAGGTGATCATCAGGCCGCTGGAGCGCTCACGCTGGGAAGCGCTGGTGGCCGGTTGCGGCGATCGCATCGGCTCGGTGGTGTCCTTGCTCGAGGGGCGTCTTCCCGATGAGGTGTTGCACCTGGTGACTCACCGCGAACGGGGGCTCTTTCCCGCGCCTCGCCAGATCACCATGACGTGCACCTGTCCTGACTGGGCCGGGATGTGCAAGCACGTGGCCGCCACGCTCTACGGCGTCGGCGCGCGCCTGGACGAGCGACCCGACCTGCTGTTCCTGCTCCGGGGCGTGGATCACAACGCCCTCGTGCACGCGGTGGCGGACCGGCTGGGGACGGCTCCCGCCGCCGCGAGCGGCGACGCGCGCGTGGTCGAGAGCGATGATCTCGGCGCGCTGTTCGGGATCGAGCTGGCATCCTCGGCGCCACGCGCGGCGGCGAGACGGGGTGTCCCCGGCGCCCGTGCGAAGGGCAAGGCGGCGAAGCTAAAGCCGCCGCGCACGAAGCCGCGGTGGAAACCTGGCGCCGGAAAGAACACAGGCAGTGCGGCGGGGAAGTCTCGCAAGACGTCCAAGCCCCGCGGACGGCGCGCGTGAGCCCTTCCCGTCCCCCGCGCTGGGATCAAGGGTGGCTGAGCAGCCAAGGGATCGCTGACACGTTCGCTGACGTCGGGCGCCACCGCCACCGGGACGCGATCCGCTTCTACAACCAACGCGGGACGGCGGAGCAGTGGATCAAGGAGGGCAAAGAAGCCACCACTGGACCCGGCTCTCCTGCCCCCGGTTCCGGGCCAACGAGGTGCGGTTGCTCCTCGGGGTCATCGCCTACAACCTCGGCGATCACCTGCGCCGGCTGGTCCTGCCGCTCGCCATCCAGAGCTGGTCCCTGACGAGCCTCCAGCAGCGGCTCTTCAAGACCGGCGGGCGCCTCATCCGGCATGCGCGGTACTTCATCCTCCAGCTGGCCGAGAGCCACTTGACGCGACACCTGTTTGGGCAGATCCTCGGGCGCATCGAGCGACTCGCGTGGCATCCGACCTGATCGAGCGGACGGGGCACGGACGGAGGGAGATGAGGAACGGATCGTCCCGGCGGGGGTGTCTCTGAGGCGGGGTACCCAAGGGTGGCGCGCCCCGGAGCGCGCGGGATCAGCAGGGCAGGAAGCTCGAGACCCCCTTGTCGTCTATTCCGCACCGGCGGAACGGCAAGTTGGAGCGCGCGCGGCTCGCTGAGCAGCACAGGAGGCAGCGAAGAATGGTTCATATCGGGGATCCCGGCTAAGGGCAATTTCCGCCATGGTACTGTCTTCTGCGGTGAACTCGGCGCCCGTCTCGGGGTGTGCGGCCAAATTTCCGAGGCGAGGCAGCTCCTCGAGGCCCGGCAGCCGGTGCCGCCAGAAGCGCTTTCTCCACTTGCTGACGACTTGGCGCGGCAGATCGAGGCGCGCGGCGATGACGTCATTGGACAGGCCCTGGGCGGCGAGCAACACCAACTTTGCGCGGACGACGTCTCCACGTGAGCCTTCTTCTGAACTACTGAACTACTTCGTGGCGGCGAACTGGTAGGAAATGACCGCTGATGATCACTCACTCGCCCTCGGAGGTGTCACATGAAGAACGTGCAGATGACGGTCGAGGGGCACAGGCTGACCATCACGGTGGATCTCTCGAAAGAGTTTGGGCCGTCCGCGTCTGGGAAGACGATCATCATCGCCTCGACGGAGGGGAGTGTCTCCGTCCCTGACCGAGAGGAGAAGGTTGGCCTGAACGTCTATCGGAAGAAGTGAGGTCGTCGGCCCTTCCCGTACGCGACCGCCGCGACAATGTTCCGCGAGATGGACATGCGATCCTGGGTGGAGAAGGCGGAGGCGGAGATCAGCAAGTCGGCATGGTGGTGACAAGATCGCGGCCATCGCGCGGAGTGCCGAGACGTCGCGTCGCGATCTCCGGTCACGGACACGCCCACACCGTCGGCGTGATCGCGGACACCCACGGACTGCTGCGCCCTGAGGCGGCCGTGGCGCTGGCGAGCTCGGAGCTGATCATCCACGCCGGCGATGTGGGCAGCGCCGAGGTGCTGGATAAGCTGCGGGAGATCGCGCCCGTGGTCGCCGTGCGCGGCAACATCGACAAAGGCCCATGGGCCGTCACGCTCCCGGCTACGGAGATTGTTGAGATCGGTGGCGTCTTCCTCTATATCCTGCACGATCTGCGTGAGCTCGATCTCGACCCGGCCGCGGCGAAGTTTCACGGCGTCATCGCTGGCCACTCGCACCGTCCTCGAGTCGAGCACCGGAACGGTGTCATGTTCCTGAACCCGGGCAGCGCAGGTCGCCGGCGGTTCACGCTGCCCGTGGCAGTGGCCCGTCTGCACGTTCACGGCGAGCGCGTGCGGGCGGAGATCGTCGAGCTCGAAGTTGCCGTTCCGGGCCATCACTCGGCCACCAGACCCGAGAGCACCTCGCCACCCCGACGAGGATGTTCGGCGAGATAGGCCCTGGCGGGGGAAGGCGGGGGCGGAAATGGAAGAGTTGGGTTGAGGCGCTCGGCAATAGAGTTGAGCGCCGAAGCGCTGGCGGCGGGTCTTCGATGCCTCTCGACTCTGAACGAGTCAAGCATGAATATTTTCACCTGGCGACGCAGTACTACACAGCGGCGCGATACTCGGCTCGAGCTGCCCTGACGCCAGTCTGCGGAAACCTGTTCCACCACGCCGTTGAGCTCTACGTGAAGGGCGCGCCTAGTGAGCACGTGAGCACTGAAGAGATGAAGGACCCGCTTTAACTTGGATCGGCGTAGTACGGGGTGGTTTGGTAGCAGCGCGGTAGCAAACGGGTATCGATGTCATGACAGCCTCAACATCCTTGCAGGAGTACGTTCGACGGGCGCAAGTGCATTTAAGCCCGCATTCTGAAACAGGCGTGTCGTTCGCGATAAACGCAACTTCGTCCCCCCTGTCCTTGCCACACGCTGGGCCCCCCTTTTGAGTCAGTCTTCGGACTAACATCAGATTCGCAGAGCCATAGTCCGATTGCCCGCGATGTCGGGGGTGCGATTACGATCCGAGCCAGCCGCCTCCGAAACCGGCACGCCTCAGACCGCTTACCAGATAAGGGCATTGCCGCATCAGCTGCCACACCAAGCCGGTCTGGAAGTTTTCGACCATCAGCGCCATGGGCCCTTCGTTGATGCCAAAGTGATACGAAGATATCCAACCGTGCGCGCGCTTCGGCTTGGTCGGGAAGGTCGCGTTGAAGGTCGCCTTGTATCCATACGGATGAAGCTCGTGCAAACGCAAGCGGTTGAAGTGCTCAATCGTGGGCACCACGATTTCAGGCGCGAATGGCAGCGATGCAACGACTGACCACGGCGCCAGCGTGCCGTCGTCCGGACCGTTCGGAACGCCCCGAGCGATGTAGTCGAAAAACGTGCGTTCCCTTCCGTTAATCTTGAGTGTGACCGGCCCGGGCCCCTCGCAAGCGGTGATACCCCAACAGCAATCGCCGTATTGTTCGAACTCACAAGGATTCTCAATCGCATATTGCCGCTGCACGTACGTCGCGCGGCGGCTGTTTTCGAAGTAATCGCTACCGCGTTCGCGCATATAGCGGTCGCTTATGCCCCGGAGGTCGATCCACACATGCGAAAGCTGGTGAATAAACAGTGGCCCCGCATAGAGAAATTCAATGTCGTAGATGTTCTTCCACTCGTATCCGGCAAGCCTCGCCGCATAACTTTCGGCCGGGACCGGATGTGTGGGTGAGCCGAGCGCCAGCGCATATAATAATAGCGCTTCGTCGTAGCCGTCCCAGCGATAAGGCAGGAAGCCGTGCCGAGGCGTCCAGCCGTGGCAGAGGGTCGCGCCGCCGTTCTGCATCCACCGCCAGTCGCTGCGAAGATACAGCGTCTCGGCGAGCGACCGGATCTCGTCTTCTTCTCTCGTGTCGTGTTGGAAGTACGCAGCCGCCGTCAGCATGCCGGCCAGTAAGAACGCGGTGTCGATGCTCGACAGCTCGCAGTCCCAGTATCGACGGCCGGTCTGCATATCCAGAAAGTGATAGTAGAAGCCCTTGTAGCCCGTCGCGTCGGCCGCGGTGCTTTGCTCGCTGGTCGAAAAGAAACGCAGCGCCGCCAGCGTCCGCTGGATGGCTTCCTCACGTGAGAACACGTGGCGTTCGACACCGATCGGATAGCAGGCGAGCGCCAGACCAGTTGCGGCAATCGACGCGGGCCAATTCTCGCTAGTCTTGTCCAGGACCAGCCCATTGGCGGGATTCCATTCCTGCTGAAAATATCGGAAGCAGTCTTCTTGCAGCCTCTTTAAAAATGCGCCGGCGGGGACGGGCCTCTCCTGTTCGGCCGTACCGGGCGCTGTCATCGACTGCGGCGCGAGTCCGTAGCGGATGCTGATGACGTGTCTTGCAGCCCGATGCGTACGGACACGACCGACTGGGGTGGGAGCGTGACCTCGAATTCAATCGCACCGTCGCAGCCATGTATCGCGTAAGGTGTCTCGGCGAGCATCGAGGCGGCATGCAAGGTATCGACCTGCCGGTCGCTCAGATATTCAGGCGACCCGAGTTCCTTCCAGACAGCATAGGGATTCGCGTGCGCGGCGTCGATGCACGACATGACAGCGCCACGCGCCTTACCGGCATTGACGAGGCGCAGGCGAACCTTCTCGGTGGCGATGGCATGCCGTGGCATTGCATGGTTGGTGAACAATGCGGTGAGCTCGCGGCCATCACGCGCGACCCAGGCGCTGACCGTGGGATGTTCACCGCGAACTGGCAGACGCTCCTTCCCCAAGCGATGCAGCAGCTGAAACGCGCGATACACGGGTTTGGCGATGCCATGAAGGTTCATGAGACCGAACCCGCCGTGAAATGGCACGCTGGGGAAATAGATTTCCTCGAAGATGTCCGAGAAGGTCCAGAAGCTGTACCCGTCGACCAGATGTTGCAGAGTCATGACGATGTAGGCGGCGCACGCCGCCGCAAACGCTTCGTCATGCAACGAGTCCCGCGGCTTCGAGGTGATGTTCCACTCGGTGTAGTAGAGGGGACGGGCTTTCGCATGACGTCTTGCTTCTTCAGCGCGCCGCAGCATGACATCGCGCGGTGCGTGTTCGAGCTGGGTGACCGTGTCGGTGCCGATATCTCCAAACGCATCGGTGGGGTAATAATGGGTACTGACAAAGTCGGCAGCGAGGCCGTTGCTGTCGCAGAATTCGAGAAAGTCGGCGATCCATGCGTTCTGCGCCGTGGCTGGACCGCCAACCTTGAGCGACGCGTCGACGCCTTTGATCGCATCGACCGCGTGCCGATAGAGATTGAAGTACGCGGCCTGATCTCCCGTCCAGAAAGCGCTGAGATTCGGCTCATTCCAGATTTCGAGCGGCCACTGAGCGACTTCCCGAACGCCATAACGGTCGACCCAGTGACCCACGAGCTTGCTGACCAGTGCGCCCCACTGCACGTAATCCTTGGGAGGGGTTACGTTGCCTCGATAGTGAAAGACTGTCGTATCGCCGGACGCAAGTATCAACGGCATGAAGCTCAGCTCGATGAACGGCTTCATCCCGATGGAGAGGAGGAAATCGACAATGCGATCAGCGTTTAGAAAGGAATAGAGGAACTTGTCGTTGTGCCAAACGAGCGTGCCCATGTCGTCGCTCAGCAGCCCATGAAAACGCACGTGCCGGAAACCCAGCTCCAGATGGGCACGTGTGAGGTGCTCTTGCCAGTCAGCTCGCAAGGCGAGCGTTGCGTGGCCGCTGCCAACCGTGTGCTCCCAAGAGTGAGCTAGCGGGACGGAGGCGCACGAACAATCACATTGGAATTCGAGAATCATCGGGAGCCTCTCCACTCCTCAAAGCACGTCCCATCTGTGCCAGCGCGCCGCGCCCGCCAGCCTATTGACCCGGCGTTGAGGTCGAGCCGTACGTGGCGTCTTCTGCATTGCGTCACAGAGTCTTCCAGTCAGGCAATCCTCAGCCGGGATTTCCGATGTGGACCCACCTCTCCCTCGTGGCGTTGAACGGGCGGATCACCCCGTCGCTCAGCTCGTTCATCCTTTCCGGCAGGTGGAGGGAAGTCATGCTCGCAAGGCATGGATGGTCCGCGGCCTCGCGCTTGTGAGTTTGGTCAATCCGACGGGCCTGTTCAGAGACACCTCCGCTGCTTCGACCCTCGCTCCTCATCGCCTCCGCTCCCGGGAGGGCTCTCGATCACGTCGGATGCCCCGCGAGTCGCGCAATGTGCCCGAGGATTTGCCGAAAGAGCGTCGATGTCAAGTAGCTCTCGGCCAGCTGGAGGACGAAGTACCGGGCATGGCGGATGAGGCGACCGCCGGTCTTGAACAGCCGCTGCTGGAGGCTCGTGAGGGACCAGCTCTGGATGGCGAGCGGCAGGACCAGTCGGCGCAGCAGATTGCCGAGATTGTAGGCGATGACGCCCAAGACCAGCCGGACCTCGTCGGCCCGGAACCTGTGACAGGAGTCGCGTCACCCATTGGATGATGCCCTCCGCACCAGCGAGGCACCCCAGGAACCCGCATTTCTTGCGGGTGTGACGCGATTATGGCCTGGTCCGTTCCTCTCCAAAATGAAAATGTGGACTAAGGCGCTTTCAGGCTCTTCCGCCGACATCTCCATTGAGTGGACGTGACAGAGGTAGTGCGTAGTCTATCCCTAGAACACGGTGTTCTGAGCAGTATAAATGGGGCAAGCACTTGTCGTTCCTTCGTCGTCTTTTCCACAAAGAGGCGGGCCCCTCTTAATTTAAGGTTCAGTTCCCAGATCCCGGCTTAGAGCGATTTGATGAACCAATCTCGGCGCTACATAGGTTCGAGAGCATCATATATCCGGAAAAGCTTGTTGGCGAGGGCGCGGTGTGCGTCTGTACCTTCGGGCGAGTCGATTTCGCAAGGATGGCATCCTACTCGCTGGGATCAGCCCCGGCGTATGTTCTCATGATTACCGAGCTCGACGCGATGGTCGGCCTTGTGTTCGACAAGGCTCAATTGAACCGAGCCGTGTTCTTCTCCAACAATCAGCACGCGAGACGATACCTCGAAGAAGCCATGGAGTTTCGATGGTAGGACCTGAGTAGGTGAGCCCGGCTAACTGCCTAAGGAGCCGTGTTCACGCCTAGTTCTCGAACATCGGCAGCGCCGAGCGCAGGAGATCCACCTCGGCGTTCCTCTGGCTCACGAAGCGCACCCCTGCAGTTCTCAGACATCGCGGCTAGAGCCCGAGCGCCTCGAGCTAGGCCGGGGTCAGGGCGATGCGCGGGATGGAGTGTACCCGGCGCTTCGCGAGAGTTCGCCAGACCGCGTACACGAGACGGCGTACAGGCAACCCGATCAGGGGATCGGGGCTCCGACACAAGACGTCCGGACGCCTTGGCTCGCTACATCCCCTTGATCGTGACCTTCGTGGCCGCTCCGTCAACGCGAAGGACCGCCGCGTTGGGGGCCAGGCTCAGGGAGCCGAGATTGCCGTTCTTGATGGCGCCGATGATGCTCACGTTACTCGCCAACGCCCCGCCCGTCAGGCTGACCGGAATGCCGCCGATGGTGGCGCACGGACACAGGTTGTTGGCCACCGACACGAGGTTCCTGCCGGTGCCGCCGAAGCCAACGAGCGCGCCGTTCACGCTCAGGATCGATCCCCCGGCGAGGCTCACGAGCGGGCCGCTCAGCACCGACAGCGTGCTGCCGTTGGTCAGGCTGAAGAGATCGCCCGTCACCCTGACCACGCTGCCACCAGCCACGTTGAGCGCCGCCCCATGGGCAACGCTGAGCGTGCTGGCGTCGAGCCGTGCGAGAGGGCCCAGGCTCGTGACCGTCGCCTGATAGGAGAGACCAATCGCATCAGCGGCCGACGTGAAGCGGGTGCCGCCCGCCAGGGCCATGAGCGGCGCCGTGGCCTCAAGCAGCGCCGTGTCGATGCGCACGGCTTGATAGGCGTTGACCGTGGCTCCGGAGGTCGCCAGCAGGGGACCAGCCAACTGGAGCGGCCGGTCGGTGCCGAGCGTGAGCCCTGTCTTGGCATCCGTCGTTGTGTTCATCCCGGCGATGTCGAACATCGGGAGTCGCATGCTGCCGAAGCTGTGCGTGCCGCCCACGAGTTGGACGAGAGGATCGGTCGACGTGCTGACGAGGCTGCCACCCTGGATGGCGCTCACCAGGCTGAACGGCACGGTCAGATCGCTGTTCGTCGCCTGAAAGAGCGGGCCAGCGAGCCTGACCTGTCCGCCGCAGCAAACGAGCATTAGAGAGTCGAACGTCTGTGGTGCGCCGGAGAGCCGGAGGAGCGGATCGGTCCCGGTTCGGGTAAGCCTGTCGCCAGCTCCCAGGAAGTAGAGCGGCGGGTCCGACATCACCGAGACGTCATCCAGCCCGAGGAAGCTCGGGACATTGCGAAACCCGAACTGAAGGACAGTGGATGAGCCTGGCGCGACTTCGGTAAAGGTAAGCAGCATCCAATCACCCAAGGGCATATTGGCGCGGGCAAAGATCGTCTGCCCGCCCCACGACGCAGAGAAGTCGTTGGGGAGCCCACCGTCGCTCCGAAGGGCGAACGAAATGATATATGGCTTGCCCCCAACCGTCGCAAGGGTTTGGGACAAGAAGCCGTCGGCCGGAATTGGGCCGAGGTGCGCGCCGAAGTTTCCGCTGTGCACGTAGAATCCGTCGAGAACATTGCGTCCTACCACATCGGTGTGATCGAGCGCTCCGGACCGGGTCCATCCACTGAAGTCCCCCGTTTCGAACCCGCCATTGACGATCAGCCCGAGTCCTCCCGAAGGAGGTGGTGGGGGTGGTGGGCCAGGATTCGGGTTACCCTGGTTCGGAAAGTTTCCGGACTCGATCCGCGTATTTGTGAGCGCGTTGACAGGCGCAGCAGTGATCAGGCTCACATTGGGAGTTGCGAGCCCGCTTGGCGCGAGCACACCGCCCCCGGTGTTCACGAACTGAGCGACCTGGATCGCTTGGGTCGCCTGGTTCTGGAAGACGGTGTTCTGGAAGCCCGTGTCCGGCGAGTCGAACGGTCGGCTGTTCGTCTTGACGTCCACCGCCGCCAACAGGTCAGCCGCCGAGACGGGGCCGGTCTGGTTGTTCTTCGTGCCCTGCCCGGGCGAGAGCGGGTTCGTCGCCCCCCCAGCGAACTGGTACGTGCAGTCTCCGGAATGGCAGATGGCAGTGGTTAGGTTCTGGCTCGGATCGTAGGCGACGGCTAGGATGCTGCCGCGCACCGAGGCGACCGCGTTCGGCGTGCGGATCTCGATGGACTCGCCTGGGCGCATCCGCTGCTTCGCGGCGGCCAGGACCACCTTGCCGTCGGGCAGGGTGACCACCGCGCGCCCCGGCTCCTCGCTGATCGTAACCTGCGACAGCTCGCGCATCGTGAGGATGGCCTTGCCGCCCAGCAACACGCGCACGAGGGAATTCTCCGCCGTGCTGATCTTGTCGCGCCCGAAGACGTCGTCCTTGAACTTCAGCGTGAGGGGCGACGGGATCGCCCGCCGTGCGACGGTGGCCCGTCCGTCCAGCGCGGTGACGACGCCGACGACGTCCGAGGTTTGCGCGCTGATGGGGGCCGGGTGAAGAGCTGCCGCGAGTATCGCGATCACCGCCAGTGAGGTTCGCCGTGTCATCGCCTGCACCTCCCATCCCGAGTGTCCCCGTCGCGGCCCCGCGACCGAGTGCCTGATTAT
>WNEZ01002899.1_pt1 | contig 14748 bp, 16 predicted proteins | sample 5400521 | NCBI WGS metagenome assembly WNEZ01 (sample SAMN13153339, study PRJNA577476) | soil metagenome | isolation source: 120 cm saprolite under Douglas fir tree site 2 hole 1 replicate 1 | place: USA:California | collected 2015-04-18
GTCGACACCTTCGGCACCGGCACGGTGGGGGACGAGACCATCCGCAACCTCATCGCGGAGCACTTCGACTTCCGACCCGGCGCGATCATCGAGCGTTTCCAGCTGCGCCGTCCGATCTATCGGCAGACCGCCGCGTACGGCCACTTTGGCCGGCCCGACCTCGATCTGCCCTGGGAGCGCACCGACCTCGCGCCGAGGCTGGCCCGCGCGGCTGGAGCGAAGGCAGCGCTCGCCTAGCAGGCTGCCCGCAGGCCGTGCGGCCCAGGATGTGCATGCCCCTTGAGGGTCCGGAGCGGAAGGGTGCGGCCCCCGCTCTAAACGCCCTCAAGGAGGTCATGTCATGGCGAATTCGGATCTGACCGTGCGACCGGCCGCCACCGCGTGGGCAGCAGTCCTGGGTGGCTGGGTCGCGACCATCGGCGCATCGGTCATCTTCGCGCCACTCGTCGCGGGTCTTCTCGTCGTCCCCGGCAGGGCGCCCTCGAGCGGCGACATCGCGGTCGCCGTCCCCGTCGTGCTCGGCCTGTTCCTTTCGTATCTGGTCGGCGGCTACGTCGCCGGGCGGATGGCGGGTTATCGCACCAGCTGGCACGGAATGATGACCGCGTTCTTCACGCTGTTCGTCCTCGGCGTGCTCATGCTGCTCGGCGTCGCCGCGGACAACGGTCTGTTCGTCGCGTCGGGCATCCGCTCGGCGGCCGACATCATCCCCGGCGTCCGCGATCTCAACCTCTACGCGTTCGGTGACGCCCTCACCTTCGGCGCGATCCTCGGCTTCCTCGCCGCCATCTTCGGCGGCTGGCTTGGCGGCGTGCTCGCGCCCTCTCACGTCGTCGGGGCGGTCGCTCCGGCGCGGGCGATTCCCGCCGGCGCGCCTACGACGCTGGCGCGCACCACCGAGCGGCGGGAGGACGCGACCGAGCGTCCGCGGCGCATCCTGCCGGCCTTCGGTCAGAAGGGCGGCGACCGCATCGAGAAGGCCGCGGTGCGCACGATGCGTGAGGACCGTATCCAAGACCGCTCCTAGGTGGGCGGGTGGCACGATGACGGGACGGCGCGAGCCGCCCCGTCTTTCGTGCCTCGAACAGCCGTGTCCTTCAACCGGATCGCTGAACTGGTCTTACCAGTCGGACGTATCCTCCTCGACGACCGGCGAAGCGGTCTGGGAGGGGTGTGCATGACACGTTGGCTCGCGATCCTCACAACACTCGCCCTGGTGCTCGCGGCCTGCGGGAGCACGCCCGTGTCGGGAACGACCGGGGGCGCAGCAAGCGCCACGCCGGGGGTGGCGAAGCCGATCTACGGCGGGACCATCACCTTCGGCCTCGAGAACGACGTGAGCAACCTCGACCCGATGCTGTCGGGTCTCTTCGTCGACCGGAACATCCACTACGCGATGTACGACTCGCTCGTCCGCGTTTCGCCGAAGGGCGACATCATCCCGTGGCTCGCGGAGAAGTGGTCGACGTCGAGCGATGGCAAGACGATCACATTCAACCTCCGCCAGGGCGTGAAGTACCACGATGGCACGGCCTTCGACGCCGCGTCGGTGAAATGGAACATCGAGCGCTACATCAATACCAAGGGCTCGTCGCGAACAGGTGACCTGGGCGCAGTTGCGAGCGTCGAAGTGGTCGATCCGAGCACCGTGAAGTTCAACCTGAAGTCCGCCTTTGCGCCGCTCCTGGCGGCGCTCGTCGACCGCGCGGGCATGATGGTCAGCCAGAAGGTCGTCGACGCGATGGGCGCCGACTTCACCCTCAAGCCGTTCAAGGCCGGCACCGGCCCGTTCATCCTCACCGAGGCCGTGAAGAACGACCACTACACACTCGAGAGGAACCCGGACTGGTGGGGCAAGGACGACAAGGGCAACAAGCTCCCGTTCCTCGACAAGATCATCGTGAAGCCCATCCTCGACGGTGACGTCCGTCTCACCAACCTGCGCACCGGTCAGGTGCAGGTCATCAACCTCCTGGCCGGCAAGGACGTCCCGGCGACGAAGTCCGACCCCACGCTGACATATCAAGAGGTCGGCTCGTTTGCGTGGAGCAGCATGATCCCGAACGAGGCGCCGACTTACATCTTCAACGAGAAGCGCTACGTGAAGGCGGTCGCGATGGCGATCGACCGTCAGGAGATCCTCGACAAGGGTCCGACGCAGGGCAACCTCGGTCTCGTGGGGTGGGGCCCGATCGCACCCGCGCACTTCGCGTACGACGCGAACTTCAAACCGTTCCCGAAGGCCGACCCGGAAGGCGCGAAGAAGCTCGTCGCAGAGGTGGGCAAGGGCCCCCTGAAGTTCGAGCTCCTTGTGTCATCCGGTGACGCGGCCATCCTGCAGCTCGCGCAGCTCATCCAGGCCGAGCTCGCGAAGGCGGATATCACGGCCGAGATCAAGACACAGCTCTTCAACGACATCGTCACGCTGCAGCAGAGCCACAAGCACCTGGGTATGACGCTCATCGGATGGAGCGGACGGCTCGATCCGGATGGCAACAGCTACGACTTCGTCGTCACCGGCAAGACGAACAACGACTCGAGCTACTCGAACCCCAAGGTCGATGACCTCATGAACCAGCAGCGAATCGAGTCGGACCCGGCCAAGCGGAAGACACTGTTGCAGCAGGCGCAGCAGATCTTCGTGGTCGACGACCCGGCTCGGGTCTGGTTCCAGTTCGGCATCTCGCCTCTGGTAACGGCCAAGCAAGTGACCGGCATGGAGGTCTACGCGGACCGCATCCCGCGCTTCGACACCGCCCAGCTGAGCAAGTGACCGACTAGCAATTTGAGAGCGGAGGCGACGGAGTGATCAGATACATCCTCCGTCGCCTCGTGCTCATGATCCCCGTCGCGCTCCTGGTGACCGTCGGCGTCTTCGCGCTCGCGCGTCTCTCGCCCGTCGATCCCGTGCTCGTCTTCGCCGGTGAGGAGCGCGACCCCGCCATGCTCGACGCGATCCGCCATCAGCTCGGGCTCGATCAGCCGCTGCCGGTGCAGTACGTCGCCTGGCTGAGCCATGCCGTGCAGGGTGACCTCGGCCGTTCCTTCCAGAACAAGCAACGCGTGACCGAAGCGATCTTCGAGCGCTTGCCGGCGACGTTCGAGCTCGGCCTCGCGGCGTTGCTCATCTCGATCACCTTCGCGCTCGTCATCGGCATCGTGTCCGCGGTCAAACGGAACTCCCTCATCGACCTGCTCTCGACGAGCATCACGCTCATGGGCGTTTCGTTCCCGTCCTTCTTCCTCGGCGTCGTGCTCATCCTTCTGTTCGCGTACGTCATCCCCGGCCGGATCTTTCCGCCGGGCGGCTACACCCCGCTCATTCAAGATCCCGGCGCGAACCTGCGCTACCTCGTGCTGCCCGCGGTCACGCTCGCGACGGCCAGTCTCGCGTTGAACCTGCGGCAGGTCCGCTCGAGCCTTCTCGAGGTCTTTGGCTACGACTACATGCGGACCGCGCGAGCGAAGGGACTACGCGAAGGCGCGGTGATCGTCCGGCACGCGCTGAAGAACGCACTGATCCCCGTGGTCACGCTGGTCGGGATCCAGGTCGGCGCGATCATCGAGGGTGCCGTGATCACCGAGACGATCTTCTCGTGGCCGGGCGTGGGCCGGCTCGTGGTGCAGGCAATCCCGTCGCACGACTATCCCGTCGTCCAGGGCGTTGTGCTCGTCTCGGCGCTCTCGTTCATGTTCAGCACACTGCTCGTAGACGTCCTGTACGCCTGGCTCGACCCGCGCATCTCCTACGAATCGGCGGCCGCCTGAATGGCGGGAACCACGGTCCCGATCGCGCTGGGCCGCGCGCAGAGCGACTGGCTGGGGTCGACCGCGTACTTCCTGCGCCGCAATCCGCGCATGGTCATCGGTGGGCTCATCGTCTTCGCGTGGCTGGTCGCGGCGGCGTTCGCGCCCTGGGTCGCGCCATACGACCCGATCAAGGTGAACGTCATCGACTCGCTGCAGCCGCCGAACCCGCAGCACTGGCTCGGCACCGACGACCTCGGTCGCGACGTGCTCTCGCGCGTGATCTGGGGTGCTCGCGTGTCCCTGCGGGTCGGGCTCATCAGCGTGTCGATCGGCCTGCTCGTCGGGACGTCGCTCGGCCTCGCGGCCGGCTACCTCGGCGGGAAGTTCGACCTCATCATCATGCGGGGGATCGACGCGCTGCTCGCGTTCCCGGCGCTCATCCTCGCGATCGGCATCACGTCGGCGCTCGGCCCGCGGATCGAGAACGCGATGATCGCCATCGGCATCGTCGCGATCCCGGCGTACGCGCGCCTGACGCGCGGCCAGGTGCTCGCGGTGCGCGCACGCGAGTACATCGTCGCGGCACGCACGATCGGCGCGCCGCCGCTGCGCATCGTGCTGCGCCACATCTTTCCGAACATCATGAACGCGCTCATCGTCCAGGCCACGCTGTCGACCGCGTTCGCGATCCTGGCCGAGGCGGCCCTCTCGTTCCTTGGGCTCGGAGCGCAGCCGCCGGAGCCGTCGTGGGGCCAGGACATCAATTACTCGCAGCGCTACCTGGCGAACCTCAAGTGGTGGATGAGCGTCGGGCCGGGCGTCGCGATCTTCACCGCCGTCTTCGCCTTCAACTTCCTCGGCGATGCCCTCCGCGACGCCCTGGACCCCCGCCTTCGGCGCTCGGGCAGCTAGTACCGGAGTACTAGTCCCGACCGATACCTTTCCGTGGCTGCTCGTTCGACCGCTCGGTGATACTCCTAGCCCGACATGCAGGTGAGCCAGGTCGCGTACGACCGTTTCGTCGTGGAGCTCCCGCCGGCTGACGCGGACTACCGCCCGCTCGCCGACCCGGAGACCGTTGCCGAAACGGCGGCGTGGCTCTGGGAGTTCGGGCCGACGCCGCTTGTGGCGGTCGTCAGCTACGACGGGGCCGCACCGAGCTGGCTCTCGGCATGGTCACCGCGCAAGGTCGACACGACCCCCGAGGGCGCGAAGACGGGTGCCGCAGTCGTCCTGAGCGAACGGTCGGACCTCGAACGCTTCCTCTCCGAAGGCGCACCGCACGAGCACACCGAGCTCCTGTGGCCGAGCATCTCCGAGGCGAAGACGTTCGAGGCCCTGCATGCCGGCGGCGCCGCGTGGCTGAAGACGATAGACGCGCACGCCAAGATCTCGAACAAGGGCGAGCGCTTCGAGGTGGAGCAGATCGAGCCCTAACGCGCCGCGAGCAGTGACGCGCGTCTCATCAGCCAACTCAGACCCGCCCCGACCATCGCGATCACCAACACGACCGCCGCGACGTCGACATGTCCTTTGAGCACGCTGGCGGCGGCGATGGGAAGCGCGACGCCGAGCCCGATCGCGACCCAGCGCCGCGGCGCAGCGAGCGCGAGGGCGAGCGAGAGCGCGAGGATGAGTCCGGCCTCGACGCCGGTGTCGTCGGTGCGCTGGTCGTACCCGAGCAGGAAGAAGCCCACGAGGACCGCGGCGAGCAGCACGAAGAGATCTCTCACTGCTTGGTGCGTTGCAGCTTCTGCTGCGCCTCCGCGCCGAGCTCGCGCGTGCGGACGAACGCGGCATACACAGCTCGCGACAAGACCGTGCGCATCGTGCCCTTCTCGAGCTCGTAGATCGCCGCGGCACTCGTGCCACCCGGAGACGTGACCATGTTCCGCAGCTCCGCGAGATGCCGACCGCTGCGGCGGGCGAATGCGGCAGAGCCCTCGACCGTGCGGAGCACGAGCTCCTCCGCGACGCGCCGCGAGAAGCCGAGGTGCACGCCCGCGTCGACGAGCGCCTCCATGAGCAGGAACACGTACGTCGGCCCGGTGCCGGAGAGCGCGGTCGCCATGTCGACCATGCCTTCCTCCTCGACCTCGATCTCCTCGCCGAGCGCGCCGAGGATCGCCCTCGCGCGGTCGCGCTGATCGCGGTCGACGCTCGCGGTCGCGCACCACGCGGTGATGCCCATTCCGATCTGCGCCGGCGTGTTGGGCATCGCGCGCACGATCGTTGCGTGGTCGAGCCCCTCCCGCAGCACCGCCAGCGGCGCGCCGGCAACGATCGACAGGACGAGCTGCTCCGCGCGCAGCTTCCCGCGAAGCTCGCGCAGCACGACGGGCAGGACCTGCGGCTTCACCGACAGCACCACGATGTGCGCGCCCTGCGCGGCTTCGACGTTCGACGCGAGCGCTTTCACGCCGAACTGTTTCGTGAGCTCGGCGCGACGCTCTCGACGTGGACCGGTGACGAACACGTGCGACGGCGGCACGAGGTGCTTGTCGAGCAGGCCACGGATCATCGCCTCCGCCATCGTGCCGCCGCCGATGAACGCGAGGCGTTTTCCCTGGAGGGTCATTACGAGCGAGGAGTGCGCTCAGGGGCAGGGGCCCCTGTCAGCGAGCGGAGCGAGCGTGCGCGACGAGCGAGTCCATCAGCCGTGAGCGTGTCTCCGCGCCGCAGGCGCGAGTTTGAGCAGGGCATTAGCGGATGATACGGACGAGGTCGCCGCGCTCGAACAGCCCGCGCGTCTCGATCCTGAGACGGTCGAACGCCTGCGGCGGGATCCCGATGTCCGCCAGGAGCAGCTCACCCACGAGAGCGCGCGACCGTGTCGCGACCAGTCCGCGCTTCGGCAGCGCGAGCGTGACGGTGAGCGCGGCGCGGATCGTGACGCCGAGGGGCTCGCCGGTATCCGGATGCAGCCCCGAGGGAATGTCGACCGCGAGGACCGGCAGGCGCGACGCGTTCGCGGCGCGGATGAGGTCGGCGACCGCGTCGCGCGGGGGGCCGGCCACGCTGTATCCGAGCAGGCCGTCGATGACGAGGTCCGCGTCGTCGACCGCGGCGTCGCGCGGCACGCCGAGGCTCGCGAGGATGTCGTGCTGGCGCCGCGCGAGTGGGCGCAGCCGTTCTGCCCGACCGGAGAGGACGGCGCCGACCGTCGCGCCCCAGCCGCTCAGGTGACGGAGCGCGCCCAGCGCGTCGCCGCCGTTGTTCCCACTGCCGACGAACGCCACGATGCGTCTGTTCGCGACACCGCCGAGGAAGGTGCGCGCCGCCACGGCGATCTGGTGCGAGGCGTTCTCCATGAGCAGCTCGAGCGGGATGCCGAGCTCCTCCGAAGCGATCCGATCCGCCTCGGCCATCTGCGCGGCGGTCGCGGTGGGGACGTCGCGGAGCGTCGGCAGGTCCTCGAACGGCTCGGCGGGTCTGATCTCGACGTGGTCGTCCATCAAACGCGACCCAGGAGGACCACCTTCGGCACGGCGAACGTCGTCTCGGTGATGCGGAATGTCGTGACGGCGGCCGCGGGCGCGTCGCGCAGGCGGCGCCGCACCTCGGCGGCGCGGTCGGCCGGAGTCTGCGATCGCTCGAGCCACGCTTCGGTCGTGAGCTTGGTCGTCATGAGCTCCGACTCGACACTGGTGCGAAGCCCCGCGTCCTCGAGGAGCGCGCGCCAGCCCGCGATCGTGCGATTGCGCACGTGAGAGGCATCACGCAGCGTCTCGAGCTCGTTGATGAACGCGTCGAGCGAAGGGTCGTCCGGCGCGTAGTTGTCGACGAGGACGAGCCGGCCGCCCGGGCGCAGCACGCGCGCGACCTCGCGGAACGCGCCCGCGGCGTCGGTGAAGTGGTGCGCCGCGAGGCGGCAGGTCACGAGATCGAACGAGGCGTCGGCGAACGGGACCGCGGTGGCGTCGGACTGCGCGAGCGCGGCGTTCGGCGCGCTCACGACGCTCGCCCGACCGGCTTGCAGCATCTCGAGCGTCGCGTCGGCACCGACCGCGAACGCGACCAGCGGCGCGATCCGCCGCAGCGTGTGGCCCACGCCGCAGCCGAGGTCGAGCGCCCGCTCGCCGCTCCGTGGCGCCGCGACCGCGATGAGCCGGTCGAGATCCTCACCCGATGCGTGCGTCGCGCTCGAGACATACGCGGCGGCGGTCTTGCCGAACTGCGCGCGCACGTCCTTCACAGCTCTTTCTCGAACTCGACCGTCGTCGCGCGCGTGTATCCCGCGGCCGTCCAGAAGTCCATCGCCGCGGCGTTGTCGTCCCACACGATGAGATTCACCTTCGGGCACCCGCGCTCACGCAGCCGCTGCTCGATGATCCGCACCAGGCGTCCGCCGAGTCCGTGCCGGCGGTCACCCGCGCGTACCGCGACGTGATACAGCCAACCACGACGACCATCCCAGCCGCCGAGCGCTGTTGCAGCGAGCCCGCGTTCGTCGTGCGCCAGCAGGAACAGACCGGGATTGCGCTCGGCGAAGGCCGCGAGCGCGCGGTCATCGTCGCCGGGACGGATGCGGATGCCCGACGCTTCCCAGAACGCGCGCACCGCGGCGCCGTCCTCTACGCGAAACTCGCGCACGTCCACGTCTCTCATACTGCCTTGTCGTGCGCGTCGGTCGTTTCCAGGTCGAGATCTTCAGCGACGGCATCTTGCGCCTCGACGGCGGCGCGATGTTCGGCATCGTCCCGAAGGCGCTGTGGGAGAAGGAGAAGCCGGCCGACGATCGCAACCGTGTCGCGATGGATATGAACTGTCTGCTCATCCGTGACGGCGTGGGGAATGTCGTCGTGGTCGAAACGGGCGCTGGGCCGAAGCTCACCGAGCGCTCGAAGCAGATCTTCGGCATCGACGGGCCGCCGCGGTTGCTCGATGAGCTCGCGCGCCGCGGCGTGCGGCCGGATGAGGTCACGCTTGTCGTCAACACGCACCTGCATTTCGATCACGCTGGCGGCAATACCTACCGCGACGGCGACCGTGTCGTCGCGACGTTCCCTCGCGCGACCTACGTGTTCCAGCGCCTCGAGTGGGTGGACGCGAACGCGCCCAACGAGCGCACCCGTGGCTCGTACTTCGCCGAGGACTACGCGCCGCTCGAGGCCACAGGCAAGCTCGAGCTCATCGACGAGAGTGTCGAGATCCTGCCGGGCATCCGCCTCGACCGCCTGCCGGGACACACCCGCGGCACGCAGACCGTGCGAGTGAGCGACTCCGGTGAGACGCTCTTCTTTTCCTCGGACTTCATGCCCGACCGCCACCACCTGCGCCTGCCGTGGATCCCGGCGTTCGATCTGTTCCCGCTCGAGACGCTCGCCGCGAAGAAGGTGATCCTCCCGCGCGCGGTCTCCGAGGGGTGGCTCGTGGGCTTCACCCACGACGTCCCGCGCTTCGGACGGATCCTCGAGCAGGATGGGAAGCTTCGCTTCGAAGAGGTGACGGGATGACCACCGCGTCGACGGTCATCGTTGGCGGCGGCGTCGTGGGCTGCGCCGCGGCGTTCTTCCTGACCGAACGCGGCGAGCGCGATGTCGTGCTCCTCGAGCGGGGCCAGTTGGGGCAGGGGACGAGCAAAGGCGGACTGGGCGGCATCCGCCATCAGTTCGATGACGAGCTCGATGTCCGCCTCTCGAAGCTCGCGATCGCGTTCTGGCGCGCGTTCGAGGACCGCACCGGCGGGAAGCATGACTTCCAGCAGCGCGGCTATCTCTTCATCGCGGAGACGCCCGCCGGCCTCGAACAGCTCCGCGCGCCCATCCCGCTGTACGAGCGCGTCGGCGTGAACGTCGAGATGGTGGACCCAGCCGAGATCGCGCGGCTCGTGCCGGGGATCCGGACCGACGATCTCGTTGGCGGACGCTTCGGCGCGGAGGACGGCTACGGGGATCCAATCGAGGCGCTCGCGGGGTTCGCCGCATTTGCGCATCTCGGCGGGGTGAAGATCCGCGAGGACGTCGCGGCGCTCGAGATCGTGCGTGAGGGCGATCGCGTCACGGGCGTGCGGACGTCCGAGGGCGTGATCTCGTGCGAGCGCGTGCTGCTCGCGACGGGCTGCTGGACCGCATCGCTCGCCGCGACCGCCGGCGTCGCGGTCCCGATCTGGCCCTACGCCAGGTCGATCATGGAGTCACGCCCGTTCGCGGCCCTGTCACGAGTTCCGATGACCATCGAGCTGGAGTCCGGCTTCCATTTCCGTCCGAAGGGAGCGGCCCAGCGCTTCGCGATGCCGAACGTCACCGGCGACGGTCGGCTCGAGAAGGGGCCCGCCGCGCCGCCCAGCGCGTTCGTCCCGGGCGAGTTCGCGCCGCTCGTCGTCTCACCCTCGCTCGAGCCGTGGGTCCGCGCCCGCGCCGCATGGCGGCATCCGCTCTTCGCCGACCTGCGCATCACCGACTCATGGTCCTGCTACTACGAGATGACCCCGGACGATCATCCGGTCGTCGGTGCGGTGCCCGGTGTCGCAGGACTCTTTGTCGCGGCGGGCTTCTCGGGTCACGGGTTCATGCACACGCCCGCGACGGCGCAGCTCCTCGTCGAGGAGATGCTCGACGGGCGCGCACACACGCTCGACATCGGCGATCTGTCGCTCGAGCGTTTCGCGAGCGGGCGCCGGCCCTTCGCCGCGACGGTGCTCTGACCCGACGCCATGAACGTCCGCGTCACGCGTTTCCTCGACGGCGCGCGCGAGGCTACAGGTCACGCGGTCATCGTCGACGTGTTCCGCGCGTTCACGACCGCCGCGTTCTGCATCGCCTCCGGAGCGCGCGAGATCGTCCTCGTCGCCGATCACGAGCAGGCGCTCGCGCTGAAGCGCGACGATCCGACGCTGTTCCTCACCGGTGAGATCGGTGGCCGTCCGATCCCCGGCTTCGATGTCGGCAACTCGCCCTCCGCGATCGAGCGCCTCGACCTCTCCGGCCGTCGTGTCGTTCAACGCACGAGCTCCGGAACGCAGGGCGTGATCGCCGCGACCGCCGCGCGTGGCATTCTGCTCGGCAGTTTCGTCATCGCGCAGGCGACCGTCGATCATCTGCGCGGCGTCGCGAGCGAGGTGACCATCGTCGCGATGGGGCACAACGCGATCGCCGAGGCCGACGAGGACGCGCAATGTGCTCGATATCTCGAATCGCTGCTCCGTGGCGAGCGGCCGACGCCGCCGACGGTGTTGCTCGAGGGTGATCACGCCGCGGAGGGTTGGCCCGACCACTTCCCGCGTCGTGACGCCGAGCTTGCCTGCCAGATCGATCGCTTCGACTTCGCGCTGCCGGTCGCGTTCGAGGCTGGCCTCTTCGCGGCGCGGGCGGCGCTCACCGCTGCGAACTAATACTCTTCCGAGGTGCCCCGCACCGTTCTCATCACCGGCATCACCGGATTCGCGGGCAGCCATCTCGCCGAGCGCTTCGTGACACAGGGCGTGGCGGTGCATGGCATCGCGCATGAGGACCCGCCGCACCAGAACCTCGCAGCCGTCGCGGATCGAGCGCTTGTTCACCGCGGCAACATCCTCGATCTCGCCGCGGTGAGCGCCGCGCTCGCCGCCGCGCGGCCCGACGCGGTCGTGCACCTCGCCGCGCAGGCCGTGCCGACGCTGGCGGCGCGCGACCCGGTCACCGCCGTCCGCGTCAACGTGCTCGGCACGGCCACGCTCCTCGCCGCGCTCGACGCGCATCCCAACGTCCGTCTCGTCATGGCCTCGAGCGCCGACGTCTACGGCGCGCCCGACTCCGAGGTCGTCGACGAGCGCGCGCCTCTGCGGCCCGCGAACGTCTACGCCGCGACGAAGGTCGCGTCCGAGGCCCTGGTCCACGAGTTCGCCGGTCGCCGCGCCGCCGCGACGACGGTGCTCCGTCCCGCGAACCAGATCGGCCCGCGGCAGCACCCAGGCCTCGCGGCGTCGGCGTTCGCGAAGCAGATCGCGGAAGCCGAGGCGGGCCTCGCGGAGCCCGTCGTGAGACACGGCCTCCTCGACCCGCGTCGTGATTTCCTGGATGTGCGCGACATGGCCGCGGCCTACGCCCTCGCGGCCGACCTCAGCGAGCCGGGCGCGACGGTCTACAACGTCGGCACCGGCCAGGCCGTTTCGGTCGCCGAGATCCTGGAGACCCTCATCCGTCTCGCGCGCGTACCGATGCGCACCGAGCTCGATCCCGAGCGCGTACGATCCGGCGCCGCCGCGACGTTCGCCCTCGACAGCGGCCGCTTCCGCCGGCGCACCGGCTGGGCGCCGAAGATCGATCTGCGCACCTCGCTCGCGGACACGCTCGAATATTGGCGAGGCCAGGTGAGGGCCGAGGTCCGAGCGTGAAGATCGTGTTCGGCACCGACGGGTGGCGCGCGCGCATCGCAGAGGAGTACACCTTCGACGCGGTGCGCGTCTGCGCGCAGTCCGTTGCCGAGTGGGTCCAGAAGAGTGGCGAGGCCGGCCGTGGCGTCGTCATCGGATACGACCGCCGCTTCGCCTCGGAGCATTTCGCGGCCGCCGCGGCGGAGGTCGTCGCGGCGCACGGGATCCACGTCTTCCTGTCCACCGCCGCGGCGCCGACGCAGTCGTTCTCGTACGCGACGATGCGGAAGAAGGCCAAGGCCGGCATCGTCATCACGGCGAGCCACAATCCGTGGCCCGACAACGGCTTCAAGGTCAAGTCCGAGACGGGCGCCGCCGCCGCACCCGACATGCTGAAAGAGCTCGAGGCGGTCATCCACCCACTCGAGTCGCGTCCGCAGGACGTTCGCCGCAGGCCGTTCGACGATGCGAAGGCCGTTGGCCTCATCGAGCTCTTCGATCCCGCGCCCGACTACCTCGCGCGCGTCGCGCAGCTCTTCGACCTCGACGCGTTCCGCGCGGCGGGGTATCGCATCGTGTGCGAGCCGCTCTTCGGCAGCGCCAGCGGATACTTCCCGCGACTGCTGGGCGGCGGCAAGACGCAGATCGTCGAGCTCCACGCCGAACGCAACCCGTACTTCGGTGGACTCAATCCCGAGCCGATCCCGCCGAACACCGACGAGTTCCTCGCACGCATCACGTCCGAGAAGGCGGACGTCGGTCTCGCGGTGGACGGGGACGCCGACCGCGCCGGTCTGGGCGACGACAAGGGCAACTTCGTCACGACGCTCACCACGTACGCGCTGCTCATGTGGTACCTCCTCGAGGTCCGCAAGCTGCGCCAGCCCGTCGTGAAGACGGTGAACATGACCTCGATGGTCGACCGCCTCGGTGAGAAGTACGGCGTGCCCGTTTACGAGGTGCCGGTCGGCTTCAAGTACATCGGGCCGAAGATGCAGGAGACCGGGGCGATGATGGGCGGCGAGGAGTCGGGCGGTTTCGGCTTCGCGATGCACCTGCCCGAGCGCGACGGCATCGTCGCGGACCTCTTCTTCCTCGACTTCATGCTCAAGACGAAAAAGAAGCCGTCGCAGCTCATCGCCGAGCTGATGGATCTCGCCGGCCCCTCCTTCTATCTGCGGCGCGACCTGCGGCTCGACGCCGCGACCTACGGCGCTGAGAAGCCGAAGATCATGGAGCGGCTGCTCGCCGCGAAGCCGCGCGAGCTCGCGGGCCACACGGTGAAGAAGGTCGTCGACCTCGACACCGGCGACGGGGTGAAGTTCTTCGTCGACGACGGCTCGTGGCTGCTGATGCGACTCTCCGGTACGGAACCGCTCGTGCGCGTCTACACCGAGACGCGCGACGAGGCCGAGGTCGCGCCGATGCTCGACATCGGAGTGAAGATGGTGCAGGGGAGCAACTGATGGACATATCCGTCATCGAATCCGTCGAGCGCATCCGCGCGGCTGATCCCGAGGACATGCTCGGGCGGATCAAAGAGCTCCCGAAGCAGATCCAAGGTGCGTGGCAGGTCACGCGCGCGGCGCAGCTGCCGCCGGCCTATGGCGACGTGCGCAACATCACCGTCATCGGCATGGGCGGCTCGGCGATCGGCGGCGATCTCGCCGCCGCGTTGCTCGCCGACGAGCTCAAGGTCCCGATGAGCGTGCATCGCGACTACGGGCTTCCTGCCTACATCGGACGCGACTCGCTGGTGATCGCGTCCTCCTACTCGGGCAACACCGAGGAGACGCTGTCCGCGTTCGAGGAAGCCCGCAAGCGTGGCGCGAAGGTGCTCGCGCTGACCACCGGCGGGACACTCGCCACGCAGGCGCGCGCCGCGAGCTACCCCGTCATCACGTTCTCGTACAAGGCGCGACCGCGCGCGACGCTGGGGTACTCGCTCGGCCTCGTGCTCGGCTCGCTCACGCGGCTCGGGCTGATACGCGATCTCACCGCCGACATCGACGCCGCGGTCGCCGACCTCGCGAAGCTCGAGGAGCGGGTACACGAGGGGGCGCGGACGAACGACGCGAAGAAGCTGGCGATTGAGCTGTACGGCCGGGTCATCTTCGCCTACGGCGCCGGCGTGATGGGGGTCATGGCGCGCCGCGTGAAAGGTCAGTGGAACGAGAACGCGAAGAACTGGTCGGCGTACGACGTGATGAGCGAGCTGAACCACAACGCGGTCGTCGGCTTTCCGAATCCCCAGATCGCGCGCGAGGCGATCACGGTGCTATTGCTGCGCAGCGATCGCGACAACCCGCGACACAAGATCCGCTTCGACGTCACGCGCGAGCTGCTCGATCGCGCGAGCATCCCGCACAAGACCCTGCAATTCGGGGGGACCAACCTGCTGTCCGAGGTGCTGCAGATGACACTGTTCACCGACTACGTGTCCTTTTATGTCGCGCTGCTGAACGGCGCGGATCCCTCGCCGAACACGGCCATCGACTATCTGAAGGACCGACTCGCCAAGGGTTGAGATCGAGCCGAGAGTGATCCACCGCGCGGCGCGCTTCGCGTTCTGCCCGCGCGATGGCACGGCGCTCGTCCCGACGCGTATCGACGGCCGTGACCGTCCGACCTGTCCTGTCTGCGGATTCGCCGACTTCATGCACGTGCAGATCGGCGCGAACACCATCGTCGAGCGCGACGGCGGC
>WNEZ01004065.1_pt1 | contig 14747 bp, 13 predicted proteins | sample 5400521 | NCBI WGS metagenome assembly WNEZ01 (sample SAMN13153339, study PRJNA577476) | soil metagenome | isolation source: 120 cm saprolite under Douglas fir tree site 2 hole 1 replicate 1 | place: USA:California | collected 2015-04-18
CCCCTCGAGCTCCCAGATCTCGGTCGACTCCTCTTTTCTGATTGTAACTCTGAACATCGCCCCTCTTTCCAGCTAGGCAAAGAGCTTAGCACGCAGATCGCCAATCTGCCGAACTGAGGGCACTATAATAAACATTCTATTTACATATATTTACAAGAATAATAGGAGGGAAAACTAAAAAAACATTAAGACTACGGGGAAGATGTCGTGCCGATATATAGACACATGACGATATGTCGGCACTAAAAGCGCTCTCTCAGCGGCCTCGGCTGACGCCGAGTTTTTGCATCCGGGATTGCAGGGTTGTGCGTTTCATTCCTAACTTGGCAGCAGCGCCGCGCGGGCCTGCCAGGACCCAGTTTGCGGCCTGGAGGGCCTTTAAGATATGTTCCCGCTCGGCAGCTTCGAGCGTAAGCAGATCCCCAGTGGCAGCAGGCTCCGCAGGAATCTTCAACTCACTCAACGGCACTCGGAGCACGGGACCTGGCGAAACGATGACGGCGCGCTCGAGAAGGTTCTCCAACTCGCGGATGTTTCCCGGCCACGAATAACGCACCAGCAGGTCGAGCGTCTCCGATGGAATGGTTTCTACCGCGCGGTTCATGCGGCGCGCGTATTTCTGAACGAAGTAGCGCACGAGGGTGGGAATGTCTTCCTGCCGTTCGCGCAGGGGTGGCATAACGAGTGGGAACACGCGCAGGCGGTAATAGAGGTCGCTGCGAAATGTGCGGGCGGCGACCATCTCGGCCAGGTCGCGGTTGGTGGCGGCGACCAGGCGGGCGTCCGCTCGAATCGTGCGGACGCTCCCCAGCCGCTCGAACTCCTGTTCCTGAAGCACGCGCAAAAGCTTGGGCTGTAGCTCAAGCGGGATGTCTCCAACTTCATCGAGGAAAATCGTGCCGCCGTGCGCCAGCTCGAACCGGCCGATACGTTGCGCGATGGCTCCTGTGAAGGCACCACGCTCATGGCCAAACAACTCCGATTCGAGCAGGCCGGCGGGGATCGCCGCGCAATTCACCTTCACAAACGTGTGCTCGCGCCGGGGGCTCAGATTGTGAATGGCGCGGGCGATCAGCTCTTTCCCCGTGCCGGTCTCTCCCTGGATGAGCACGGCGGAATCGGTGGGGGCCACGGTTTCGACCTGCTTCAACACGGCGCGCAGTGATGGGCTTTCGCCCACAATTTCCTCGAAGTTCATCTCTGAGCGGATTTCATCTTCGAGATAGAGCTTCTCCTGTGCCAGCTTGTTTCTAAGTTCCGCGATTTCCTGAAACGCGAGGGCGTTTTCGACAGCGATCGCCACCTGCCCCGCCACCTGAACGAGCAGATCCACGTCGCCCTGCTGGAACGCGGCATCACGAAGACTTGCAAGACTCAAGGTGCCCAAGGCGCGGTCATGCGTAATCAACGGCATGGAGATCACGGAGCGCACGCCTTCGTCCCGCAGCAGGCGCGAGGTTGGCGAGTCGTATGCTTCCATGCCCGCGTGGTCCAAGACGAGCGGCCGGCGGGTTCGAAAGGCGCTGCCTGCGATCGAACCTTCGAGCGGCACCAGCATTTCTTCGTGGATCAATCCTTTTCCCTGCGGGAAATCGAGAGCCAGGACGCGCATCTGATTCTTGTCTGCTTCGTAAAGCGCGAGGCTCGTGTACTCATGATGGATGACTCGGCGCAGGGAAGCGGAAATTGCATTGAGCAGAGCGCGCAGGTCGAGCTTGGAAACCATGGCGTTGTTGACTTCGAGCAGCACGCGCAGGCGGTCGCGCTCTTGCGCCAACTGCCGCTGGTAAGCCTGGGCGCGCTCGAAATTGAGCGCGTTGTCCACTGCCACGGCCACTTGCCGCGCCACCTGCTGCATAAATCCGATTTCGCTTTCAGCGTAATCGTGAGCCTTGCCGCGGCCGAAGCTCAACACGCCCAGACGCCGCTGCGCCGTTGTGAGCGGAACCGAGCAGGCTGACCTCACGCCGTTCTCGCGCAAAATCTGAATAAGCGCCGGAAAGCGCGTTTCTTCCACCGTGTCGTTCCAAACGAACGGCTGCTGAGTTTCCCACACCCACCCGGATGGGGTTTCTCCGACCGGGAATTCGGCTCCGGGGCGAATTTTCCTGGGTTCTTCGGTTTCGAGGATGTGCAGCCGCATGACGTTTCGGGAAGCGTCATGCAGGGTCAAGTTCAGGTAATCAAACTCCACCACGCCGTGGAGCCGCGCCGCCAGTTCATGAAACAATTCCCTCAAGTCGCGATGCTGGGAGATGGCTTCCGCCACCTCGAGAAGCGCCTGGTGCTGCGCCTCCGGAGAAGCGGCTGCCAATTGGCGGGTGGGAACATCACTCATACTGTCGAGAATAGCACCCCGATTCGCCGGGGCTCAACTTGGCGGAAAACAAATATAAACGTGGATTACGAGCCCTCGTGCCTATTGCGTCTGCGGCAAGGATGTCATTTTTCCGAGGAGAGACACTACTTGGGCAGATTGGCCGGGTTGCGCACGACGGGAAGCAACTTCTGAATTTCGCCGCGGTAAGGCGCGAGAAACTTCTCGTTGGCGGTGTTGAGGCCGCTCAATCGCTCTTCGAGCGGCGTTGGAACGTGATCAGGGACCGGTTGCACGCCTTTGCCCGAGGTTAGCGCTGGCGCCGGAGTCTGAATTGCGGATTCGACGGCCTCCGCGATGCTGCGGTACGTCCGTGCGTCGATTTTCATCTCGTCTGCGATGATCTGATCCATCGAGAGCGCCACCAAATCAGCTCGTTCCAGCGTTTTCACGTCGTCCTGTGTGGGAACGCGTCCCGAAGCGCTGCCGGCAAGGATTTTTGCTGCTCCTTCGAGCGCGGTTCTGTCAGCCGGCGCTGGGTTGTTCACGCGCTCGGCCGCTGCGCGCATCACTTTCAAGTACAGCTCGACGTCATCCTTGGTCAAGGGATCGAGTTTTTGTTCCGTTTGCTGCTCGAGCGAGGCTTCCGCGGGCTTCGTGCCGGGTGTCGCGGGAGAATTTTCACCACCCTCGGAGAGCGGGCCGGCTTCCCTGTGGCCACAGCCGGCGAAGGGCACGGCCGCGCAGAGCGCCATCCCCAGCCAAAGCGTTCGAACGCGTTTCGATGTGCGCATCATGATCCGCAGGCAGCGGAATCTTACGGTGCGCGGCGGCTCGCGTCAATCCAACAACGAGCGTCGCGCGCCGAAATATTTTTGGACAAAAAGAAATTTTCGAAAAACCGAAAAAATGGATTGACAGACACTGGAAAGCGACCGCATAATTATGCAGTTGACTGTATATTCTTGAAGCGCATGGGACTGAACGCACACAAACGGTTTCGGCAAGGACAGATCTTGAAGCTCATCACCAGCGAGCCGATCTCCAGCCAGGATGAGTTGCGGCGGCGGTTGTCGCACGTGAAGGTTCGCGTGACGCAGGCGACGCTTTCGCGGGATATGTCCGAGCTCAAGCTGGTGAAGACCACGGCGGGTTACAAGCCTCTCTCGAACGGCGAGGAAGCCGCGGCGCCGTTGCCGCCGCTCGGCCGCGCCCTCCGGGAGTTTCTCGTGGACCTGCGCCCGGCGTTTAACCTGCTGGTGCTGAAGACGCCACCCTCGGGCGCGCAACCGCTCGCCGCGGCGCTCGACGCCGAAAAGTTCAAGGAAGTGGCCGGCACGATCGCCGGGGACGACACAGTCCTCGTCATCACGCCCTCGCGCCAGGCGCGCGCCGCCGTCCAGAAACGAATGGAGGATCTGCTCCGATGAGCGACCCGCAACGGGTTGCCGTGGTCGGAGCGACGGGCTATGCAGGTTTCGAGCTGGCCCAGCTTCTCCTTCGGCACCCGAAAATTCAGAAACCAACCTTCTATCTGCGCGAGAGTTCCGCGCATGTGAAGTGCCTGACCGAGATCTTTCCCCGCCTGCGGGGCTGGGGCGAAGCGCCCTGCAAGACTTTTTCGGTCGATGCCGTGGCCGCGAGCGGGGCAGGTACGGTGTTTCTCGCCACGCCGCATGAAACATCTCTCGAACTCGTACCGCAGCTCTTGAACGCAAGCCTGCGCGTCGTGGACCTCAGCGGCGCGTTCCGTTTCCGGGATCCAGAAACTTTCGCCCACTGGTACAAATTGCCGGCGCCACCTCGCGAGCTTGCGGAAGAAGCCGTCTACGGTCTGCCGGAGCTATACGCGGATCAATTGCCGGCCGCGCGCCTCGTTGCCAATCCCGGCTGTTATCCGACAAGCGTGATTCTCGGCTTGCGGCCCCTGGTGGAGTCCGGCTGGATCGCGCGCGAGCGCGGGATCGTCTGCGATTGCAAGTCGGGCGCGTCGGGAGCAGGCAAGGAACCGAAGCGCGAGCTGCACTTTGTCGAAGTGGACGAAAATTTGCGCGCGTACGGGTTGTTCTCGCACCGGCACACCCCGGAAGTAACGGATCATCTGGGCATCGGCGACGACGACATCGTCTTCACAACGCACCTGCTGCCTGTTGCGCGCGGTATTCTTTCGACGCTGTACGTTTGGCTTGCCGAGCCGCATACCTCCGCGGAAGTCGATGCGCTCTTTCATCAATTCTATGCGGACCGCCCGATGGTGCGCCTCTGGCCGGCCGGAAAGCTCCCGGAGCTGCAGCACGTGGCGTACACGAATTTCTGCGACATCGGATTTGCGCTCGATCCCGCGGGGCGGCGCCTCGCGGTGGTGAGCTGTCTCGACAATCTGGGCAAGGGCGCCGCGGGCCAGGCTGTGCAGAATATGAACGCGATGCTGGGCATCGGGGAGGCCACAGGACTCAGATGAGACTGGTCGTTAAAGTTGCGGGAGCATTGCTCGATGACGCGGCGGCGATGGAAACGCTGGCGCGGCAGGTGGCGCAGCTCGCTCACCAAGGGCACGAAATTTTGATCGTGCATGGCGGCGGAAAGATTTTCACCACCACGCTGAAGCGCATGGGTATCGAGAGCCGGTTTGTCAACGGCCTGCGCGTGACGGACCGCGAAACGCGCGATGTCGCGGTGATGGTTCTGGGCGGTCTGCTCAACAAACGCCTCGCCGGAGCAATTTCGGCGGCGGGGCAGCCCGCAGTGGGCCTCTGCGCCTCCGACTCGGGTTGCTTCCTGGCCGAGCCAATGATGCACGATGAAGTCATCGGCGGTCTGGGTTTTGTCGGTTATTTGACGGGCACGAATCTGGAGTTTATCGAATCCTTGTGGAAGGCGGGCATTGTACCGGTAGCCTCGTGCCTGGGCCTCGGCGCCGACGGGGAACTTTACAACATCAACGCCGACCACATGGCCGCCGCGTGCGCCGAATACATTCACGCCGACCGTCTGGTTTACCTCACCGACGTCGCCGGCGTGCTCAACGGCACGAAAGTGCTCAAGGTCGTCTCGACCGCTGATGCCGAAGACCTGATCCGCCAGAATAAAGTTTCCGGCGGAATGATTCTGAAGCTTGAAGCGTGCAAACGCGCGCTTTCCGCCGGCGTCGCCGAAGTGCGTATCGTCGGCGGCTCGGTGCCCAAGGGACTGCTGGCCGCGGCAAACGGCGCGCGGTTTCCCGGCACGCGCATCACATCGGAGTATCCCGCAAGCGCCGCGGGAGTGGCGCAGTGAAATCGAAAGGGAAAAAATCGAAGAAGAGCGCTTCCGCAAGCGCGGCCGCCGCGTCGCAGAGTTCCGTTCTCCGGGATGCCTCGCGCCATTTGATGAACACCTACAAACGGTCCGACATGATCTTCACGCATGGGCGGGGCTGCTACGTGTTCGATCAAGGCGGTAAGAAATATCTCGATTTTCTGGGCGGGATTGCCGTGAACGCGCTGGGATATTCGTATCCGGACCTGGTGCGCACGATCCGTCGCGAGGCGGGACGCGCGGTTCACGTCTCGAACCTTTTTCACAACCCGTTCCAAGGGCCGCTAGCGGCGAAGCTCGCAAAGTGGTCGCACATGGATCGCGTATTTTTCACCAACAGCGGCTCCGAGGCCATCGAGGGCGCGCTAAAACTCGCGCGCGTCGCGGCGAGGCAGAAATCCGGCGGTGAAGGAAAGATACGCGTGCTGGCGCTCGAGAATTCCTTTCATGGCCGCACGTTTGGCGCCCTTTCGATCACGCACACACTGAAATACAGGGAACCCTTCGTGCCGCTCGTGCCTGGAGTGGAATTTGTCCGTTTCAACGATGTCGCGGACCTGGAAGCGAAATTCACCGGCGATGTTTGCGCGATCGTCATCGAGCCGGTGCAGGGCGAGGGTGGAATTTTTCCCGTCAGCGACACGTTTTGGAAGCGTGCCCGCGAATTGGCAACGCAGCATGGCGCAGCGCTGATCGCCGACGAAATTCAGTGCGGCCTGGGCCGCACGGGGCTGGCTTTCGCGTACGAACGGCTTACGGGATTGCCGGACATTGTCGTGGTTGCAAAACCGCTCGCGGGCGGGCTCCCGCTGGGCGCTTTCATGGCGCGCGAGGAGTTTGCCGCGGCGTTTTCGCCCGGCCTCCACGGTTCCACGTTTGGCGGCGGCCCGCTGGTGTGCGCCACGGGTTTGACCTTTCTCGAGACAGTCGAACGCAAGCGCCTGCTCGCCAATGTTCGCGCGCGTGGCGCGGAGCTGCGCGCGGGTTTGAAGAAACTCGCCGCCAAATTTGATTTCATCCGCGAAGTCCGCGGAGAAGGATTGATGCTGGGTGTGGACCTGGACGTCGATGGCGCTCCTTACGTCGCCGAGGCGCTCAAAGAGGGCCTGCTCATCAACTGCACGCACGAACACACGCTGCGCCTGCTGCCGCCATTCATCTTGACCGCGCAGCAAGTGAAAGAAGGTCTTTCGAAGCTCGAGTCGGTCTTTACGAAGACCGAGCGGCCCGCCAAGTCGCAGGCCGTACCCTCCACCACCGCCGCGGCTCAGACGCTTGCGGCGGCGAGGTGATCATGAATGCGCACGCCCCTGCATTGAGTCTCGCCTCCGACCTTCTAACCGGCACGGAGTGGAACGCCGCGCAAATCCGCGAGCTGTTTCGTCTGGCCGCGGACATCAAGGCGCACCCGGAGCAGTACAAGAACGCTCTCGCGCGCCGGTTCCTCGCGATGGTTTTTGAAAAGCCGTCCTTGCGCACGCGCGTCACGTTCGAAGCCGGCATCGTGAGCATGGGTGGCTCGGCCATTCTGCTCGATCATGCGAACGCGCGGCTGGGCGAGCGCGAATCGATCGCCGATGTCGCGCGGAGTCTTTCGCGCTGGGTACACGGGATCGTCGCGCGTGTATTTGAGCAGGAGGCCCTGGACACTCTGGCGGCGCATGCGACCGTTCCAGTCATCAACGCGCTGTCGGACCTCTACCATCCCTGCCAGACGCTTGCTGACTTCTTCACGCTGGAAGAAAAGTTCGGGTCCGCGCGCGGAGTGAAGCTCGCTTATATCGGCGACGGCAACAACGTCTGCCATTCGTTGATGATTGCCGGAGCGCGCGTGGGAGCGCACGTGCGTGTCGCGACGCCCGCGGGCTACGAACCTGACGCGAAAATCGTGGAGGCGGCGAGGCGCGATGCGACCGCCACGCAAGGCACGATTGAATTGTTCCGCGCGCCTGAGGAAGCCATTACCGGCGCGCAAGCCGTTTACACGGACGTCTGGGCCAGCATGGGCCAGGAAAGCGAGACCGAAGCGCGGGCCGTAATTTTCGCGCCGTATCAGGTCGACGGTGCGCTCATGTCCCATGCCGCGCCGGATGCTGTTTTCCTCCACTGTCTTCCCGCGCATCGCGGCTCGGAAGTCACCGACGAAGTGATGGAATCGCCGCGCTCGATCGTATTTGACCAGGCTGAAAACCGCCTGCACGTGCAGAAAGCCATCCTGTTGATGCTCCTGAACTGAAAGGACAGCCGGTGCCAAAGAAAGTAGTTCTCGCCTATTCGGGCGGACTTGATACGTCAATCATTATTCCGTGGCTGAAAGAAACATACGGCTGCGAAGTGATTGCCATGGTGGGCGACGTTGGCCAGCAGGAGGACCTGGAAGCGGCCAGGCGCAAGGCGCTCGCGACCGGCGCGTCCTCGGCGACCATCGAAGACCTGCGGGAAGAATTCCTGACCCACTACGTCTGGCCCACGCTGCGCGCGGGCGCGGTGTACGAACACAAGTATCTGCTTGGCACTTCGATGGCGCGTCCCGTACTGGCCAAGCGGCAGGCGGAAATCGCGCTCGAAACCGGCGCCGACGCGGTCTCACACGGCTGCACGGGCAAGGGAAACGACCAGGTGCGGTTCGAGCTGGCTTACAAGGCCATCGCGCCGGGAGTGAAAATCATCGCGCCGTGGCGCGAGTGGACCATCAACTCGCGCGAGGACGCCATCAATTATGCCCGCGCGCATAACGTGCCGATTGAACAGACCAAGGCGAACATTTACTCGCGCGACCGCAACATCTGGCACCTCAGCCATGAGGGCGGCGTGCTCGAAGACCCCGCGAATGAGCCTGAAGAAGCGATGTGGGAATGGATCGCCTCGCCGGAAAAAGCGCCCGATAAGCCGGCGGAAGTCGAGATCGGATTCGACGCAGGCACGCCGGTATCGGTCAACGGGAAAAAACTTTCGGCGGTTGCACTGCTCGAGGAGTTGAACAAGATTGCCGCGGCGCACGGTGTCGGGCGAATCGATCTGGTCGAAAATCGCCTGGTCGGAATCAAGTCGCGCGGCGCGTATGAGACGCCCGGCGGCACGCTGCTGGTGACCGCGCACCGCGAACTCGAAACACTGTGTCTCGATCGTGAGACGGCGCACTACTCGGAAATGCTCTCTCTGCGCTACGCCGAACTGGTCTACTACGGCACATGGTTCACGCCGCAGCGCGAGGCTCTCGATGCGTACTTCACCGCGGCGCAGAAGCGCGTCACGGGCACGGTGGGCCTCAAGCTCTACAAGGGCAACGTCACGATCACCAAGCGCGCTTCGCCCTACTCGCTCTATCGCAAGGGCCTGGCGAGCTTCGCAATGACTGGCTACAACCCGAAGGACGCCGAGGGCTTCATCAACTTGTTTGCCTTGCCGGTGACAATTCCCGAGGAGGCGAAAGTACGTTGAGCGCTGCGCCCAAAGAGCAGCCTGCGGGAAAATTGTGGGGCGGGCGGTTTGACCGCGCGCCCGACGAACTGTTCTACCAGTTTCAACGATCGTTCGCATTCGACCGCCGCCTGCTGCCTTATGAGCTGGCTGTCGATCGCGCGTGGGCGGGCGCGCTTGAATCGGCGGGCATTCTCACCGTCGAGGAAATGCGTGACACTCTCACGGCGCTCGACAAGATCGCCGAGCGCGCGGCGGGCGACCCGGCATGGCTTGACGCTTCGCCGGCCGAGGACGTGCACCATTTCGTTGAAACCGCGCTCGTCGAGTATCTCGGGCCGCTGGGTTTCAAATTGCACACGGGCCGCAGCCGGAATGAATTGGTCGCCACGGACTTCCGCATGTTCGTGAAGGAGGCTGCGCACGAAACGCGCGCCGCCGTTGCGCGCCTGATTGCCGCGCTCGTCGGGCAGGCTGAGAGCAAGCTTGGCGTTGCCATGCCCGGCATGACGCACTTGCAACACGCGCAGCCCATATTGTTTTCGCATTTTCTGCTCGCGCATGCCGAGGCGTTTTTCCGCGACACAATGCGGCTGGATGCGGCCGTCGATACGGCGGACGCCTGTCCGATGGGCTCGGGCGCGCTGGCCGGTTGCGCACTCGATGTTGATCGCGGGGCCATCGCGCGCGAGCTGGGCTTCGCGCGTCCGACGGCGAACAGCCTCGACGCCGCCAGCGACCGCGACTTCGCGCTCGACTATCTGTACGCGCTGGCCGTGATCGCGACGCATCTCTCCCGCCTATCCGAGGATTTCGTGCTGTTCGCCTCGCAGGAGTTCGGCTTCATCGTGCTGCCCGATGAATTTTCGACGGGCAGCAGCCTGATGCCGCAGAAAAAAAATCCCGACGCGTGGGAGCTGCTTCGAGGCAAGACGGGACGAGTGACCGCATCGCTGCACACGCTGCTGACAACGCTCAAGGGGCTCCCGTCGAGCTACCAACGCGACTTGCAGGAAGACAAGGAACCCGTGTTCGCCGCGCACGACCAGACCGTCGCCATGCTGTCCGTCGCCGCGGGCGCCCTCACCGCGACGCGCCCCAACGAAGCGCGCATGCGTGATGCCGCCTCCGACCCGGCGCTGCTTGCCACTGAAGCAGCGCACTATCTGGTCCGCAAGGGCGCGCCGTTCCGCCACGCGCACGAAATCGTCGGACAGATTGTCCGCGAGGGCGAGCGTCTGGGAAAACCGTTCTCCGCGCTGCCACTCGAAACGTTGCTGAAATTCTCGCCGCTGTTTGCGGACGATTTCTACGGTGCGTTGAATCTTGTGGCCGCACTCTCCGGCCCTGACGTGGAGGGCGGCACCGCTCCCGGACGAGTCCGCGAGGCCATTGATGCCGCGAAACAGCGCCTGGCCGCCCTCGAGGTGAAGCCATGAGGGCCCGCACCGCCCGTGCCGCCGATGCCATCGCCGTGCATCGCGTGATCGCGCACTATGCCGGGGAGGGTTCGCTGCTCCCGCGCACCGAAGCGGAAATCCGCAAGCACATCAGCCATTTCATCGTACTCATGGAAAAGCGGAATGAAGAAGAAAAACTGCTTGGCTGCGTCGCGCTCGAGCCGTATGGCGCCGGCCTCGCCGAAATCCGCTCGCTCGCCGTCGCTCCCGAGGCGCGAGGGCATGGCCACAACGTCGGGGACCGCTTGATGAAAGCGGCGATGGACACTGCGCGCCGCCGCAAGATCGCGCGGCTGTTTGCCGTGACGCACCGGCCCGACTTTTTCTCGCGCTACGGGTTTACGCCCGGCCCGCGGCAGACGGTGCCCGAAAAAATTGAGCGCGATTGCATCACCTGTCCCAAGGAACATCGCTGCAAACTGGTTGCCACCGTGGCTGTCGTGTGTCCCGAGCGCGACGTGCTGACTGTCCTGAACGGCGCGGGAAGTGAGCTCTCGGTGTTGTAGCTCGTTCCGGTCTGACCAGGACGAGGGCTTTTCGCAGGTTAAGAAAAACCTCGGGTCTGAAGTGCGGTCTGTGTATCCCGACTCGGTCGGGGACCCGAGCTACAGCAGGATTTGAAATCCTGCATGGTGATTGGAAAAAATGAACGATCTCCCATCCTCCCGGGCGCTGCCGCGCGGATTTCGTTTTGCCGCTGCGTCCGCAGGCCTCAAAAAGCGCGGCCACACCGGCTCGCTCGACGTCGCGCTGATTGTCTCCGATCCGTCCGCGTCGGGTGCGGCTGTGTTTACGCAAAATCTCGTGCAGGCGCCGCCTGTGATTCTTTCCCGCGCCCATGTGCGGGCGTCGGCGGACGCGATGCGCGCCGTCATCGTCAATTCCGGAAATGCAAATTGCTCGGTTGGCCCCGGCGGGATGGCTGCTTCGCGGGCCACCGCGCAGCTCGTCGCGAAAATACTGGGTTGCCGCGTGAAACAAGTGGTGGTCTGCTCGACGGGAGTGATCGGCGTGCCGTTGCCCGTCGAGCGCATTCTGAAAGCTGCGCCGGGGTTGGCAGAAGCGCTTGAATCCTCGCCACGAGCCTTTGACGGGCTCACGCGGGCCATCATGACCACGGATACGCGTCCGAAGCGGACCGCCGCGAATTGCAGCATAGGCGGGCGCAGGGTGCGCATCGCCGGATGCGCCAAGGGCGCCGGGATGATTCATCCGAACATGGCGACGATGCTCTCCTTCGTCGTCACAGACGCGGCCATCGCGCCTCGCGTGCTCGACCGCGCGCTCCGCGAGGTTGTCGCGCGCACGTTCAACTGCATTTCCATCGATGGCGACAGTTCGACCAACGACACGCTGCTCGTGCTCGCAAATGGCGCCTGCGGAGCGCGAACCATCACGCAATCGAGCGGCGCCGATTACGCGAAATTTTCCGCCGCGCTAGAAAAAGTGTGCCACGCGCTTGCGCTCGGAATCGTAGCCGATGGCGAGGGCGCAACGCACGTCGTTGAAATCGAAGTGCGCGGCGCTCCGAGCGACGCTGCCGCTGCGCAGGTTGCGCGCACCATCTCCGGTTCATCTCTCGTGAAGACCGCGCTCGCGGGCGCTGACCCGAATTGGGGGCGCATCCTCGCCGCCGCGGGCCGCGCGGGCGTGCCGTTCAATCCCGATCACGCGGAGATCTGGCTTGGCGGGATAAAAATGTATGGCCCGGTTGCAAGAGCGCCCTATTCGATTGCATTGCCGCTCGACGAACGCGCCGCGCATCGCCGCCTGCTCAAAAAGAACGTTCTGATTGTCGTGGATTTGCATCACGGCCGCGGCACCGCGCGCGTCTGGACCTGCGACTTTACCCAGGAATACGTCCACATCAACGCCAGCTACAGGACGTAGTCGGCGTCAGGGTTCCCACTTCCAATCCGCGAACTGTTCGCGCAGGGCGATCTTGAGGAATTTTCCCACTGAGGTGCGCGGAATTTCCTTTGCAAACACGAATGCGTCGGGCAACTGCCATTTGGCGAATTTCGCGGCCAGGAATTCACGCAACTCTTCCGGCTGCGCCTGCTTGCCTTCGTTTAAGACGACCACGGCCAGTGGGCGCTCCTGCCATTTCGGGTGAGGCACGCCGATCACGGCGGCTTCTTTCACGGAGGGATGGCCCATCAGTGCGTTTTCCAGGTCCACTGAACTGATCCATTCGCCGCCGGGCCATGTCGCCGGTACGCAGCCAGCCGTCGGGTGACCACCGGTGCGCTTCCTCCGGCATGTTGTAGTAGGACCCCGCGACCCACGGACCGCGCACTTCGAGCTCACCCACGCTCTGGCCGTCGTGCGCCGCGCGCGTGCCGTCGGGCCGCGTCACGCGGGCTTCCACAAACTGCGCGGGCAGGCCTTGTTTTAACCGCTGCGCGTATTTGGCGTCGTCGCTCCAGGAGTCCATATGCGGACGCAGCTGCGAACAGGAGCCGTGCGGAGTGGTTTCCGTCATTCCCCACAGGCACATCATCTTGAACCCGTGGCGGTCGAACCCGCGCATTAGCGCCTCCGAAGGCGCGGCTCCCCCCACCAGCATGCGCACCGGCCAGGAAAATTTCCACCTTCCAGGATTGTTATCGAGCGCGGCGAGAACTCCGAACCAGACCGTCGGCACACCGAGCGCCACCGTGACACGCTCCTGCTCCATCAGGTCGAGAATGCCTTCCGGGTCCGCGAAGGGGCCCGGCAGGACGAGCTTGGACCCGGCAATTGCGCAGGTGAACGGAATTCCCCATCCGTTCGCGTGAAACATGGAGGCCATAGGCAACACCGTATCCCGCATCGATATGGCAAACGAATCGGTCCCGACGCAGTTGAGCGAATGCAGCGCGATAGCGCGGTGCGAATATACGACCCCCTTCGAGCGGCCAGTTGTGCCGGAGGTGTAGCACATCACCGCGGCTTCATTTTCGTCCAGTGGCGGATACGTGAAGTCCTCGCTCGCCTCCGACAGCAATTCCTCGTAGCCAAGGCAGTTCGCCGGCGTCTGGCAGCCGCCGAACGGGACAACGATTACGCACTCGAATTTCACACGGTTTCGAAATTTTTCGTATACCGGAAGCAGCACGTCGTCGACGATCAGAAAGCGGTCGCCCGCGTGGTTGGCGATGAAGCTGATTTCGTCCGGGTGCAGGCGCAGGTTCAGCGTGTGGAGCACCCCTCCGGTCATGGGGACGCCGAAGTACGCTTCCATGTGCTCAGACTGGTTCCACAACAGCGAGGCCACCCGGTCTCCGCGCTGCAACCCCAAGCCGGTGAGCGCGTTAGCCAGACGCCGCGCGCGCCGGTAGAGATCCTGCCAGGTGTACCGCACGCGCGCGCGGTCCGGCCGGCTCGTGACGATTTCGACCTTGCCGAAAATGTTTCCTGCGCGTTCGAGCAGCGCCGGAACCGTGAGGGGAAAATCCATCATCAATCCGCGCATGGAAACGGGCCACTCCTTAAGGGAAGGTGAATCCTACCACCAAATTCCTTGAAATGAGGCGGCTTGCGCGCCACCCCCGCCCGTTTACATCTTTCTATTTAGCGGATAGTTATACCAATATCTTTTTGTTGACGACCGTGCAAATTTGGAGCAAGATTCGCCCGGAGCTGAAGTGCGTCATTTGTCGGATCATTCCGGCCCCCCTGGGACCTTTGCCCCCGATCTCGACCCTGCCTCTTCAGTCCGGGTTCTGTGGGTTCCAAAACGCCACGACCAGAAGGAGTCTCGCATTGAAGAAACTCTACGTCGGGAATCTTCCCTTTCAAGCGACGGAGGAGCAGGTCACTACTTTATTTTCTCAGACGGGAGTCACCGCGGCGAACGTTACCCTGGTGCGCGACCGTTTTTCGGGGCAACCGCGCGGGTTCGGGTTTGTCGAGGTCAATAGCGACGAGGAAGCCGAGCGCGCCATTCAGGGCCTGAACGGACATGATTTCCTGGGCCGCAATATTGTCGTTAACGAAGCTCGCCCCCCTCGTGAGGGTGGCGGAGGCGGCGGTGGAGGCGGACGCGGACGTGGCGGTTATGGCGGCGGTGGAGGTGGCGGCGGAGGCCGCGGAGGCGGAGGCGGCGGCCGCGGAGGCGGAGGCGGCGGTGGCCGGGATCGCGGTGACCGCGGCGGTGGGGGCGGTGGCGACCGGCGCTGGTAGTTCCCTCAACTAATATTCAAAATTCAGTTCAATTCAAACGGGGGCCCGCTGCGGCGGGCTTCCCGTTTTTTATTCTCAAACCGTGT
>WNEZ01003286.1_pt1 | contig 14743 bp, 11 predicted proteins | sample 5400521 | NCBI WGS metagenome assembly WNEZ01 (sample SAMN13153339, study PRJNA577476) | soil metagenome | isolation source: 120 cm saprolite under Douglas fir tree site 2 hole 1 replicate 1 | place: USA:California | collected 2015-04-18
TGGGGTCGCCACACCAAAGTTCCCACCGCCTCCCCGCACGGCCCAAAAGAGATCGGGGTTTTCCTCGCTGCTCACGGTCAGCACGCGGCCATCGGCTGTCACGACATCTGCAGAGAGGAGGTTGTCGCAAGCCGTTCCGTACTTCGCCATAAGGTTTGTCTCGCCACCTCCGAGTGTAAGCCCGGCGATGCCCACCTCTGGGCACCCGCCCGACGGAGTTGCAAGACCACGTGCTTGAGTGGCTCTATCGAGTTCGCGAACACGAACGCCAGCCCCTGCATGTACGATCCGGTTCGCTGAGTCAACCTTAATGTTCTTCATGGCGCCGAGATCAACGACCACGCCCCCATCGCAGACTGAATGTCCCGCCAAACTGTGGCCCCCGCTACGCACTGCTGCCAACAAGTCGTGAGTGCGTGCAAATTCGACTGCCTTCACGACGTCCGATACTTCCGCGCAACGGACAATGAATCCAGGATGACGGTCAAAGGCGCGATTCCAGACGAGGCGCTGCAACTCATATACACGGTCTCCGGGCAGGATGACCTCACCGTGCAAGTGCGAGGCCCACTTGCGAATCGCGGCGGCATCAAGCGCAGCGGACTGCTTGACGTTCTCCTGGGACCTAAACCTCCCGCCCATGGTGACGAGGGACGAGGAAGATAGCGCAGCAAGTCCTGTCGCGGTTCGCTTGAGGAATTGTCTTCTGTTCATGTGAAAAAAACCTCGCTTCGATGAAGTTCGGAAGTCATGGCGTTGCTTCCGTTGCAGCTCGTTGACGAGCGCTATCGAACATCCGATTCAATTCGGTCCGATCAAGCAACCGTCCACCGAGGACGACGGCGGAGATGCGTTTCGCGTTCGCGATGGCAATCGTTCCCGCAGAATCGGTGATACCCAGGTATTGGGCCGGATTGATCGTGGCGGTCTGCAGGGCTTCGAGCGGCGAGAGTCCAGCCTCCACGAACCGCGCAAGTTCATCGTGAAGGCTTGCACCGGGCACCATGAAATTCCATTGGCTGACATCGGTGCCCGCCAAAAACCCGACGCCGGCAGCGTGCATGCGGAGCACCACATCCAACTGGGAACGGTACCACGCCTTCATCCTGAGGATCACACCCGGCCGCTCAGATGGGGGTACGCCGGACAGAAACTGACTGCGCTCGGGACGCCAGGAATCGTGCCAATCTTTCGGCATGAAGGCCAGATTGGGGTTTTTCCAGAACAAGGGGTCGTCGCCCAGTGCGGCGCCCCACACTCGATAGAGCTCGAGTGTTGGCGTCTGCCAGGTGTGATTGGCGACGAACTTCTTGAACAGCGCCGATGCTTTCGCGTCGCTCCAGTCAGAGAGAAACGGCTCGATCGGCGGAAACGCCTGAATCAGTACTTGATCAACAAACGTAGTCCGCCCGCTGAGCGCTGCAAGACGGGCCGCTCGGAGTTCGGTCTCTCGACTCGAAATGTTGAGAAGAATTTCGTCGAGATGCTCCATCGTGCGGAGTCCGGCGTCCGACGCTTCCGCAGCGGTGACGGCAATCGGGACATGTCCCGCGACGTGGAGGCCCCTCTGCTTGGCGCGTGCGACGATCGCCAGGAAGCGCTCGCGTGGAAGCATCGAGAGAACCTTAATGTAGTCGACACCCTGGTCGGCCAGTGAGTCGACGATGGCGGCGTCGGCGACGCCAGCGGGTGCCGGACCATCAACGGCTGTCCCGCACGCAACAACATGGGGCACATATTGGTGTCGTTTGCCCAGTTCACGAAATTCGCGCGGCAGGAGCCCTCCGGTGTCGCGAATTCCGAGAATCCCGTGCGCCACGAGCAAAGGGAAGAAGACATCGAGTTCCCGCTGATTCTGGATATGAGTGTGCAGATCCCAGAGGCCTGGGATCACGTACTTGCCGCGGGCATTGAGGACGCGGGCACCTGGCGGGATTCGTAAAAGGGCGGAAGCTCCCACGGCCGTAATACGTCCCGCATCGATGACGATCGTGGCATGTCGTGTCCGCGAGCCGTCCCGAACGTCAATAACAGTCACGCCCGCTACGGCGAGAGGTAATGATGGTGGAGGCTGCTGTGCAGCGGCGTTGAAAGGGCAGGCCAACACGAAAAGTGAGAAGGCGGCGATGTGGTGCTTCACAAATCCTCCTCCGATTTGAGCCTGATTAGAGACGATTCCCGCAAGTCCGACTTGGCGCGAATTTACTACAACCCCTTGGCTCGCAGCCAGGCCAACTGCTTCACTTGAACAGTGCGCGCATGTTCATCTGCTGCGGCGTTGCAATCCTTGATCGCTTCATCGGTCAGCTGTTGGTCAGCCCGACGTTGCAGCGTACGGTAGTCAAATCCGTCCAAAATCCGTAATGCCAGCTTGGCAAAATCCTGACTCTGCGACCGGAGGATCGCCGCGCCTCGTGCCGCCGTTGCGAGGGCAGGAGCTCCGAAATATCCCGGCCAACCAGGTCTCATGCCTAGGTCCACTAGCTCGCGCCAGCTAGAGCCGGATTGCGGTTGAGCATGGCGATATCCGGGCGCTACAAGTTCAGGCCGCAGGAACAACATTTCGCTCGTCTCAGTCATACCCGCGTGAACATCAAGACCGTTCTGTTGACGCTCCGCGTCAGTCAAATTCAGGATGCTTGGTGTGGGCGATGTTGGCACCAGACCCGTCAGATGAACCATCTTTCCGCCGTATGCGTCGGTGAAGAAGTCACTGGCCTGGTCCAATGCCTGCTGGTGGCGCAGCGCCCCGTGCGCGCTTACTACGAACACCCACCGAAAACCTGCCTCGCCCAGTTCACTAGCGACGGTCCATGAAGACAGCCCTCAGCGTCGAAAAATGCACATGGTAGGTCCCTGCAAAGACTTGCTTCTTGCCGACTTGATTCGCCCCGCCATCACCCAACAGAATTACCGGGAACGGCAGAACCGTCCACCCCGGTCGGGCGACAACCGCCTCGGCGACATGGCGCGACAGATATTCGTTCACATAGCCATCGGTGAAAGACGGCAGATAGGGTCCGTGTTCTTCAAGGATTCCGCCGGGAATGATTACGACTGTTCGCTGCAAATCAAGTCCCTGAATGTCTGTGGCGTTTAGTTCTTGAAGGTTGCGAATCTGCGCACATACGGGTGTGGCTCCAAGTGCAAGCAGGCACGCGAAACCTAACAGAACCGTGGCGCAAACAAAATACCAAGACAGTTGCCTCATAGACGCTCCCACGCGACGTCACGTTGCCCTTGGTGTTGGTTCGGGGTTTTCACGGCTGCCTAATTTACACCTTGCGCCGATGGCTTTCTCGGATCACTTTTCGGGTGGCTGCTTCTTCGTGGACTACTACCTAGCCGTCGTTTTCCCCTTCAATTCGATGAGCAGGACGTGCGCTTCGCTTGTGCCGAGGTTTTCACCGGAGTGGGTTACAGGTTCACTCCAGACTGCCGTGCCCGCCTTAGACTCACGCTCCTCGGATTTGCCATCGGCCGTCGTGAATCTCATTTTGGTGCCGGACAAGACGTAGACCACCATTCCCGGGTGCGAGTGCAGCGGTTCTTTCTCGCCGGGCGCGGCGCGCCACTCCAGCACACGCACCTGTTCGTTTTCGAGCAATACCGTGTACATCTTCGGGGAGATTTTTACCGGGTCCTGAGGCTTCGCGGTTCCCCTCACCACAATCAGGCCCAGGACCGCTAAACCAACGCCTAGAATTAGCCAGCGCACATTTCTCATGTTCCGTCTCCATTCCTTTAATTTTGTTGAAGACACAAGCCCGAGCAGAAGACTCACTCAGGTAAAGTTGCCCGTGAGTGCTCCCCAAGCCGTCTCCGAAAGTCGCCCCGCTGCCTTAACGCCCGCGTGTCAGGTGGGCGAATTACTCCACTCGAACGAGCTTCAGTAGAGTCTCGCTGGCAGGTGCAGTCGAAGGTACGACTTGTTGCCCGACCCGTGAATTTAGATCCGCCGACTTTTCCTTTAGCCACAGCGTGTTGCCTTCGATTCGGAACTGATACTTGTCGAAGCCACCGGCCATGAAATTCGGGTACCGCGCCAGGATCGGTCGAGTCGTTAGGCTTGAGCCTGTCACTTCGTACCTTCCTGTGTTGGCCACGAAGGAATCGAACGCGGGAATTTTTTCTTCGTTCGTGGGTTCTTCTGCTTTGAACAATGCGCGCGGCCGGTTTCCAGGAATCGACATCATGCTGTAATAGCCTCGCGAAAAGATGAACAGGCTTGGCTGTGGACTCGTGACGTTCGAGGCGCCCGCGCGAGTGACCACAATTTCAGTCACCTTCCACACGCCTTCGATGGGCTTCTTAGCATTTTGTGCGTAAGCCATGGACGCCAACAGCAGCGCTCCCAGCAGACTCACTACGCGGAAAATTGACCTTGTCATTGTTTGAATCCTTCTTCTTCAAAATACAGGCCGCCTTTGGGGATCTCCGATATTCAGTGGGGCGGCCGACTTAACCGTTGCGCGAACTATGCGGAAGGAGGGAAACGCCCGCAAGCATCAAGGCGCTGCATCACTGCGGTGATGCACTTTGATGCGGCTAGTACTCACGCAACGTTGAAAAGCTACGTCAGTTGCGCTACGCTTCGCGCAACTCCCCGCTGGGCCTACGAAATACGACTTTAGACATGCCCAACCGCGACGTCGAACCGCAAGGGCCCGCAAGCGACCGCTTGGACTCTTGGAAGGAAATCGCTGCCTATCTGAAGCGTGCGGTCATCACGGTTCAGCGCTGGGAGAAGCAGGAAGGGTTTCCCGTTCATCGCCACCTGCACGGCAAGCTCGGTTCGGTCTGGGCAAGCAGAGGCGAGGTTGACGCGTGGTGGCAGGGCCGTCGGCTTGACCTGGAACACGAAAAGGAAACGCCAAGTCCAGAGGGGCATGCGGAGTTCGTCCCCGATAAGCGCAAGAGTTGGCCGAGGAGAATTCTTCTGGCGGGCGCAGCGGCCGCGATTCTTTTTCTGCCCGCCGCGCTGTTTCGCGGGAAACTCTGGCCGCCGAGCCGGGCGTCGGCGGGACCCGTTCGTCTGGTGGTGCTGCCTTTTGATAACCTGACCGGAGACCCTCAGCAGGAATACTTCAGCGACGGGCTAACAGAGGAGATGATCACAGACCTTGCGCGGCTTGAGCCCAAGCGGCTGGCCGTTGTTGCGCGCACTTCCGCGATGCAATTCAAGGGGACACGGAAAACCGCCGCCGAGGTCGGGCGGGCGCTGGCGGTGGACTACATTCTCGTCGGGAGCGTCCGAGGAAATCCCGACCGTGTGCGAGTCAGCGCGCAACTGATCCGCGTGAGCGACCAGACGGACCTTTGGGCGGAGACATTTGAGCGTCACCCTTCCGATATTCTGACTCTTCAGGACGAGCTCGCGCGCCGGGTCGTCCAGTCGATGAAGCATCACCTGCTGCCAACGGATGTTGCCGGCTTGGGCCGTCCGGAAACGGCCAGCGTGGAGGCGTATCAGGACTATCTCAAGGGGCGTTTTTACTGGAACAAGCGGACAGAAGAAAGTTTTCGTAACGCGATTTCCTATTTTGAACAGGCCATCGCCAAGGACTCCAATTACGCTCAAGCTTACGCTGGCATCGCGGACAGTTATGTTTTGCTCGGCTACTACAGCTCGCTCCCGCCCCAATATGCATACCCGCGCGCCAAGGCCGCGGCTAGAAAAGCGCTCGAGTTGAATCCCATGTTGGGTGAGGCGCACTCCTCGCTGGCGGGCGCGCTCCAGGATTTTGATTGGACCTGGAATGAAGTGGAACAAGAACACAGGCGTGCGATCGAACCCAGCCCCGGCTACGCAACCGCGCATCAGTGGTACGGGAACTACCTGAACATGATGGGCCGATTTGATGAAGCGCAGGCTCAGATCCGTCAGGCCCGGGATCTCGATCCTCTCTCTCTGATTATCAATTGTAATGTGGCGTGGGCTTATCACCTTGCCAGGAACGACGATCGTGCGCTCGAAGAGTTTCGCAAAACAAAAGAGATGGACCCGAATTTCTACTGGACGCACCTCGGCCTCGGCCGGGTATACGTCGCAAAGAAAATGTACACCGATGCGATTTCTGCCTTCGAGCGAGCCACAGAACTTTCCGGTGGCAACACTATGGTCCTCTCGGAGCTCGGACACGCTTACGCGGTGGCTGGTCGCCGGCGCGATGCAAATCGCATTTTGGCAAAGTTGAAAGAATTATCCCGGCAACGGTACATCTCTGCATACGATATCGGTCTCGTCTATGTCGGACTCGGTCAGAAAGAAGCGGCCATGGATTGGTTCGAGAGGGCCTATCGAGAACATTGCCGCAGCCTGCAATTCAGTCGAGTGGAACCTCGTCTGGACTCTCTACGCGATCAAGCTCGATTCCAGCAGTTGTTGAAGCGGCTGAATCTGTGACCGTACGCCGCGAAAATTACTGCCTCTTGGCTCGCAGCGAGGCCGACTGCTCCGCCTGAACGGCGCCCGCTTGCTCATCCATAGCAGCGTTGTACTTGACTAGTAGTTGGCATGATATCAGATAAATACGATGGAAAATGAGAACCTGGCGGAGGGGGGACGATGAATCTATCTTGTTGACGCGTATCCCACCCTGAGGGCAGCGTCGAAATCCAGCGCAGATTCCATTCGCCATCACTCTTCCCAAACGCTCAAGCCTGCATGTGAGGTCGGACCCGTGGATAAGCCAGCTAGCAGAAGGAGGAGAGGATGATGCGAATTCTGTGTCTCATGATCTCATTGTGCCTTGCGGTTTCAACTGTCACGGGTCAAAAGCCCGCCAAAGAAGGTCCGAAGCACTACAAAGTGGCTGCGGCTGAGGCCCCCACCCATTCGGTCACCCCCGACGGCAGATACCGCCTTTATGAGGAAGACAACTGGGAAGGAGACCACCTCTTCTTGCAAGATCTCAGGAAGGGAGAGAGCCTTTGCCTGACGAAGGGACGTGGGGATGCGGCTGACGAAATCATGTCGCCAGACGGAAAACTCATCGCATACGCATGGGTCGCTGAAGATGGGCTCATCGAGTTACGGATTGTGGGAATCGATGGCTCTGAGCCACGCGTTGTCTATAGCAACAGGAACATGATACTTCTCCGGGTTCATGAGTGGTCGCCGGACGGGAAATACGTCGCGGCGACGGTCTTCCAAAAAGACCGAACTTCCCAGCTGGTCTTAGTCTTAGTCTCAGTTGCAGATGCCTCTGTGCGAGTGCTCAGGATACAAGTGCTCAAGACACTGAACTGGAGCTTTCAATGGAATAGGATGAGCTTTTCCCCGGACGGGCGTTTCGTCGCCTATGACCTGTCTCCGCATGGAGGTTGGTACCCCCGCGACATCTTTGCAGTCCCAGTAGATGGAGGTCCCGAAATCCCGTTGGTTCAACATCCGGCTAATGACCTCCTGCTTGGCTGGACCCCGGATGGGCGGGGAGTTCTCTTTGCCAGCGACCGTTCGTACCACTGGGATCTTTGGATCATCCAGGTGTCCGGTGGGAAATCGCGCGGTTCCCCTCAGATGGTCAAGTCGAACATCGGGCCCATCTTCGATGGTCTGTGGTTCACCGCTCTGGGGTTCACCCGGGATGGCTCCTACTACTACGGAGTTGAGGTCTGGGAGAATGATCTGTACCTCGCTACACTCGAGCCGGCAGTGGACACACTCCAAGGTCCCAAGAAGTTGGTCAGCCACGTCGGCGACAGGACTTCGACCGAGTGGTCGCGCGACGGCCAGTATTTGGCCTACGCGTGGGGGCGCGGCTCTGCCTACGATCCCTTTATCCTCGGAATTCGCTCCACTAAGACCGGGAAGGAACGCCGGCTTCGGCTTGACAAGTTGATGAGGCATGGCGGTCATGGGTTTGAACCTCGGTGGTCCCCCGATGGACGTTTCATCCTTGGAGACGCCAGGGAGAGAGACTACGCCGGTCCGCTGATGGATAGTCAAGGCCTGTACCGGATCGACGTTCAAACCGGAAGTGTCACTCCGCTCGTGCAGACGACCGCCATCTGCGGTCCCAGCTGTATTGAGTCGCCGGTATGGTCCCGCGACGGCAAGGCCATCTTTAAACGACGGGGGACCGAAAGCATTGTGACCCGAGACCTTCAAACTGGGGAGGAGAAAGAACTCTATCGAGCCAGCCCTCCCGCCAGGATTTGCCATTTTCCTACCTCGAACCTGGGGGTCTCACCGGATGGTCAACGATTGGCATTTGTTTGGCAGGATGAGAAAGCGGGAATAACGGCACTGATGGTCCTACCGACCGCAGGCGGTGAACCCCGCGAACTGCTTCGAGCGTATCAACCAGAAATCATTTCTGTGCCGGGCTGGATGCCCGATTCCCGCCACATCATATACGCCCGCAGCGTCGCCGGTGAGAAGCGAAAATTCGAGTTTTGGCGAATCTCTGCCGAGGGCGGAGAACCGCAGAACCTTGCAGTGACGATGGAAGCACGGGTGCCGTACGGTCTGAGTGTTCATGCCGACGGGAAACGCATCGCTTTCACGGCTGGGACGGAGCGGCACACAGAGGTCTGGGTTGTGAAGAACTTCCTGCCCGCGTTTAAGACCGTGAAGTAACGAGGGCAACAAGCATCCGAGCGAAAAAGAATATGGGGGGAATAATGTTTTGCCGACGGATGGCCGGAATCACATACATCCGCCTGGAGTTGGAGTTTGTCAATTTAGCGGTGATTCTGGATGCATTTTCGCAGCGTTGATTGGCTGGGCGCTGGACCGAGTCCCTCCCTCCCCACTAGAGATAGCAAAGCATCAGGCAGTGCAGCGGCGAACACGAAGATCTCGTGCCCGCCGGCCACCTCTCTGTAGTTGACCGGGTATCCCTTTGCGAGCAGAACGTCCCGAATGTGCCGGTTGGACTGCAGCAAGGAGGGCATGTCCGGAAGTTTTTCACGGTGAAAGCGTTCAAACAGGCCCACCGTGAGGATGAATCGGAGCGGTAATTTGGGGCTTGCGGCGAATTGCCGGATGATCCACTCAAATTCAAACTCCTCTTCATTTGCGGTCTGATCTTCCGCCGGATCCCAGGAGAAATAGCCTGACTCGGAGAGCACATTTCCGAAAATCTCAGGATGTCGCAGCCCGGCAAACGCCGCCGCTAGCCCGCCGCGGCTGTTGCCTCCAATGATCGTTCCGGCGGGATTCGAAGTGACGTTGTAGTGTTCTCGAACCCAAGGAAGTAGCTCGCGGATTAAGAATTCAGTGAAGGGCTCGCTGCAGCCGAGTTCATGGATGCGGTCCTTCTGGTCAATCATCACGGTAACGAGCGGGCGAATCCGCCCAGCCGCCAGGAGGTTTTCGATGATAGTTGCAGTTGGAATCATCTTGGCGTACACCCAGCCGTCAAAGAGCAGCAAAAGGTCGTAAGGCTTGCCGTCCGCAGTGTAGCCAGGTGGCGTGTGAATCCAGAAGCGGCGTTCGTTGCCGAGAATCTTGCTGCTCAAGCGTTGCACGTCGGTGCGTCCGCTTGGGACCTCCGGCCGCGCCCCGAGCCATGCGGGGAGAGGAGGCGCTCCGGGAAGCTCCACGACCGAGCTGACCCAATCGCGATCCTCGTGGTGCAGGACATAGCGGTGTGGATTAAGTGGGTCGGCCTGCAAGGTTTCCCAGTCCTTAGTTTCGCGCATTTCATAAGGCACCAACGAGTCGTTCGGAGAAAGATAATACGTGAAACGAGCGTCATTGCGGACTTCGTAGCTTTTCCACCACACGTTCGTATCCGGCAGGCGCGCGAATAAGTCTAGGCTGGGGTGCCCGTCGCGATTGAAGTTGTACGTCAGTTCTGAATCCAGCAGTATGTTTTTGGTGGTTTCGTCGCCGCGCCAGAGAAACGTCACAAGAACATGTTTGTCATCGCCTGAAATGGGTTCCACCAGTGGGGTGCCTTGCTGCTTGACTTCGCGCCAGAAGTTGTCGAGCGCCGTAACGTCCCCTGACTTCAACTGTTTCTCCAGAGCGACGAGGCGTCGACTGCGAACCAGCGGTTGGTCGCTGCCCTGATGTGCAGCAGCAGGCGTCGCAACGCAACAACCTAGCAGGAAACCAAGTGAGATTGCGACGAAAGGCTTTGGCACGGCGGACACCTCCGTTGCTCCGGATACGACTGATTATTTTTTCATCCTCATTTTTCTTCCGGAGTCCTCAGGTAAAGGACGACCATGAGGAACTTCGATACCTCCGTCATGTCGCGCCCGGTGAACACGATGGGTGTTGCCGCTCTTCCGCTCGACACTCGGCAGGTAGGAAACCAACTCGGCGATCACCACGTCGTTGAATCGAATCTCGAGCTTGACGGGACGGGAGATTCGATAGGGCCTGATCTCCGCCCGCCGCTCGATGCCCCGCCTGACGCCCTCGCGAATCAGCCGCTGCGAGTCCTCCGGAGGCAGCATTTCGGCGGAGTAAAAACCGATGGCGCGCTTGACTGCCACGGTCTCAATCGGCCCGATCAGCTCACGCACCTCCTGGCAGATGGTTTGCTCACCCGACAGGAAAACCACGGGGACGCCGAAGTCTCCGACGATCGCACCTTCGAAGCCCGCTTCCGGCACCTCCACGCCGTTGAGCTTCACAACCACACGGCCGTTGTCCGTATGCGCCAGGACCGCTTCCGCGGCGCCCTCGCGCGCGTGATAGCCGACGAAAATCACGGCGTCAAACGTCGAGTCGATACCCTGCACCATGCTGAGCGGCCGGGGCCAAGCGCGGATCAGCCTGGCGCGCTTGTCAAGCAACTCGATGTCGATGTTCTGAGCGTCGCCGTGCGAGTCGACGACGAGAACGTCGGTGGCGCCGGCCGCTGCCGCCCCACCAACGGCCGCGTTCACCTCCTGCGTCATGAGCCGCCGGAACTTCTCGTATTCCCGCCCCTTGGAGTCCGCCTGAACTTCCCAGGTGCTTACGCCGCCGATACCCTCCATATCGGCGGAAATAAGAACCTTCAGCTTTTTTTGCTGGGCTTGAGCTGAACCTGCCGTCAATAGAATGAAAACGCAAAGGCCCATCAGTCTGCGCATGTTCTTCGTCTCCTGCAATGCGGTAGCGGGAAGAGCCCTTCTCTCGCTTTCCGTACCTATTAAATTAAGCGGGCTTCCTTGCCGAAATTATAGCTCTCTTCTCTTTTCGATGGTTGCCGCGACGGCGGGGCCTGCGCCAACCACTTTGCAAGTTCGAGCGGGTTACGGTATGAGGGGAAATCTATGCTCCGATGAGTTGTGTGTGGAGCGCGCCGGAGCGGTCCTCGCTGGCCTGGCCCCGGCCTCATCGTCCCGAGGAGTCTCCGGTAAGGTCATCAAAGGACGATTCATTTATAGAGAGACTTCCGCAGACAATGCCAGGATGACATATGAAATCAGGGCGACGACGGGAAGTGGGATCTCGTGATGGAGATGAAGGCCAGCCGCGTTAGGTAATGCCGCACGCGTCGAGCAGGAAAATGTGCTCTGCGAACTGGGAAGGATCTTGGGCGCCGAAATTCAAATCTCCGCGGCCCGGCCAATGTCAGCGTCCAATTTCAAACCATTCCCTTCCGGCCCGGCAATTTTGTTTTTGCTCGCCGGGCGTCTTGCGTTCGACTCAGCACGGCAAAGAGCTATACTTTGACGAATGAGAACGAGGTGCAGCAATGACTCCCCTTTCCCGCCGGACCATGATCAAGAGTTCACCGCTGGCCGCAATTGCTTTGTGCTTTCCCGACATACGCTTGAATGCCGTGAGAAGCGATGCGTCGTCATCCATCCCTAAAGCTGCTCAGCCAACCCGCGCTTTCATCGAAGAGATTGTGGAAGAGGTACGCCATTCGCGCGCCTACACCATCGACTGCGCGATGGCCATGCCAGAAGAGAAATACAGTTTTCGTCCTGTGCCCGAAGTTCGCTCCTTCGGCCAACAAATGGTTCACATTGCGGAAGCGAATGGCTCCATTATGGAATGGCACGTGGAAGGGAAGAAAAACCCGTCGTGGCCGTACAGTGGCGACGGGAAAGAGCGGGTAACCTCCAAAGTCGATGTGATTGTGCAGCTGAATGCCTCGTACGATTACATCCAGAAGGGTCTGTCACAAATGACTGATGAACGATTACAAGACCTACTGCAGACCGAAGCGGGTGAACTCAGTAGGCATTGGGGATTGCACCTGATACTGGATCACGCCACACATCACCGCGGTCAGATTGTAGTGTATTTGCGCTTGAACGGAATTAGACCCCCAGAGTATCGGTCGTAGAAAACCTCTGGACTGGGATGAGTTACCTTGGGGAGCAAGCTCGATCAGGTCGGTAGTGTAGGGCTCCCCGCTAATTTAGACACGGACTGCCCTGGGGATGGCTTGACGACTATCACTTGCCAGGTAGCAGTATCTTTTTTATATCTTTGCATCGGAATAGACACCAAGAACTGTAAGATACAGAAAACAAAGGTGTTAAAATCATGGCGGAGAGGGGGGATTCACCGCCAGACCTCGGACCTATGTTGTTAGAAATAAAGGAAATGTCTCTATCTTGATGTAGCCAAGGCTCTTAGCTGGATTTCTATTAGGTCTGTCCGTTCCTCTCTAGTCTGCCTGGTGCTCTCTAGAAACCGACACCAAATAGACACCAAACGAGCACGTCTATGCGAATCTACTGAAGAGGATGGATGACCCCCTCCGTGTCGACAAAGAAGCGACCCGTGGTGAAGCCTTCGACTGCGCCGTTCGTCAGCCACTCCTTGGAAATGTGGTGCAGCACCTTGCGCTGGCTCTCCCAAACCATGAAGTGTCCCGCGCACTGGACTTTGAACCACATCTTCTGATCGTGCGGAACCTCGTCGTAGAGCCGAGGCAGGTCTTGGACACCACCAGCTCCCGTATCAAACTCTCCTGCAATGATCAGAACCGGAACCGTTACCTTGTGCGCGGTAACAGCGTTCCATCCCCACAGGAAAGGCCTGCGCACTCGCATCACACCCTCGGGAGGAGAATCGGCAGGAGCGCCAGCAGGCGGCGGCCCCCAGGTGCGCCCAAGAGAGTCGTTGTCCATGGTGGCACTCCAGACTACATCCTGAATCCCGTCCTCCCTCTGGCCTTCGCATTTGATCTCAGGATCCCACAGCCCCATCAGGGCGCTGCGCGTCGTCAAAGACATGGGCGTGCCGGGTTGCGGTAGCACCACCGGAGGGTCGAAGCCGTCGGGGCCTAGCCCACTTCGCCCTCTGGGGTTAAAGATCGGGGCATAGAGCAACAGGCTCTCGACCTTGTTCGGATGCTGGACGGCGTAGGGACCCACGCGGAACGAACCCTGCGACCAACTCACCAGAGCGACTTTATCCACGCCGCGAAGGTTTCTAATGTAGTCGACGACTCCATCGACCTCCGACCAGTCGCTTTGCGAGTTGATGAGTTGGAATGGGTATGATGGATCGCATGTGGCGGAGAGAGGGTTCGGAATCAATATGCTTTGTTGCTGGTCCTTCGGCACATTGCACGGGTCTTTCATTGCATCGATGTTCCTGCCCGGTAACGGAGACAAGCCGGATCCCTGGAGATCGAGCGTGAATACGTCCAAACCACCTGCTTGCGCCAACCAGAGCGCCCAATCATAGTGGTCGGCTTTCAGTTGGAACGCGGCGAGCGCTGGAGTGCTGAGCCCATGGATCATGAGAACTGGCTTCCCGGGAGCACGATTGCTCGCGACGCGCTCCCGAACGAAGAGATAGACCAGTTGCCCCGCATTCGCTGGCACCGCTGAGATGTGCGGAACTTGATGGTCGCATGTTAAGACGTGGGAATTATTGTCGTCCGCGACGCAAACCGGCGAATCTTGCGCGGATGTGACCCCAGAGCCGAGCAGACCGCATGCAAACGCTCCACACCAAAGTAGTACGCACTTCATATGACACCTCCTAATCATCTTTCAGGCGCAACAAACTATTTCAACGTGACGTCCTTCGTGGCCCGCCCACACAGATTGCTCTGGACCGTGATGTTCTGCGGATTTGTCGGCCAGGTGAACTGCGCTCGATAGGTGCCGCCGCGCCCTTCGTCAATTGACCGATCAGGTGTCCTGTCGACGTAACGTAGACTTGCAACGTAGCAGTGGAAGTCGCATTCCAGCTCGCACCTTTGTCTGTACTCTTGAACACACCCCCACCATTTGTCGCGGCATAGACGATCGTCGGAGTAAAGGGATCGATCGCCAGAGTTAATACGCCACCAAAGCCAGCAAGACCGGTCGCGCTCCAAGTCGCACCTCCGTCCGTGCTCTTGAACACACGCAAAGATGTCCCTGCATATAGGGTGGCTGGGATCTGGGGATCAGTCCGACGCTCAACGGCCAGACTTTGTACTGACTCGTACCAAGTGTAGAAATACGCCGGAACTGCCCAACTGGTACCGCCGTCTGTGCTCTTGAATACTGCGGAGGGTATCATGTTTAAGAATTCGCCATATTCGTCATACAGAAAGAATTCATCCGTTCCGCCAAAGAACGTCGCCGGGATCAGAGGGTCGATCGCCAGCGTTAGGACCGCACCACAAGGATGGCACGGCCCCCCTTGCCAGCCCTGGCTGATCACGTTCCAATTCACGCCACCGTCCGTGCTTTTGTGCACACCTCCGCCAACATCCCCCGCATAGAGGGTGTCAGCCGTAAGAGGATCGATCACCAAGGCTGATACGGCAATGCCCAGACCCGTAGCGTTCCACTTGACACCGCCGTCCATGCTCTTGAGCACACCGCCTCT
>WNEZ01002901.1_pt1 | contig 14740 bp, 15 predicted proteins | sample 5400521 | NCBI WGS metagenome assembly WNEZ01 (sample SAMN13153339, study PRJNA577476) | soil metagenome | isolation source: 120 cm saprolite under Douglas fir tree site 2 hole 1 replicate 1 | place: USA:California | collected 2015-04-18
CCGGGACCTCGGCCACGTCGACATCCTCGTCAACAACGCCGGCATTACGCGCGACATGACCTTCAGGAAGATGACCAAGGGCGACTGGGACGCTGTCCTGCACACCAACCTCGATTCCGTCTTCAACATGACCAAGCAGGTCTGCGACGGAATGCTGGACCGCGGCTGGGGCCGCGTCATCAACGTATCCTCGGTGAATGGCTCGAAGGGCGCGTTCGGGCAGACCAACTACGCGGCGGCAAAGGCCGGCATGCACGGCTTCACCAAGTCGCTCGCGCTGGAGGTGGCGAAGAAGGGCGTGACCGTGAATACCATATCGCCCGGCTACATCGGCACCAAGATGGTGACGGCGATTCCGAAGGAGATTCTCGACTCGAAAATCCTGCCGCAGATTCCCATCGGCCGGCTCGGAAAGCCGGAGGAAGTCGCCGGATTGATCATTTATCTGTGCTCGGAGGAAGCCGCATTCGTCAACGGCGCCAACATCGCCATCAACGGCGGGCAGCACATGGCGTAGGCGAGCCGGAGGACCGGCCGGATGGAACCAAGCGGGAAACTCCAGTATCATGTGGCACTGCAACACCCCTCGTAGCACCTTGAAGCAAGGGTCCACATGTCCGAACCCACCCGATTGATCAAGAAGTACCCCAACCGCCGGCTCTATGACACCAAGACGAGCGTGTACATCACGCTCGCCGACGTGAAGAAGCTCGTCGTGGAGGGTGAGGAATTCCAGGTGGTGGACGCCAAGACCGGGGAAGACCTGACGCGGTCCATCCTGCTGCAGATCATCCTGGAGGAGGAAACCGCCGGCGCGCCGATGTTCTCTTCGGATATTCTGACGCAGTTCATCCGCTCCTACGGAAACGCGATGCAAGGGATGCTCGGTACCTATCTCGAGCGCAACATGCAGTTGTTCGGCGAAATACAGAAGAGCATGAAGGAGCAGTCGCAGAAACTCTATGGAGAGCCCGCCAAGTTCAACGAGGACCTGTGGAAGCAGTTCATGGGCTTCCAGGGCCCGGCGATGCAGAGCCTGATCTCGGCGTATATGGATCAGAGCCGCAACGTGTTCCTCCAGATGCAGGAGCAGCTGCAAAACCAGACGCGCGGCATATTTTCCGGCTTCACCTTCCCTGGATTTCCCGGCACGCCGGGATTCGGCGCGCAACCGGCCGGCGCGCAGCCGCCGGCGGGCGACAGTAAGACGCCCGAAGAGGAAAAGAAGTCCTGAAATTTCACCTTGTAGTGCAAAGTCCAATCTAAAGCATGGCCGCGGCACCTAAGGTCGGGTTCGTTTCGCTCGGCTGTCCCAAGGCTCTGGTCGACTCCGAAGGCATTCTCACGCGCTTGCGCGCCGAGGGCTACGCGATCTCGCCTTCGTACAACGGGGCGGATCTCGTGGTCGTCAATACCTGCGGATTCATCGAGTCGGCCGTGCGGGAATCGCTGGATGCGATCGGCGAGGCGCTCGAGGAAAACGGCCGCGTCATCGTCACCGGCTGTCTCGGCGCCAAGGGCGACGTCGTGCGGCAGACCCACCCGAAAGTCCTCGCCGTCACCGGTCCGCACGCGCTGGAAGAGGTGATGGCCGCGGTGCACGAGCACCTGCCGAAACCGCATGACCCTTTTGCCGACCTCGTGCCGCCGCAGGGAATCAAACTGACCCCGCGGCACTACGCTTACCTCAAGATCTCCGAAGGCTGCAATCACCGCTGCACGTTCTGCATCATCCCGTCCCTGCGCGGGGACCTCGTGAGCCGGCCGATAGGCGAGGTGATGCTTGAAGCGGAAAACCTCGTGAAAGCGGGCGTGAAGGAGCTGCTCGTCATTTCCCAGGACACGAGCGCCTACGGCGTGGATCTCAAATACCGCACCGGCTTCTGGGGCGGGCGGCCGCTCAAGGCGCGCATGGGCGATCTCGCGACGGCGCTAGGAGAATTGGGCGTATGGGTGCGGCTCCACTACGTTTATCCCTATCCGCATGTGGACGATGTGATACCGCTCATGGCGGAAGGGAAGATCCTCCCCTACATCGACGTTCCGTTTCAGCACGCTAGCCGGCGGATCCTGAAGCTCATGAAACGCCCCGCAAGCGGCGAGGACAATCTCGGGCGCATCCGCGCCTGGCGCGGGATCTGTCCGGACATCACGATCCGCAGCACCTTCATCGCCGGCTTCCCGGGCGAGACCGAAGACGAATTCCGGGAACTTCTCGACTTTCTCGATGAAGCCGAGCTCGACCGCGTCGGCTGTTTTGCGTATTCGCCGGTGCAGGGTGCGAAAGCGAACGAGCTGCCCGGTGCACTTTCTAACGAAGTACGCGAAGAACGTCGCGCGCGGCTGATGCAGCTGCAGGAGAAAATCAGCGAGAGGCGGCTGAAGGGCAAGCTGGGAAAGACCATCAAGGTTTTGGTGGACGAAGCGAAGGCGGAGGGGGCAACGGGGCGCTCGGCCTCCGACGCCCCGGAAATCGACGGCGTGGTGCATATCGAAGGCGGTTCGAAGCTCAAACCGGGCGATTGGGCGCAGGTGAAGGTGACCCGGTCCGATGCGCACGATCTGTGGGGTGAGCTGGGGGTTCGGCAGACGCGCCTGCGCGCGTCGGCCGCCAGCGAACGCCGGCCGTGATGCAGCACGGCCGGCCGGGGGGCGCTTAACTGAGGAACAGTCATGGCAGAACGTGAAGTGGTGGTAACAGGCGGCGTTCGCACCGCGATAGGCGACTACGGTGCCGCGCTCAAGGACATTCCGCCGACTAAGCTCGGAGCGATCGCAATCAGGGAAGCGGTGGCGCGGGCGAAGATCGACCCTGCGACGGTCGGTCACGTCGTGCTCGGCAGCGTGATCCACGGGGAGGCGAAGGACATGTACATCTCGCGCGTCGCGGCGATCGAGGGCGGGTTGCCGGTCGGCACGCCCTGCCTCACCGTGAACCGCCTGTGCGGCAGCGGACTGCAGGCGATCGTCTCGGCGGCTCAGCATATCCTGCTCGGCGATACCGACGTCGCGATCGGGGCGGGTGCCGAGAGCATGAGCCGTGCCGCGTACTTCATCCCCGCGGCGCGCTGGGGCCAGCGCATGGGCGACGCGCAACTCATCGACGCCATGACCGGGGCCCTGCACGACCCTTTCGGCCACGGCCACATGGGCGCGACGGCGGAAAACATCGCCGCGAAATACGGCATGACCCGCGAACAGCAGGACGCCTTCTCGCTCGAGAGCCACCGGCGTGCCGCAAAGGCGCTGGAGGCCGGCTATTTCAAGAGCCAGACCGTGCCCGTCGAGGTGAAATCGAAGAAAGGCCCGGCGCAGTTCGATACCGACGAGCACGTGCGCAAGGATCTGAAGTTCGAGGACCTGCAGAAACTGAAGACGGTGTTCAAGAAGGACGGAACCGTGACCGCGGGCAATGCCTCCGGCATCAACGATGCCGCGGCGGCGGTGGTTCTGATGGAGAAGTCCGCGGCGCAGAAGCAGGGCGCGAAACCGCTTGCGCGCCTGGTGGCTTACGCGCACGCGGGCGTCGAGCCTCAGCTTATGGGCCTCGGACCGATCCCCGCGGTGAAGCGCGTCTTCGAAAAAGCCGGCCTCAAGCCCGCCGACATGGACGTGATCGAGTCGAACGAGGCCTTCGCGGTGCAGGCGATGGCGGTGACGCGAGATCTCGGGCTCGATCCGGCGAAGGTCAATCCCAACGGCGGGGCGGTCGCGCTCGGCCATCCGATCGGCGCGACCGGCTGCATCCTCACCGTGAAGGCGATCTACGAGCTGCACCGCACGGGCAAGCGCTATGCCCTGGTCACCATGTGTATCGGCGGCGGGCAGGGGATCGCGGCGATCTTCGAGCGGATGTGATGGAGGCCTCCGGATCGGCCTCGGGCTAAGGACGTGCGGCGGCGACCCAAGATCGGATTCGTCCTCGGCGCAGGGTCGGCGCGCGGCTGGGCGCATATCGGCGTGCTGCGCGCGCTCACCGAGGCGGGCATCAAGCCCGATCTCATCGCGGGATGCTCGGTCGGCGCGTTCGTAGGAGCCGCGTTTTCGGCGGGCCGGCTCGACCAGCTGGAGGCGTGGGCGCTCGCGCTCGACTGGAAGCGCATGCTCAAGCTCGCGGACTTCGGCCTGCGCGGCGGGCTCATCAAGGGCGAGCGCGTGAACGAAGTCTTTCGCGAGCAGTTCGTCGAGTGCGAGTTCTCCGAGCTGCCCATACAATTTGCGGCGGTTGCCACCGATCTGCACTCCGGGCAGGAGATCTGGTTGCGCGAGGGCAAGGTGTCGGTCGCGATCGGCGCTTCGATAGCCGTGCCGGGCCTGTTTCGTCCGGTTCCGTACGACGATCGCTACCTTGTCGACGGAAGCGTCGTCAATCCGATCCCGGTCTCGCTGTGCCGGGCGATGGGGGCGGATATCGTCCTGGCGGTCGATCTAGGGTCCGACCTCGTCGGGCGCTATGTGGGCGACGATGATCGGGCGCCGACGCGGACCGGTCCCCGCGGCTTTATGAGCAGGGTCCTGCCCCGATTCAACCGGACCGGAGAGAAGCAAGCGGAGCCGGAGGCGCCGGCCCTGCTCGAGACGCTCATGGGCTCGATCAACATCATGCAGTTGCGGATCGCCCGCAGCCGCCTCGCCGGCGAGCCCCCCGACGTCCTGCTTACGCCGCGCCTCGGCAATCTGGGCCTGCTCGATTACCACCGTGCGCAAATCGCGATCACGGAAGGCCGCGAAGCGGTCATGCGCATGTTGCCCGCCATCCGCAGCGCGATTCCCGCTTGAGCCGAAGGATCGGTCCTAGCCGGATTGAAGGTGACGAACGAACCCCTCGATTCCGCGCAATAGCATCTCGACCGCGATCGCCGTCAACAGCAATCCCATCAGGCGCTCGAAGGCGGCGAGCACCCCTTCGCCCACCCATCTGCTGATGCGCTCGGCGAAGACCAGAACCACTAGACACGCCGCTATCGCCACGGTCACTGCGAGAAGCCACTCCGGCAGGCGCTGCGGTTCGCGTGACACGAGCAGCAACACGGTGGCGATTGCCGCGGGCCCGGCTATGGAGGGAATCGCAAGCGGCACGATGAAAGGCTCGCCGTAAGCCGTTTCTCCGAAAATGCCCTCGGGGCCGTGAAAGATCATGCGCAACGCGATCAGGAACAGGATGACGCCCCCGGCGAGGTTGAGCGAACTCTCCGACAGGCCGAAGAGCTCGAGGAGGGAGCTGCCGAAGGGCACGCATATCAGCAGCACGACGAGCGCGATCGCGCACTCGCGCACGATCACCCGGACGCGGCGGTGCGGCTCGACGTCCCGCAGCAGAGAGACGAACAACGGGATGTTGCCGATCGGATCGGTGACCAGCAGCAGGATCACGACGGCGGAGGCGAAGGAGTCTTCCATGGCGCGAGCTTACTCTAACCGATCGCGAGCGCGACCACTCCCAAGGCCATCGCCGCCGCCGCTGCGAGTCTGCGCGGGACGTCGCCCTCTTGCAGCCAATGCGCCCCCATCAGCGCGGCGAACAGGATGCTGATCTCGCGCGCCGGCGCGACATAGCTGACCGGCGTGAACACCATGGCGGTCAATACCATGATGTAGGAGAGCGGGCAGAGCAGGGCGATCAGGATCACGGCCCTTTTCTGCCCGGTCCAGGCGGCCTTCACCTCTCCGCGGCGCCTGAGCGCGAGCGGGGCCATCACGATCACCCGTCCGAGATTCGCGCCCCAGTCCTGGAGGATGGGGGGAATGAGCACGGCGCTCACGGCCTGTTTGTCGACGACTGTATACGACGCGATCATGCAGCCGGTGAGCAGCGCGAACGCGACCCCGCGTGCCGCGCCCGCCTCGCGCAGCTTGGCGGGGTTTGCCGCGAGAAAGAAAGCTCCGCCGACCACGAGCGCCGCGCCGCACATCGCGACAACGCCCGGCCGCTCGCCGAGCAGCGCGACAGCGACGAGCACGGTGAGGAGGGGGCCGGTTGCCCGCGCGAGTGGGTAGACGACCGAGAGGTCGCCGTACCGGTAGCCTCGGTCGAGCAAAAGATAATAAGCCGTATGGAGCACGGCGCTGGCGAAGATGAAGGCGAGCGCGGTCGCCGAAAAGTGGAAATGCTGAAGGTACACGACCGCCGCCGCAAGCGGGGCGTAGAAAAGGGCCGACAGCGCTGCAAATGCCCAAACGAAGCCGATGCCCCCACCGCTTTTCTTGAGTAGATAGTTCCAGCCAGCGTGGATGAGCGCGGCGCCCAGCACCAGGGCGATGGCGAGTCCCGTCATGCCGAGATTCTATTCCGCGGTCCGCCTTTCGCGGAACGCTCTCTCCCAAAAAAAACGCGGGCAATCGCCCGCGTTTTTCTCGGCTGAGGCTTCGTTCAGCTGCGTGCCTGGATCACGCCGTTGATGACTCTGACTTTGTCGCCGCTGCGCCAGCTCGGGGGCGTGGCCTGGGTAAACAGGCCCTTGGTGCCGTCCTCGTAACGGATGACGATCTGGTACTCCACGGTCTTTTTCGCGTTCTTCTCGATCGCGTTTCCGGCGAGGCCGCCGCCCAAGGCGCCAAGGACGGTCGCAACGTCCTTGCCCCGGCCGCCGCCCATCTGGTGGCCGAGCACTCCGCCCACGACCGCGCCGCCGACCGCGCCGGCACCTGACGCGGTGCCCGCTTTCTCGACTTCGCGCACTTCCTCGATCACCGCGCACTCGCGGCAGATCGCGGCCACGACCGGGGCAGGCGGAGGAGGCGGAACCGCCGCGCGCGGGATCGGAACCGGGGCTTCGGATCTGGCGACGGGTTTCGGCCTCGGGTGCACGGCCGGTTTTTCTTCGGCTCGTTTGGCGGGCTCGGGCTGCGCCACGGGCTGCTCGGGCGCTTGAGCCAGGGGCGTGCTTGCCGGGCTCGGGTTTCCGACCGATGTCGGAATCCAGCCAAGAACGGCGCCGATTCCCACGAGACTGAACAGCGTGATCGCGATCGCGGCGACGATGAGGAGAGGGTGGGTCTGACGTGCGGTTTGCGTTTCCATAGGGGCCTCCTGTTGCGGGTGTCAAAGCTTACCCGCACTAACGCACGACGCGCCAGATGGTTGATGTAACAGAGTGTTTCAGCCGTTGCGAAAGGTTCAGGTTTCCTGACGCAAGTGGGGAAACAGCAGCACGTCGCGAATGCTCGGGCTGTTGGTGAAGAGCATGACCAGGCGGTCGATCCCCACGCCCTCGCCGGCCGCGGGCGGCAGGCCGTATTCGAGCGCGCGGATGTAATCGGCGTCGTAGTACATGGACTCCTCGTCGCCCGCCGCCTTCGCCTTGGCCTGCTCCTCGAAACGCGTCGCCTGGTCCTCGGGATCGTTCAGCTCGGAGAAGCCGTTCGCGATCTCGCGCCCGGCGATGTACAGCTCGAAGCGGTCGGTGACCTCGCGATTCTCGTCGTTGCGCCGCGCGAGCGGCGACACTTCGGCGGGGTAGTCGACGATGAAAGTCGGGTGGATGAGCTTGTCCTCGATTGTTTCGAACGCTTGAAGCTTGAGAACGGCGAGGCTCGATTTTGGATCCGCCTTGATGCCTGTGAGTGCGAGCGCAAGAGCTAGTGTTTTGGGGTCAATGGCCCCCGCATACGCCGGTGCGTATTTTTGGAGCGCCTGTTCGATTGTAATGCGCTCGAACCGATTGCTAAGGTCGATCGCGTGCTCGGCGTAACGCAATTGCAGAGTACCGAGGACGCTCTGGGCCGCCGTGCGCAGCATCTCCTCGGTAAAGTCCATGAGATAGCGGTAGTCGCGGTACGCCTCGTAGAACTCGAGCATGGTGAACTCGGGGTTGTGCCGGGTGGAGATGCCCTCGTTTCTGAAATTTCGATTGATCTCGAATACCTTTTCGAACCCGCCCACCACGAGGCGCTTGAGATAGAGCTCCGGTGCGACCCGCAGGTAGAGGTCCATGTCGAGCGCGTTGTGGTGTGTTTTGAACGGCTTCGCGTTCGCTCCGCCGGGGATCGGTTGCATCATCGGCGTCTCGACCTCGAGAAAGCCCTTGCCCGTCATGAATTCGCGGATCGCCTGCACGATGCGGCTGCGCGTGCGGAACACGCCGCGCGTGTCCTCGCTCATGATGAGGTCCACGTAGCGCTGGCGGTACTTCTGCTCCTGGTCCGCGAGCCCGTGGAATTTCTCCGGCAGCGGACGCAGCGCTTTCACCAGCAGGCGCAGCTCGGTCACTTTCAGAGAAAGCTCGCCGGTCTTGGTCTTGAAAAGGGTTCCGCGCGCACCGAGGATGTCGCCGAGGTCGTAATGCTTGAAGGCCTCGTACGCCGCCTCGCCGACGGCGTCGCGCGTAACATAGAGCTGGATGCGCCCGCTCATGTCCTGCGCGGTCGCGAAACTCGCCTTGCCCATGACGCGTTTGAGCATCATGCGGCCGGCGATGGTCGCTTTCACGGCTTTCGGCTCGATCTCCTCGTTGGATTTCCCGCCCCAGGCCTGGTGCAGGTCGGCCGCGAGGTCCTCGCGGCGGAAGTCGTTCGGAAATGCGATGCCGCGCCTGCGCAGCTCGGCGAGCTTGGCGCGCCGCTCGGCGATGATCTGGTTTTCGTCGTCGTTATTCATGTCATTCTGAGCGCAGCGAAGAATGACACCTTAAACGCCCTGCTTGAGGCTCGCGGAAATGAAATCGTCGAGGTCGCCGTCGAGCACCCTCTGCGTGTCGCCTTTCTCGACGCCGGTGCGCAGGTCCTTGATCCGCGACTGGTCGAGGACGTAGCTGCGGATCTGGTGTCCCCACTCGATGTCGGTCTTGGCGGACTCGAGCTTGTCGCGGTCGGCCTGGAGCTTGCGCAGTTCCAGCTCGTACAGGCGCGATTTCAGCATCGCCATGGCTTCCGCGCGGTTGCGGTGCTGCGAGCGATCATTCTGGCACTGTACCACGATGCCCGTCGGCAAATGCGTGATGCGCACCGCCGAATCGGTCTTGTTGACGTGCTGGCCGCCGGCTCCCGATGCGCGGTAGGTGTCGATGCGCAGGTCTGCGGGATTGATCGCGACTTCGATGTTGTCGTCGACCTCGGGATAGACGAAGACGCTCGCGAAGGACGTGTGGCGGCGCGCATTCGAATCGAAAGGCGACTTGCGCACCAGGCGGTGCACGCCGTTCTCGGTGCGCAGGTGCCCGTAGGCGTAGCTGCCGCTGATCTTGAGCGAGGCGCTCTTGATGCCGGCCACTTCTCCCGGCGACTCCTCGAGCACCTCCATGCGGTAGCCCTTGCGGTCGCAGTACTTGGCGTACATGCGCTCGAGCATCGCCGCCCAGTCCTGCGCCTCGGTGCCGCCCGATCCCGACTGGATGTCCATGAAGCAGTTGTTCGGATCCAGGGGATCGGAGAACATGCGGCGGAACTCGAGATCGCCGACCTCCTTTTCCAGCTTGGCGACGTCCTCGGCGATCCCGGAGAGGGTCGCCTCGTCGTTCTCCGCGCGCGCCATGTCGAACAGCCCGCGCGAATCGCGCAGCGACGAGGCGATCGCGGCGAGCCCGGTGACGGTGGTGTCGAGCGACTTCTTTTCCCTGCCGAGGTCCTGCGCGCGCTTCGGGTCGTTCCAGACCTTGGGGTCGGTCAGGAGCGTTTCGACTTCCGTCAGGCGCTTCTCTTTGCCCTCGAAGTCAAAGATACCTCCGCAGCTCCGCCGACCGCTTGTCCAGGTCCGAGAGCGCCGAGGCGATTTGATTGATGCGTTCTGCTTCCATGTGGCTTCTCTGCAAAACGCGCATTATAAAGTACGGCGTCCTACTTTATACGGATCGACGGAAAACTTTCGTCGATCTTGTCCTCGAAGAAGCTCGTCGCCGAGGGCGCCGCCATGAGCTGGCGATGGACCTCCGGAGAAACTCCACGGTATTGGATCAGCTTGCCGTCGCTGAACTCGACCTCCAGCATCTGCGACTTCGGGTCGTAACCGACCGCGCGGATCTTGCTCGAGTTGATGCGCTTTCGTTCCATGGTCACTCCAGCGACACGGTGATGCTGTCGCCTGAGCGCACCGAGGCGAGTTGCCGGGGGTCGCCGTCGATCGTGCCAAGGACGTTGCAACGGGTCACCAGGCGCGATTCGTCGCCCTCGGATACGGGAGTTCGCCCCCATGGCAGGGCGAGCGAGCTCCCTTCGGTCCAGAAACAAACCGTTCCAGGCGGCACGACCTGTTTGGCGCCTTCCTCGAGGGCTGCCTTCACGGGCATCTCGAAATAAACCTCCTCGCCCCAGGTCTGGGCTTTCGCCTTCACTGGCAGCGCCGCGACGAGGGCGCGTGCAGTCGGGGTGTCATCCAGGGTCGCGTTCGCGGCACCCTTGGGCCAGGTGATTCGGATTCTCGCGTACGTGCTCATGCCTGCTCCCAATGTTCGATGATCAATTGCAGGTTCTGCGTGCCGTTGAACTCGTTGACCGAGAGCCGGTACGCGGCTCGCACGGGCGAAGGCAGGGGATCGAGCGCGTTGAAGCGCATGGCTTCGACGGTGCGCCCGGCGCGCACGAGCTTCAATTTCAGGTGCTTCTCGCCCACGACGCGCTGGCCGAGCACCTCGAACTCGTCGCAGAACATCGGCTGCGGAAAGCCCTGTCCCCAGACTTGGGTGTCGAGAAGCTGCGCGAGGCCGAGATCGAGATACGCGGGTTCCAGCGAACCGTCGGTCTCGACTGCTCGCGCAAGCTGCGCGGGCGAGAGCAGCTCGCTCGCCACGGCTTCGAAGCTTTCCGCGAAGCGCGCGAAATCTCGAGCGCGTAGCGTGAGGCCCGCCGCCGCAGCGTGCCCGCCGAAGCGCAGGAGCAGGTCCGGATCGCGCTTCGCGACGAGATCCAGCGCGTCGCGCAGATGCAGGCCGGCAATGGACCGGCCCGAGCCGCGGATCTCGTCGGCACCGGCCGGCGCGAAGGCGAAGGTCGGGCGGTGGTGGCGATCCTTGACGCGCCCGGCGAGGATGCCGACCACGCCTTGGTGCCAGCCCGGGTCGTAAAGGCTGATGCTCGAGCTCTCGCCCACCGAGACCTTCGCCATCAGCTCATCGGCCTGCGCCTGCATGTCGGCTTCGATCGTGCGCCGCGTGCGATTGAGGTCGTCCAGCTGCCGGGCGATCTCGAGGGCGCGCCCGCGGTCGGCGGTTGTCAGGCACTCGATCCCCAGGCTCATGTCGGACAGACGTCCGGCCGCGTTCAGCCGTGGACCGAGCAGAAACCCGAGGTCGAACCCGCTCGCGCGCGACGGATCGCGGCCGGCAACGGCAAAGAGGGCGCGCACGCCTTCCTGCATCCGGCCCGCGCGGATGCGCCTCAAGCCTTGCGCGACCAGGACGCGATTGTTGAAATCGAGCGGCACGACGTCGGCGACCGTACCCAAGGCGACCAGATCGAGCGAGTCGCCGAGGTTGGGTTCCTCCCTGCCGGCGAACGCTCCGCGCTTGCGCAGCTCGGCACGCAGGGCAAGCATCACGTAGAACATCACGCCGACGCCCGCGAGGCTCTTGCTCGGAAACGCGCAGCCGGGCTGGTTGGGATTGACGATGGCCGCGGCGCGCGGGAGGGCCGAACCCGGCAGATGGTGGTCGGTTACGATCACCTCGATGCCGAGCCGGCCCGCCACATCGACGCCCTCGACGCTGGCGATTCCGTTGTCCACCGTGATAAGGAGCTCGGGTTTCGATCGCGCCGCGAGCGCGACGATCTCCGGGGTCAGCCCGTAGCCGAACTCGAAGCGGTTGGGGACGAGAAAGCCGACGTTCGCGCCGAAGGCGGAAAGCGCCCGCATTCCCACGGCGCAGGCGGTCGCGCCGTCGCAGTCGTAGTCGGCGACTATCAGCATGCGCTTGCCGGCTGCGATCGCGTCGGCGAGCAGCACTGCGGCGCGCTCGGCGTTGAGCAGGTGGGAGGGCGGAATAAGGCCGGAGAGCGCGTCTTCGAGCTCGCCGCGGTGGCTGATCCCGCGCGCCGCGCACACGCGCGCGAGCACCGGATGCAGGCCTTCGCGCACGAGCTGGTCGTGCACGCGCAAAGGAACCCGGCGGGTGGTGATCTGGGACATCAGCTAGACATAGGCCGAAAGCGGTTTCCGCCGCCGCCAGAAATAGCGCAGGTCCGAACGTACGGTCTCGACCTCGAGCAGCGAATCCGCGCCGCAAAGCTGAAGCGTAAGCATTCCGATCCGGCCGGACTTCAGCGCGGCGAGGAGCGGCCCGAACCAGTCGCGCTCGAGCGCAGCGCGGCGCTCGCGAAGCTGCGCTTCTCGCGGGGCGTCCAGCACGACCAGAGCCACTCCTTCCTCCCCCCAATCAGCGAGCATGGATCCGGCGTCCTTCGGCAACGCCCGGACCGGGATTCCCGCTGCGAGCGCGAGGCCGCGGGCGAGCGGATCGTCGCCGACCACCGTCGAGAACGGCCGGTCTTTCGCCGCGGCTATGACGCCCCCGCCCCAGAACCAGACGCTGTTCAAGGCCGGCTCCCCGCGCGTTTCGCGCTCGGCGTTGACGGGGTGCTCGTGGAGCAGCATCTGCGCCTCGTTCATGAGCGCGTGAAAGCGCATCGCGTCGGGTCCCGACGGCAGCTTTTCATCGATCGCAGCACCGCGCGCCGCGGCAGCCGGCGTGGTCTGCATATCCGGGGCCTTCTCGAGGCGCACGTACCAGCGCGCCGGCCGCGTCGAGTAGAAGAGCATCGCCCGGCCGAAATGGCGGTTGAGCGTATCGACGAGCGCCTCGGACTCGGCGCGCGAAACCTCGAAGGCGGCGCTGTCGGCGAGGCCGAGGCTGTCGCGGCCCACCTGCAGGTGCACGGGATCGGCGCGCATCCAGAAATGCCGCTCGGGCGCTCCGCCGTCCGCGAGCAGCGTATAGGGGGCGACAGGCCAGTCGCGCTGCCTCTCCACGCCGAAGCGCCCGAACAGCCAAGCCTCGGGCGAAATGGATGCGATCCGCTTGCGGCGTCCTCTCGCCATCAGCGTCTCCGCGGCCGCGAAACCGTCTGCGGGTGGAAGTCCCTCGGCGGAGAAGAAATCTGGAATATACAGGACGCAGTGCATTCGATTTCGAGTTTATCACCGCTTATGGCACACTTCGCGCGTGCAATACGAACTCCTCGTCGGGCTGCGCTACACGCGCGCCAAGCGCCGCAATCACTTCATCTCCTTCATCTCGCTCACTTCGATGTTCGGCATCTTCCTCGGCGTCGCCGCGCTGATCGTGGTGCTCTCGGTGATGAACGGGTTCCAGAAGGAAGTTCGCGCGCGCATCCTGGGCGTGGTCTCGCACGTGCAGATCACCGGGGCGGACAACCGGCTCGCGGACTGGCAGGCGGTGGCGCGGGAGGCGGCCGAGCATCCGCAAGTGGCGGCGGCGGCGCCGTTCGTGAACGCTCAAGGGATGCTCGTGTTCGGCGCCGGCGTCCGCGGAGCGGTGGTGCGCGGCATCGTGCCGGAGCTTGAGCAGAAGGTCGCCGATATCGGCCTGCACATGATGACGGGGAAGCTCGAGTCGCTCGTGCCCGGAGAATTCGGCATCGTGCTCGGATCGGAGCTCGCGCGCGCGCTCGGCGCGAGGGCCGGCGACAAGGTGACGCTGATCGCCCCGCAAGGGCTGGTCACCCCCGCGGGAATTCTTCCGCGGCTCAAGCAATTCACCCTGGCGGGCATTTTCGAAGTGGGCATGTTCGAATACGACTCGGGTCTCGCGCTCATCCATCTCGAGGACGCGCAGAAGCTCTACGGCATGGGAGACAACGCCTCGGGCGTGCGGCTGAAGCTCTACGATCTGTTCCAGTCCCGGGAAGTCACGCGCGACCTGGTCACGCGGCTGCGCGGCGACCTCTACGTCTCGGACTGGACCCGCAGCCACGCCAACTATTTCCGCGCGGTGCAGATCGAGAAGACCATGATGTTCATCATCCTGCTGCTGATCGTCGCGGTCGCGGCGTTCAACATCGTCTCGACGCTGGTGATGGCGGTCACCGACAAGCAGCCCGACATCGCCATCCTGCGCACGCTGGGCGCGAGCCCCGGCGGCATCATGAAGATCTTCATCGTGCAGGGCGCGCTGATCGGCGCGATCGGGACCTTGATCGGCGTGGCCGGCGGAATCGCGCTCGCGCTCAACATCGACGTGGTGGTGCCGTTCCTCGAGCGCCTCTTTAACTTCCAGTTCCTGTCGCGGGAGGTGTATTACATCACCGATCTGCCCTCCGATCTCCAGAGCAGCGACGTGGTTACGATTGCGCTGGTATCGCTCGCCCTCTCGCTTCTTGCGACTCTCTATCCGAGCTGGCGCGCCGCCCGCGTGAATCCGGCCGAGGCGCTGCGCTATGAGTGAGGTGCTCGCGTGCCGCGATCTGCGCAAGACTTTCCGCGAGGGAAGGGAAGCCGTCCACGTCCTTCAAGGAGTATCGCTGAAAGTCGAAGAGCGGGAAATCGTCGCCATCGTCGGCGCCTCCGGGTCGGGCAAGAGCACGCTGTTGCATCTGCTCGGGGGCCTCGACGATCCGAGTTCGGGAGAGGTCGACGTGCTCGAGCGGCCCGTGCACGGTCTTTCCGACGCGGAACGAGGGCAGGTGCGCAACCGCTCGCTCGGGTTCGTCTATCAATTCCACCACCTGCTGATGGAGTTCACCGCGCTCGAGAACGTGGCGATGCCGCTCCTGATCCGGCGCACGGCCCCCGCCGAAGCGCGCGAAGCCGCCGCGGCGATGCTGAAGGAAGTGGGCCTTGCGGAGCGCCTCGATC
>WNEZ01010755.1_pt1 | contig 14736 bp, 11 predicted proteins | sample 5400521 | NCBI WGS metagenome assembly WNEZ01 (sample SAMN13153339, study PRJNA577476) | soil metagenome | isolation source: 120 cm saprolite under Douglas fir tree site 2 hole 1 replicate 1 | place: USA:California | collected 2015-04-18
ACGCCGGCCAGGCATCCAGGCCCGCAAGTCACAAAGCGCCGACGGCGCAGGCCCCCGATGCTCAACTCAGCGCGCCGGCATTGCACCTCCCCACGCCGAGGGCGACGGGTTGAGTGGAGTGACCAGCGACCGGGAATCGAACGCCTTCATTTCCGGGCGTGCCGCATTTGCCGGCGGTGTGCCTCTGACGCGAGCTATGATTCCGTGGGCAATGCCGGAAGCATCGACGTAACGACCACAGATAGATCCCTGCGCATTGATTCCGTTAAGCGATGTAAAGGTTGACCCGGGATAATCGAAAGTGAAGAATTTGTTTGGCGGGACAAAGAAGAGTCCATGAGTCACGCCTGAGCTGTCCGCATATCTGCCCACCACCCAGTTCCTATTGTTATCTCCAAACAGGACTGTCCCAACGGAGCCCGAAGGATCGATCGGGAAGTGCAGCGCCCCATTGGCGTCCCGGAAGTAGCCGTGAAGGATTCCTGAGCTGTCTATATAGTATCCCACCACCAACTGGTTTGAATTATTGAGCTGGTAAGCAAGGGTCAAGCTAGCTCCCGGGACGCTAAACGACGTTATGGTTCCGCCAACGCTGACGAACCCCTGGAAGATCCCGCTGGCGTCATCAAACCCGCCGCTAAAGTCGCCGGGATCGTTTATCCCAAGCACAACGGTGCTGGGCGCGCCGGCAATATCGTATTCTGTGAAGGTTCCGCCCGACAGGAAAAACCCGTGACTGTTGCCATCGCTGGTGGCGTAGTCACCGCAGACTGTGCCTAAGTTATTGATGCCTCGTCCTTCGGTAAAACCGACGGTATCGTTAGGGTCGACGATCGGCGCGCTGAAGCTACCATTGCTGAACCGGATAAAACCGCGCGACACCAAGTTCGAATCGAGGAAAACGCCAACGATGTCGCCTCTCTCGTTAATCTTTTGCGGCAAGGTCGAATTTCCTGGCCCGGGATAATCAAAAGTCGTGATCACTTCGATAGAGCCTGAGTTCGGTGCTTGCTGAGCGAACGTTCCCATCAATGGGAACACGAATAGAACTGCCAGAATGCTGATAAATATTTGTTTTGGTTTCATGATGCTTATTGCCTCCTTAATTGGTTTCTTCATATTGTTTTTGTTCATATTGTACCTCCGTGTTGATTTTAATGGTTGCGCATGATGATGCGCTTTCCCTTGTACAAACGGATTCCGGAGCGCGCGCTGCACGGAATCGTAACTTTTTTCGCGGGCTTGCTTGTCTTCTGTGGTTTTGATACAAACGGCTGACGTGAAGACCCAGGCACGGAACGGGATTGGCCGAAGCGATTTCTTTCCTTCGACGCACTGGAGCGTGGTTGTCGCGGCTGGGGAAAGCCAGGCCGAACCGGAGATTGCGCAGGCTGCGCTCGCGGAGCTTTGCCAGACCTATTGGGCGCCGCTTTACAGTTTCGTGCGCAGCCGCGGGTACGCCATGGAAGATGCGCAAGATCTCACACAGAGCTTTTTCGCCTACCTGATCGAGCATAAGATCTACGCGCGCGCCGATCGCACGAAAGGTAAATTCCGATCCTTTCTGTTGGCCTCATTGAAGAATTTCCTGGGGCACGCTTACGACCGTGAGCAAACGTTGAAGCGCGGCGGCTCCCTCGATTTTCTGCCGTTGGACGACGCGCGGGCTAAGGCGGCGGAGTCGCTTTTCCAGACGCATTTCGTTTCAGCGGAGCCGGCTGGAGAAGACCGGGTTTTTGAAAGAACCTGGGCAGAGGCACTGGTCAGGGTGGGACTGGAGCGACTGGCAGCTGAGCAGAAAGCTGAGGGCAAACATAAGCTCTTCGAAGAATTAAGAATCTTCCTTACTAGCAGCCCCAATCCGCTGCCGACTTACGATGACTTGGCTGTTCGTCTCAGTCTCCCGCCCTCCACTCTGCGCAGCCACGTGACCCGATTGCGGGCGCGCTACCGGGAGTTGTTGCGCGCAGAGGTTCGCCGAACGGTGGACACGGAAGCCGAGGTGGATGGAGAGTTGCATTGGTTGTTTCGGGTGCTGGCGGGAGAATAGGGCGCACCATGAAAATATTGCCAGAATCCGTCGGTCTCTGCTCGACGTGCGGCCGGCCGTTGAACGTGAACAGCGAATGCCTGCCTTGTCTGGTGCGGATAGCGTTTGACGAACCGGCGGAAGCAGCGACAGCGCCTCCGGCTTCGTTGGTCTTCGGCGACTTTGAGGTCGAGCAACGCCCAGACGGTTTTTACTGGGAACTCGGTCACGGGGCCATGGGGGTGACCTATCTCGCCATGGACAAGGTGTTGCATCGGAGGGTGGCCCTGAAAGTGATCGAGGTGCCCGCGGCCGCGCGCAGCTCACAAGCGATGCGCGAACGCTTTTTGCGTGAAGCCCGCGCCGCAGCTGCCCTGCGGCATCCGAATGTGGCCGCCGTGTTCCAGTTCGGCGCTTCGCCGGATGCCAGTCACTGCTATTACGCGATGGAGGTAGTCGAGGGCGAAACTCTGGAGGCCCGCGTGCGGAGAGATGGTCCGCTCAATGCAAAATCGGCTCTGGAAATTGCGATCCAAATCACGCGGGCATTGATGGCTGCGGCAGCCCACGGTTTGATCCATCGCGACCTGAAACCGGGCAATATCATGTTGACGCGGGGTGACACTGACACGGCGGAGCCCGAAGTGAAAGTCATCGACTTCGGCCTTGCCAAGGCGATCGCGGATGCCGGAGGAGAAACGGACCTAACGCACGGAGAATTTGTCGGCACGCCGAATTTCGCGAGCCCTGAGCAATTTGGAAGCGGTCCGGTCGATGCGCGCTCGGACATTTATTCGCTCGGGGCGACGCTCTGGTTCGCGCTCACCGGACTGGCACCACACTCTGGCAGCACGATCGAAGAGATTCGCGATCGTCAAACCCGCGACGATCTGCCAGTCGAGCAGTTGGTCGCGAGGAAAGTTCCTGAACCAATAATAAAGCTGCTGCGCTGCACGCTTGCCGTCGATCCCGCTCGGCGGCCCGCGTCAGCTCGGGAGTTGATGGAAGCCCTGGAATCCTGCCGCCGCAAGTTGTCTCATGGTATCGGTGTTTACAAGATCGCCGCCTTGATCGCAGTCGTGGCGATTGTCGCGGCAGCGTTGTTTGTAATCCGGCTAAATCGTCGAGAAATAACGTCGGCCTCCGCGAGGAACGTCGCGCCATCAGCGTCCGCACTGACGCCGTTGCCAGAAAAATCGATTGCCGTCCTTCCTCTGGAAAACCTGAGCCACGATCCGGACAACGTCTATTTCGCGGTAGGCATTCAAGAAGAGATCCTGACGCGCCTGGCTAAGATTGCGGATTTGAAAGTGATTTCGCGCACTTCGACGCAGCAGTATCAGAGCAAACCGGGCAATTTTGCTGAGATAGCGAAGCAGCTTGGCGTCGCGAACATCCTTGAGGGTAGCGTCCAGAAAGCTGCCGATCAGGTGCGGGTCAATGTTCACTTGGTTAACGCGCAAACCGGTTCGCAGCTCTGGGCCGAGACGTATGATCGAAAGTTGAGTGATATCCTTGTCATCGAGAGCGAGATCGCTAAACGAATAGCGGAGTCGTTGCAAGCGAAGCTGACGGGTCGTGAAGAGCAAGCGTTGGCTGCTAAGCCCACAAACAATCCCGAAGCTTACGATGCCTATTTGCGCGGGTTGGCTTTTGAAGCACGTAGCAAATGCCCTATTTAAAGCTATCGATTTTTATGGGCTGGCAGTGCAGCTTGACCCGAATTTTGCGCTCGCTTGGGCGCGACTTTCTGGTGCGCACGCGCTTCTTTACTTTAACCGCGGCGACGCAACTGCCGCTCGCCGCGATGCAGCCAAAGAAGCTTTAGAAAATGCGCAGAAACTGCAGCCGAACTCGCCCGAAACCCTGCTCTTCGTTGGTTATTATCAATATTGGGTGCAGCGCGATTACGAGCTGGCCAAGACCACCTTCGAGCACGTCAGCAAAATGTTGCCAGGTAACGGCGAGGTCTCATACGCCCTTGGCGCAGTTGCCCGACGCGAGGGACTTTGGGATGAAAGTGTTGCCTACTGGGAGCGAGGTCTCGCCCTCGATCCGCGGAACACGGCGTTACTGATTGAAGTGGCATGGACTTACGCCGCGCTTCGGCAATTCCCGACAGCGCTAAAGCTCTACGATCGGGCACTGGATATCCTCCCTGATGAGTTATCTTTAATGGCGTTGAAAGCCAGCATCTACCAGGCCGAAGGTAACCTGCAAGAAGCTGCTAAATTATTGGCCCAGGTAAACGCACAAACGAACTCGGACGCGGCTGTTCGGATCAAGCTGGCCCAATTGAGACTTGAACGAAATCAAACTGAGGCCATCCGGTTCGTGCAAGCCCGACAAGCTCAACTCCACTTTGGTTTTGGGATCGACAAGGGGATGATGCAGGGGGGATTAGCGTTGATCCAGCGCGTAGCCGGCGACACCGCATCAGCAAAAGCTGCCGCTGAACAGGCGCGCAACACGCTTGAGCCGATTAGCAAGGATCAACGAGACAACGCCTTCGTTCCGGCAGCGCTGGCCGTGGATTACGCCATACTCGACGAGAAGAGCTCAGCTCTCAACGAAGCGCAGCGCGCAATCACGCTTGTGCCGAGTAGCAAAGATCGACTGTCCGGACCCGGGTTCGAAGAGAACCTGGCGCTAGTTGAGATGATTATTGGCGAGAATAGTCGTGCGATCTCAACTCTCGCGCGGTTGTTACAAACGCCGTATGGTGGCTGGCTTTATACCCCAGCGCCCATCACGCCGGCCCTTCTTACGCTCGATCCGCTCTGGGACCCTTTACGCGCCGATCCTGCTTTCCAAAAACTCTGCGAGGAAAAGCAGCCGTGAACCCGCGCGGTTCGGTTAACCGTGCATTCCAACGGGACGAACAATCTGGATTGCTGACGCGCATCGCGATGACGGAAAGCGTTTCGTTGTGCATGCGGATGAAAAGCTGATGGTGTGGTTTGCTCCGCATCAAGATCGCGTGCAGACGACGCGCAGAGTTTGTTAATAGTTCCGGTTCCCCCATTCTACACAGCACCACGGAGTGAATCTCAGTAAAGACGTGATTTCATCCTGTAGCCGGGGCTTCCGCCGGCGGCAAGCCCAGAACTATTGAATCGCGTCCGCGCGCGTTCCCGTAAAAAGTTGTCACGCACGAGGCCGCTAGAAACGCCCGGAGTCCCTCAGTCGCTGTCCTTGGACCCGCTCGGAGTCTCAACCGCGTTTCTAGGCCGGTTTCCGGCGCGGGAAGTGGCTATCAGAACGGAACTCAGACCACAAATCGGCCTCAGACCGGCATCTTCACAGGAAAAAGCGGGCTGACTGAGAATCGAAGCCACGAAAATGGACGATGTCTGACTTATCGTTCTGACTTTTCGATTCAGAACAGGCTATTCAGCTCTATTTTCATAGTTAAATCAGCGGGTGAGGGGAATCGAACCCCCGTGTGCAGCTTGGGAAGCTGCCGTTCTGCCATTGAACTACACCCGCGTATGCAAGAAGTGAATTGTGATTGGTGATTCGTGAATAGTCAAAGCCTGAGCGATGTCGCAAGCGGCGAACAATCACTGCCAGGAAATCACGTCATCATCCGATGTCGCCGATTTCTTGTCTCCCGAGCCGCCAGCTTGATTCTTGCCCAAGGACCATGCGATTACCCCGATTTGCAGATTTGGTGTCGCTCCGGCATTGGCAGTGTAAGGATTCGGAACTTGGTTGTCGTAAGTGCCGTCAATACGGATGACGTAGTTGCTTCCCCATGGATCAAAATACTGTCCCAAATTACCTGCAGCTGTACCGATGCCTGAACGCGGATTTGCCGGATCCTTCACATCAGGGGGTGAAATAAAGGCGATTTGTCGAGGATTCAGTGTGGGATCAAGGCTCCCGCCCCGTAATGAATTGAACAGGGCTTGGTTTGTAGCTGGTGTTCCGCCGGGTCCAAAAGTCGTGTCAGCAGCGCCAGCGATCGGATACTTCCCATATTCTGTATAGTACGCGTTCACCGCGTTGACGATCTGGGTCAGATCGTTCTTCGCCTGCGTTCTCTTCGCTTGATCCTGCACGGCGCTAAAGGCTGGGAAAAGAAGGCCAATTAAAATTGCGATGATAGCGATGACGACAAGAAGCTCGATCAGCGTGAATGCACGCTCGCGCTTTGGATCGCGATCAGTGCACTTATTTCCATCTGTAGCTTGTTTTGTAAGTCCCACGTTGTTGGCGCGAAGGTTAAGAGAGTTAAAAGGGTTAAAAAAGTTAAATCCTCGCCTTTTGTAACGATTTAACGTTTCAATGAATCACGTCCATTTCCCCATTTGCTCTGGAAACGGGCATTCGGCGCAATCGGAATTGTCCTGCATACAAAAGTCTTCGTAGATCTGAATCAGACCCTGCTGGTGCGCGACGGTTCTCAGAAACTGTTTCCGGCGCAGATCATTTCCGAAAAGGCGCGTAGCACCTGTTTCGAGTCGTCTATTCGATAATTGTGCCGGTAGCTTTGCGTATTCCGCCCAAACGCTTGTCCTGAGCGGAGTCGAAAGATCGAGATCGTGCGCCAGCCAAAACGGGAACAACACATTAGCCAAAATATCTGCGACGCGCGCTTCGCCGACGAGCGCCATCTTCTTTTGTGATGCATCGGAAGTGAGCGTGTAATGAAATTTCCAAAACGGATGATCCAGAGCGCTGAAGAGATTTTTCACGGCTGTGATGCTTATTGCACCCAGCATCCGATGAAGCGCCGACCATCTGCGTGCGAGCATTGACAACGCGGCCAGCCGGCGCTGTGGATGATTCACGGGACGCGTGCTGCTAATGCGCCAGATTTTGCTGGGCAGAATTAATCGCTGCAGACCATCGCGATGTGGCCACCAACGGTCCCATAATTGGCGAACGTATTCCCTTGTCGATCGTTCATAAACATCGAGATTGGCCGTTTGCAGGAAACCGGCCACGCCGAAGAGTAGGGCCTCGCAATCGTCTCCCTCTTCGCGCAACAATCTCAATGGCAATCGCTGCGGGAGAAGCGTGAAGGGCAGTTTGTTTTCCTTATAACCGAGCGCAGCTGCCAGTTCTTGAAAGAGCGCCTCGTCACGTCCGTGACTGTCGATCTTGCGCCGGATCCGCTTTCTGCTGTAACCGAAATTGTGCCGCAGCGTTGAGAATGCTGTGCACCCGTTCTTCTGGCAAATTTTTGAGCGGCGCCTGGCATCGGCCCATTCGCGCCAGCGGAACATTTGCGCTGAATGCATCCGGTAGAACTGCTGGATCAATACAAGTTTGCGGCACGTTGCGATTCGATCTTGTACGCGTGAAAAATTCGCGATTGCTCCTCTCAATGAAAACGTGCAGCACAGTCTCTTCGAATGCTGGATTGGTGGCGTGACCGTGTATTTCCCAGCTGTGATCGCTCACATCAAGCTCGATGCAGCCGCGAATCGGATCGCCGCCATTGATTCGAATCGCAGCGTCGCGAAAATCGGGCCCAGCTTCGCGATTCCAGGTGCCAAATTGGACGATGTCGATCTCGTCACCTGAGATGCTGACAAAATGTCTGCCGAAATCCCCGGCGAACCAGCGTGCTTGCAGTTCCAGCTCCGACGGAATTCGCGGCGAGACGAACAGCGCGCGTTCGCGGACGCGGCCGGCATTGCGAAGTTGTGAATAACGATCTGCGAGACTCCTCACGCGCAGATTATGAGAAGAGCATCCGCAAATGTCACGCGTGGGTCATGCGCTACCGAATTCAATCATGCGACACCGATCGTTCGACGTGTGATTCCTCGCTGGCGACCTCGCCTGCCCCGACACACGGCTCATCGAGCGGCCATATCGGCGAATTTACACGAACGCGAAGATCTTGAACGATTTTTTGGACCAGCGCCGCATGTAATCGCGGAAAGGCGAATGAATACCTCGCGCCTTTGCCAACCTTGGGGAAAATGATCAGATTTTCTGAAAGAAATTTGGGCTCGTGCGCGACCATCGAGCCGTCCAGTTCAATGGTTTTGGCAAACGGGCGACCATTCTTACGCGCTACGAATATAAGTTTACGTGGTTCTTCATTCGTTGCGACAAGCGCGCCGAACAGGTTTGCGGGAATACGCCGGCCGCGACCGCTGACACAAGACGCCACCCACGCGATCGTTTCGCCGAGTAAATTTTGACGATTGAAGATCGGGGCCAGTCGCGCGGACAGCGTCACCGGCAGCTTGGCCGGCATGTCGAGATCCGCCGGTCCATTTAGTTTTTTCCAGGCCAACCAGATCTTCGCTTTCATGGCGCGCAAGATTCTTGGCGCAAAGTAGAAGAACGCAGCGATGCCAAGCGCGAGGATTAACAGGGCAAGCAGCGGGTTGAAATGAACGAGAGCGAGTCCGCCGAGCACGGCTGCGTCTTCGCCGAGACTCAGCCCAATATTCGAAAACGGTTCGGGTGATGTGTTGGTAGCGAGACGGGTAGCGGCTTTTGCCGTGTGAGCCACAAGACTCGTGCTGCCAGCGAGCAGGGCGATGATTACAGTGAATGCGGGGCTGGAATGACCGAGCACCTGAATCGCAAGTAACGCGCCGCCGATTGGGCGGATAACCGTGTGAACAGCATCCCAGGCGGAGTCGACCCACGGAATTTTGTCGGCGAAAAATTCGAGGAAATAGAGAATGCCAGCGACCGTAATAATGACCGGATGGCCCAGTACTTCGAGCGATTGATAGGCTGGTGCGAGCGTGATCCAATGGAAATGGATGGCGAGTCCGGTGGCGAAAACCGTCAGATAAAGGTTGATACCAGCCAGGCAAGCCAGGCCCAGCGCGACAGAAAGAAGATTCAGCTTTTCCACGGAGCAATTATACGACGGGGTTAAAAGGTTAAAAGAGTTACAATGTTACAAAGGCCGTTTTTTAACGATGTAACATTTGTAACGCTTTTAACTTCGTTGATAATCTGCGCCATGCTCGACATTCGTTTGATTCGGGAGAAGCCCGATTTTATGCGTGAGCGCCTGGCGACGCGGGATGGCGGTGACGAAAACAAAATCGACGAAGTGCTGCGCGTCGACGCTGAACGCCGAAAAACTGAAACTGCATTGCAGCAATTGAACGCCGATCGCAAACGGTTGAGCAAAGAGATCGGCGGCAAGAAATCGCTCGGCGAAGCAACGGACGAGCTTGAGCAACGCGTGCGACAAATCGGCGAACAGATTGTGGATCTCGATGCGAGAGCGACGGCGGCGGAAAAGGAGCAAAATAATCTGCTTCTGCAAATCGCGAACGTGCCAGATCAAAGCGTTCCAATCGGCAAAGATCCAAGCGCGAACAAGATCGTGCGCAGTTGGGGCGAAAAGCCGCGATTAACCGAGCCTGTCGATCATGTCGCTCTCGGCGCGAACCTGAAGCTCTTCGATCTGGAACGCGCTGCGAAATTGAGCGGCAGCGGTTTTATCTGTTTCACGGCCGCAGGTGCGAAGCTGGAACGTGCGCTGATCAATTTCATGATCGATCTGCATACACGGGAGCATGGTTACATCGAAATTAGCCCACCGTTTCTGGTGCGACGCGATTGTATGATTGGCACATCGCAGCTGCCGAAATTTGAAGCTGACATGTACGGGCTGGAAGAGAATCAGCTTTTTCTTGCGCCGACTGCAGAAGTGCAACTAACAAATCTTTGTCGCGATGAAATTTTAAGCGTTGGCGATCTTACGAAAAGGTTTGTTGCCTATACGCCGTGTTTCCGGCGTGAAGCTGGCGCAGCGGGGCGCGACACACGCGGGATCCTCCGCGTGCATCAGTTTGACAAAGTCGAGTTGGTGAAAATCACCACGCCGGAAAAATCTTACGAGGAATTGGAATCACTCACCGCTGATGCCGAGCACGTTTTGCAAATACTCGGTTTGCATTATCGGGTCCTCGAACTTTGCACCGGTGACTTGAGTTTCGGCTCGGCCAAGACTTACGACATCGAAGTATGGTCGCCGGGACAGGATGGATTCCTGGAAGTTTCGAGCTGCTCAAACTTCGAAGATTTTCAGGCGCGCCGGATGCATCTTCGATTCAAAGATCGCGATGGGAGGAACCGGTTTTGCCACACGCTAAATGGATCTGGGTTGGCGTTGCCGCGGTTGTTTGCGGCGCTCATTGAGAACATGCAGCAGCCCGATGCCTCAATTCGGATTCCTGAAAAATTGCAGCCCTATTTCGGCGCTGAGAAGATCAACCACGAATGAACACTTGATGTTTGCAGTTTGGTCATTGGTCATTCGGCCTTCGTCATTTTCATAATTCATTCGTGTTATCCGCGTGATCCGCGGTCGTCGGCTTCCCTCCAATATTCGTGTCCATTCGTGGTTAGAGCTGAAATCCCCCGGTGAGTTTCGTCATCTCGGATTGCGCAAGCGCCTTGCCTTGTTCAACGGCTTGTTTCACAGCGCTCAAGACGATTTCCTCGAGAAATTCGACGTCCTCTGGATCGACAATTTCTTTGTCGATCTTGATTGCGATGACGTCACCGGAGCCGTTTGCTGTCACCTTCACTTTCCCGCCACCTGCGCTTACTTCGACAGTCTTGTTTTCGAGTTCAGCCTGCGTTTTGGCCATTTGCTCCTGCATCTTCTGCGCCTGCTTCATGAGCTTGTTCAAATTCATAAGCCTGGGGTCAGGATTTTATTTGAGCATTAAACATCTCAAGAGCTTCCTGGATGAGCGGATCATCTTTGAAATCCTCGGATTGAGAACGCTTGCCGCTTTCTAAAGCCATTGCGTGCTTTGAAGGAAGCCCGTCATTCACGGTGAGCTTCACGGTCAACTCTCTTCCTGTGATTTCATGCAAGAGTGTCTCAAGAAATTTGCGGTTAACCTGTGTGCCCAAAATATCCATCAATGCTTTCTCCTTCGACGAAAAACCAAGCTGGAAATTGCGTCCTTCAGTTCCGAGCACGTGAGCCGCGGCCGCAGAATTTCGGAGGAAAGCTTTTTGCGGCGGAATTTTTGCGCTGAGTTGTTGCCACACTTGCACGGGATCGAAATCGGCGCTCGCTTCGGCCGCTTTGTATTTCGGAGGGGACTCCGCCACCCGCGCGCTTTCGCCCTTGCCATATGACTCAGACGGCACGCCCTGCGGTCGCCCCCTACCACCATAGCGCAATGCGCTCAAGTTTTCGATTACCTCATCGAGTGTCGCCTGTCCCAGGCTCTGGACGGCCCTGATGATCGCGACTTCGAAATGCAGCTTTTTATTCGGCGCCCATTTCATTCGACCTTCGGCGTCGGCAAACTGATCGATCAGCTCGAGCAAACGGTCGGTCGCAATCAGTCCCGCATGTGCGGTAAGCGATTTTTGCAAATCAGGATCGACGTCTTCCTTCACCGCATCGGGCTTCGCCTTGAACACAAGCAGATCGCGAAGATAAACGATCAAATCCGACATGAGTCGCATCATGTCCTTGCCGCTTTCAGATTGCTCATATAGGAGCTCGAGGGCTGCCGGGGTTTCGCCCTGCAAAATCCGCCCGGTGAGATCGATCACGGTTTGTTCGCTCGTAAATCCGAAAACATCGAGGACATCGCTCTCGCCGATTTTTTCCCCGCAAAATGCGACGAGCTGATCGAGCATCGATTCTGCATCGCGCAGACCGCCTTCCGCGCCACGCGCGATCGCATGCGCCGCCGCTGGTTCCAGCGTGATTTTTTCTTTTCCGGCAATGAATCGAAGCGCTGGCAGCGACTGAGAACTGTCGCCAGAACTTTTTGCGGTTCGGTCGTTGCGAAGATGAATTTTATGTGCGGCGGTGGCTCTTCCAGCGTTTTCAACAGGGCGTTAAAAGCTGGCCCGCTCAACATGTGGACTTCGTCGATGATGTAGATTTTGAAGCGACCTTTTGCCGGTGCGTAGCGGGCATTGTCACGCAGCTCCCGCACCTGCTCCACCCCGTTGTTACTCGCGCCGTCAATTTCGAGCACGTCGAGACTGTTGCCGGCGGCGATCTCTTTGCAGCTGTCGCATTCGCCACAGGGCGTGATCGTAGGTCCCTTCACACAGTTTAGCGCTTTCGCCAGGATGCGAGCGGTCGATGTTTTGCCGACCCCGCGTGGCCCGACAAAGAGGTATGCATGGGCAAGCCGGTTTTGTGCGACCGCATTTTTCAGTGTGCGCGAGACATGCGGCTGCCCAACCAGATCGTCAAAAGTCTGCGGCCGGTATTTTCTCGCGAAAACTTCGTAGCTCACACGCTTAATCTAAATGCGTTGCGCCGTTCCCGAAAATAGAAAACCATTGTTCGGCTAAATTTCCCAATGTTCAAAAGATCGAAATCTGCTCTGAGGTTCTTGCTCTTGTGCGTGCTCGCAATCGATGCACAAGGTCGCGAGCCGCAAAAGACTTTACCGACAAGGCCGACAATCGAACACAAACAAGTCCGCGCGCGCGATCTCGGGATTCCGTTTGAAGGCAAGCCGGGAAAATTTAACGCGATTACCGACGTGGCTGGTGTCGAAGTCGGCTACACCACGCTTATGAGTGGCGACGGCAAGCTAGAGGTTGGCAAAGGGCCGGTGCGCACCGGCGTGACCGCTATTCTTCCGCGTGGACATAATTCGCTTAACGATCCCGTTTACGCGGGCTTCTTCAGCTTGAATGGCAACGGCGAAATGACCGGCACGGCGTGGGTTGAAGAGAGCGGCTTCCTGGAAGGACCAATCGTTATCACAAATACGCACAGCGTCGGCGTGGCGCGCGACGCCGTTGTTGCCTGGCGCGTTAAGCACGGGGCAGCCGATAAAACCGGATACTGGTGGAGCCTGCCGGTGGTGGCCGAGACTTGGGACGGCTGGCTCAATGACATCAATGGGTTTCACGTAAAGCCAGAAGATGTCTGGCACGCACTCGAGTCGGCCCACGGAGGCCCAATCGAAGAGGGAAGCGTCGGCGGCGGGACCGGGATGATCTGTTACGAGTTCAAAGGCGGAACTGGGACTGCGTCACGCGTGATCGAAATGAAGGATAAATCTAATCCGGCTCGCACCTATACAATCGGCGCTCTCGTTCAGGCCAATTGTGGGCGGCGTCCGCAGTTGACGATTGTCGGTATACCAGTTGGCAAGGAAATTCCCGGCGAAGTTTACAAGGAGGAATCGGGTTCGATCATTATTGTGATCGCGACCGATGCGCCGCTGCTGCCGCATCAGTTGAAACGGCTGGCAAAACGCGCCTCGCTGGGCTTAGCGCGCACGGGCAGCGTTTCGGGAAACGGCTCGGGCGATCTCTTCATTGCGTTTTCAACCGCGAACGCCGGCGCGGCGAATCCGGAGCCATTGACGCATTGTGTCGAGACAACTCCCAACGACAGCATGGATCAAATCTTCACCGCTGTCGTGCAAGCCACCGAAGAAGCGATCATCAACGCGCTTGTCGATAATCAAACGATGACAGGTCGCGACAACCACCGCGTCGACGCGCTTCCGCACACTCGCGTACGCGAGCTGCTCAACAAATATAATCGGCGCCAATAATCCGCTCATCGGTGATCTGCGGCGAAATTTCGCTGGTGGGGCGAGACTCTGTCGAGCCAACGAACCTGGTGGATTGGGTAACATCTATTCAATGTTTTCCAAAAAGGCTCGCAACTTGGAAAGTTGCGCTACATGTCGTCATTTCGTTGCTTGCTGGATCGCCGTTGGGTCATCGAGCAAAATCCATTCAATGATTGAGACCGGCAGACTGCCGTTCTTAATCAGGTCGTCGTGGAATTGGCCGAGCCGGAAGTTTTCGCCTTGTCGATCTTTGTAACGCCCCAGCAAATTCATGAGCTGCCATTTGCCGATGATGTAGCTGATTTTTTGGTGCGGATCTGAAGCTGCCCCGGCCGCTTCGCCTTCAGCTGCCTCGCGATCTAGTCCGCCCGCCTCCATAAAATACTTCACCGCTTGCTCGAAGGTCCATCGGCCGGTGTGCAGGCTTACATCGACCCCGATGCGCGCTGCACGATAACGCGACAAGCGCAGGATCTGTCCCTGCGCCGCCGAGTTGTTCGGGTAGAGGCCAGTCCGCATCAACATCTCTTCGCCGTAAAGCGCCCAGCCTTCGACGAACACGCCGTCCTGGTGCTGGCGCCGAATCTCATCGCTCAAATGATTTGCGATCGAGAGCTGAAGAAAATGTCCGGGAATACCTTCATGTCCGAGGATTGGCCGCGGATCTTCAATCGCCGCGCGAATATAAAAGTTTTTCGACTGCGGATTGTAAGTCGGAATGAAAAAGAATCCGGTCGGATCCTTGTCGTAAACGCCGGGAGGATTCATGAAACCGCCGGGACTGGTTGGCTTGAACGCTTCCGGCAGCTGTCGAATCTGAAAGGGGCCGAGATAATCGGGCATTGTCACGAGGTTGTGTTCCTTCATGAACTTGATCATCTCCTGCTCGCGACCCTCGTAAGCTTTTAGAAACGACGCCTGGTCCGGCGGAACGTTCGCGCTGCGCTTCGGATCGGGATCGGCCAATTTCGGATCGGGCAAAAGCGCTTCCAGCGCACGATAACGCGCCAGCTCAACGCGCCCGATCATCTCCACCTGCGCAGCGTCGAGCGGCAACAGAAGCACGTGCTTGAGATAATAATTGTAATTCGCTTCCCCCATCGGCGCGAAGTCCGCCATCTTCGTTAACCGTTTCTCCAGCTCGTCCGCGTAATTGTGCAAAGCGGTCAGTGCGACATCGCGCAC
>WNEZ01007161.1_pt1 | contig 14735 bp, 12 predicted proteins | sample 5400521 | NCBI WGS metagenome assembly WNEZ01 (sample SAMN13153339, study PRJNA577476) | soil metagenome | isolation source: 120 cm saprolite under Douglas fir tree site 2 hole 1 replicate 1 | place: USA:California | collected 2015-04-18
CTGCTCGAGCGCCACCACCCGGGCCAGCCGGTGCGGGAGGGTGAGGCGCGACAGGCTCCAGGTGAACCGCGCCTCGCGCGCCACGGCCGGGCCGAGCCCCTCGTCGCCGCCCACGCAGAGGGTGAGGTCCAGTGCGGAGTCGCGCAGGCGCGCGATGCGCCGCGAGAGGTCGAGGCTGGTCGCCTGCGTGCCGCGCTCGTCGAGCGCCCACAGCTCGCCGCGAGGAAGGCGCTTCGCCAGGATGCGCTCCGCCTCGCGGTCCTTCGCGTCGGGCCCGCTCGCCGCGGGGAGCTCGACCAGGTCCAGCGGGACGAACCGCCGGATGCGTTCGGCGTACTCCTGCGCTCCCTGCGCGGTGAACTCCTTGTCCCGGCCGACCGAGACGAGGCGGATCCGCACTACGGCCGCGTCATCGGCGCGTCGGACCAGAGGCCTTCGAGGTCGTAGTAGGCGCGCTCCTCGGCGTGGAACACGTGCACCACCACGTCGCCGAAGTCGAGCAGCACCCACCGTCCCCCGCGCCCGCCTTCCGACCCGATCAGCCGCTCTCCCGATTCGCGCAACGACTTCTCCACCGAGTCGGCTACCGCCTCCAGCTGGCGCTCGTTGGTGCCCGAGCAGATGACCAGGAAGTCGGCATAGGTCGCCCTGCCGCGCAGGTCGACCAGCACCACGTCGTCGGCCTTCTTCTCCAGCGCGGCCTCGGCCGCGTGGCGGGCAGTGCTCTCCGCGTCGTGCGCGTGCGCGCGGGCGCGCGCGGGATTCATGGCGCTCAGTGCGATCGGGACGTTCTGCATCCGTTTCCTTCCTCCTCGTGTCGCGTTCACGTACGTACCTGCCCATCGCCCCGCACCACGAACCGGGTGCAGGTCAGCTCGCGCAGCCCCATCGGGCCGTACGCGTGCAGCTTGCTGGTCGAGATGCCGATCTCGGCCCCCAGGCCCAGCTCGCCGCCGTCGTTGAAGCGGGTCGACGCGTTCACCAGCGTGCAGCTCGCGTCGACCTCCCTCACGAACCTCTCGGCGAGCTGACCGTCGCGCGTGCAGATGGCCTCGGTGTGGCGCGAACCGTAACGCGCGATGTGCCCCAGCGCACCCTCCACGCCGTCCACCACCGCCACCGCCAGGGTCAGGTCGAGGAACTCCCGGCCGAAGTCGTCGGGCGCGGCCGGACGCGCGCCAGGCAGCCAGGGGAGCGCCCGCGCATCGGCGCGCAGCTCGACGCCGGCCGCCTGCAGCGCCGGGCCCAGCCGCGGGAGCGCCTGCGCGGCGATGCGGGCGTCGACCAGCAAGCACTCCAGCGCGTTGCACACCCCGGGCCGCTGCGCCTTCGCATTCACCGCGATGCTCTCCGCCTGCCCGAGGTCCGCGTCGGCCGCGACGTAGAGGTGGCAGACGCCTTGGTAGTGCTTCACCACCGGGATGCGCGACCGCTCCGCCACGAATCGGATCAGCGAGGTCCCGCCCCTTGGGATGCACAGGTCGATCCGCTCGTCCTGCTGCAGGAGCGTGTCGAGCAGCGCGCGGTCGGGCGGCACCAACTGCACCGCGTCCTCCGGCAGGCCCGCCTTCTCCAGGGCGCGCTGGAACGCCTCCACCAGGACGGAGTTGCTCTGCAGCGCCTCCGACCCGCCGCGCAAGAGCGTCGCGTTGCCGCTGCGCAGGCACAGGGCGGCAGCGTCGGCCGTGACCCCGGGGCGCGATTCGTAGATCAGCAGCACCACGCCCAGGGGGGCCCGGACCCGCTCGACGCGCAAGCCGTTGGGCCGGGTGGTCCGCTCCACCACCTCGCCCACCGGATCGGGCAGCGCGGCCACCTCGCGCACGGCCCGGGCGAGGTCCGAAAGCCGTCCGGCGTCGAGCCGGAGCCGATCCAGGAACGCCGCGTTCTGGCCGGCCGCGCCGCGCAGGTCGGCCGCATTCGCCGCCTCCATCGCGGTCGCCACGCGGGGCGACTCCAGCTCGGCCGCGAAGAACTGCAGCGCGCGGGCGCGCTGGTCGGAGGAGCCGCGCACCAGCTCGCGAGACGCTGTGCGCGCGCGCTCGGCCAGCTCGACGGCCAGAAGCTCCCGCTCCACGCTCACTGGTGCACCACCAGGTCGTCGCGGTGGACGACGCAGTCGAGGAGCCGGTAGCCGAGCCGCGCCTCGATCTCGGTGCTGCGCAGCCCCGCGATGCGGCGCACCTCGTCGGCGGCGTACACCGCCAGGCCGCGCGCGAACGGCCGGCCGTCGAGGGAGACGATCTCCACGGGATCGCCCTGCGCGAAGCTGCCGCGCACCTCGCGCACTCCGGAAGGCAGCAGGCTCTTCTTGCCCTCGAGCACGGCGGTGCGCGCGCCGTCGTCGACCCGCAGCTCGCCGCGCGCCTTGAGGTCGAGCATCCACCGCTGCCGCAGCCGCAGCCGCTCTCCCTGGGGGAGGACCAGCGTGCCCACGTCCTCGCCGAGGAGCAGCCGCTGCAGCGCCCGCGGCTCGCCGGGGATGATGGCGCAGGGCACGCCCGCCTCGGTGGCCCGCCGCGCGGCGCGCAGCTTGGTGACCATCCCTCCGGTGCCCACCTGGCCGGCGGCGTCGCCCGCCAAGGCTTCCACCGCCGGCGTGATGCGATCGATCACGGAGATCCGCTGTGCGTCGGGGTCCTTGCGCGGGTCCGCCGAGCAGACGCCCACCGCGTCGGTGAGGATGACCAGGAGGTCCGCCTCGACCAGGTCGACCACCATCGCCGCGAGCGCGTCGTTGTCGCCGAACTTGATCTCCTCGACGGAGACGGTGTCGTTCTCGTTGATGACCGGCACCACGCCGCGCTCGACCAGCGCGCCGAGCGCGCGGCGCGCGTTCAAGTAGCGGCCGCGGTGCGCGATGTCCGCGTGGGTGAGCAAGACCTGCGCGCAGATCAGGCCGCGCGCCTCGAAGGCGTCGTCGTACAGGCGCATCAGCCGGCTCTGGCCGGCGGCCGCCGCCGCCTGCTTGAGCGCCATCTCGCGGGGGCGCGCAGGGAGCTGCAGGCGCTCGACGCCGAGGGCGACCGCGCCGCTCGACACCAAGACGGGCAGCCGCGCGCCCCCGCCCGCCACCGCGGCGACGTCGTCGCAAAGTGCCGAGAATCGTTCGCGATCCAGCGTAGGGGCGCCCGCCTGCCCGCCCCGTCCCGCCAGCACCGCGGAGCCGATCTTGATCACCGGCCGCCGGGTCTGGGCGAGTTGGGTTCGGGGGCTCTGCGTCATCGGAAGCGCATCTGCGCACCCGTACGATAGCAAAGCCCCCGACTCGGTGCAGAGCCGCTACCTACTCCGCGCGCAAGCAGACGGCCTCGACGTTGTGGCCGTCGGGGTCGAGGACGAACGCCGCGTAGTACGTCTCGCCGTAGCTCGGCCTCGGGCCCGGTTTTCCGTTGTCTTTACCGCCGGCCGCGAGCGCCGCCGCGTGGAAGCGCTGGACGGAAGCGCGGTCCTTGGCCTGGAAGGCCAGGTGGAGCGCGCCCCCGGTCCGGCCGGCCCCGAGCCACAGCTGCGGGGCGCCCGGCCTGCCGAACCCGGCGGATCCGGCCTGCGCGTCGTGGGACTCGAGGCCGTACCCGAGCGGCTCCAGGGCGGCGCGATAGAAGCTCAAGCTCCTGGCGAAATCCGACACCGGCAATCCGACGTGGTCGAACATGGTTTCCTCCGAGGGTGGAGACCGCCAGGTACCGCGCCGCGCGCGGGGCGTCTTGGCGAAAGTTGCGGTGCCCGCCACCCGTCCGGTTGCGACGCCTCGTCTACCCGAGCAGGATGCCGGCCATGACGGTGGCGGTGCGGCGGACGAGTTGCGCTCCGGGCATCTGCATGACGGACGTGCTCTGCAGCGCGGGGCCGGGGGACGCGCCGTTCGAGGAGTGGCACGCCATCGCGTCCGTCGCGTTCGTCACGCAGGGCGGGTTCGGGTACCGGTGCAGCGCCGGCTCGGCCGCGCTCGGGCCCGGCGCCGTGCTGCTGGGAAACGCGCGCGGCGCCTACACCTGCACGCACCTCGCTCCCGGCGGCGACCGCTGCCTCTCGTTCGGCTATTCCGCCGAGGTGGTGGAGGAAGTCGCCGCCTCGGCCGGCGCCACCGGGCGTTTCCGGCGCGCGGCCCTGCCCGCCGCGCCCGCCTTCGCCGCCCTGCCGGCACTGGCTTTGTCCGCGGTCGAGGGCGCCGGACCGTCGCTGGAGGAGATCGCGGTCGAGGCGCTCGGCCGGGCGCTCTCCGCGGACGCCGGGGACGGGGCGGGCGCGCCGCTGCGCGCGCGCGACGAGCGCCGGGCAATCGAGGCGATGCGCTCGATCGACGCGGGCGCTTCCGAGCCGCTCAGCCTGGGAGAGATGGCCGGCCGGGCGGGGCTGGGCCGGTTCCACTTCCTGCGCGCGTTCCGCGGCGCGACCGGCACCACGCCGCACCAGTACCTGCTCGCGGCCCGCCTGCGCCGGGCTGCGCGGCTGCTCCTGACCACCTCGCTGCCAGTCACCGAGGTCGCGCTGGAGGCCGGGTTCGGCGATCTCTCCAACTTCATCCGCACCTTCCGCCGCGCGGCCGGCCGGTCGCCGCGCGCGTTCCGGCTGCAGGGCGGCGCTCCCGGCCGCGCGCCTGTCCGGCGGCCCGGCTGAGGACGCTTTCGCCTGCCTTGGGCGGCGTCCACATGCTAAGACCCAGGGCGCGGCCACCGCGCCGCGGGAGCAGGTACGCGCGACGACCTGTACGGCAACACCGCGGGCCTGAAGGCGAGCCACTCCCGGCGGCTCCTCGCCACCTACCGCCGCCGCGTCCAGCCACGCGAGCTGTGCTCGCCGGAGCTGGCCCGCCACCTGAGCGAGCTGTCGCGCGAGATCGGCCGCCAGATCGGCGTGCTGCTCAACCGCCGCGGCGAGGTCGAGTACGTCATCGTCGGCGACGCCCGCCAGATCGAGTTGCCCGACGTTGGCCGCGCCCGCGCCGGCCAGCTCCGTCTGCGCGGTCTGCGCCTGGTGCACACGCACCTCAAGGACGAGCCGCTCACGCGCGACGACCTGACCGACCTGGTCCTGCTGCGGCTCGACGCCATGGCGGCGGTGGTGGCGCGCGACGACGGCCTGCCGGGCAAGGTCTACCTGGCCACCTTGCTCCCGTTCAATCCGGGCGGCGACCTCTACCGCCAGGAGCAGGCGCCGTCGGTGCCTGATCTGGTGTTCGACGCGCTGGCACAGGTTGCGGCGCTGGAGCAGGAGATGGCCCGCGCCGCCCCGGGCCGGGCGGTGGGGAGCGAGGGCCGCGCCCTGCTGATCGGGGCGTTCACCGGCGCCCGCCGCGCCGCCGAGGATTCCATGGCCGAGCTGCGCGAGCTGTCGCGCACCGCCGGCGTGGAGGTGCTCGACGTGATGCTGCAGGGCCGGAAGGAGATCGATCCGCGCACCGTCGTCGGCCAGGGGAAGCTGCAGGACATCCTGGTGAGGTCGATGGCGCTGGGCGCCGATCTGCTCGTCTTCGACCGCGACCTGTCGCCGTCGCAGGCGCGCCACATCGGCGAGGCGACCTCGCTGCGCATCATCGACCGCACCCAGCTCATCCTCGACATCTTCGCCCAGCGGGCGCGGAGCGCGGACGGCAAGCTGCAGGTCGAGCTGGCGCAGCTCAAGTACCTCTTGCCGCGCCTGGTGGGTCGCGACGACTCGCTCTCGCGCCTGGCGGGCGGCATCGGCGGGCGCGGACCCGGCGAGACGAAGCTGGAGGTGGACCGCCGCCGCGTGCGCGAGCGCATCTCGCACCTCGAGGACCGCATCGACCGGCTCAGCGCCGATCGCGCCACGCGCCGCCGGCAGCGCAGCCGCGCCGGCGTGCCCGTGATCTCGATCGTGGGCTATACCAACGCGGGCAAGAGCACCCTGCTCAACGCCCTGACCGACTCCGAGGTGCTGGCCGAGGACATCCTCTTCGCCACCCTCGACCCGACCAGCCGCAGGCTGCGCTTTCCTGGGAGGAGGGCGGCTTTGCCGACCGACGGGCCGAAGGCCGAAGGCCGAAGGCATGTGGAAGCGAGGGCGGCTTTGCCGACCGACGGGCCGAAGGCCGAAGGCCGAAAGCATGCGGAAGCGAGGGCGGCTTTGCCGACCGACGGGCCGAAGGCCGAAGGCCGAAGGCATGTGGAAGCCGGCGAGGTGGTCATCACCGACACGGTGGGATTCATCCGCGAGCTGCCTCGCGACCTTCTCGCCGCCTTCCGCGCCACGCTCGAGGAGCTGGAGGAGGCCGATCTCCTGCTGCACGTCGTCGACGCGTCGGATCCGCGGCACGCCGAGCACGCGCGCGCGGTGGAAGCGGTGCTCTCCGGCCTCGACCTGGAAGGCACGCCCCGCCTTCTGGTCTTCAACAAGCTGGACCGCGACCCGGACGCCGCCCGGGCGCTCGCCCACCGCGAGGGAGGAGTGGCGGTGTCGGCCCGGACGCGCGAAGGCTTCCCGGAGCTGCTCGCCCGGTGCGAGGAGGTCCTGTGGCGGCGCGGGCGCGTGCAGGCGCCGGGCCCGGAGCCCGAGTTCGTGCGTCCTCGGCACGGCTGACCAACTCGTTCCCGTCCAGCGAGCGCGCGGCCGCGTCCCGAAGCGGCTAGAACGCATCCCATGAGGTCCGCGCCATGAAAAAGCGTAGCGCCGCCGAATACGGCGGCGGCTAGACTCGCCGTCCGTGGCGCTGCTCCTGCTCGGCCCCGGCGTCCTGCTGCATGCGCTCCTCGCGCCGCGTCGACGGGCCGTCGAGCTGCCGCTGCTCGCGGCGGCCTTCTGGGTGATCGCTCTCTGGTGGGTCCGCCTGCTGCCGTGGGGCTGGACGGCGCCGGTTCTGGTGGTCGGAGCCGCCTCGCTCTGCGCCGGCGTGCTCCTGTGGCGGCGATGGCCCGACCCGGGGAGCGCGCTCGTGTGGACAGCGGCCGCCGCGGTCGCGGTGGTGCTGGCGCATTCCGCGCTGGTCGCTCCAGGGGTCGACGCCGCGGCCCACACCGCGGTCGCGCGCATCATCGCCGAGTCGCAGGGCCACCCGCAGGGGTTCCGTCCGCTGTGGCCCATCGACGAGCTGCGCGGCTATCCGCTCGGCCAGCCGACCTTGACGGCGCTGCTCGCCCGACTCGCGGGCCTCGGTTGGCGCGAGGCCGGACTGTGGGGCCACGCCCTCGCCTACGGCCTGGTGGTGGTCGCGTTCGCGGCGGCGGTGTGGAGGTGGCGCGGCAGCGCGCTGGGCCTCGCGATCGGCGTCGCCGCGGTCCTCGTCGCCCGGGCGCCGCTCCATTTCTGGACCTGGGGCGGCGCGCCCAACGCGCTCGGCATTGCGTTCGGCGTGGCCGGGTTCGCGGCCGGACTGGATGCGTTGCGCCAGAAGGACGCGCGCAGCGCGGCCGCCTGCGCGCTCTACGCGGCGGCCGGCCTGCTCACGCACGCCGTGACGGTCGTGGCGTTCGCGTACTGCGGCGCCGTGCTTCTCGCAGCGGCGCTGCTGCGGCAGCGCGGTCTACTCCGTGGCTCCGTCCTTCTCCTCGCTGCCGGGGCGTTCGCCGCGCTCCTCTGCGCCCCCTACCTCGCGACCGTGAAGCCGATCGACCCGCGCGGCGCGGCATGGATCCGGGCCTGGCTGCACGAATCGGCTACGCTCCGCGTCCTGCCGCGCATGCTGCACGACGTGCCGCTGATCGCCGGCGCCGCCGCGCTGGTGGCCGTGCTGGCGCGGGCGCCCGGCCGGGCCGTGCTCCCGGCCTCGCTCGCCGCGTTGCTCGTCCTGCTCGTCCTCCAGGGCCGCGCCGCGGCGCTGCCGGGCAGCGCGTTGCTCTACCCGGACCGCATCGCCGTGCTGCTGCTGTATCCGATCGCGCTGCTGGCGCACGACGCGCTGGACTCGCGGCCTCGAGCGGCGGCCGCTCTGACCATGGTGCTGCTCGTCCACGCTGGGATCCTCCAGCGCAAGCTCCTGCGGGACGGGAGCGCGCACGCGCTCGCCACGGAGGCCGACCTGCGCGTGATCGAAGGGGCGAGGCTCCCGGAGGGCTGCTGGGTGATGAACAACTACGGCGACGCGGGCCAGTGGATCCCCGCGCTGCTCGGCCGGCCCGTCACCTTCCCGCACATCCACGTCGCCTTCTTCGGGCTGGAGCAGCGCGTGCACCCCTGCGCCGCTTTCCGCGGAGAGAAACGCCCCTACCACGTCGACACCGTGATCTGCCCCGGCCCCGGGTGCGAACCCGTCTTGCGCGACGGCGGGGCGGAGCTGTTCCGCATCGTGGATCCCGCGCTCTCGGTGGAGCTGTCCGCGCAGCGCTGACCCCGCCGGTCGCCCCGGGAAGCCCGGCGTCGAACCGCGCAGACCCGCCGATGAGGGCGGCGGCTCACGGCGCCGAGGCGATCCGGCGGATCAGCTCCACCCGCAGGCGCTCGATGGCGTCCTGCGTCGCCTCGTCCAGCTTCTCCCGGTGCGCCACGCAGGGCACCGACCGGGCGTGCCCGGTGACCGTCCCGTGCCAGACGAGCCTCCCCTCCCGCTCGAGGGTGGCATCCAGCGCCAGGCTGGTGTCGTCCCAGCCGGCGTTCACGCCGCCGCTGCGCTCCTCGAAGGCGAGCCCTGCGGGCGCCCCTCCGAATTGCGGAGGACCGCGGGGCGCGCCCACGTACTCGTCGCCCGTGCCGGCGAAGGTGACGGAGAGGGTGAGCACCCACGGGGCCTGCTGCGCGAAGGACGCCCCGGTCTCGCCCAGCGAGGCGATCACCGCGCGCGCCACCGCCTGCGGCAGCTGGGGGGCGAACTGCCCGCAGCCGATGCTGTCCGATTTGCGCGCGTCCTGCGGCGTCGCCACCGCCAGCGTCACGCCCTTCAGCGCGGTGCGCGAGACCGGCGCCGGCTGCGGCCGGGCGGCGGCGCAGGCAGCGCAGAGAACCCCGATCGACCAAGCGCGCATGCCGAGGAGTGTAACCCACGAAGCAGCGCGGCCGGCCCACCTTCCCGGACCGGCCGCAAGTCGCGGGCAGAAAGCCTGATCAGATGTCGAAGTACAGCGCGAACTCCATCGGCGAGGGCCGCAACCGCACCGGGTTCAGCTCCTTCTCGATCTTGTGCTCGATCCAGGTGTCGATGACGTCCTCGGTGAAGACGTCGCCCTTGAGCAGGAACTCGTGGTCCCTCTTCAGCTCGCCCAGCGCCTCCTCCAGCGAGCCGGGCATCTTGGGCACGTCCTTCAGCTCCTCGGGGGAGAGGCCGTAGATGTCCTTGTCGAGCGGATCGCCCGGGTCGATGCGGTTCTCGATGCCGTCGAGCCCGGCCATCAGCATCGCCGCGAAGGCCAGGTACGGATTGCAGCTCGGGTCCGGCGGCCGGTACTCGAGGCGCTTCGCCTTGGGCGAGGGGGAGTACATCGGGATGCGGATCGCCGCCGAGCGGTTGCGCGAGGAGTACGCCAGGTTCACCGGCGCCTCGAACCCGGGCACCAGCCGCTTGTACGAGTTCGTGGTCGGGTTGCAGAGCGCCGCCAGCGCACGCGAGTGCTTGAGCAGCCCGCCGATGTAATGCATCGCCATCTCGCTCATGCCCGCGTAGCCGTCGCCGGCGAAGAGCGGCTTGCCGCCCTTCCAGACGCTCTGGTGCGTGTGCATGCCGCTGCCGTTGTCCCCGAAGAGCGGCTTGGGCATGAACGTCGCGGTCTTGCCGTTCCGCAGCGCGACGTTCTTGACGATGTACTTGAACCACATCAGCCTGTCGGCGGTCTTCACCAGGCTGTCGAAGCGGATGTCGATCTCCGCCTGGCCGGCGGTCGCCACCTCGTGGTGCTGCCGCTCGACCTGGATGCCGACCTGCTCCATCACCCGGCACATCTCGGTGCGCACGTCCTGCAGGCGCGACTCGATCTTGTAATGGCCGTGGTTGGGGCCCGTGTCGTACGAGACGCCGTCGAAGATGAAGAACTCGGCCTCGGGGCCGTAGTAGGCGGTGTCGCCGATGCCGGTCGACTTGAGGTACTTCTCCGCCTTCTGCGCGATGTAGCGCGGGTCGCGCGAGTAGGGCTCCTTGGTGATCGGGTCGACGATGTTGCAGATGAGCGACAGCGTCGCGTCCTTCATGAACGGGTCCATGACGGCGCTGTCCGTATCCGGCACCACCAGCATGTCGCTCGCGTGGATGGGTGCCCAGCCGCGGATGGAGGATCCGTCGAAGCCCAGGCCTTCCTCGAAGACGGCCTCGGTCAGCTCGGCGATCGGGATGGTGAAGTGCTGCCAGAGGCCGACGAAGTCCATGAACTTCAGGTCGACCATCACCGCCTTCTTGTCGTGCGCCAGCCCGACGACGTCCTTGCCCTTCGGCATCTCCCACTCCTCCCATTTGTGTGCGCGCCTTCGAAACGAACAGCGGTCGCGCCGTTGACGTTCCCTAGAGCGCCGGCTCGCCTCGCTCGCCGGTGCGGATGCGGACCACCTCGTCCACGGTGGTCACGAAGATCTTGCCGTCCCCGATGCGCCCCGTCTTGGCCGACCGCTCGATCGCCTCCAGGGCTTTTGGCACCAGCTCGTCGGTCAGCACCACCTCGATCTTCACCTTTGGCAGGAAGTCGACGACGTACTCGGCGCCCCGGTACAGCTCGGTGTGCCCCTTCTGACGCCCGAATCCCTTCACCTCGGTGACGGTGAGGCCCAAAACGCCGACGTCCGCCAGCGCCTCCTTCACCTCGTCGAGCTTGAAGGGCTTGATGATGGCTTCGATCTTCTTCATGCGCGTTTGGCTCCGGGACGCGGGCACTGTACTTGCCCCTCGCCCTCCCCGCAACGGACGACTGCCAGGGAAGGGACCCGCCGGGCCGTGACCTTCCGCGGGCTTCCGACTCTGATCCGCCACAACCGCAACCGACCCGGAGGTTTCCCGTGAGAGGCTCGCTCGTCCTGGCCGTCGCCCTGGCCGCTTCGCCCGCCTTCGCGCAGCTCAACGATCCCCAGATCGCCGACGTGGCGCTCACCGCGCACCAGATCGACATCGCGCGCGGCAAGCTCGCGCTCTCGAAGACGAAGAACGAGGAGGTGAAGCAGTTCGCCCAACAGATGGTCGACGACCACGGCGCCGGCGTGAAGGAGGCCGTCGCGCTCGCCACGCGGCTGGGGGTCAAGCCGGAGAAGAACGCCACCTCGAAGAGCCTGCAGGACGGCGCCCGCAAGGCGACCGCGCGGCTGAAGAAGGAGTCGGGCGCGAAGTTCGACAAGGACTACATCGATACCGAGGTGGGGTACCACCAGGCGGTGATCGACGCGGTGAAGACCGCGCTCATCCCGAACGCCCAGAACAAGGACTTGAAGCAGCTCCTCACCGACGTGGTGCCCACCCTCGAGGGGCACCTGCAGCACGCCAAGAACGTGCAGGCGCAGCTCGGATCTGCGGCCTCCAAGTAAGGCGGTTCCTCACCGGGGCGGAGGCGGCGCCACGCCTCCGCACCCGGGCGCACCGCGGCGCACTTGCCGCACACCGGGCCTTACCGTGCAGAGTTCCAGGCATGGCCCTCCTCCCCGCCCGACCGCTGCAGCTCGATCCGCGCGCGCTCGCCCAGCGCCGCCTCCGCAACTTCGGGATCACCGCGGTCCTCATCGCCATGGGCGCGGCGTTCTGCGCCGGCTCGGTCGTCTCCGCCCGGCAGGTGGTCGAGGAGCGCGTGCTCTGGGCGCGCGGCACGCAGGGGAAGCTCGTGCACCTCGCCGGCAAGGTGGAGGAGACGCAGAAGCTCGGCCTGACCTTCTTCTACGACTACGACCTGGACGTGAAGTGGGTGGACGCGCAGGGCCGGCAGCATTCCGGCAAGACGAGCTTCGGGCGCACCTTCCGGGGCGTCGGCAAGCGCGAGGCCCCGCGGCTCCGCTACGACCCCGCCGCCCCGGAGCGATTCGTCCTCTCCTGGGCGGCGCAAGGCGGGCTGCCCCGCGCCGGCCTCGCCATCGTCTGCGGCCTGCTCGGCGCGCTGATGCTCGTGTGCGCCCGGACCCTGGCCAGGGTCGAGCGCCGGCGTCTGGAGCTGCTCCGGATGTGCGCCGAGGACGGCGAGGAGGTGGTGGGCGAGGTGGAGAAAGCCTGGAGCCACAAGGGCGTCCACTACCTGCGCTACCGCCTGCCGGACGACGTGCGGGTGCGCAAGTACCAGGGGGACGCGCCGTTCGTCTTCGCCCGCGAGGGCGCCCTGCACGTGCTCGCGCTGCGCTCGCCGCGCGCTCCCGACGCCCCCTTGCTGGTCGAGGCGGACCTGCGCTCCTTCGACCTCCCCGTCGAGGTTCGCGCGCGGGTGCTCTCCGCGGCGGCCGCGGGGTAGGGGCCCTCCTCACCCACGTCCACCTCCGTCTCCGGTGTAACCGCGCCGGCTGGACCGCTGAGGTTCAAAGGTTCAGGCGCCGCTTCGTGCTGCTACAGTGACCGGGTGGGTTACGCCGACGAGCGCCCGGCGCTGCTCGCGCGCCTGCGGAAGCACGCTGAGGGCCGCGCGCTGCAGGACGCGCTCCGCCTCGATGGGCGCGCGCTGCGCTTCCACCTCGGCACCTCGCTCGCCGACCTCCGCGTCCCGGTCGCGCTCGGCGCCGACTTGCGCCGCGCGTTCACGGCGGCGGTACGCGACCTGTACTTCCTGCTCTGCCTGCGCCACCGGGCGTCGCTCAAGGAGAGCGAATTCGACCAGCTCCTCCTGCAGGACGGGTTCGATTCCAAGGCCCTGCGGCCGGTGTCCTTCTCTCCGCCGCCGACGGTCGCGCGAGAGAACGTGCGCCGGGCCTTCGCCGAGGCCCCCGAGATGCACCCCGCGCTCGACGCCGGCGTGCTGGCCTCGTGGATCGCTTCCGGGCGCCCCGGCCGCGTTTGGGTCGGGGTGCTCAATGCCGTCCTGCGCCGGGCCATGACGGAAGCGGCGGCGAGCGATCGCCACGAGCCCACCGCTTACCTGCTCTTGCTCTCGCTGCGCATCCTGGCCGACGAAGCGTACGGCATCCTGCGCGCTGTCCCGCTCGCGCAGGGAATGCACCGCGTCGTCCACGGGGCGGTGGCGACCGGGCTGCTCGTCGCCGCGCGCCTCGCCGCCCGCGAGGCCCGCGCCTTCGACGCGCCGGGGGGCGTCCTGTCGGAAGCGGCCACGCATGCGCTGAGCTGGATGGGCGGGCTGCGCCACCTGGCCGGAGGCTCGAGTCACGCGTACGGCGTCGCCTTCGCCGAGCCGGCCGCGCGCATGGACCTGTACGCCCACAAGGTGGTGCAGGGCGCCTCTCCGGAGCAGCTCGTAAAGGACGTGAATGCCGAGTTGGAGGGCGCGGAGGATGCCTTCCACCGCGCCGAGCGCGCCTTCGCGCTGGCGACCATCCGCTCCGACCTGCTGCACCTGCTGCGGCTGTCCGAGACGACGCGCACGCCGCCCTTCGGGCTGGACGGCGTGGCGCCGGCGCAGCTCTTCGGATCGCCCGGCGTGCTGGAGCGCGTGCTCGCCTCCCCGGAGCGCCGCAAGGAGATGCACGCGCGGGCCAAGGCGGCGGCCAAGGCGGCGAGCCAGGACGAGGCGCGCGCCGCGCTGCAATCGCTGTCCCGCGTCAGCAAGGAATGGCGCGAGGAGGGGTCGTCCGTCTTCGCCGCGGCCGACGTGCGGGAAGGCAACGGGCGGGCGGTGGTCGCGCTGGCCGTGGACGCCGCGCTGGAGAAGCTGCTCGACCAGGCCGAGCTGTCGCTCCTGCACCGCTCCGGGCAGGAGAGCGCCGACGGCATCGAGGCCGAGCACGAGCGGGGCCGGCTCTACCTGGTCCGCGCCGAGGAGCGGCCGATCCTGCGGGCCAGGGCCCAGGCGCTGCAGATGGGGCATCTCTTCTGCGACGTGAAGGACTTCACCCGCCGGACGGCCTTCCTCAAGGAAGCGGTGGTCGCCGACTTCCTCTCGCGCGAGTTCTACACGCCGATCCTCACCGCGGCGGCGCGCCATCACCACGGAGCGGGTCACCTCCACGACAAGGGCGGCATCTACCTCAACAACCTGCTCGGCGACGCCGTCAGCTTCTCGGGCGACGTGGCCGCGCTGGTGGCGCTGGCGCACGACATCCGCCGGGCGCTGAACAGCTACTCCAAGCGGCTCGACAGCGAGAGCAGCTCCGAGGCGGTGGCGAGGAGCATCGCCTCCATCGAGCAGCGCACGGCCGCGCGGCGGGCGGAGCTCGAGCAGCAGATGGCCGAGGCCGATGCGGAGCTGCGCCAGGGCCTCGCGGACAAGAGCCGCGAGGAGCCCCGCGTGCGCCTCTCGCGGCTCCACCTGGAGCTGTCCCGCCTGGAGGAGGAGCGCCAGTCGGAGACCGCGCTCGCCGCGGGCGAGAAGCTGGAGGCGGGCATCTTCATCTCCTACGGGGCCGCGCCGGAAGTGGCCACCTTCGAGGACCACGTGTTCGGCTCCATCAAGGTGGCGATCGCGGAGAAGATCAACGAGAGCGCCCGCGGCACGGCGCGCAACGGCGGCGTGCGCGCGCGCATCGACAGCCTGGTCAGGCAGGCGCGCTCTGCGCACGGCCGCGCCGACCTGTCCTGTCCATTCGCCGTGTTCGTCTCGCAGCCGCTGGTCATCCCCGTGCCTCCGGAGGCCGAGATCGCGGTGCGCGGGTGCCTGGAGGACGGCGATCTGGGCGGGGCGGAGCTGATGCTGCAGGAATCCGTCCGCCAGTTCGTCGCCCGTCTCTCGCAGGACACCGGGATCGCGGGCGGAGGCGACATCTACAACGGCGGCGCGGCGCTCTCCGAG
>WNEZ01012237.1_pt1 | contig 14731 bp, 15 predicted proteins | sample 5400521 | NCBI WGS metagenome assembly WNEZ01 (sample SAMN13153339, study PRJNA577476) | soil metagenome | isolation source: 120 cm saprolite under Douglas fir tree site 2 hole 1 replicate 1 | place: USA:California | collected 2015-04-18
CCAACGGCCGTCGTCGTGGTCGCACCGAGGGAGGTCGTCGTGGTCGCGCCAGGGGACGTCGTCGTGGTCGCGCCAGCGGCGGTCGTCGTGGTCGCGCCAGCGGCCGTCGTCGTGGTCGCACCGAGGGAGGTCGTCGTGGTCGCGCCAGCGGACGTCGTCGTGGTCGCACCAGCGGACGTCGTCGTGGTCGCGCCAACGGACGTCGTCGTGGTCGCGCCAACGGACGTGGTCGTGGTCGCGCCCGGTGAGGTGGTGGTGGTCGCACCCGGGCACCCGGCCTCGAAGACCAGGTGCTTGCAGGAGGCCTGGAGCTGGCCCCGCTTCACCAGCCGGTTGGTCAGGTGGGCGGCGCAGCTCACGTACGCGCCGTGGTTGCGGGCCGGGCAGCACTCCTGCTGCGCCAGGGCGATGGCCTCCGGCACACCCCGGCCGCTGCACGCGGCGGCGTGCGCCGACCGCGGAGCAGACGACAGGAGCAAGAAGGCAGCGAGGACGATGCGCGAGCCTCGCATGTGGATGGGTCCCCTCACCCGCAGTCGAAACGTCAAGCTGATGCCCCTCGAAAGTTGGACGGACCGCGCGTTGCCGGTTGCACCTATCGCAGGACGCGGCGGCGTTGCAATCCCCGGAGGGGGCGTGCTAGCGGTCGCGGGCCTCGAAGAGGTGGAGCTGCCGCACCGGCGTCTCCTCGCCCGGCGGGATGGGGTAGTTCCCGGTGAAGCAGGCGTCGCAGAAGCTCGCACGCTTGCCGGTGAAGGCGTACATCCCGTCGACGCTGAGATAGGCCAGCGAGTCGGCGCCGAGGTACTCGCGGATCTCCGGCACCGAGTGCGACGAGGCGATCAGCTCCTCGCGCGTCGGCGTGTCGATGCCGTAGAAGCACGGGTGCGTCGTGGGCGGCGAGCTGATGCGCATGTGGACCTCGCGCGCGCCCGCCTGCCGGATCATGGAGACCAGCTTCCGGCTGGTGGTCCCGCGCACGATCGAGTCGTCCACCACCACCACGCGCTTGCCGGCCAGCACCTCGCGCAGCGCGTTCAGCTTGACCTTCACGCCGAAGTGCCGGATCGAGCTGGACGGCTCGATGAAGGTGCGGCCCACGTAGTGGTTGCGGATGAGGCCCATCTCGTAGGGCAGGTGTGCCGCCTCGGCGTAGCCGATGGCGGCCGGCACGCCCGAGTCGGGGACGGCGATGACGATATCGGCGGGAACCGGGCTCTCGCGCGCGAGCTGCCGGCCGAGCCCCTTGCGCACCTCGTAGACGTTGCGCCCGAAGATGCGGCTGTCCGGGCGCGCGAAGTAGATGTACTCGAAGACGCAGTTGTGCGTCTCCTGGGGCGGGAACGGACGCACCGAGTCGATGCCACGCTCGCTCACGGTCACGATCTCGCCCGGCTGGATCTCGCGCTCGTAGCGCGCGTCGACCAGGTCGAGGGCGCAGGTCTCGGAGGCGACCACCACCGTGTCGCCGACCCGCCCGAGCACGAGCGGCCGGAAGCCCCCCGGGTCCCGCGCCGCGATGATGCGGTCCTCGGTGAGGAAGACGAGCGAGTAGGCGCCCTTCACCTGGCTGAGCGCGTCGATGATGCGCCCCGTGAGCGTCGCCTCCGTCGAGGCGGCGATCAGGTGGATGATCACCTCGCTGTCGACCGTGGACTGGAAGATCGAGCCGCGCGCCTCGAGCCAGCTGCGCAACTCGTCCGCGTTGACCAGGTTCCCGTTGTGCGCGATGGCGAGTGCGCCCTGCGCCCACTCGACCACGAACGGCTGGCAGTTCTTGAGCACGGTCGAGCCGCTGGTCGAGTAGCGATTGTGGCCGATGGCGAGGCGGCCCTTCAGGCGCGCCAGGATCTCGTGGTCGAAGATCTCCGCCACGTGGCCCATGCCGCGGTGGCTGATGAGAGCCTCGCCGTTCGAGGCGACGATGCCGGCCGACTCCTGGCCGCGGTGCTGGAGCGCGTAGAGGCCGAGGTACGCGAGGGTGGCGGCCTCGGGATGGCCGTGGACGCCGACGACGCCGCATTCCTCGTGGAACTTGTCGAACATGGCCCCGCCTCGCTCACTCTAGCGGACGTCGCCCGCGAAGTATACCGCTATCCCGCCAGGCGCCGCTCGAGCGCACGCCGCCAGCGGTCGCGCGTCCCTTCGAGCGGCAGGTCGATCACGTCCCCGATCACCAGGCTCCGCCCGCGCACCTCGCCGAGGATGGCGAGCGGCACATCCTCGCGTCGCCCGAGGTCGCGGAGCTGCCCCAGGTGCCGGCGCCGGAGCGAGAGCAGCATGCGCGACTGGCTCTCGCCGAAGAGCAGCGCGTCTGTCCGCATGCCCTGCTCCAGCTCGACGCGGGCGCCGAGGCCCGGGCCACCGAACGAGCACTCGGCGAGCGCCACCCCGAGCCCGCCCTCACCGACGTCGTGCAGCGAGCGCAGGAGCCGCGCCTGGGCCGCGGCCAGGCAGCACCGGTGCAGGCGCTTCTCGGCCTCCAGATCTATCCACGGCGGCGCGCCGCGCACCAGCCCGTGCACGACCGCGAGGTACTCGCTCCCGCCGAACTCCTCGCGCGTGCGCCCGAGCAGCACGATCACGTCGCCCTCCGCCTTCCACCACGGCGTGAGGTGCGCCTCCACGTCGGCGAGCAGCCCTACCATGGCGATGGTCGGCGTGGGCGGGATGTTGCGCCCCTCGGTCTCGTTGTAGAAGCTCACGTTGCCGCTGACGACCGGCGTCTCGAGCGCGAGGCACGCGTCGCGGATGCCCTGCACGCCCTGCTGGAACTCCCACATGACGTCGGGCTTCTCGGGGTTGCCGTAGTTGAGGCAGTCGCTCACGGCGAGCGGTCGTGCGCCGACCGCGACCAGGTTGCGCGCGGCCTCCACGACCGCGAGCACCGCGCCCAGGTACGGGTCCAGGCGGCAGTAGCGGCTGTTGCAGTCGACGGTGAGCGCCAGGGCGCGTCGCGTCCCCTCGATGCGCACCACGGCCGCGTCGCCCCCGGGGCGCACGATGGTGTTGCCCCCGACGAGCTGATCGTACTGGCGGTACACCCACTCGCGCGCGCACAGGTTGGGGCTCTCGAGCAGCCGGAGCAGCGTCTGCGCGTAGTCCGCGGGCTCCGGCATCTCCGCCGGGTCCAGGCGCTGCATCTCTTCCAGCCGCGCGGGCTCCTCGGCCGGACGCCGGTAGACCGGCGCCGCGTCGGTGAGCGCCGCCACGGGCAGCGCGCACACCTCCTCGCCGCGCCAGCGCGCGTGGAACACGCCGTCGTCGGTCAGCCGGCCGACGACCGCGGCCTCCAGGTCCCAGCGCGCGAACACCTCCTGCACGGCTGCCTCGCGCCCGGCCCGGGCCACCAGCAGCATGCGCTCCTGCGACTCGGAGAGGAGGATCTCGTAGGGCGTCATGCCGTCCTCGCGCAGCGGCACCGCGTCGAGCTCGAGGACCATGCCCATGCCGCCCCGTCCCGCCATCTCGAGCGAGCTCGAGGTGAGGCCCGCCGCGCCCATGTCCTGGATGGCGACCACGTCGTCGCCCCGCATGAGCTGGAGGCACGCTTCGAGCAGCAGCTTCTCGGTGAACGGGTCACCCACCTGCACCGCCGGCCGCTTCTCCCCGCTCGACGCGTCGAGCGCGGCCGAGGCGAGCAGGCTGGCGCCGTGGATGCCGTCGCGCCCGGTGCGCGCGCCGACGTAGATGACGGGATTGCCCGCGCCCGCCGCGCGCGCGCGAAAGAGGCGGTCGGCTGGGGCGATGCCGATGGTGAAGGCATTCACCAGGATGTTGTCGTCGTAGCCCGCGTCGAAGTAGAGCTCGCCGCCCACGGTGGGGACGCCGATACAATTGCCGTAGGAGCCGATGCCGGCCACCACGCCCTTCACCAGGTAGGCGGTGCGCGGGTGCTCGAGGCTGCCGAAGCGGAGCGAGTCGAGGTTCGCGATCGGCCGCGCGCCCATGGTGAACACGTCGCGCAGGATGCCGCCCACGCCGGTCGCCGCCCCCTGGAACGGCTCGATGAACGAGGGGTGGTTGTGGCTCTCGATCTTGAACACGGCCGCGAGCCCGTCGCCGATGTCGACCGCGCCCGCGTTCTCGCCCGGACCCTGCAGCACGCGGGGCCCCTTGCTCGGAAGCTGGCGGAGGAAGGCGCGCGAGCTCTTGTACGAGCAGTGCTCGGACCACATGACGGCGAACACGCCCAGCTCCTCGAAGGTGGGCACGCGCCCGAGCAGCTCCACGATCTTCGCCCACTCCTCGCGCGTGAGGCCGTGCTCATCCGCGACCTCGGCGGTGACCGCCCGGCTCATCCCGGCGCGGCGAGCGCGGCGCCTGCGCGTCCCGCCACCCAGGCCTGCGCCGAGCGGAAGAGGCGGAGCCCGTCCTCGCTACCCGTCAGACGCTCGACCGCGTGCTCGGGGTGCGGCATGAGCCCGATGACGTTCCGCCCGGCGTTGCACACGCCGGCGATGTTGCGCAGAGCGCCGTTGGGGTTGGCCGCCGGCGTGGGGTGTCCCGCGCGATCCGCATAGCGGAAGACGACGCGCTCCCCGTGCTCCAACGCGGCGAGCGTGTCCTCGTCGGCCACGTAGCAGCCCTCACCGTGCTTGATGGGCAGCTCGAGCACCTCGCCCGCGCGACAGCCGTGGGTGAAGAACGTGTTCGTGGTCTCCACGCGCACGGTGATCAAGTCGCATACGAAGCTGAGCGAGCGGTTGCGCACCAGCGCCCCCGGGAGGAGCCCGGACTCGCAGAGGATCTGGAAGCCGTTGCAGATGCCGAGCACGAGCCCGCCGTCGCGGGCGTGGCGGGCGACCGCCTCCATGATCGGCGAGCACTTCGCCATCGCGCCGCAGCGGAGGTAGTCACCGTAGGAGAAGCCGCCGGGCAGGACGACGCAGTCGACGCCCCGGAGATCACGGTCCTTGTGCCAGAGCGCCACTGCCTCGTCGCCGAGCACAGGTCCCGCCGCGCGCAGCGCGTCGCGGTCGTCGAGCGAGCCGGGGAAGACGACCACCCCCCAGCGCATCAGCGCCGCTCCTCGGCCAGCTCGACGCGGAAGTCCTCGATCACGCCGTTGGCGAGCAGCCGCTCGCACATCTCACGCACGCGCGCGCCCGCCGCGTCGGGTGCGGCGTCGCGCAGCCGCAGCTCGATGTACTTGCCGACCTTCACGTCCTGCACCTCGCCGAAGCCGAGGGCGTGGAGCGAGCTCTGCACCGCCTTCCCCTGCGGATCCAAGATGCCGCGCTTCGGGGTGACGTAAACGCGCGCGAGCAGACCCGGCATCAGGCGGCCGCGCTGCAGATGCGCCGCGCCGCCTCCTGATAGGCGTCCTCGACGCCTCCCAGGTCGCGCCGGAATCGGTCTTTGTCGAGCTTCTCCCCCGTGCCCTTGTCCCAGAAGCGGCAGGTGTCGGGGCAGATCTCGTCGGCGAGCAGGATCTTGCCGTGATGGCGCCCGAACTCGAGCTTCATGTCGACCAGCACGATCTCACGCTTGTCGAGGTACTCGCGGAGGAGCGCGTTCACGCGCAGCGCCGCTTCGTTGATGCCGGAGAGCTCCTGCGGTGTGGCCAGGCGCAGGAGGTGGATGTGCCAGTCGTTGATCATCGGATCGTCGAGCGCGTCGTCCTTGTAGTAGTGCTCGAGGATGGGCTCGGGGAGCGACTCGCCCTCGGGGCGCCCGAGGCGCTTGGCGAGGCTGCCGGCGATGATGTTCCGCGCTACCACCTCGACCTTCACGATCTCGCAGCGGCGGATCAGCATGTCGCGGTCGTTGAGGCGGCGCACGAAATGGGTCGCGACGCCCTCCTCTTCGAGGAAGCGGAAGAGGACCTCGGACATGCGATTGTTGAGCACGCCCTTGTCGACGATGGTACCCCGCTTCTTGGCGTTGAAGGCGGTGGCGTCGTCCTTGAAGTGCTGGATCAGGAGGTCGGGGTCGGAGGTGGCGTAGACTTGCTTGGCCTTGCCCTCGTAGAGCAGCTCACCCCGATCCATCGTCGTCCTCCAGGGCGCGTGAGAAGAGGGCATCGATATGCCGCAGGTGGTGGTCGATGTCAAAGAGGGTGGCGAGCTCCGCGGGTTTCACGTGGCGAACGACGTCCGGGTCGGCGGCGAGGCGCTGGCGGAAGTCGCCGCCGGCCTGCGCGCAGCGCTGCACCCAGCGGTACGCCTCGTCCCGCACCGCCCCGCGGCGCACCAGCGCGAGCAGCACCTGCTCGGAGAAGATCGCGCCGCCCAGGCGCTCCAGGTTGGCGCGCATCACCTCCGGCCGCACCTCGAGGCCCTCGATCACGCCCGCCAGGCGCGCGAGCATGAAGTCCAGCGCGATGGTCGCGTCGGGGCCGATCACGCGCTCGACCGAGGAGTGGCTGATGTCGCGCTCGTGCCAGAGCGCCATGTTCTCGAGCGCGGCGGCGGCATAGCCGCGCACCAGGCGTGCGAGACCGGTCACGTTCTCGGCCAGGACGGGGTTCCGCTTGTGCGGCATCGCCGAGGAGCCCTTCTGCCCGGGGGCGAACGGCTCCGCGACCTCGCCCACCTCGGTGCGCTGGAGGTGGCGGATCTCGAGCGCGATGCGCTCGCAGGCGCCGGCCCCGAGCGCCAGCTCGGCGAAGAAGCGCGCGTGGCGGTCGCGCGGCACGACCTGGGTCGCGATCGGCTCGGGCCGGAGCCCGAGGCGCCCGAGGACCGCCGCCTCGACCGCCGGATCGTTGTTGGCGAAGGTCCCGACCGCGCCGGAGAGCTTGCCGTGGGCGATCGTGGCGCGCGCCGCGGCGAGCCCGCGCCGCGCGCGCCCCAGCTCCGCGTACCAGCTCGCGCACTTGAGTCCGAAGGTGATCACCTCGGCGTGGATGCCGTGCGTGCGGCCGATCATGGGGGTGCGGCGATGGCGGAGCGCCTGGGCGCGGACCGCGGCGCGCAGCCGCTCCAGGCCGGCGAGCAGGAGGTCGGCCGCGTCACGCAGCTGGAGGGCGAAGGCCGTGTCGACCACGTCCGAGGACGTGAGGCCGAGGTGGAGGAAGCGCCCCTCGTCACCCACCTGCTCGGCGACCGACGACACGAAGGCGATCACGTCGTGCTTCACCTCGCCCTCGAGGACGTCGACCAGCGCCAGCTCGACCTCGAGCCAGCCCGCGAGGCGCGCCTCCTCGGACCACAGGCGCCCCATCTCGGGCCGCGTATAGCGGTCGATCACCCCGTGCTCCCGAAGCCGCCTTCACCGCGCGCACTATCAGGAAGCGCCGCCACCTCGCGCCAGGCGACGCGAGCGACGGGGCCGATCACGAGCTGCGCGATGCGGTCGCCGCGGCGGACGCGGACCGGCTCGCGACCGAGGTTCACGAGCAGGACCTGCACCTCGCCGCGATAGTCGGCGTCGATCGTGCCGGGCGCGTTCAGCACCGTGAGCCCGTCGCGCGCCGCGAGGCCGCTGCGCGGCCGCACCTGCCCCTCGAAGCCCGGCGGGATGGCCACCGCGAGGCCGGTGGGCACCAGCCGCCGCTCCCCCGGCGCGAGCAGCAGCTCGCCCTCGGGGTCGGCCAGCAGGTCCATCCCCGCCGCCCCGGGCGTCATGTAGTGCGGCAGCGGCAACGGCTCGCGGCCGGGGCGGACGCGCATCACGTCGACCGCCAGGGGCGCCGTCAACTGGTGAGGACCTCGTCGCCCAGCGCGTGACCCTTCAGGTCACCGAGCACCGTCAGCGCGAGCGCGCCCGGTCGAAAGAGTCGCCGCCCGACACGCAGGATGTCGTCGTTCGCCACCGCGTCGATGCCCGCCGCCACCTCCTCGAGCGGGACGTCGCGCCCGAAGTATATCTCGTTCTTCGCGATGCGGCTCATCCGGCTGTCGCTGGTCTCGAGGCCGAGTAGCATGTTGCCCTTCATCTGCGACTTGGCGCGGGCCAGCTCCCCGGGCGTCAGGCCGTCGCGCGTCACCCGCGTGAGCTCGCCGCGGATCGCCTCGACCACCTCGCGCGCCCACTCGGGGCTGGTGCCGACGTAGACCCCCGTGTAGCCCGCGTCGCAGTAGGAGGAGAGGAAGGAGTAGACCGTGTACGCCTTGCCCCGCCGCTCGCGGATCTCCTGGAACAGGCGCGAGCTCATGCCGCCGCCGAGCGCCACGTTGAGAAGGTGGGCCGGGTAGCGGTCGGCGTCCCCCTGCGCGATCCCGGGGGTGCCGAGGCAGAGATGCACCTGCTCGAGGTCCTTCGCGTGCACCGACAGGCCGGCATGGGGCCGGGGCAGCACACCATCGACCATCTGCGTGCTGCCCTCGAGCTGGCCGAAGTGCCGGGCGGCGACCTCGACCAGGTCCTCGTGGACGATGGCGCCGGCCGCGGCGACCAGCACGCGGTCGGGCCGATAGCGCGCCGCGAGGAAGCCGAGAAAGTCCTCGCGGGTCAGGCGCGACACCGTCGCCGCCGTGCCCGCGATCGGGCGCGCGAGCGGATGCCCCGGCCAGAAGGCGAGGTTGAAGAGCTCGTGCACGTACTCGTCGGGCGAGTCCTCGACCTGCGAGATCTCCTGGATGATCACCGAGCGCTCGCGCTCGATCTCTTCCGCCACGAAGGTGGACTGGGTGAAGATGTCGGCCAGCAGGTCGAGCGCGAGGGGCAGGTGCTCGCGCAGCACCTTCGCGTAGTAGCAGGTGTACTCCTTGCCGGTGAACGCGTTCAGGACGCCGCCGACGGCGTCGATCTCCTCGGCGATCTGCGCGGCCGTGCGGCGCGCGGTGCCCTTGAAGAAGAGGTGCTCGAGGAAGTGCGAGATGCCGGCCTGCTCGTCCCGCTCGTACCGCGACCCGTTCTCGACCCAGATGCCGACCGTGACCGAAGTCAGGTCCGGTAGCCGCTCCGACAGGACCCGGAGGCCGTTGGCGAGCCGCGTGACCTGCATACCGGCCTACTGCTGCGCCTCCTGCTGCCCCTGCTCCTTGAGCGCATCCTTGCGCGACAGGCGGATCTTCCCGGACCTGTCGACCTCGAGCACCTTCACCGGGATGACGTCGCCCTCCTTCAGCACGTCGGAGACCTTGTGCACGCGCTCGTTGGCGAGCTGCGAGATGTGCACCAGACCGTCGGTGCCCGGGAAGATCTCCACGAAGGCGCCGAAGTCGACGATTTTGCGCACCGTCCCGCGGTAGATCTTGCCCACCTCGGCCTCGGCGGTGACGCCGCGGATCTTGTCGATCGCCTTCTTCATCGCCTCGCCGTCGGAGGACGCGACCAGCACCGTGCCGTCGTCCTCCACGTCGATCTTGACGCCGGTCTCCTCGGTGATGCTGCGGATCATCTTGCCGCCGGGCCCGATCAGGTCGCGGATGCGGTCCGGCTTGATGTGTATCGTGACGATGCGCGGCGCATGCGCGGAGAGCTCGCCGCGCGGGCGGGAGAGGGTCTGGCCCATGATGCCGAGGATGTGCAGGCGGGCGCGCCGCGCGTCCTCGAGCGCCTGCTGCATGATGGCGCGCGTCACGCCGCCGATCTTGATGTCCATCTGCACCGCGGTGACGCCCGCCTCGGTGCCCGCGACCTTGAAGTCCATGTCGCCGAGGTGGTCCTCGTCGCCGAGGATGTCCGAGAGCACGCGCACCTCGTCGCCCTCCTTGATGAGCCCCATGGCCACGCCGGCGACCGGCGCCTTGACCGGCACACCGCCGTCCATGAGCGAGAGAGAGGCGCCGCACACCGTGGCCATCGACGACGAGCCGTTCGACTCGAGGATCTCGGAGACGATGCGGATGGTGTAGGGGAAGTCCTCCTCGCTGGGCAGGACCGGCGCCAGCGCGCGCTCGGCCAGCGCGCCGTGGCCGATCTCGCGCCGGCCCGGGCCGCGCAGGAACTTGACCTCGCCCGTGCTGAAGGGCGGGAAATTGTAGTGCATCATGAACTTCTTGTACGTCTCGCCGATGAGCGCGTCGACCCGCTGCTCGTCGGAGGAGGTGCCGAGCGTGGCCACCACCAGCGCCTGCGTCTCGCCGCGCGTGAAGAGCGCCGAGCCGTGCGTGCGCGGCAGGACCTCCACCTCGCAGGTGATCGGCCGCACGTCGGCCAGCCCGCGCCCGTCGAGGCGGCGACCCTGATGGACGATCGCCTCGCGCACCACGTCTTTCTTCAGGTGATCGAAGACACCGGCCACCCGCTTGGCGCCCTCCGGTGTATCACCCCCGAGGCGCTTCACGACCTCGTCGCGCGCCTGGTCGAGCGCATCGTAGCGCTCCTGCTTGGCCGACCGGGCGAGGGCGGCCTTCAGACCGGGCAGCGCGGCATCGCGCACCCGCCGCTCGAGGTCGGGATCCTGGGCCGCCGGCGGCACGCTGCGCTTGGGCTTGCCGACCAGCCGCTGGAGGTTCTCCTGGAGCGTGATGAGCGGCTGGAGCGCCTCGTGGGCAGTGAACAGCGCGTCGAGCAGCACCGCCTCGGGCACCATGTGCGCGCCGCCCTCCACCATCACGATGGCGTCGCGGCTGCCGGCGACGATCACGTTCATGTCGCTGGTCGCGAGCTGGCTGGTGGTGGGGTTGATCACGAAGCGGCCGCCCACCCGCCCGATGCGCACCGCCGCGATGGGCCCGTTCCACGGGATGTCGGAGAGCACGAGCGCCGTCGACGCGCCGAGGAGGGAGAGGACGTCGGGGTCGTTCTCCCGGTCGTGCGAGAGCACGGTGGCGATCACCTGCGTCTCGCAGCGGAAGCCCTTGGGGAACAGCGGGCGGAGGGGGCGGTCGATCAGGCGGGAGGTGAGGATCTCCTTCTCCGCCGGCCGGCCCTCCCGCTTGAAGAAGCCGCCGGGGATCTTCCCGGCGGCGAAGGTCTTCTCCTGGTAGTCACAGGTGAGCGGGAAGAAATCGATCCCCTCGCGTGCGGTCAAGAGCGCGGTGGCGGTCACCAGGACCACCGACTCGCCCAGCCGGACGAGGGCCGCGCCGCCGGCCTGCTTGGCCATGCGGCCGGTCTCGACCGTCAGCGGCTGGCCGTGGAACTCGATCTCTACTCGTTGGGGTCCGGGCTGCGCCATCGACAATCACTCCTCCGCGGCTCGCGGCGGCCGCATCTCGAGTACTCGCGAGGGGGAGAAGGAGGGAAGGAAGGACGGACGGGGAGCTACTTGCGTATCCCCAGCCGCTCGATGACGCCCTTGTAACGCTGGAAGTCGCGTCCCTTGAGGTAGTCGAGCAAGCGGCGGCGCTGCCCCACGAGCTTCAGCAGCCCACGACGGGAATGGTGGTCCTTGACGTGCGTCTTGAAGTGCTGCGTGAGGTACCCGATGCGGTTGGTGAGGAGCGCGATCTGCACCTCGGGCGACCCGGTGTCGGTCGCGTGCTGGCGATACGCCTGCACGATCTCCCCGGTGCGCTCCTGCACGACAGCCATCCCGTCCTCTTCGTCTCGTTCGTCTCTCGCTGGTTTAAGCGAGGGCTTCTAACATGACGTTTCTGTCTTGTAAAGCTCGGTCCACGTTCGCCGCTGGTCGAAGTAGTCCACTCCAAGTGGCCCGTCCCTTGCCCCCGACATCGGAACCGGCGTAGAGTCAGGTGACTCCGTGCTACGCCCGCGCACGGCTCCCACGAGCGCACCATAGAGCAGCGCATACGGCGCTCTCGCCCCTCCGAGCCAGAGCGAGAGCGGGGCCATGATCGACGGGTCTCAGCGGGTGGAGTTCGAGGACGTGCACGTCCTCGGCATGAGCGATCTGGTCATGATGTGCCAGATCGGGGACCAGATCGTTAAGGTGCCCTCCCTGCAGATACTCCCTGGCACGACGATTTCCGGCCATGGCGACCGCGGGCGCCTCGTTGTCTCGCGGCGACTGGCGATCGCTCTCGGACTCGCCTGAGGCCTGAACAACTGAGCCCAGCACCTCACGTTCGGTCCGTCTCATATCCGCGTCGAGTGCCTTCCCCTCGACCGGCGGGTGATCCGGGTTCGCTGCCGGTCACTCGCTATGGGGCGCTGGGCTTCCGAGGCGCCGTGGGCCGTGAATGGTCCGCCATCAAGAACGTCGCGCGCACTACCGGGACGAGCTTGTGGCAACGCGGGCACTGCGGGTCCATCTTGCTGCCGGCGACGCCCTCGAGGTACGAGAGCGGGGCGTGGCAGTGCGGGCAAGGGTTGAACGAAGCGTGCATCATGAACCTCCGACGACACGGGAAACGTGCCTAGGTGAGCCCGATGTCGAGGGCCACTTCGCGCGCGAGGATGCGCCGCCCGCGGCGTGCCTGACGACCTCGAGGTCGTCCAGTTCCTCGCGTTGCGAGCCGCCGACCATGACCCTGCCCTCGGTCTGGCTCGGGGGAACGGGAGGGCGCTACGTGCGCCGCTCGGTGGTACGCGCGTGGGAGCCGTGCGCGAGCGTAGCAGGGAGTACAGAGATCCTACTCCCGTTCCGACGCGCGGTGCAAGCGAGACGCGGACAGGTTCACGTCGCGGGTGCAGGGTTCCGCGAGTTTCAGCTCGCGCCCTTCCGCCGGAGACGCGACGAGAACGTCGGTCCGTCGGCGGCTCAGGACCGCGCGAGGAGACGCACGAGCCGCCAGGCCGGATGCTCACCCGCCGCCTCGATGACCGCCGCCACGTCGCCCGCGCGGTCGAGGAGGAGCGCGGTCTCCCCCGCGGCGCGCGGCGCCGGCAGGCGCGCGAGGGGCGCCTGCTGACCGCGGCGCAGGTGGTCGAGCGCGTCCGGCGAGGGCGTCGGATAGGCCGCGTAGGACGCGAGGGCGTCGCGCACCGCCACCACGGGTAGCGCGCTGTCCTGCGGCGCCGCCACGAGCACGCCGACCGGGACCGCCTGCTCGACGCGGAACGAGCCGACGCGCGTCCGCCTGAGGCGCTCCAGGTGGGCGACCGTCCCGAGCGCGCGCCCGACGTCGGCCGCCAGCACGCGCACGTACGTCCCCTTCGAGCAGTCGAGGCGGAACTCGATGCGCTCCGGCGGGCGGAGCGCGAGCTCGAGATGCGCGACCGTGATCTCGCGCGGCGCGCGCTCGACCACGAGCCCCCGCCGGGCCAGCTTGTAGAGCGGCACGCCGTCGCGCTTGAGCGCCGAGTACATGGGCGGCACCTGGCGCTGGCGGCCGGCGAAGCGGATCGCGACCGCCTCGAGGTCCGCCTGCGCCAGCGTGGGGACCGGCGCCGTCTCGGTCGGCGCGCCGGCGCGGTCGAGCGTGTCGGTCGCCGTGCCGAGGCGAATCGTCCCCTCGTAGGACTTCTCCTCGACGAGGAGGTAACGCGCGACCTTGGTCGCCTCGCCGAGGCAGAGCGGAAGCAGGCCGCTCGCGAACGGGTCGAGCGTCCCCAGGTGCCCCACCCTGGTCGTGCCGAGCCGTGGCTTGAGAGCGCGGATCACGCCGGCCGAGGTCATGTCCTCGGGCTTGTCGACCAGGAGGATGCCGGTCACTCCGCGTCCTCGTCCTTGGCCGCCGCGCGCAGCAGGTCGTCCACGCGGCGCGCCGTGTCGAGCTGCGTGTCCCACTCGAAGCGCAGCTCCGGCGTGATGCGTAGCCCGAGTGCCCGCCCCACCTGGCCGCGCAGGAACGCCGCCGCACGTCCCAGCGCGCGCAGCGCCGCCACGCGCTCCTCCGCTCCGCCACCGAGCGTGCGCACGTACACGCGCGCCAGGCCGAGATCAGGCGTCATGCGCACCGCGGTCACCGTCAGGTCGCGCAGGCGAGGGTCGTTCGCCTGGCGCAGGAAGAGCGCCGCCAGCTCCGCCTGGACCAGGTGGGCGACGCGCTCGGGGCGGCGGTCGGCCATCTTCCGTCAGTAGTGCAGGAACTCGAGCCGTTCCTCGCCCAGCCGGGCGAGCTCGAGCCGGTCGATGAAGCGGACGACTTCCCGGAGGCAGCCGTCCACGTGCGCCTGGTCCACGCCCACCTGGCTCACGCCCAGGGTGGCGCGCTGCCAGTGATCGTGGTCCGCGCACTCCGCGATCGAGACGTTGAACTTGTTCTGCACTCGGGCCTTGATGGCGCGCAGCACGCTGCGCTTGCCCTTGAGCGAATGGTTCTCGGGTAGCAGGAGCTCGAGCTGGAGCACGCCGACCACCATCGATGTCCTTCGCTCGCCCTCACGGGCCCCCGCGCGGCTCGGGTCAGGCGCTGCGCTCGGCCGCCTGCGCGCCCTTGGCGGCGGGCGGCAGCCGGCGGGCCACCTGCTCCACCTCGTAGGCTTCGATCACGTCGCCCACCTTGACGTCCTGGTAGCCCTCGAGCGAGATGCCGCACTCGTAGCCGCCAGCGACCTCGCGAGCGTCCTCCTTGAAGCGCTTCAAGCTCGTGATCCGCCCGTCGTGCACGACCACGTGGTCGCGCAGGAGGCGCGCCTTCGCGCCGCGCACGATCTTGCCGTCGGCCACGAAGCAACCTGCCACCTGCCCGATGCCCGAAACGACGAAGGTCTGACGGACCTCGGCGCGTCCCAGCACCTTCTCCTGGAGCGTCGGCTCGAGCAGCCCTTCCAGCGCGTCGCGCAGCTCGTTCAGGGCCTCGTAGATGATGGTGTAGAGACGGATGTCGACACCCTCGCGCTCGGCGAGCGCGGCGGCCTTGGGTTCGGGGCGCACGTTGAAGCCGATGACCACGGCGTTGGAGGCCGAGGCGAGGAGCACGTCCGACTCGGTGATGCCGCCGACCGAGCCGTGCAGCACGTTGAGGCGCACATCGTCGGTCGAGAGGCGGCGGAGGGCGTCGCTGGTCGCCTCGACCGAGCCCTGCACGTCGGCCTTGAGGACGACCTT
>WNEZ01002904.1_pt1 | contig 14727 bp, 15 predicted proteins | sample 5400521 | NCBI WGS metagenome assembly WNEZ01 (sample SAMN13153339, study PRJNA577476) | soil metagenome | isolation source: 120 cm saprolite under Douglas fir tree site 2 hole 1 replicate 1 | place: USA:California | collected 2015-04-18
GCTTCAGTTGACTTGCTTACTTCGGTTATCATATAAATGTTCCCTTTCGGTGTAGTAAGTCAGGGCTGTTCGTGCGGTGCGATCTCTGCTAGTGCAGAGCACTGTTGGCGTAAGCCTGGCTCCTCGTCAAATCGACAGAGGGGATGTTGGGTGGCATTACTGGGAAGATACAGAAGCAGGGAAATACCGAAGCTGTTCCTGTCGGAAGAAAGAGACAGGTGGTCGCTCTTTTTTCTTGATTACATTATAGCACAATTACTTAATATTTGTCAAGTACATAAAAAGTTTTGTTTTCATCTATAGTGAAAATGAGAAAGAACGAGCAGTTTCTTCCCTCGTGTCTTGGCTACCTGGATTATCTGTTCCAAAATAAGCGTTTTGGTCATGGTTCTCGCGCTCATCTCTCCTCCTAGCTAATGTCAGATCTTCTCAAAAATCCTTGTTTTCTGAACGGATGATCCAAGTAGCCAGGACAGGGCCTAGCAGGTGAGCGGAGATCGTACGCGCACAGCGATAATGCCGGTCGCGAGCAGGCGGTCCACCACCTCTTCGGAGAGCAGCGTTCCTCGTTCTAGCGCAGCCTCTCAAACACCAGTGTAGCAGGACTCGGTGAGAAGAGTATGGCAAGTACATATGAAAACGCTCATATTGACAGCGGGATTACTCTTTATCGTAGAGTCGTTTCTCGGGATGAGGAAATCCCGTGTCCCTGACCCTTGGAGGAGGCGCTGTTTTTCCACTGCATTCCTCGCAGGGGACATGGTTGCAAGAAAGGATACTCCCGTGACTACTACCGCTTCTCCTATCGGGATCACCGGCTCCACCGGGCAACTCGGAGGCAGGGTGGCGAGTCGGCTCGCCACCCTTGGCCATCATCAACGCTTGCTCGTCAGGAACCCCGCACGTGCACCACAACTTCCAGGCGCTGAGATCGTCCAGGCGTCCTATGAAGATGGGTCATCCATGATGGCCAGCTCTGGACGGCGTGCAGACGCTGTTCCTGGTGTCTGGCTACGGGTCAGGCCGCCTGGAGCAGCACTACAGTGCCATCGACGCAGCTGTTGCTGCCGGGTCGAACGTATCGTCTATACTTCCTTCCTGGCCGCAGCTCCGCAGGCGACCTTCACGCATGCCCGCGAACACTTCCTCACCGAGCAACGTATCCGCTCCACCGGCAGACGGTATACCTTCCTACGTCCGAGCTTCTACCTGGATAAAGCCCCTGGTTGGTTCTCCAGTGAGGGCTTCATCCGTGGACCTGCAGGCAATGGCACCATCTCCTGGGTCTCTCGCGACGACCTGGCTGATGTGACGGTTGCTGTCCTGACCACCGCTGGACACGACGGCGCAAGCTATGACATCACTGGCTCTCAAGCGCTCACGCTCGCTGAGGCCGCCGAGCAGTTCTCCCGCGCCACAGGTCTGCCAGCCTCCTATCAGCCCGAAACCCTCGAGGAGGCCAGAGCGTCACGGGCAAGGTTCAATCCTTCGGACTGGGAACTCGAGGCCTGGGTGAGCACGTACCTCGCCATCGCTACTGGGGAGATGTCCGTCGTCAGCCATACCGTCCAGGCGCTCACCGGTCATGCTCCCCAGACGCTTGCTGATTACGCCCGCCAGCACCCGGAGAGCTATCGTCACGTCACTGCGAGCCGGTCCTGACTGCCTTCAGGGCAAAGTGGATCGGCCCATTGAGCCACTGCTGGCCGGTCAGAGAGGAATTTCACTTGTGCATGCACGGCTCGACTCGAGTAGGAACACACACCTCAGGGGTTGAACATTGGAACACTCACATCTCGTTCCAATACGGCTTCAATGAATCAATGCTACCCTTATCCTTGTCAGCAGAGGCTCCTCTTCGTCAAGAGATGAACCAGTGAAAGAACAAGAATACAAGAACAGTAACATGGAGGTTATGACTCATGGGGCCTGATCTTGTCGTTTGTCTGCCGACCCGTCTTCTTGAGCTTCAATGAGTGCATTGAGATCATGCACCTGTTGAGCGATCCAGGTTTGTAGATCATTGTGCTCCACTTCCTGACGAGCGAGATCGGCCTTATGGCGGCGTTCTTCAGGTGAGAGCGTCAGTGCCTGGAAGAGCGCCTCTGCCGTTTCTAGCGTGTCGGCAGGTGAGATAGGAAGGGAGGCCGACTCCAATTGTTGAAAGGCCCCGCTGGTGCGCGAGAGGACCAGTACCCCGTTGCGTTGGTTCACGATAGGACCCTCTTTGGCCACCAAGTTCATCCCGTCAATGAGCGAGTTCACCAGTAACACATCGTAAAAACGGAGGGCGACCAGCGCCTGCGTGCGGTCGTTTTGCACGAAGGCAGAGATCGGTGTCCAGCCGTCACGAGCGAATTTCTGGTTGATGTCAGCGATGGCGGTGAGGACCTCATTCCTGTAACGTTGATAGAGCGGTAAGCTCTGACGCGATGGCACGAGAAAGGCGAGGAACCTCACCTTCTTCTGCAGCTCGGGATGCTGCTCGAGCAGCTGCTCGTAAGCCTGGAAGCCCTGCACAATATTCTTGGTTGGCTCAATGCGGTCCACCCGCATAATGGTCTGTTCTCCCAGCAAAGGCTGGATCTGTTGGGCAGCACGTCTGCCTGCGGCACTCTGGACGATGCGGCGCTCCTCTGAGACGGAGATGGAGATGGGGTAGTCACGCACCAGCGTGCAATGATGGCTATACAGAATGATGCCCTTGTCGCGATCAACTTCCACATCAGCGAGGACAGCCGGGACGCTCTCGAGAAAGTTCTGCGCATCACGCCTCGTCTGGAAGCCGAGAATGTCGTTACCCAGCAGACCAGTGTAAATCGCTTGGGTCATGTTCGTAGGCAGGGAGGTTTGCCAATAGCGCACTTCTGGCCAGGGAATGTGAATGAACTGTTGGAGGATCAAAGACTGCTGGCAGGGGCGCTGGCGGATGAAGGCGGGAACCAAGTAGAGATGGTAGTCCTGCAGTAACACCACAGTAGGCTCCTGCTCGCGCTCAAGCTCAGCACAGACAGCATCGGCAAGCGCTTGATTGGCCTGGCAGTATCCATGTTCCCACGCATCCTGCATCTGTTCAGCGCTGAGCGAGACTTCATAGCGGTCTAAAAGGTAGTGTTGTAAGAACCAGAGGATCTGGTTACTGATGATATCGTAGTACTTGCGGTAGACCGCCTTGGGAAGAGCGATATAGCGAAGCTGCAGCGGCTGATCGGATAGCGGAGAAGGGAGTAAGCCATGATGGGCCTGTTTCAAGGCGAGACGATCACCTTCGGTCATCGCCAATGCTACCCAGGTAACCTCCCTTTGCTTGACTGCTCCCAACAGCGCTGTAACCACACCACCGGCCCCCCTGCGGTGCTTGAGCGTCTTATTCTGGCTCACTATATATTCAACGGGGCCGCGATTACTGACGATGATGAGATGGTTTGAGTATATTTGCTCAGTTTGCTTTTGTGCTACCCTGGTCTGCCTCATGTGTCTGGGCATGACCCACTCCTTTACTTGACCATGCTCGATTCCTGTTCTACTGCCTGCTCATGTGTGCTGCTCACTCTCAGAGGGTCGTGCGCTCCTGCCTGACGATGCTTCGCATTGCTATGAGATCGTTGGGGGGACTCGAAACGAACGAGGTTAAATGCTGCTTGATTCAGTCCGTAACCATCTCGTCGGCTGTATCGGCTGCCGCTTTACTCTCGAAGATACTGATTGCAGCCACAACATTGTTCCCGGCATCAAGGACGTAATACGCCACAAATCCCGGCGCTTTGCTGATAATAGGACCAAGACCTGCTTGAACTTCTTGTGCCGCCTCGTCAACCTTCTCCTGCCCAGATTTGATGGTGTACTGCCGTACAGATGCGTACATGGTTTGCCCCCTTCTCGTAGGACAACATGGAGGTACTTCGCTTCCTGACACTGCATAACAAGCGTAATTTTGCTCGTTGTTCTTTCTGGTGCCATGGCCCGTGCCATACTGGCGGAGCGCCTCCGACATGTCTATTTAGCCATATCTCCGTCTGTTTTACAAGGGGTGACCATCCTCATGACAGAGATATTAAATGAGCAGTATCGCAGCATGTTCGAGTCCGCGCGGGAGCGGCTAAGACCCCCAGGATGATGCGCGCCTTGCCCCCATCCACGACGTAGTGGGTCTGATAGCCCAGGCGCGAGCCGCCTTCGGTCAGCATCAGCGACGCATCTAGATCAGCGGTGCTCACCAGTGTAAGTCGGCGACTCGTTGATACCAGGGGATTGAGACGCTGCAATCTTGTGCCCCCAACTCCTCAATCCAATCATGATGCTCTGCGTTCCTCTGGGAAAGTTCCTCATACTCCTCTGATGAGAGCGAGGTGGGAAGGGACATCGAGGCTTTCGCCTCTTATTCAGCTAACTCACTGCTTCCTGGTTCGTCCTTGCTTGCTGTCTGCTCCGCCGCCTCTCCTGCTTGCTCAGCTTCAGCAGCAAACAAGTTGTGTAGGTGCGCTTCCACACTGCCGTTGGATTGGGTACCTGTGACCAGGAACCGGATCTGGATCACGCTGACCTGGATCGTCTCATCGGCAGGATTCAGCCGAACCTGCGTATGTTGGTGGACCATTGCTACCTCCTTTGGGTAACTGCCTTGACACGACGATTGTCTGGCATCGCTTTACCTCTTCTTTAAAAGGATATGGTCTACAGGGATAAACGTTTGTATGTGCGGATTCGTGCAACCTTCGTATTCACCCTTGGCATGGCCAGTTCCATCAAAAGCGGGTCCGATAGGAGTTATTTATCATGCGCCATCATGAGCCAGCACCGTGCTGTTCAGCACCACCATCGTCACATCGTCCTCCTGCTCCCAATCATTCTCCGTAAAGGCTGCCAGCTCGTTCAGCAGGCCATTGATGAGTGAGCCATCGGCCGGGTGCTTCTTCAGCAGCGCCATGAGACGTGGGAAACCAAACATCTCGCGCTTTGTATTGTGCGCTTCCACCAGGCCATCGCTGTAGAAGAGAACGCTATCATCAGGTGCAAGCATCACATCATGCTCCTCGTAGCGTGTACCTGGCATGATGCCTAGAGGCATCCCGGTTGCTCGTACTTCAGAAACCCTCTCACCGTGCCGCCGATATGGCAGATCATGCCAGGCGTTGGCATAGTGCAATTGCCCGCTTTCTGGATAGAGCAGCGCATAGAAACAGGTCACAAACATGCCGGTCGTAATGTTGGCGGAAAGCAGAGCATTGATCCGCGCTAAGACCTCGCCTGGGGAGGCTGTTGCCCCTGTGGCGGTGCGGAGCATGGTGCGGGTAATCGCCATCACTAACGCCGCAGGCACTCCTTTCCCGCTCACATCGCTGATGACGATCCCCAACCGGCCGTCGTCAAACTGGAGGAAATCGTAAAAGTCGCCGCCCACCTCCTTTGCCGGCTTGTAATAGGGCGTGAAGTGCCAGTCCGGCAGCGCCGGTACGTCGGTCGAGCAGCGTGAAATCCGGAACCTGTGCCCCCTCCTTGAGAGCATTCTCGGCAGCGGCAGAGTTGATGAGCTGCCCGATGGGACTCAGCAAATCCTGTAGCAGGCCAGCAGGTAACCAGCTTGCCCCTTCAGCGATACATTCATCAATCTGTTGCTGTAATGGGGTGTTCGTTGGGATGTTCGTCGCCTTGATCGTTCTCCTTCTATTCAGCTAGAGCCACTGCCTCTCGCGCTTGCGCTGATGCCTGAACCGCCTCCAGCTCAATCTCGATAGTGGCCATCTCACTCGCCGCGAACTGTACCGCCATGCCCTGGCCCACGCCAAAATCGTGGCGGTTGATCTTCGCTTTCGCGGTCAGGCCTGCGCGCACATCCATTTGAGTGCTCTGACCACGATAGGTAACATCGAAGGTGACTGGTTTCGTTACCCCATGCAGGGTCAGGTTCCCCGTCACTTTGTAATCCTGGCTACTGACATGTTCGACATGCGTACTCTCGAAGACCATCGTGGGATACTTCTTGACAGCAAAGAAGGCCGCAGAACGCAGGTGGGCATCACGCAGCTTATTGTGTGTATCGATACTGGCCGCATCAACTTCAGCCTCGACCCAGGAGCTGGCAGGATGCTGCTCATCAATAGAGAGTTGACCACGAAGCGCGTGGAAGCGTCCTCTCGTTGTGCTGACCCCCATGACTCGGATAGAAAACGACGCATGTGAATGGGTGGGATCAATGGTCCAAATCATTGTAATCCTCCTTGAGAAGCCCTTCTCATGGAAGAGCTTCCACTTGATGTGTGTATTCCGCGCCTCCTCCATCCAGGCAGATCAATCACTCCGGTGGTACTCTTCGGTTGAGAAGCTGGAACGCACACGTGAAACGAACGTACGGTAGTTTGTAATCAGAGAGAGGGTCGAGGGGGCAGGTTTGTGACAGACATACTGGCATGTCACAAACCTGCCCCCTCGACCCTCTCTCTTCATGAGCAGCATGCTGGTGAGGATTGTAACAACAGTTCTCCCACGCTTGAAAAGCTGAGATAAGACGTTCGTTACCCGCTCTCTCTGAGCGGGGTTATCCAGAAATTGGAGGACCGGTTCAATGAAGATTTTAGTCATGCCCAAGCCAATCGAAGGCGTCTCACGGGAGGAGATGCTACAACATGCCACAGCAGAAATTCAAGCGGTGTGGGAACTCTACGCGCAAGGGATCTGCCGCGAGTTCTATACCCGCGCGAACGACCCAGGGAGAGTGGTGTTGATGTTTGAAAGCGCAAGCGTGGAAGCCGCCAAAGAGGCGCTAGCCACCTTGCCATTCGCACAGTTGCACCTGATCGACTTTGATGTGATCCCACTTGCTCCCTTCACGGGCCTGGCGCGCCTGTTCCAGGCACCGACTGGGGAACCTACGCGGAAGACAAACTGAGAGCAGGTTGTTCCCTTGATTTGAGAGGAAAGCCGATATCCGTAAGGAGCGCCAGCTTTCCTCTCAAGGAGGAGTGTTACCATGCCCGTGTTGAATACAAGTATGCAGGGAAAGGTGTGCCTGATCACTGGAGCCAATTCTGGCATCGGCAAAGCCACCGCGCTGGGATTAGCCCGGATGGGCGCAACGGTGGTCATGGTGTGCCGTGATCGCACGAGAGGCGAAGAGGCGCAACGAGAGATCAAGATGAAAAGCGGTAATGATGCTGTAGATCTTCTGCTGGCAGACTTATCATCGCAGCAGTCCATCCGACAGCTCGCAGACACCTTCCGGCAACGCTACCCACACTTGCATGTGCTCATCAATAATGCGGGAGCAGGCTTCACAGAGTGGCGGGAATCCATCGATGGGGTGGAGATGACCTTTGCCGTGAACTATCTGGCCCCTTTTCTACTGACGAACTTGCTACTCGATGAGCTGAAAAACAGCGTGCCTGCAAGGATTATCAATGTAGATTCTGACAACCATCGCTTCGTCCATCTAGACATGCAGGATTTGCAACTACAGCACCGCTACGGGTTTCTGCGTGCTTACGGCCGATCGAAGCTGGCCCTGTTGCTCTTTACCTACGAACTGGCGCGCCGACTGCACGGAACGGGCATCACAGTCAACGCTCTGGAGCCAGGCCCGACAGCCACCACCTTTGGTCAGAAAGATGCCAGACCGGTTGCTCGTACGCTTCTGAGATTTCTCTCTTCTCGTTTTGGCAGTCCTGAGAAAGGGGCGCAAACGCCCCTCTACCTGGCCGCATCACCAGAGGTGGAGACGATCACCGGCAAATACTTCGTAAAGAGCGTTCCCAGGAGGTCATCAACCCTTTCTTATGATGAATCGCTTCAGCGGCAATTATGGGAGGAAAGTGCGAAGCTGGTGAACTTGCCAGCAACGATGCTGGCGTTGTGACAGGTAAGCGAGATAACGAACATGTGGCAATATACATGTCAACCACAGGAGGTAGACCTATGAGTAAGTTTACGGATATCGAACTAGAGTACTTACAGACCCAACGGCTTGGGAGGCTGGCCAGCGTGAATAAGAACGGTGAACCGCAGATTGCCCCAGTGACCTTCCGCTATAATGTTGAGTTGGACGCCATTGACATTGGCGGATTGAACATGGGTGAGACGCAGAAATTTCGGAATGTGGCACGCAATGGCCTGGCGTCTTTCGTGATCGACGATGTTGCGCCCCCATTTCAACCGCGTGGTATCGAGATTCGCGGGCATGCGGACGCCCTTCCCGATGGTGGGCAGAGCATTTCACCAGACTTTAGTCCAGCCTTGATCCGCCTGACGCCAGGGCGCATCATCTCCTGGAATCTGGCTTCTGGCGATCCCGCTCAAACGCATTCGGCACGCGACGTCTAACAAGCAGTTGCGAGATGTGCTATGGGTGTTGGATGGAGATCTGATGATATGCCAGAACGCTCGGCGTTCCGACACACATACCGGTGGTCTGTCACAAATGTGCCCCCTCGACCCTCTTCCTTTGTGGAGATCATTCTGGTGATGATCAGCACAACGTTTCTAGCACTGTTTGGAGGATACGTATGTTTAGATCAAACGCTCCTGTTTCTGACCAGCGAAGCACCGGACAGGAGAGACCACCGTCCATACAGATTCTAGTGATCGGCGCGGGGTATGCAGGGTTGTTGTTTACCATGCGCCTGGCTGGCAAAGTTGCCCGGCAGCATGTCCATGTATCGCTGGTGAACGAATCCGATACCTTCACCGAGCGCCCGCGCTTACATCAGTTTGCCGCGAATCAGGGAGTCCAATGGCGCTCTCTTCCACAGATACTGCGTCGAAGGAACATCCAATTTATTCAGGGACGAGTCACTCGTCTCGATCCTATACACCGCAAGATCATGGTCGAGGATCGCGAGCCGCCGCACCAGATGGAGTACGATTACCTGGTTTATGCGCTGGGAAGTGAGACGGACCGAAAGACGGTCCCTGGTGTGGCGCAATACGCCTACACCCTGGCGGCAAGAGGACCCTTGGGAGCCTCAGCGCTGCGCGAAACATTGCCATCCATCGAGGCAAGAGCCGGCCAGATAGTCGTCGCTGGAGGAGGAGCCACCGGCATCGAAACAGCAGCAGAGGTGGCAAGCGCATATCCGCATATCAAGGTGCGCCTGGTCACGCGAGAGCCTTTGGCTCTCTTCCTGGGCAAAAGTGTGACCAGCTCTATCCGGCGTTCACTGCAGCGCCTGGGAGTCGAGATCATCGATCAGAGCAGTGTGACGGCCGTGCGCGCACAGAGCGTTGTCATTGACCAGGGGAGCGAGCTCGCCTGCGACCTGTGTATCTGGACGGGAGGCTTTGTGGCTCCGCCGCTGGCAAGGGAAGCTGGATTGGCCGTGAATGAGCACAACCAGGTGATCGTCGATCCTCTTCTGCGTTCGATCTCCTACCCGGAGATCTACGCCATTGGTGACGCGGCCACGCCAGCCGAGGACCCTGGAGTTCGCGTACGCATGAGCGCCGTCACTGCGACGATCATGGGTGCGCATGGCGCCGATAGCTTGAGCGCCGTCCTACGCGGCAAGACGCCCAAACCACTCAGCTTCGCCTACCTTGGTCAGGGCATTGCTCTCGGGCGACTGAACGCGATTGGCTTCAACAATTATCCTGACGGTACGCCCAGGCCGCCCTACTTCACCGGCCGGTTGGGATACCTCATTCGCGAGGGGTTTGTGCGCTACCTGGCAACCGCGACCCAGCGGCCGGGAATCTTTGTGTGGGTAGGGAAGCGGCGCTATGAGCGTGCACAACGTCGACAACAAGCCAGGGAAGAGAAAAAGCAGATGCAGCCACGCCGGGCATAACGACGAAGGAGGATGAACATGGTGGAATCATTTGAAACCTACCGGACGTACCTCTTTGCCATCGCCTACCGCATGCTTGGGAGTGCGATGGATGCCGAGGATATGGTGCAGGAAACCTACCTGCGTTATACGACCACGCCGCCAGAAACGATCACCTCGCTCAAAGCTTTTCTGACCACCATCATCAGCCGGTTGTGTATGGATCAACTGCACCTGGCACGCAGGAAGCGCGAAGTGTATCCAGGCCCCTGGTTGCCGGAGCCGATCATTACCACGACGACTCTCGAATCGATCAACCCAGAAGAGCGTGTCGACAGGGAGGAGTCGATCTCGCTGGCGTTTCTGATGCTCTTAGAGCAACTCCAACCTCTTGAGCGAGCCGTCTTCCTGCTGCGTGAGATCTTCGATTACGACTATGCCGAGATTGCCACCTTTCTCGGTAAAAGTGAGGTGGCCTGTCGGCAGTGGTTCAGCCGGGCGAAGAAACACCTGGCCGAGCATCGGCCACACTTCTCAGCGGCGCCCGAAACGCAGCGGCAGATGCTCACCGGATTTCTCCAGGCGGTGCAGGCGGGTGAGATGACCGCTTTGATGAACCTGTTGGCCGAAGATGTCACCTTCTGGGCCGATGGCGGCGGCAAAGTCAAAGGCGCGGCGCTGCACCAGATTGCTGGACGTGATGCGGTGGCACGCTTCATTCTGGCAAGCATACCAATATTCAGGCGCACGTTACCAGAAGGCTCTCGTGTGGAATTGACAGAAGTCAATGGCCAACCGGCGCTCATCACGCGCGCCGGTGATCGAGCTTTTGCTGTGCTAACCATTGAAGTGGAGGCACAACGTATCAAGACCATTCGTAACATAGTGAACCCCGACAAACTCATGCATGTCTAACATGAAATACTTACTGGAGAGGAATAAGAAATGACATCAACAGTGAGGACATGCTATTTGCCTCTACCCAGATGATTGCGTGTTCTCGTATTGCTTACCCTATTTTCCTTCGACGGTGAGGAGAAGACGTTCTCTAGCTGTCCGATTGCCCTGGTGTCCACCTGTCCATTCATGCAGAGCTTTGCCCGTTCTCGATTTTTTTTGACATCCGTCTCCGGTATTTCTGAACGGATGTTCAAAGCAGGATAGGCGGCTGGCGAGGTACCGCTCTCGCGGCCCTTTTCCCTCCGCCCTCCTCAGAATGAAGTAGGGCACCGGCGAGGTGCTTTCCAGCCCTTTTCCGTTGCCCCCTTCCCAAACGACACGGGCAGGTTTCCCTGCATGTCGCTTTCCAGAGGAAACACCCCGTAGTCATTGGGACTCAGAGAGGACTTATGCATTGCGCGGCCTCTCCACCCATGACCATTCGGCACTATTCCTCCTGCCACCCTTTGCCCTGTGGACGACCTTCTCGTCCTCCCTGGTGGGACGTGACCCCCACGACTCACTATGATGGCTCTGTCACCTTGCCGCTCGCGCGGTTTAGGCGATCCCGTGGTACGTCGTGGTGATACGTCCTAGCTCGCCTTAGGGCCTCCACTTATCCCTTGATGGACCTCGTTGGTCCCCGTTCACGTTCAGAGAAGTCTTCCGGCCTCCGGTTCATGCCAGAAGAGAGCGTGACATCGGTTTCAAGCGTTATTCCGATGGGTGCGCACCTTCACCCCGTCAGGATTAGAGTTCGGGCAGTTTAGCTCTACCCATAGCGGGCGGGTCATACGGTTGCCCTACTCTACAACGCCTTCGAGTATGCACCGCTTCCTCAGTCTGCTCTTGTCCCCTTCAGCTTTCACATCCAGGTAGACTGATAACCCAGGAATCTCTTCTCTCATTCCTCCTGCTTCCAGCAGGGATACCACAACGCGCCTCACGGCGCACACCGACCGTACGAGTTTCCAGGTAGTCGGCTCGCCAGTTTCCGCTTCTCTCCCTTTGGCCTCTTCGCATTTCGCGTAGCCGCATCGGGTTCAAGCGGTTCCCCTGTCACCCTTCGCCCTACGACTGGTTTTCCCAGCCCTCCTGGCAGGTCGTCACTCCTGCGACATGAAGTAGACCGCCAGCGAGGTACTGATGCTGTTCCGACCTGCCTGGCATGCCAAGTGGTTTCCTGAACTCAGCCCTTTTCCAACGGTCGGGTAAGGAGACGATGTTACCATCGTCCCCTCCCCTCAGAACTGCTCGTGAGAGTTCCCCCTCAAGCAGCTCAAGCCTTTCAAATGCCCTCTTCAGGACACGGCTCCACATCGGTGTCTCCTTGGCTATGGAGTTGTTGATGGCAGATCGGGTGTAGCAGCACACGGTTTTCGAGTTGGTCCCCGCCTCCCTTGGATCGCCAGACCTGGTGGTGGTTGTGCCACCCTGTCAGTTTGGTGATTGGTTGGTGACATTGAGGGCACAGTTATAGAAGCCAATGTATAATTGGCTCTTCCAACTTTTTGGTGAAGGGCAGGGAAAAGCTCTTCTTTCTCTCGTCAAGCAGGCCTTCGATATTAGGCGTCGTGTAAGAGCCGTTGTCGCAAGAGAGGAACGCCAGCACGGCCATACATGGCTCTTTTGAGCGTCTTTAATTTATTGACCTTTCCCTCGGTAATGCCTTGGCTCCAGGGCAAACGCAGAGCTGCATGCACGGCATCATAGTCTTGCTCGATCCCGGTCACGAAACTCTTCAGTTCAGGAATGCCACTTTTGGCCGCTTGCTCCATCCAGGAAGGCAAATCGTGATGGTTGCGCTCGCGCACCATCGAGAGAAAGGCTTGCAGTAAGGCATAGGTGGTCTGAACCTCCGGCGAGAGGTTCAGCAACTGATCGAGCCTCATTTGCTCTTTCTGATCAAGATCCTTCCGTTGACGTGAGAGGAGCCAACGTAACGCACGTGGGGAGAGAGCCTGGGCACGTTCCTTGCGTGAGCGAGCAGGAGAGCCATCCGCCGTGGTAGCGCGCAGATGGCCGATATAGGCCCGTACCATCGTCGCAGCGCCCCGATATCCGCGTGCACTGATTTCGCGGTACAACTGAGCGGCGTTCCGCTCGCCTTGACTCCAGCGTTCGAGCAGGTAATCCTCGTAGGGATCGAGCTGGCTAGCACGCAGTGGTCGCGGAGTGGGCAGAGGCGGCTCTGGAGGCTGCCGGAAGTACTTGCGGACAGTATTGCGAGCTACACCAAGTTCTTCCCCAATCTTGCGCAAGCTCATCCCGGACGCATGCAATTGCTGCACCCGCTGATACAGCTTCCATTTGCGCAAGAGGCGTGCCTGCGACTTGTGTTGGCTGGCCGGAGTGGCAGAAAAAGAGGACAGCGGTTTGTCTGGCATCTGGCACTCCCCCGACGAGGCTTTCTCATCTTCCAGTCGAATGTGAGTGCGAATCAAAAACGCTTCCACGGCATCACCCAAATTCGAAAGGATGTGCCACCGATCCGCAACCTGCGTTGCTTGAGGAGCCCCCAAAGTGGCTCCATCGATATACATCTTCCCACGATCTCGACTCACGACATCCACTTCCGGGTGGGCAGTCAACCACTGACGAACACTCTCCGCCTCGCGATCAGCAAGCAGACCAACAATCTTGTGCGTCTCCAAGTTCACGAGGATACTGCCAAAGCGCTTGCCACGTCGCCAACTCCAATCGTCCACCCCAACAACATGTATCTGGCCAATCTCAGGCAAAGGGACCAGGAAGAGAGAGCAGAGCACCGTCGTCTCGGAAACGGGGATCGCCAGCTTGTCACCCAGCTGTTCTCCACCCTTGCCACCTGTGGCGAAACCGATATCTTGGACAGCTGTACGCAGTCGCTTGGTCAGGCGAGACGAGGTTTCAATGAAATCTGCAAGCCGTTCGGTGAAGACTTTACGGGAACAGTCGAGATTGCGACAAAAGAACTTTCTGACGGTGAACACCAATCGAATGGGACGACCCGCGCAAGGCAAATCCTTGGGATGTCTGCGGTACGAACTGTGGATGGCAGACGAAGGCATCGAACAGCGCGGGCAAGGTGAGCTGGGGCGGTACGAAGTGACATGCACAAGGACTTCTTCTGCAGTCTCGCGAACCTCGGTAATTTCGAGGCCATCTGGTAAAGGAAACAATGGTGATGAGAGCATAAACCTTCTTGAGTAACGCTTTCTTGGCTGGCTAGAACAGATATTCTGGGGTGATCCCTCAGCATATTACGTCGGCTTCACCAAAAAGTTGGAAGAGCCGTATAATTGACCCATGAACGCCAAGAAAGAATTGACCCACCCCTTAAGAAGGGCTACCCTTGTGTTTATCTTAGACACAAGGGAGGTAGCCATGATAAGGAGTGGCACCATTCATACCATACATGAAATGTCGGCTCAAGGGAAATCCATTCGAGAAATTGCTCGTATCGTTGGCATCGCACGCAATACGGTTCGACGCTATCTGCGAGGAAAACCCATTGCAGCTCCTCGTCCCAAGCGAGGCTCAATCCTTGATCCCTACAAAGGGCAGATTCGCCATTGGATGACAGAAGATCACCTGTACAATTGTGAGGTGATGTTTCCACGCTTACAAGCACAAGGATATACTGGTGGTCTTTCGACCATCAAAGCCTATGTGCAGACGTTACGTCCCGCAAAAATAGGACAATATCCAATCCAGCGCTACGAAACCAAGCCTGGTGAGCAAATGCAATACGATTGGGGAGAATTCCATTACGAGAAGGAAGGCAAAGACCACAAACTCTATGGCTTTGTCGCCATCCTTGGATACTCTCGCATGCGCTTTATCACGTTTGTGAAGCGCTGTGATACCCCAACCATGATTCGATGTATGAGATGGCCGCCTTTGAATATTTTGATGGCCTGCCTCAAGCTGCGCTCACCGATCGGATGAAAAGTGTGTTTCTGTGTTTTGGATAAACTAAAAGGGGACCAGGGTATCCCTCTTTGAGAACCAGATTTGGGGGCCAGTGCTCAGGAGTGTGCGAATGAAATTT
>WNEZ01005492.1_pt1 | contig 14726 bp, 11 predicted proteins | sample 5400521 | NCBI WGS metagenome assembly WNEZ01 (sample SAMN13153339, study PRJNA577476) | soil metagenome | isolation source: 120 cm saprolite under Douglas fir tree site 2 hole 1 replicate 1 | place: USA:California | collected 2015-04-18
GGAAGTATTTGACGATCCTTTTGGACAACGAAGTCATCTCCTCGCCGATCATTCGGGACCGCATTACCGCGGGCCGCGGTCAGATCAGCGGAGGCTTCCGGGACTTGACTCGGGCGCGCGATCTGGCGGTGCTGCTGCGGGGCGGGGCGCTGCCCGTCCCGGTTGAGGTTGTGGAAAATCGGACAATCGGGCCGCTGTTGGGCCGAGATTCGATCGACCGGAGCTTGCATGCAGGATTTGTGGCGATGGTCGCGGTGGTGCTCTTCATGGGATTGTTCTATGGACTGCTGGGTGTGCTTGCCGATTTAGCCTTGGGCGTGTACATGTTGATGTTGCTCGCCATCCTTACCTTGCTCCACGCTACGCTCACGCTCCCGGGAATTGCGGGATTGATCCTCTCCGTCGGGATCGCCGTCGATGCCAACGTCATCATCTACGAAAAGGTGAAAGAGGAACTCCGGGCGGGCAAGAGTGTGCGTCAATCGATCCAGACCGGCTGGAACCGCGCCGTCGTCACCATCATCGACTCCAACGTGACGACGATTATCGGGGCGGTCGTGCTCTTCTTGCTGGGGACCGGGCCGATTCGAGGCTTCGCCGTCACCCTGATCGTTGGCGTGCTCGCCAGTATCGTCACTGGCATTACTGTCACGCGCGTCTTCGTCGATCTCGCCTCGCTGTTGGGCCTGGATGCGGCGATCACGCGCGTGGCCGTAGGAGGGAGGCCTGCCAGTGAACGGGCGTAGCTGGGACATCATCGGGCGGCGGCGCTACGGCTACGCGCTCTCCCTGCTTATCATCCTCCCCGGACTGATCGCCCTCATTCTGCACGGGGTGCAGGGCCGGGGCGCTTTGAACTGGGGGATCGATTTCACCGGGGGCAACTTCTTACAGCTGCGCATCGCACAGCCCTTCACGGAGGGGGACGTCCGCCCCGTGGTGGATCAGTTCGCCGTGGGGGAAAGCATCATCCAAAAGTCCGGACAGGAAGTATTGATCCGCACGCGTCCGATGGACGCGCCCCAGAAAACAGCCCTGATCGCCGCGTTGCGGACGAAGCTCGGCACGGTCGATGTCCTCCGTGATGATCAAGTGGGCCCGAAGATCGGGGGAGAGCTTCGCAACGTCGCGATCTTCGGCGTGATCATCGGGCTGGCCTTGCAGGTGGTTTACATCGCGTGGCGGTTTAAGTCGTTCCGCTTTGCCGTGGCCGCGGACATTGCCCTGTTGCACGATCTGCTCGTCGTCATCGGCGCGTTCGCGATGACCCGCAAGGAGGTCAACAGCTCCTTCGTCGGTGTGCTGCTGACGGTCGTGGGGTATTCCATCAACGATACGATCGTCGTCTTTGACCGCATCCGCGAGAATCTTGCCCTACGCACCCGGGAAGCATTTGATCGGTTGGTGAACCGCAGCATCCTTGAGGCTCTCGTGCGGTCAATCAATACCGCGATGACAACGATCCTGGCTGTTGGGGCAGTGTTTCTGTTTGGCGGTTCCACGATTCACGACTTCGCCTTCGGTCTGATGATCGGTATCCTCACCGGTGGCTACTCCTCGGTCCTGAACGCCAGCCCGATCCTCGTCGACTGGCACCTGTGGCGTGAGCGCCGCAGCCGCCGCGCATCGCCCGCCGTCGTCTCACCATCTCCACCTGCCCCGCTGGGCGCGACCGGACGGAACAAAAGGGGATAATCCGCCCGTCGGCAAAAGGTATGGCAATGATCGTTGTCTTTGTCCTCTTGGCCGTCGTCTTTGCGCTCTTTGCCTGGCAGAATCAGGCGCCTGCGCCGATCTCCTTTCTGTCGTGGCGGCATGATACTAACGTCGGGTGGGCCGTGCTCATCCCCTTGATCGCGGGGCTCGTTGTCGGCTATGGCTTCTCTTGGGGGAGGGCCCAACAGTACCGCATTCTGCTGCGCAATGCGGAAGCCCGGACGAAAGCCGCCGAGGCGAAACTCCGCGAGGAGGAGCGTCAGCGGGAGATCGCCAGCCAGGAAGAGGCGTAGGCGATGGCTCCGAGGTCCCGCATCGATAACACGGGGAGGCTCGCTCCCGCCCGCCGCTAATGCCGAATTCTCTTCGCCCCGTCGCGGGGGACGCGGGGGTGCGTTGGGAAACTGTCCCGGCTCACCCCGCCGTCGCCACGCTTGCCCAGACTCTCGCCGTTGACCCGTTGGTCGCCCAGGTTCTGATCACCCGAGGGTATGCCACTCCCGATCGTGCCCGATCGTTTCTCGATGCGCCGCTAGAGGCCCTAAGTGACCCTGGGCAGATCATTGACCTGGGTATCGCCGCCGAGCGCGTCAGAGACGCCATTGTGTCAGGCGAGCCGATTACCATATACGGCGACTACGATGCAGACGGGATCACCGCGACCAGCATCCTGCTACGAGGTCTGAAGGCTCTGGGCGGCACCGCGTTATTCTACATTCCCTCGCGCTTCACGGAAGGATACGGCCTCCACGACGCGGCACTCCAGCGATTGTCTGCCGCGGGTCAGCGCCTCATCGTCACCGTGGACTGCGGCGTGACGGCGACTGCGGAAATCTCGCACGCGGTGGAACGCGGCCAGGAGGTCGTAGTCGTCGACCATCACGAGCCGCCTTTGGTGCTTCCCCCGGCGCTGGCTGTGGTCGATCCGAAGCGTAAAGACGCCTCCGGGCTGTTTGCCGAGTATTCGGCGGCGGGGTTAGCCTTCCAATTGGTGCGGGCCGTGCGCCGTCTGCTTCATCAACCGGAGTTCCCCGAAGACTTGTTGGATCTGGCGGCGCTGGGCACGATCGCCGATGTCGTTCCGCTTGTCGCAGACAACCGCATCCTGGCCCGCTGGGGTCTGCAGCGTATGCAGACGTCCCCGACTCCTGGAGTCGCCGCGCTGCGCCAAGTGGGAGGGTTCAGTGGGGAGGCGACAGCGCGGCAGGTCGCCTTCACCCTGGCACCGCGCATCAACGCCGCGGGGCGGCTCGGAGATGCCACGGTCGGGGTGCGGCTGCTGACCACCGATGACCTGGAGGAAGCCCAAGGCATTGCCGCGCAACTTGACGCGATGAACCAGCAGCGGCGCGAGCTCACCGACCAGATTCTTGCCCAAGCCGTCGAGCGCATGGAGTCTGCCGACCGGCCGCAGGCTCCGGCGATTGTCCTTGCCGACGAAAGGTGGCACCCGGGCGTGATCGGCATTGTGGCCTCACAGCTGGTCGAGCGGTACTACCGGCCTACCATCGTCCTCGCGGTCGAGCAGGGGGTAGGGAAGGGGTCGGCGCGCAGCATCGCCCACTTTCACCTTGTCGACGCTTTGACCGAATGTGCTGACTTGCTGGAGCGGTACGGTGGACATGCGATGGCCGCGGGCTTGACCATTCGAGCCGAGCGGATTCCCGAGTTCACGCGGCGTTTCGAAGCGGTCGCCTCCGCGCGCCTCACCCCAGACGATCTCGTGCCCACGTTGCCCATCGATTCCGAGATCGCGTTGTCAGCTGTCACCCTCCCCGTGGCCGAGCAGCTGCAGCGTCTCGCGCCATTTGGTGCCGGTAATCCCGAACCGGTCTTTGCTACCCGGGGTCTCGTGGCCGTGACGACGCGCGTCATGTCAGACGGGGCACATCTGCGGCTGGGAGTCACCGACGGAGAGGCGTTTGCGGAGGCTGTGGGTTTTCGGCTGGGCGATGCCTCTGAGTTGTTGGCGTTCACCCGTGCTCGCGTTGATCTGGCGTTCACGGTCGTGGTGGATCGGTGGGAGGATCGGCCTCGCGTTCAGTTGATTGTCCAAGATCTCAAAACCCCTGGAGTGGAGTTGGCAGACGTCCTGACCGACGGCCGCATGTTAGTGGATCGTTTGTTTGCGCGATCTGCCGACTATCTTGACGAAGAGCCGCTTGGGCTTGAGGACGCCGGCGCCTTTTACACCAAGGTGGCCGGTGTGACCTTCGAGGGACGCCAAGACATCGTGAAGGCGCTGCGGGCGGGAGACAGCCTCGCGCTGCGACGCGAGCCGGATAACCCTCATGATCCCCATGCCGTGAAGGTGTTGACGGAGTCTGGCGCACAGATCGGCTACCTCAGCGGGCGTGTGGCATCCCGGCTCGCCCCTTCGATGGACACCGGCGCACGGTACACGGCGAACGTCTCGCAGGTCACTGGCGGCGGGGAACGCGCCTGGGGAGTCAATCTCTACGTCCGGCGCGAGACTGGGTTGTCTCGAGAGGACGTAGATCTGTCCCGAACTCTGCGGGTGGGGTGGACGGCGCTGTCCCTGGACGAGATCACAGAGCGTGTGCGCGTTCACCTCAGCCGGGGACGAATGCTCCGCGACATTCAAACCACCGCCATCCGCGCCCTCCTCGGCGGGCGTTCGGTCGGGGGAGTCTTCGGGCCGGGCCGTGGTCGCCGGACCGTAATGGAGGTAGCAGCTGCGGTGTGGGTGGTTGCCGGACGGGGCCCGGTCGTGCTCTGCGCACCGCTGCAATCGCAAGTGGATCGGTGGTATGAGCGGCTGGCGGGCCGGCTTGAGGACATCGGGCTCCGCTGTGCCCGCGCACACGGGGGATTGCGGTTCCGCCAGCGTCAGATTTTGGTGGAGGGGATGCAGAGCGGTGCCATCGAGGTGCTCGTGGCCAGTGTGGAATATCTGCGCCAATGGCGCCCTTCGGGCCGGTGGCGCCCGTCTTTGATTCTGCTAGACAGCGAGCCTACAATAGATGGAAATACATTTGCCGCGGTGGTCCGGACGTTGGGCGACCCCCTCTGGGGGTGGTTTTCATCTCGCCCCCCCGAAACCGCCGTGGCGTTGCCACATCTGGAGGCGACGGAGGGAGTCAGCGATCCCTTCCTCCGGACGAATTTACGGCTGGTGGACCGGCGGGAGGTAGGGGATCGCGACGCGCTGATTTCGTCGGTGTGCGCACGCGGGGACAAGACCCTGCTGTTTACCGGCTCACGCACAGGGGCTGTGGCACTGGCCTCGCGGCTGCGTGAGGCCGGAAACGAGCGCGCTGCGTATTACCACGGTGGCCTGCCCCTCCGGGTGCGGGAGGTGCTCGAGCAGTTGTTCGCTGACGGCAAGATTCCCATTTTGGTCGCCGCGGACGGTTTTGCGGCCGATGCGGCACCCGCAGACGTGCGACAGGTAGTCGTCGCCGGGCTACCCACTACCCGTACGGATCTGGCGGAGATCATTGGGTCGGCCGGGCTGGACGGACGGCAGGCCACCGTCACGTTAGCGTACCGGAGAGACGATTTGCACGTTGCGGAAGGCGCCCTCGTCGAGCGACATCCGACGCGCGAGATGCTGGCGTCCCTCTATCGTGTGTTGCGGTCCGAGGCGGAGCGGGGCGGCGCTGTCACGTGGCCGGACGAGACGCTGGGAGCTGCGCTGCGGTCCGCAGGCCTTCCGCCGAAGTCGGTGGGACTGGGTCTCGACATCTTGGCTGAGGCGGGTGTGATTCAGCGGGAATACGACGGGGACCGCTGGCGGATTACGTTAGCGGGACCGGATCGCAAGGACTTGACGACATCGCTACGCTTTGCCGAAGGGCGGCGCGAAGCCCAGGCGCTCGGAGCATTAGAGGCGTTTGCCTTTGGTCCTCTGACCGAGATCTTGCAGGCGGTCGCCGGCCCGGGAGCGGTGTACTGATGTTGCAGCCGGATGACCCGAGGGAACGCGGACGACGATGAAGTGGCTCCAGGCGAAACAACCGAGCGCGTTTGCGGATCTGCCCGCAGCCGTCCAGGAGTTGCTTGCCCGGATGCGCGAGCAGTTCCCCAAGGCCGACCTCGACGTCGTGCGGGAGGCGTACCTATTCGCTGAGGAAGCCCACCGTGGTCAGACCCGGGCTTCGGGCGAACCCTACATCCACCACTCGATCGCTGTCGCTACCACGCTCACCGACCTGCGCCTGGATCCTGTCACGATCGCCTCTGCGCTGCTGCACGACGTGGCCGAAGATACCGGGGCCACGCTGGCGACGGTGCAGGAGCACTTCGGAGCCGAGATCGCCTCTCTGGTAGACGGGATCACCAAGCTCGGCAAGATCGAGTGGATGAGCCGAGAGGAACGGCAGGCCGAGAGTTTGCGCAAGATGTTCTTGGCCATGGCCAACGACATCCGGATCGTGCTCATCAAGCTCGCGGATCGGCTTCACAACATGCGCACGATCCAGTACCTGCCCGAGTGGAAGCAACGCCGCGCCAGCCAGGAAACCCTCGACATCTATGCGCCGCTCGCGGAGCGCCTGGGGATTGGGCGCATCCAGCGGGACCTCGAGGACTACGCGTTTGCGGTGCTGCAGCCTGATGCCTACAAGGAAATTCAAAGCCAACTGGCGCAGGCTGAGACCACACGGTCCCAGTTTCTCGATCAGCTAGCCGACACGCTGCATCGAGAGCTCACGCACGCTGGCGTGAAGGTCGCGCGCGAACGCGTCACGGCGCGCCCCAAGCACGTCTACAGCATCTGGCGCAAGATGCAGCGCCCTAAGTACGAGGGGCAGCCAGTCGCCCGGATCTACGACCGATTGGGTGTACGCGCCATTCTTGATGACGTCAAAGACTGCTACGCGGCGCTGGGGGTCGTGCACTCGCTCTGGAAGCCCATCCCCGGCGAGTTCGACGACTACATCGCCAACCCCAAGACGAGCGGCTACCAGTCGCTGCACACGACGGTTTTCTACGAGGGGGAGCCGCTCGAAATCCAGATTCGCACATTGCACATGCACCAGGAAGCCGAGCACGGCATTGCGGCTCACTGGAAATACAAGGAAGGCAAGCCCTCCGAGAAGGAGTTCGAGCAAAAGCTGTCTTGGCTGCGGCACCTGCTGGACTGGCAGTCTGAGTTACAAGATGCACGGTCCTTTGTGCAGTCCGTCAAGCTCGACCTTTTCCAAAACGAGGTTTTCGTGTTTACGCCTAAGGGCGACGTCGTCGACCTCCCCGCCGGGGCCACCCCGGTCGACTTCGCCTACCACATCCACACCGATGTCGGCCACCGCTGCGTCGGCGCCAAGGTCAATGGCCGCCTGGTCCCGCTGTCGAACCACCTGCGGACCGGAGACATCGTGGAAGTGGTGACGAGTAAGACCACGACCGGCCCCAGCCGTGACTGGCTGGCGTTTGTCGCCACGAACAACGCGCGCACCAAGATCCGGCAGTGGTTCAAGAAGGTGGCGCGCGAAGAGAACGTCATCCGCGGCCGGGAGGTGTTGGAAAAGGAACTGCGGCATCTGGGACTCTTGACCGCGGTCATGAAGCCTGAAAAGCTCCGCGAGGTTGCGCCGAAGTTCAACCTCGTGGGGGAGGACGACCTCCTCGCGGCCCTGGGCAATGGCGACGTGGGGCTCCTCCCGGTGATCACCGCGTTGCGCGGGGATGTGCCGGTCGCTGAACCTGCCCCTGCGCTCCCCGTCCCCCCTCCTTCACCTGCCGCTCCGGCACCAGGGGGGGTCCGCGTCAGTGGGACGGCGAACGTGCTGGTCAAGTTTTCCCGCTGCTGCACGCCGCTGCCCGGGGATCGCATCATCGGGTACGTCACACGAGGGCGCGGAGTGACGATCCACCGTCAGGACTGTTCCAACGTAAAGTCGCTGGGAGCGAACCCGGAGCGGCTGATCGACGTGGAATGGGAGTCGATTCCCGATGGGTCCTACCAGGTGGAGGTCGAGGTGGCGGGGTTTGACCGCGTGGGGCTGCTCAAAGACATCCTGGCCGCGATTGCCGACAGTAAGACCAACGTCGTCTCCGTGAACGCGCGGGTGCGCAAGGACAAAGTCGGCGTCATCAACGTTGTCCTGGATATCCGCAACGTCGCTCAGCTGCACGGTGTCATGCAGAAGGTGGGGAAAGTCCCCGAGGTCTACTCCGTCGAACGAGTGCTCCATTCGTGAAGCGTGAGCGGTCCGCCAAATCCCGGCGGACCCCCAAATCATCGGTCCGTCACCTGAGGCCGTCCAGCCCACGGGTCCTCTCCAAGATTCTCGCGGATCACCTGAAGGTGCTCAATCAACGGGACCTCGATCGCCTCATGACGTTCTATGCCGATAACGCGGTGCTCGTCTTCCCCGCCAGCCCTCCGGTGGAGGGGAAGGCCAATATCCGCCGCGCGTATGCATCCTTCTTTGAGAATTGGGAGGAGACCAGTACCTACGGCGTCGTGATCATGTCCGGGGCTACCGCGGCCGTGGAAGGCACCGTGACTGGTCGGCACCGGACGCTCCACCTGCGGATACCCGGCCGCATCCCGGCGCCCTCGCGCGCCTACCGGCACAACTTTGCGATGTTTGTGGAGCTGGAGGGCGGTAAGATCCGCCGCCAGCGTGTCTACTTCGACGCGCGCGACCTTGTGAAACAAATTCTGGGAGATGTCTGAGAAAAAGGAGCAGCACCCATCATTGCAGGGGTCGGTGTGAGGGCGTCTAACATGCCACCAGGCAACGACGCGAGGTTCAGGAGGCGCTCGTGAAGGCACTGACGGCAGCGCGCGTGGGGCTGTTCACCGAATCGGTCATCCGCGAGATGACGCGCCTGAATGATCTGGCAGGCGGGGTCAATCTCGCCCAAGGGTTTCCGGACTTCGCGGCGCCCGCAGAGCTGCTGGACGCGGCCGCGCGGGCGCTGCAGGCGGGGTACAACCAATACGCCATCACCTGGGGATCTCCGCGTCTGCGCGCGGCGATCGCTGAGAAGGCCGCTTGGTACAACGGTCTGCAAGTGCACCCCGACAAGCACATCACCGTGACTTGCGGGGCGACCGAAGCGATGATGGCGACGCTGTTGGCGATCATCAACCCTGGCGATGAGGTCATTGTCTTCGAACCGTTCTATGAGAACTACGGCCCCGATGCCGCACTCTCCGGGGCAACTCCCAAGTACGTCATGTTGCACTTAGATGACCCGGAGTTCGCCTTTGATCCTGCCGACCTACGGCGCGCGTTTACCAGTAAGACCAAGGCGATTATCATCAACACGCCCCACAACCCCACCGGGAAGGTCTTTAGCCGAAGCGAGCTGGAGTTGATCGCCGATCTGTGTCGGCACCACGATGTCGTCGCGGTCACCGACGAGGTCTACGAGCACCTCCTCTACGACGGCCGGCAACACCTGAGTGTCGCCGCGCTGCCAGGCATGGCCGAACGCACGGTGACGATTAACAGCGTGAGCAAAACCTACAGCGTCACGGGGTGGCGGGTCGGCTGGACGATCTGCGGAAATGCCGAGATCACGACTGCCATCCGCAAAGCGCATGATTTCCTCACCGTCGGCGCGGCAGCGCCGCTGCAGGAGGCCGCGGTCACCGCGCTCCGCTTTCCTCGGAAATACTACACTGACCTCGCGGCGATGTACGCGGGCAAACGCGACCGGGTCCTGCGCCTGGTGACGAAGGCAGGATTTGTCCCGATTGTCCCCCGCGGTGCGTACTACATCATGGCGAGCATCGCTGCCTTTGGACGGGAGGACGTAGCGTTGGCTCACTACCTGATTAATGACATCGGTGTCGCGACTGTGCCGGGCAGCAGCTTTTTCCGCGACAGCGCGCGCGGTCGAGACTTCATCCGCTTTGCGTATCCCAAGCGCGACGAGACGCTGGACGAGGTCGAGCGGCGGTTGGCGCGACTGCCTCTTCCCTCCGCACCGCTCAAGCGGGCATGACCCCCGGCCTCCACTGAGGACGGGAACCGACACCGACGGGCGCGTCTCTGTGGAAGCGGTCGAGTGGGGAGAGGAGTGGGTGTGCTGAAAACGTCGCTTACCCCGACGGTGGCCTGGGACCGCTACCGCGCGGAGTTTCCCATTTTCCAGAGCAAGACATATTTCAATAGCTGCTCGCTGGGCGCGCTGTCCACGCGTGTGGCGGCGGCTGTCGGCCAGTTCACGGATCAGTGGGACGCGAACGGCGCTGCGGCCTGGTACGGACCCTGGCTAGGAGAGATCGAGCGCCTGCGTGCGCGCGTGGCCAGCCTGCTGGGGGCGTCCCCGGATGAGATCGCATTGTTCCCGTCGATCACCGCAGCGTTGAGCGCGGTCGCCAGCGCCTTTGACGGCGTCCGTCGTCCGAAGGTCGTCCTAAGCGATATGGAGTTTCCGACCACGGTCTACCAGTGGAGCGCGAAAGAATCGCGCGGCATCAAAGTCGAGATGATCCGCAGTCCAGACACGTTGTCCGTGCCGCCCGAACGGTACGCCCACGCCGTTGATGATCGGACCCAGTTGCTGGTTGCTTCCCATGTGTACTTCACCAGCGGGGTTATCCAGGACATCGGGGCCCTTGCGCGCATCGCCCATGACCGCGGCGCCTACTGTCTCATCGACGCCTACCAAGCGACGGGGCAACTGCCCACCGATGTGCATGCTGCAGGCGTGGACTTCTTGGTCACCGGCGGCTTGAAGTGGCTGCTCGGGGGACCGGGTGTGGCCTACTTGTACGTGCGCCGAGACGTCGCCCAATCTCTGCAGCCGACGGCGGTGGGCTGGTTCGCGCACCGGAATCAGTTTGCGTTCGATATCCAGCACTTTGAGTATGCGGACGGTGCCCGACGGTTTGAAGGCGGCACCCCCGCAGTGGCCGCGATCTACGCGGGTCGCGCCGGCGCTGATCTGGTCGCCGAAATCGGGATCTCCCAGATCCGCCAGCGTCAAGTGGAGTTGGTTTCGCTCATCGTGGACGAGGCTCGTCGTCGCAGTCTCCACCCGCGCGTTCCCGGCCGGGTGGAAGACTTGGCGGGGATCGTTACCATCCCGCGGGCAGATCCCGCGAGCGTCGTCAAGGCCTTGGCACAGCGCAATATTATTGTCGACTTTCGTCCCGGCATCGTCCGGTTATCTCCCTATTTTTACAACACACCCGAGGAGTGCGAACGCGCCGTTGCGACCATCGCGCAGTTGGAGACCGAGGGCCTGGCCTAATCTCGCGGGTGGGGGAGGACCGGAGCTGGCGAGATCCTCGTATGGCGGAAACCATCATCTATCTTGCCCGTCACGGGATGCATGACTTGTTGTTGCCGGAAGAGAACCGGATGGCCGGCTCCCTGCCTGGGGTGAGACTCAACCCGCAAGGTGTGGCTCAAGCCCAACGGCTTGCTTCCCGGCTTGCTGCCGAACCCATCGCACGGCTGAGATTATCGCCCGCCCCCATGGGTGCGAGGTTACGATCGATGAGCGGTTGCTGGAATGGAGATCCGGTCCCTGGGAAGGGATGGCCATTACAGAGATCCAGCAGCGGTACCCTACGGAGTGGGTGGTGTGGCGCGAACGCCCAGAGCAGCTTCATCTAGCGGGAGCGGAGCCCGTCGGCGAGGTCGCCGAGCGGATGCAGGCGGCGTACCAGGCGTGGGCCGCGCGCGGGGGCGTAGGCGTGTTGGTGTCCCACCAGGACCCCCTGTCTGCTCTGCTGTGCCGTCTGCTCGACACCCCCCTGAATGGAATGCGAGTTCTCGAGATACCACCAGGCTCGCTGTCGGTGGCACGCGAGGTTGCCTACGGGACGGTGGTTACAGGGATCAACCTCGGAGCTCTGACCAATGGGTGACGAGCACGTAACCGCCCGCGTTTTGGAGATGGTGGAGTCGGTGGTCGGGATGCGGGAGTATCATTTTTCACCTCAACGCATCGCCGCCGTGGTCCCGGAGGTGCAGCGATTGCAGGAGCTCGTGGAGCGGCTGCGTGCCCTGCCGATTGACAATGAGTTCCCCGCTGTGCGATTCGTCCCCCGGTGAGCAGACACGTTCAAGGTTACGCCACGGTTCAGGAGATCGCTGCCCGGGTTGCCTCTCGCGCGGTCAGTGCGGTCGATGTCACAGAGACCGCTTTGGAGCGCATCGCTCAACACGACCAGCGACTGAATAGCTTTATTCGAGTGGTGCCGGATGGGGCGCTTGAGGCGGCGCGCGATGTTGACGACGCCGTGCGAGCAGGAAGGCCAGTTGGCCCGTTGGCGGGTGTCCCCCTGGCGCTCAAAGACCTCATTGACCTCGCGGGCGTTCCAACCACTGCGGGCGCACACCGCCTTTTTCATTACACCCCCACGACGGATGCCTCGGTGGTTACCCGGTTGCGTTCAGCGGGAGCGGTGATCGTCGGCAAGACTGGACTGCACGAGTTCGCCTATGGCGTCACCAACATCAATCCCCACACCGGGCCCGTGCGCAATCCCTGGGATCTTGCGCGGATTCCCGGAGGATCCAGTGGGGGCTCGGGTGCGGCGGTGGCGGCCGGGTTTGTCTCCGCGGCGTTAGGCACCGACACGGGAGGGTCGATCCGGATTCCCGCAGCTCTGTGCGGTGTGACTGGTTTCAAACCGACCTTTGGGCGCGTGCCGGTTGACGGGGTCACGCCGCTGTCGTGGACCCTCGACCACGTGGGCCCGCTCGCGCGCACCGCAGCGGACGCCGCAGTGCTGTTCTCCGTGTTGGCACAAGTAACGGAGGTGTTGACCGAGCTTTCCCGGGGCATCGCGGGTCTCCGTCTAAGCGTCCCAGAAGAGTTCTTTTGGGAAGAGCTCGATCGCGACGTGATGTCCTGCTGTCGGGATGCCGTACGAGTGTTGACCTCAGGAGGAGCCGTCCAGCGATCCCCCGCATTCCCCCATGCGTCTGAGTGTGGTGCCGCAGCAGCGGTGATCCTCGCGGCAGAGGCCGCAGCGTACCACGAACGTCGCCTGCGTGAGCACGGAGACGCGTTCGGAGAAGACGTGCGGGTGAGACTCGATCGGGGGCTGTTTCTGTCTGCGGCGGATTACCTCGCAGCGCAGCGAGCCCGCGCGCATCTAATCCGCGAAGCGACCCAGGCGCTCGAGGGGGTGGACATTCTAGTCATGCCGACCACGCCCGCCCCTGCGGCGCACATCGAGGGAGACCCCTCGCACGGAGCGCGCGCGTCGCTCGCGCTGAGCGTGCGGTACACGCGATTCACGAATCCATTCAACCTTCTCGGCTTTCCCGCGTTGTCCATTCCGTGTGGACTGAGTCGCGACGGCTTGCCGATTGGTTTGCAGATTGTAGGACGGCCGTTCGACGACGCGACCGTGCTCCGGGTAGGGCATGCCTACCAGCAGCTGACGGATTGGCACAGGCGACAACCTTCGATCTAGAACTATCCGCGGAACGTGGGGAGCAGGCGCTGCTCTAACGCTTTGTGTGCTTCCGAGAGATCCTTGGCCGTATCGATCGCCCGCCAGTAAGACTGTGTCTTAAAGGCTCCCAGCTTATGTTCGCCCGCCAACGTGGGAAAGGTTGTGTCCTCGTGATCACCCTGGACAGGGAGGAGCGGCTCGATCGACCGGGAGAGGACATAGATCCCCGCATTCAGCCAATAGGGCAGCTGCGGTTTCTCGCGGAAGGCGACGATGTGTTCACGGGCATCCACCTCGACGATTCCGTAGGGACTGACTAAGGGAACCAGCAAGACGGTGGCCAGACACCCGCTATCCCGATGGGTCTTGAGCATCGGCCCCAGGTCCACCGCCGTGATCACGTCGCCGTTTGTGGCGATACAGACATCATCACCTGCGGACAGCAACCCAAACGCGAGTTTGAGGGCTCCCCCGCGACCTAAGGGCTGTTCTTCAATCGAGTATCGAATCCGCATGCCAACCTTCTCGCCGGTCCCAAAATACGCCTGAATCACCTCATGGCGGTATCCGCACGCTATGATCGCCTCGCGGACCCCGTGGGCGTGGAGCCACTGCAACTGGTAACCAAGGATGGGCACGCCTCCGATCTCCACCATCGCTTTAGGACGGTCAGCGGTGAACGGACGGAGCCGCTCTCCCTTGCCCCCGGCGAGGATGATGGCCTGCATAGTGGCACCTCCGAGTGAACCTCGACTACAATTTGCCCACTTCCGAGGGTTTCCTTGCACGCGGCAAGCGGGCGCTCGGCATTTTGACAGTGACGACGAGTGGCCCGTATAATTCAGACGAATGCGCGATGATGGAGAGCAGTAGGCTGCCACGACCGCGCAGAGAGAGGGGCTGCGCTGCAAAGCCCCTCCGGGTGGCCGCCGAACGACGCTCCTGAGCAGCTCGACCGAACACAACAGGGAGGATGCTCCCGCGCACGGATGGCCTTGGGCGCGAGATCCTGGAGTTCGGTCGGGCCGGATGCCCCCGTGACGAGGGTGAGGGCTGGCTGACGCCAGAACCAGGGTCGTACCGCGGGAAGGAGATTCCCGTCCCTGAAGTGCGGGGATGGGAATCTCCTTCCCGCGAACGTTAAGGAGCGATCATGGAAACACCCCGCGGCATTCACGATATCCTTCCCGACGAGACGCCGAAGTGGCAGGGGCTGGAGGCGTTGATCCGGGAGTTCGCGGCTCGGTATGGGTACAGGGAGATCCGGACGCCGCCGCTTGAGCACACGGAAGTATTCCAACGCACCGCAGGCGAGACATCTGACATCGTCGAGAAGGAGATGTATACCTTTCAGGACCGCGGTGGGCGGAGTCTCACCCTGCGCCCGGAGGGGACCGCCGGCGTCGTCCGCGCGTATCTCGAGCATGGCATGGCCGCCTGGCCGCAGCCCGTGCGCCTGTTCTATATCGCCCCGATGTTCCGTTACGACCGGCCGCAAAAAGGCCGTTACCGCATGCACTACCAGTTCGGGGGGGAAGTGCTCGGCGCGGGGCTGCCAGCGGCCGATGTCGAGGTCTTGAGCCTTCCCATCCGCCTGATTCAGACTCTCGGGTTAACCGAAGTGCTGGTGCGCCTAAACAGCGTGGGGGATCAGAAGTGCCGATCA
>WNEZ01007178.1_pt1 | contig 14726 bp, 19 predicted proteins | sample 5400521 | NCBI WGS metagenome assembly WNEZ01 (sample SAMN13153339, study PRJNA577476) | soil metagenome | isolation source: 120 cm saprolite under Douglas fir tree site 2 hole 1 replicate 1 | place: USA:California | collected 2015-04-18
CGAAAAAGACGCTGCGGTATCTCTACTTCCAGGAAGATGAGCATCCCATTACCGCGCAGCTTTTTGGCGCGAATCCCGCGGTCATGGCCGAAGCGGCGAAAATGGTCGAAGACCTGGGCTACGACGCCGTCGACATTAACCTTGGCTGCCCCGCCAAGAAAGTGGTGAAGTGTGGCGGCTCCGGTTTGCTGCGCGACTTGCCGCTGCTTGAAGAAATTTTCAAAGCTGTGCGAGCTGCGGTGAAAATTCCGCTGACCATCAAGCTGCGCGCCGGCTGGGACGAAAATTCCATCGTCGCGGTCGACGTCGCGAAAATGGCGGAGAGTCTTGGCGTGGAAGGCGTCGCCGTCCATCCGCGCACGCGCGCTCAGGGCTACGCCGGAGCCGCGGACTGGAACATCATCGCCGCCGTCAAGCAAGCCGTAAAAATCCCCGTGATCGGCAACGGCGACATCAATAAGCCCGAGGACGCCGCGCGCATGGTCCGCGAAACCGGCTGCGCCGCCGTCATGATTGGCCGCGCCGCCGCCACCAACCCGTGGATTTTTTCGCAGATGCAGCAGCACGCGGAAACCGGCCGCTACGACATCCCCACCGACGAGATCCGCTACCGTTTACTGATGGGCTACTATAGGCAAATTAATGCCGCCAACCTGCCCGATGGTGTAGGCAAAATGAAGCAGTTCGCTTGCTGGTTCACGCATGGTGTGGGGAACGGCAGCGAGCTTCGCGGAATTGTACATGCGGCGCGCACGCCCGCGGAAATCCTCGAGAGTGTCGAACGCTTCTTCGAGGGCCGAATCACCGCGCAGCAAGAAGCTGACTCCGACCGGGTCGGAGTCAATAGAATTGTTGACCGCCCGGCGGTCACCAGAATTGAGGACCCAGCCCATGGTCCCTCCCAGCACCACGGTATCGAGGCAACGCTCGGAACGTAGAATCGCGGTACGCCTGCCGCTTAAAGTCCGCGGCCGCGATGCCCGCGGCTTCCCCTTCGAAGAAGATACCGCCAGCGAAAATCTTTGCCGCAACGGCGCGGCCTTTGTGACGCGTTTCGACGTCGCCATCGGCTCCGACCTCGAAATCCACATCCCCTTTTCGCAATACGCCTCGCGCCGCCACGGCAGCTCCGCGCTCTCCCGTAGCGCTGACGCGGACTTCTCCACCCAGGGCCGCGTCGTGCACGTCGTCGAGTCCCAGTCCGAAGGTGAAAAGCTCGTCGGCGTCCAGTTCACCGGCCCCCGTTTCCAGCGCGTCTTCCGCTCCGAATCCGGCGCCTAACTCTTTTATTCGTAGTGGCGGGTCTTTAGACCCGGTTTTTTTCTTCCGTTGTTATTGCCCCAAATACGTCGCAATAAACCAGCTATTCCCCCACGCATCCTTCACTCCCGCCGCCCGGTCTCCATACGGCTTGTCCTGCGGCACTTCAATCGACGTCGCCCCCGCCCGCAGCGCCTGCGCGTACACCGCATCCGTGTCCGGCACGTACACGTGCAAGTGGCATGGCATTGGCTGGAATTCACCGTGCGCCTCGTCAATCTCCAGCGTAGCGTTGCCAATTCGAATCGTGCCATGCAGCACAGCGCCCTCCGGCGATTTGTGCACGCCCATCGCCTCGGCCCCGAACGCCGCCTCGAGGAATGGGATCATCTTGTGAGCTTCGCGGAGATGCAGATAAGGCTGGACGGAGCGTAGGCCTTCAGGCCCGGGAGTCCAGCCTTTCGGCGTGGCGATATACCAGTGATTGCCGAATTGGTCTTTGGCGGCGCCCCAGCGGTCGCCTGAAGGGTGGTCGTCGGTCGGCGCGTAGATGGAGGTGGCGCCGGCTTGAAGGGCGCTGTCGAACGTGGCGTTAGCGTCGTCCACATAGAGATGAATGGCCGTGGGCGCGGCTGGATACGCGTCGCTCCCATCGCTCACCTCGATCGCGCCATTGCCCACAGCTACCTCGGCGTGCATGATCAAGCCGTCAGGCGTCGGCATCCTCATCTGCTCCACGCCCTTGAAAGCCGTCTTCAAGAATTCGAGGAACTGCGCCCCGCCCCTTACGATGATGTAGGGCGTGATGGACGTCAATCCCGGTCGTTGGTAATGAGCCGCTCTTGCTGGTGCAGCTGCGCCCGCTCTCGATGCTGCTGCTGTGCCTTGGTTCATGGTTGCTCTCCTTTGCAAATCGGATTTGAGGGTTGCTCGAAACTCTTGGCGCGGAAGTTCGCGCAACACCTGCGCAACACGCATCAGGGGCGCGAGGTTGAGGTCAGGCGCTTCCTCGGGGCGAGGCCGCAGCGACACTAGCATCGCCTGCACCACCTCATCAAGCTGCACGGCGAGGGAGCGCTTAGCCATGGCCGCCCTCCATCTGCGCCCGCAAATTCTGCATCGCGCGCAATTGCAGTTGCTTGATGGCCCCCGGCGTCTTCCCCAGCCGCTGCGCAATCTCCCGGATGCTTCGCTGCTCCACAAATCGCTCGTACACCACCTGCTTCTGAACCTCCGGAAGCTCCCCCACCAGCCGCAACAATCGCGCGCGATTCTCAGTGGCACGCAATTCGGAGGCTTGCAGGCCGGGATCGGCCGCAACCTCTGGCGGATCGTCCGGGGCAGGGAACTCCCGCGCGGCTCGTTTGGCCTGATCGACAATACAATTCACCGCGATCCGCATCAGCCACGCCGCAAACGGAACCCCGCGCCATTCATAATCCGGCAGGTTCGCCAGCGCCTTGTGAAACACTTCCGATGTCAAATCTTCAGCGGTGGCCCGGTCCCTCACCCGGCTGGCGACAAACGCATACACACGCTCGAAATGCTGCTCGTACAGCGCGTCGAACTTCGCCGGATCGCTCTGCGCCGCCTCCACCACCAACCGCTCGTCCACGCCTGCCCGAGCGTCCCCGGGCACAGCTTCATCCGTGCCTTTCGCCGAACGCTTCCTTGCCGGTCGTCGCCTGGCCATCATCGCCCTAACAATATAACTGCCCGCCACAAAAAAGGTTACGCCCTCCCTTGCTGTATTGGGGCAGGCTCGGACACTGTCGGGATCGTTCCCCATTGCGGCGCTTCTCTCCTTTCTGCAACGAAATCCTTGTTGTCAACACTATGGATGTGTTGCTGGCCCGAACATAACTGTGCAAACGCTGCGGGCTCACGATCTCGCAGGATTGAGCATGGGCCGTCGTGAAGATGCCTCGTCACTGCGTCCCCTCCTGCCGTCAATCGGGTTTGACGTCTACCTAACTCGGTGATACATAGGATTGCATCCAGCCCCTTGGGAGAGGCATCTGGTGAGCCTCTTGTCAGGCCCGCGGGCCTCCGCATGCAATCAACGGAGGAACAATGAAGAATTCCACTAAGGTGATCGGCCTGACTTGTCTCCTGCTCGGCATTCCCGCCTGCCTGTATGCCGACCGTGCTCACGACCTCGCCAAACTGGCTGCCAAGCAGAAGGCCGTAACAGGGTGCAATCCGGCGAGTCTGAATACCCAGACGTGTCACCTTCAATTTCCAACCGGCTGCACCGACTCAGCCCACCGGTACGATGCGTACTTGAATTTCTTGAAGGACCAAGTCCCTGGTCCAGCCTTGGCTTCCACGGCGCTCCTGAATGGAAATGATTTCCAGTCGCTGGAAGGCAAAATTCCAACGGGATTGAGCAGTGCTAACCATGCCAAGTCTGCTCCGGCTCTCGCTGGCCTTGGTGAAGGCAACATCGTTACAGTCATCGCTTATCTTTACTTCGTGGAAGACACTAGCAAAGGCGCACACGTCAAACCTTCGATTGGGGAAACCGCCAATTGCAAACTTCAACTTCCGGACAGCTATGACTACCATATCGGCCTGGGTTTTGATCCGGCACTGGCGCAACAGATTTTAAAAACCAAACCAAAGCCCGTATTCGGCAAACCTGGGCCAATCGACAAAACCAGCGTCGTGGCGGAGATGACGCCACACACGCGGGCTCCCAAGTGGACCTTTGCTCGAGTCAATTCACTGCAAGGGCAGCAGGTCAAAGTTGTTGGACAACTGATGATCGATAACGTGCATTTGAACGTGAATGACGACTGTAGCTTCCCCGGCGCGACAGCGAGTTGCTGGCGTTCCACTGTTTGGGAAATCCATCCAGTAACCCAGTTTTATGTCTGCAACCTGAAGAACAAGCTATGCGACCAGTCTTCACCAGACAGCGCCTGGACCAGCCTCGACAACGTCCCGTAAGGAGAAAGCTTCTTGCCCCTGCGCGCGTCGATGGCCTCCAACGGCCGCACTGTCAGGCATCGATTCGCGCAGCGCGCTTCTGCCTCCATCGCCGGTCCGACCAAAGAACGAACCAGAAGATCAACACGAACCAGTACGCCAGATTGGCGAAAAACGCGATATAAATGGCGCGAGAGTCCAGCCCGCCTCTATAAGACAGAAATGGTGCAATCAGCGCAGACAAGAGGTAGCCAGGAGACAGCACCACCAGCATATGCGTTGCCCAACTCCCTGACGGGAGCCAGAAAGGAGGTGCGGTTGCTATGCTGGCCACAATAACAACCACCAGAATCGAGCCCACAAGCATAATGGCAACTTGGCCCCAGGAAGGGCGCACGACCGAGTCGTTCGTCTGCGATTGGTTTCGCACCGTCAAACTCGGCGAGTGCGGACTTTCCCTCACGTCTCTTCCTGCTCTGCTTTTGCGTCGATGATTTGGGCGTACGCATCGTGCCGAGTCAGGCCACGCTCCTTGGCGGCGAGCTTCAGCGCTTCTTTGCGGTCAAGCTTGGCTTGGCGGATGAGTTCTTCGACGCGGTCGGCCAGACTTTGTGTCGAATTTGCTTGTGTTCGCGCGTCGGCGGGAGCCTCCGGGCCGATCAAGAGTGTGATTTCGCCGCGAGCGGGGCGTTCCTCGAGAGACGTGGAGAGTTCGGAGAGTTTGCCGCGGCGAAACTCTTCGTGCAGCTTCGTCACTTCGCGCGCTATGCAGGCGCTGCGGTTGCCGAGAACCTCCCGCGCGTCTGAAACACACTCCGCAACCCGGTGCGGAGCTTCGTAAAGGATGATGGTACGGTCCTCGATGCGCAGGCGTTCGAGGGCGCGGCGCCGTTCGCCACTGCGCGCCGGCAAAAACCCGACGAACAGGAATTCTTCGCTAGGCAGACCTGAGGCGGAAAGGGAAGCGAGCAGCGCGGACGGACCAGGAATCGTGATAGCTGACGAGCGGCTTGTGAATGTCGTAGTTGGTCAGGAGCTTCAGCGTGTGGCGCGTGTCCTCGCAGGCGATTTTGTCGACTTCCTTCAGGATACGCAGCGCCCGCAGCGTGATGTCCTCGAGATTGCCGATAGGCGTACCGACAAGGTAGAGGCAGCCCCCGTCTGCCGGATTCACAGCTTCTGCCGCATTCGCGGCCTTAGTCGCCTTGGGGGGGAGAGTCCTCGCGCTCATGCTCACGAGTCTAGCACGCGTTCCGGGCGCGCCACTCGCGCTCGCGCGCAAGAGCAATGCTATACTTTGAGTTTTGAGTATCACATCGGAGGAGCGTCAGTGCCCCTGTACGAGTACAAATGCTTGAAATGCGGCCGCAATACGGAAAAAATTGAAAACGTCTCCGGCCCGCACCTGAAAAAATGCCCCCACTGCGGCGGAAAAGTCGAATCGGTGATCACCGCGCCGTCGATTCAATTCAAAGGCGCGGGTTGGTACGTGACGGACTATGGTGGGAAAAAGTCCGCTGGCGACGGCGACAAAGCAGACCAGCCCGCCACGGAAACAAAAGAAGCAGGGAACAAAGAGAAAGATTCGGCGAGCAGGGAATCGACGAGCAAGGAAGCGGCTTCCAAAGGCGCGAAAGAGGGCAAAGAAAAGAAGTCCGCCAAGAAGAAATAAACCGAGGGGTCAATTAAAAACAGCCAGCCCGTCATTTCGAGCGAAGCGAGAACGGTTTCCTCTCCGCGCGACCTCCGCGCGGAGAAATCTCTCTTGGTCGTCTGGCTCAGCGGCTGCTAAAGTTTAAGAGTTTTCAAGTAACTGTGAAACGCGGCGCCGAATTCAGGATTCTGCAAAGCGATTTCAACGGTCGCTTTTAGAAAGCCGAGCTTGTCGCCCGCGTCATAGGAAATGCCTTCGTAGATGTAGGCCCACAAACCATGCTCGCGCGCGAGAATGCGCAGCGCATCGGTAAGCTGAATTTCATTTCCCGCACCGGGCTTCGTGCGAGCCAGGCAATCGAAGACCGCAGCCGGCAGAACGTACCGCCCAGTAATCGCCAAATTCGATGGCGCATTCTCCGGCTTCGGTTTCTCGACCAGGTCGCGGATGCGCAGCAACCGTTCGCCGAACGGCGGCTGCGGAGCGGGCTCGCCATCGATGATGCCGTAGAGATTGGTCTTGTCCCTAGGGACTTCTTCCACGGCGATGGCGCCGACGCCGGTAGATTCATAGACCTTGATGAGTTGTTTGGTGGCAGGATTCGGGCCGGGAATTAATACGTCGCCAAGCAAGACCGCGAAGGGTTCGTCGCCTACAAGGTCGCGCGCGACGAGCACAGCGTGGCCGAGCCCAAGTGGCTCTTTCTGTCGCGTGTAGCTCACCTGCACCATGTTGCTGATCTTTCGAACCATCTCCGCCTGATCTTTTTTGCCTCTCTCTTCAAGAAAACGTTCGAGCGCGGGAGCGGAATCGAAGTGATCTTCGATGGAATTCTTGCCTTTGCCGGTGACGATGATGATGTGCTCGATGCCGGAGGCGATACACTCTTCGACGACGTATTGAATCTGCGGCTTGTCGACGACGGTGAGCATCTCTTTCGGCTGTGCCTTGGTGGCGGGCAGAAATCGCGTGCCGAGCCCAGCGGCAGGAAGCACCGCCTTGCGGACTTTGTTGCGGCTATTGTTGGTCATAGGCTCAGTTTTTTATACACTCTAATTTTTTGCACACTCTAAGAGGATGGAGACCATTCTTCGACGCGGATTCGAATCCGTCAATGGTTTTTGCGTTCGAACGGCGACCGTAGGGTTAGTTGGTTCCTGTGGAGTTGCCCGATGCGAGGTCGCGCGTGTGCTAGCATTGGTTGAGAGCAGGGAAATAATGCTCGCCGCAAAAGACCATGAGAATCTTGGGGATTGAATCTTCGTGCGATGAGACGGCGGCGGCGGTAGTCGCGGACGGGCGGGAGATTTTGTCGAGTGTCGTCGCTTCGCAGATCGAGATTCACCGCAAGTATGGCGGGGTGGTGCCGGAGCTGGCGTCGCGGGAGCACTTGCGGCAGATCGTGCCGGTGGTGCGTGAGGCGATTGCGCAAGCGGGGATGGAGCTTTCGAATGTGGACGCGATTGGGGTGACGCAAGGGCCGGGGCTGGTGGGGGCGCTGCTGGTCGGAATTACGTATGGAAAAACGCTGGCGCAGGCGCTGGGGAAGCCGCTCGTGCCGGTGAATCATCTTGAGGGGCACGTGCATGCGGTTTTTCTGGAAGCGCACAAAGCGGGGCGGGCGGCGAAATTGCCGGCGGTGTGCTTGATCGTTTCGGGCGGGCACACGGTTCTTTATGAAGTGAAGCGGCAGGATTCTAGCGCGCAGGACGCGAGCGCAATGCTGCTTTACCGAAAGTTGGGACAGACGAGGGACGACGCCGCGGGAGAAGCATACGACAAGGTGGCGAAGCTGCTCGGCTTGGGCTATCCGGGAGGGCCGATCCTCGACCGTTTGGCGGCGGTTTCGAATGACGCACCTGCACCCGTTAAATTTGGGCCCACGAAAATGAAGGGGAACGCGCTGGACTTCAGCTTCAGCGGGCTGAAAACGGCAGTGCTGTATCACGTGCGTGAGCACAGCGAATACACCAAAGAGATCCGCAGGCGCGAAGAGGCGCTTACACGAAGCGAAAGAAAATTCGAACAATTGCTGCCGCTGTGCAGTCCGAAAACGCTGGCGCTGGTGCGGGAGTTTCAGAATGCGGTGGTGCGCGATCTGGTCGAACGCACGATGAGCGCGGCGGAAGAACTGGGAGTGGAAAGCGTGCTGGTTTCAGGCGGCGTTGCGGCGAACAGCAAGTTGCGCGCGACGTTCGAAGCGCGCTCGAAAGCCGCCGGTGTCGAGGTGTTTTTCCCGAGCCGGGCGCTTTCGACCGATAATGCCGCGATGATCGCGGCGGCGGCATATTCCCGCTTTCGCGCCGGCATTATCGCGGACACAACCCTCAACGCCGATCCCAGCCTCGCCCTTGCTTGAATGATAGTTTTGTTTTCCGTTGATGGCTGTGCTCAACACAGAGTTCACGGAGAGCACATAGGAATCACTGCGAAGGGACAGGCACGAATGCCTGTCCCACTTAAGGGAGCGCGGCGTAAGATATACTTTCGCGAATATGGCCACGGCGAGCGGCGGCGCGCGATTCGAATTTGCCAGCGATCAGTCGCTGCTAGTTTATTTTGATGAACTGAAGGAAACGGGCCGGGCTGAATCTGGACCACCGCAAGGCGAGAAGAGCCGGGCTCAAGCCCGGCCTCTACAGAGTCAGATCGCACTCCAAGCAAATGAAAAGGTCAGGAAGCTGCTTCGGCTGCTGGAGCTGGAGCCCGTTGCGGGTGTCCGCAATGTTCATCCTGCGTACTGCTCGTTGCTGGTCCAATTCGATGGACTGCGGTTTCGACACGACGAAGTGGAATCGATTCTACGCGGATATCTCGAGCGGCTTGAAGAGATAAAACTGCCTGAGCCGCGGCTGGTGGAAATCCCGGTGTGCTATGGCGGAGAGTTCGGTCCGGATTTGGCTGAGGTGTGCGCCATCCATGGATTGGCGCGCGCGCAGGTTATCGAGCTGCATGCTTCGGCCGAGTATCTTGTTTATTTTCTAGGATTCGTACCGGGATTCGCGTATTTGGGCGAATTGTCGGAAGCGCTGGTGACTCCGCGGCTTGCGGTGCCGCGGCGAAGGGTGCCGGCGGGCAGCGTGGGAATCGCGGGGAATCAGACGGGTGTGTATCCATTCGCCACACCCGGTGGGTGGAGATTGATCGGACGCACGCCTGTTGCGATGTTCCGAGATGAGCGGGAGGGTTTCAGCCTGCTGGCAATCGGAGATCGCGTGCGATTTGCGCCGATTTCGGCGGAGCGATTTGGGGAGTTGGAGAAAGAATGGACGTGATTCAGGTGCAGGAGCCGGGGCTTTTCACAACCGTGCAGGATTTGGGGCGAGAAGGATTCGGGGCGATGGGCGTTTCCGCTTCGGGAGCGGCGGATGCGATTTCGTTGCGGCTCGGAAATCGGATGGTCGGCAATCATGAAGGAGCGGCGGGGTTGGAGATGACGCTGCTCGGCGGTATGTTTATTTTTTTGGAGAGAGCGCTGCTGGCACTGACGGGTTCCGATTTCGGAGCGACGCTGGATGGGAAACCGGTTGAACTGTGGAGTTCGTTTGAGGCGAAGGCGGGGCAGACGCTGCGGCTGGGGCCGACGCGTTCGGGGGCGCGGTGTTATTTGTGTGTTCAGGGCGGGATTGCGGTAGAACTTTTTTTGGGCAGCGCATCAACACATATCTTGAGCGGGCTTGGCGGGCATGAGGGGAGAGCACTGCGGAAGGGGGATGCGCTAAAGATTGGGGCGGAGCGCGGGGCAATTCACGAGCGCAGGCTGACGGCGCGGGCACTGAAGGAGCTGCAGCCTCGAAAAGTGTTGCGTGTTACGGAGGGTCCGCAGAGTGATTGGTTTCCGGAGTCGGCGCGGCGATTGTTTTATGAGAGCAGATATCGGGTAGCGGAGGAGTCCAATCGCATGGGGATTCGATTGGAGGGCGCAATCGTTCCGGTGCCTTCGGGTGGGGAGATGATTTCCGAGGGCGTGTCGCTTGGCGCGATTCAAGTGCCGGAGGGAGGCAAGCCCATAATTCTTTCTGTTGAGCAGCAAACGACTGGGGGCTATCCGAAGATTGCCAATGTGATTTCCGCAGATCTTCATAGCCTGGGGCAGCTTCGCCCGCGGGATGAGATTCGATTCGAACGGGTGGATTGGGAGACGGCGAGAGCCCTCTTGAGAGAGCAGGAAAAACTGATGGCTTCGGAGGATTTGATTTCGGGATGAAAAGCGTCGGCTTAAGAATCGATTTGAATTGCGATATGGGTGAGTTGCCGGAGGCGATTGCGGACGGCACGCAGGAAGCGTTGATGCGGTTGATTACTTCGGTAAACATCGCCTGTGGGGGGCATGCTGGCGACGAACAAACCATGAAGACAACGATCGAGCAGGCGCTTCGCTGGAAGCTGGCGATCGGGGCGCATCCCGGCTACGCCGATCGCGCGAATTTCGGGCGGCTGGAGCTGGATGCGCCGCCGAAGGACATTGCAGCTTCTGTATTCGATCAGGTCCGGGCGCTGGCCGAGATTGCTGGCCGTTGCGGCGCGCACCTGATTCACGTCAAGCCGCACGGGGCACTTTACAATCAGGCGGTGCGTGATCGCGGGATTGCGCAAGCGATTGCTGCAGGTGTCGCGCGATGGAGTCGCGAAGTCGTGCTTGTGGGGCTGGCGGGGTCGCCGATGCTGGATGTTTTCCGAGGGGCTGGCTTCGCTGTTGCCGCCGAAGCGTTCGCTGACCGGCGGTATGAACCGGATGGAACTTTGCGCTCACGCAAGTTTGAGGATGCGCTGATCCGCGATCCCGCGGAAGCCGGCTGGCAGGCGTTACGCATTGTTGAACGAGCGGCGGTGATTGCGTGCGACGGGACGGAAGTCTCCGTTGACGCGCAGACGCTGTGCATTCATGGTGACACTCCGGGGGCGCCGGAGATTGCGGCGACGGTGGCGCGGATTTTGCGCGAGGCGGGCGTAACGCTTGGTGCACTTTCGCGGCCGTGAGAGCGAATCCGATTGTAGCTGCAGCTTGTGCGTAACACGGCCGTGTCTGGGACGCTCGTTTCAGGAAGAATTAACACAGAGAGCACAGAGGATACAGAGCGCACAGAGAAGAAGAAGTTAAACACAGAGACACAGAGATGCAGAGGACGCGGAGAAGTAAATGGCGAGGAAGGAAAGAAGCGGGCAACTTGAGAGAGCCCGCCTGGGATTGGAACGCTTGCTCGAAAGGGGCGCAGCATGCTGCGCCCCTACGCGGAAACTACTCGAATTTTTCGGTGAGGACCGGGAATTGTAGCTTGGCTTTGGCGAGCGACTTTACGACGGTGGCCTCGGCGTTTTCCGCGGTGGTGTTGCGCGACGTTGCCATTTCGCTGACGAGGAGGTACTTCGCGCGTTCTAGCATTTTCTTTTCGCGGAAGGAGAGAGGCTTGCTGCGGCTGAGGGAAACGAGACTCTTGAGCACGACGGCGACTTCGAGGAGGGCCCCGGTGCGCATGCGCTCGGAATTCTCTTTGAAGCGGTGCTTCCAGTCGTGATGAGAGTTGAGTTTGCCCGTTTCGAGGAAGCCAAGGACTTTGGTGGATTCCGCGGAGCGAATAACGGAACGAAGGCCAACGGTCATGGCATTTGATTGCGGGACCATGACACGCAAGCCACTGGAAATAATGCGGATCATGAAGTAACGTTCGGTTCTACCGTTCAAGACTCCGTAGCTGATCTGTTCAACAGTGCCTACACCGTGATTCGGGTAAACGACCTTGTCGCCGATCTTGTAGTCCATAGATTTGGTTGTCCCCCCCCGGAGAAGCATCAGGAATGTATAACATTGTGTTGCAAGAGTCAAGATATATCCAGTGGAATCAGGAGGTTAGGGAAAAATAGGTACTAACTTGGCAGTAGAATTGCTTAGGGCGGCAGGGTTGCGTGTGCCGATGGATGGGAATAAAGAACAGCCCAGCCCGAGAAATGGCCGATCGCTGATCCAGATTTTGTTTTTGTTGGGCGGCAACGACACGCTGTAGTTGGGGGCTTCGCCGTCGAATGCGAGACTACGGTAGAATGCGGATGTGATTGTACTGGCGATAGATACATGCGATGCGAGAGGGAGCGTGGGGGTGCTGCGGGATGAGGCCGTGTTGAAGGTTGTTGCCCACGATTCAGATCAGGAATACTCAACGTGGCTGCTCCCGGCAGTTCGCGAGTGCTTGGAGGGTAGGGAGCTCCGAATGGAGGACGTGGACGCATACGCGGCGGCAGCCGGTCCGGGGTCATTTACAGGGGTGCGGGTGGGTTTGGCTACCGTGAAGGCATGGTCGGAGGTTTACGGGAAACGGATCGTGGCGGTCTCGCGATTAGAAGCATTGGCGGTAGAAGCCGCGGAGGGGCCGGCTTGGGTGGGAGCTTTTGCGAATGCACAACGGGGACAGGTATTCGGGGCCGTCTATCGACGCAATGGGACGCGCCTAGTGCGGTTAGGTGACGAGATGGTGATCGCGCCGGGGGAATTTGTAGAAGCAGCAGCGGAATTTGGAAAGGATGAAAGTATTTCGTGGATTTCGACGGATGCGGAGTGCGTTGTTTCCGAAGAGGCGTGGAAAACGCGAGAGATGCGCGGCGAAATTGTCGAGTGCGTTTCAAGCGTGCGCGCACCGATGATTGGGCGCATCGGATTGGCGGCATTGGCAGAAGGCCGGTTTACGGACGCACTGGCGCTGGATGCGAATTACGTGCGACGGCCGGACGCGGAGATCTTCTGGAAAGGGAGCCAGGTGCATGGCCGCTGAAACAAAGCGCGAGCAGGTGGGAGCAACGATCCGGGCGTTTCTGCCCGCGGACGCGGCGGCGGTGACGGAGATTTTGAAGGGCTCTCCCGAAGCCTCGCAATGGACAGAGTGGGGTTTGAAGGAGTTACTGGGCTGGCGCGGTGTTCTGGCACTGGTCAGCGAAGGCGACAGGAAAGTCACAGGTTTCGTCATCGGGCGGCAGGTGGCGGGAGAGGCCGAGATCCTGAATCTCGCAGTTATTGTGGCGCAGCGACGAAAAGGCGAGGGCGGGGCGCTACTCATGGCGGCGATGGATGAATTCCGAGCGCGGCAGGTAAGTCGAGTGTTTTTAGAGGTTCGCGAGTCGAATGGAGCGGGAATGGCGTTTTATGAGAAGCATGGCTTTTCCAAAACGGGACGCCGTGCGGGCTATTACCACGATCCAGACGAGGCCGCGATTGTGATGGATAGCAAAGTCGCGGGCTAGGACTGAAATACTTTAAATACCCTCTTGACGCAGTAAGCCAGAGTGCTATCTTGCGTTCATGTAGTGCTCACATCCCATTCACGGAAACGTCAGGAGGAACGCATGGCAAGCACGCAGCGGACACCTCGGGACATACCCTTCGAGGCAGACGCCGAGTATCAGCGTCTGGCAGAGCAGCACCGGCAATACGAAGCAGAACTGCAGAAAATCTCCAAATCGCCCTACCTGAATTCGGAAGACCTCCTGGAAGAAATCAAATTGAAGAAGATGAAGCTCCACTGCAAAGATGAGATGGAGCGGATCGCTTCGCGTATCGTACGCAGTCGTTCCAATTACACCCAATAACGACTTTATCGCAGGCGATTCTGTCGTAGAATGACCATGCGTGCTCGCGGGGAGAATGCCGTGAGCGGAAACGCTGGGGTGTACTCCGAGAAGCATGGTCAAAGAAGGCTACTACTTTGGGGTGCCGCCCCTGGCGCTGGGCGGTGTTAGTTTCTTGTTGCATTGGTATGTGGCGGCTGCCGTCCTGGTGCTGCTCGCCGCGTTTGTTTTCTCTTTCTTTCGCGATCCGGAACGCATGATTCCCTCGGAACCTGGGGCGGTGGTGTCTCCCGGCGACGGCCGCGTGGTGGTGGTCACGGATGAAAAGAACGCTGGAAGGCCGGGAAAGCGGGTGAGTATTTTTTTGGCCGTCTGGAACGTACATGTGAACCGGTCGCCGGCCGCAGGAACGATTACGAACCTGGAATACCGCCCAGGTAAATTTCTGGCGGCGATGCGGGAACGGGCGTCGGTGGAAAACGAACAAAATGTGTTCACGCTCTCGACGGAAGCCGGAGAAATGGTGTTCAAGCAGATTGCCGGTCTGATCGCCCGAAGGGTTGTCTCCTGGAAGAAGCAGGGCGAAAAGGTGGCTCGTGGAGAGAGGATTGGACTGGTACGATTCGGGTCGCGGGTGGACGTGTGGGTCCCGAAAGAGGCAGAGATACTGGTGAAGCTGGGGGAGAATGTGAAAGGCGGATCGAGCGTGCTCGCCCGGTGGCCCGCGAAACCCGCGGCGGCTAAATTGGATGGAATGGCTACAGCAGAGAGGGAAGCCAATCTAACAGCGACGGGGAAGCGATCGTAACCATGCCCGAACCCGAACAACACCAGATACCATTCCAAGGGCGCCGAATCAAGAATCCCCGACTGCGCCGGGGAATTTTTCTTCTGCCCAGTCTGTTTACGGTGGCGAATCTTCTGTGCGGGTACTATGCGGTAGTGGCGTCGCTGCTGGGCGGCAGAGACGATTTTGACCACGCCGCAAAGGCGATCGGTTTCGCGATTCTTTTTGATTCACTCGATGGGCGGATTGCCCGGATGACGGGCACAAACACGGAATTTGGAGTGCAACTCGACTCGCTGGCTGACGTCGTAAGTTTCGGGATCGCACCTGCAGTGGTGGCTTATGCCTGGGGCACGCGAAGCCTGCCGGGAGACGGGTCGGTCGCATTTCAACAAATCGGCGAGTTTGGCTGGGTTTGCTGCCTGGCGTTTTTGATTTGCTGTGCCTGGAGGCTGGCCCGATTCAACGTGCAGGGCATGGCGCCTGGCAGATCAAAGTATTTCGTGGGAATGCCGACGCCGGCGGCGGCCGGTGTGATCG
>WNEZ01004928.1_pt1 | contig 14725 bp, 10 predicted proteins | sample 5400521 | NCBI WGS metagenome assembly WNEZ01 (sample SAMN13153339, study PRJNA577476) | soil metagenome | isolation source: 120 cm saprolite under Douglas fir tree site 2 hole 1 replicate 1 | place: USA:California | collected 2015-04-18
AGGTGGAATAAACAATAAAGATCGACAACCCGACAAAGACCAAGAGCGGCGGCATCCACCAAACATCAGCGCGCATCGTGTCGGCAAAATGCACTTTCCAATTATCGCGCTCGTCGACATTGGCCAGCGCCGCTGCGATTCCGCCCTCCGCCATCACAGTATGCGCTTTTCCCAGCAGCGATTTGCAAACTAGCCCGACGGAAACTCCAGCCGCGGATGCCTCGATTGCCGCGCGGAGTCCAGCACCGCCAGCGCCGATGACAAGAACGTCGTGTTCGAAAGTTTCGTAATCGGGCATGGGTGAAGCCTGGAAAGTTACAATAGTTACAATGTTACAAAGGACGTTCTTAACCTTGTAACATTTTTAACAAATTATCTCTCTTCGTGGCTAAAAGAACCGCACATCGTGCCAGATACCCATCGAGCAAAGCCGCACGTAAAGATCGGTGAAACCGACCCAGAACAAACTCAGCCAGGCCCAAAGCATGTGGCGCCGGTTGAAACAAGTCACACAAGCGTAAGCGCGATAGCATGTCGGCGATTTGGAGAATTGATCCAAGAATCCGCCAGCCAAATGACGGAGCGAATGACAGCCAAAGGTGTAACCAGCGAGCAGAACGACATTGATCGCGAGAACCATCGTCCCAACGCCAATGCCAAACACACTTTTCCCTGTCCTTGGATCGACAAACCAAAGCGCTTTGCACACGTCATAGGTGAGGATCAGAATGAAAACGAGAGCGAGATAGAGAAAATAGCGGTGAACGTTTTGCATAATCAGCGGGAAGGAACGTTCGCCCAGATAAGTCTTTCGAGGTTCGCCAACGGTGCATGCCGGCGGATCCGCCCAGAAAGATTTATAGTATGCGCCCCGGTAGTAGTAACAGGTCAGACGAAATCCACCGGGCGCCCAAAGAATCAATAACGCCGGAGAAAAAATGAGCCATGCCGGCCACCAGGCAGGTTTGGGCCCAAACCAATTGTGCGGCGAGGCGCCGAAAATTTCGGGCGAGTAAAACGGCGAGATGTAGTTGCCGAAAAAATAATGCGTTCCCTGAAACGCGGCCCAGGTGGAATAAACAATAAAGATCGACAACCCGACAAAGACCAAGAGCGGCGGCATCCACCAAACATCAGCGCGCATCGTCTCGCCGAATGAATTTCTTCGCGGTAGCGTTGTCGCGCCATTCATTTGCCGTCGGTTCGCTTTTTTCCATGCTTCCCAACTGCCTGGAACATTCCAAAGCTCGTTAAATCCTTCCGGTTTCAAAATACTCGTTCCGAGGCTGGCTCGATAACCGCTTCCGCAATAAACCGCAGTGGGCCTCTTAGGGTCGAGTTCGCTGATCCGTTTGCGCAACTCCGGGAGAAAAATGTGGCGGGCGTCGGGAACTCGTCCTTTTTTCCATTCACCTGGCGACCGCACATCGAGAACCTGAAGTGACGATTTTCGCTCGTTAAGCTCGTGCACGCTCATCTGCCCGATTGTTTCCAGCGGGAATCCGGCTGCATCCCATGCTTTCATTCCTCCAACGAGATAACCTGCGAACTTCGAATAACCTGTGCGAATAAAAAGTCGCACGATTTTGTCGAGATCGTCGTCGCTCTCCACGACGAGTAAAATCGGCTCGTCCGGATCGAGAAGCCAGCCCGCCCAAATTGAGAGAATAGGCGAGCCGCCAATGTTGAGCGCGCCCGGAATATGACCGCCGCCAAATGCAAGCATCGTACGCGTGTCCACAAGCACGCCTGTTTTTTTGTCGATCGCTTCTTTGAACGACTTTGGTGGAAGGGCCTGCACGCGAGGCAGATTTCCAATTATTTCCGGCCCCTTCGCATTCAGTCTTTTCATTACCGGATAATACTTTGGAACCGGCGGCGCGGTTTTGATTGCGTAGTCGGTGAAACTTTTCGCGTCTGCGAATTGCAGAAACTTATTGAATTTCCGCTCGTAACCGATTGTGCTGCTCAACCGCGCGCCGATATCTGCGCCGCAGGGCGAGCCTGCACCGTGATTCGGATAAATCATGACATGATCTGGCAGGTTCAGATAAAAGTCGTGGAGTGTGTGGAATTGTTGTTCCGCCAGTTGCTTTGTGTGTTTCTCGCCTAACAAGTCTGGCCGGCCCGCCGAAGAAACAAAAAGCGAATCGCCCGTCAGCACCGCCCAAGGGTCGTCCGGGTGATCTGCTTCAGCCAGCAAATAAGAAATGTGCTCCGGCGTGTGACCGGGAGTATGCCGCGCCGTTACGAGTACTTCCCCAAATGTGAAACGGTCACCGTCTCCTACTTTCTCGGGAGAAAATCCGTATTGCGCGTCGCCTTCGCTGCTGGCGTAAATCTTCGCCGATTCCAGCCGCGCGCAAAGTTCGCGCGAACCACTTACCAGGTCCGCATGAATGTGCGTCTCGAAAATATGTGTGATGGCAAGGCCGGCCTCTCGCGCCATGTCGACATAAACATCTACATCAGCTCGCGGGTCGAAAATCGCTCCGACGCCGTCATCGTCATCTCCCAACAAATATGAAAGCTCAGCGATGCCTTCGGTCTGAATGGTCTTAAAAACAAGCGACACGACCGGACTTTACGGCAAATCGAACGTGAAGTTCAACAACATCGACAAGCTGAGTTCTGAGGAGCGCACGCGTCCTCGCCAGCACGCGAGGGCGCGTGCGCTACCCAGAATAAGTCACCGCACCTCCAACGCGATCGGCAGCAGATGATTGATCATGTAAGTGCCGCGATCGAGGTCGCGTTGTGCCGGCTGAGTCCGGCCGTTTGAATCGGTCGCGCGCGCAATCAGACTTGCTCGCCCTGGCTTGGATGGAGTGCGCCAATCAAATTCCCAAAGCCGCCACGCATTCGGTTTGGATTCGCCAACCAATTTTGTTTCGTTCCATGTCGCTCCGCCATCCGTGCTGAGTTCGACTTTCGTAATTTCGCCATCGCTCGTCCATGCCGCGCCATGAACGCGCACATTGGAATTGGCAGCCACGATTTCACCTTCGCTCGGTCGTGCGATCTCAGCTTTGACTTGCATTTCGGAAAGCGGAACGAGCTGGGCGATCTCCCCCCGCCTGGTCCAGTACGCGTAATCCATCGTTTGATAATATCCGGTGAACGGCCGGTCGGTGACGATGATGCGCGTTAGCCACTTGATTGAGGCCATGGCATACCGTCCCGGCACAATCGCACGTAAAGGAAAACCGTGTTCCGGCGGAAGATCGGCATCGTTCATTTTGTACGCGAGCAGCACGTCTTCGCGCGCTTTCGCGAGGGGAACGCTGCGCGCAAATTTCAATTCCCCAGCCGGACTCTTCGGATCTTCGAGCATTCCGCCGTCCGCGCCTTCCAAAATTACTTCGCCCGCTTCAGGTTTTAGCGCCGCTCGATCGAGCAAGATCGACAACGGAACGCCCGTCCATTCGGCGGTGCCAACAGCGCCGAGTCCCCATTGCACACCCTTTACTTTCGGCTCGAGAAAATTGCGATTGTTCCCAGCACACTCAAGAGTCACCGGAACTGTCAGCGACTCTAATTCGAGCAACTCCTGGTAATTTATCGCTAATTGTTTTTCGACTTCGCCCTCCACATGCAACCACCACTTATCCTTGTCGATCGCCGGAATCGGGAAATGCGTTCGAACATAGAATGATTTCGTTGGCGTAATGAAACTATCCAGCATCGAGAACGGCATCTCGAGATTGAGCGGATCTTCACTGCGCACAATCCTCCCATCGCGAAGTGCTTCGTCTTGTTGCATCGATTACGCCGGAGTTTCACTCGACGTTAAATCCAAAATCAGCAATCCAAAATCTAAAATGGAAAAGATTCGTGAAAGTGTGACATCGCTCGACAGCTTAGCGTCGTGCATGTCCTCGAAGGCGGTGTGCAGCGGGCCGGAGGCAAGGCTCGGGTGAGCTGGCGCCAATTTCGGGAACCAAACCTCCGCCTGTATCCGAAAGATTAGAGGGGCAATTGTAATTATTTGAGCGATGCAAATCTCACCTGCGAACGGCTGACAACGGGCAAGCTAAGAAGAGGAGGTAAATCATCGGGTTAATCACTGTCGTGCGAGCGCCGCTTTTCGGAATGAAAGCGCATTCCGCTTCAGTGGCGCGCGAGTGAAGCGCGCATTGCAGCAGGGACCAAGGAAACAATATGCGAATCGCACAGGTAGCACCGCTTTCCGAGAGTGTGCCTCCAAAACAGTATGGAGGGACCGAACGGATCGTTTCTTATCTTACTGAGGAATTGGTTCGCCAAGGGCACGACGTGACCCTGTTCGCAAGCGGTGACTCGGTAACGCGAGCCCGGCTCGTTGCTCCGTGCCGCAGCTCGCTTCGCCTGAGCGATGGCTGCATCGATCGGATGGCGCACCACGTTTTGATGCTCGAGCAGGTATCTCAGCGCGTTCATGAGTTCGACATGGTTCATTACCATATCGACTACCTGCACTTTCCTCTCTCTCGGCGCGCGTTGATTCCGCACGTTACAACCTTGCACGGCCGGCTAGATATCCCCGACCTGGTCCCTCTTTACGAACAGTTTCGAGATATGCCAGTCCTCTCGATTTCGAATGCTCAGCGGGAGCCTCTACCTTGGGCGAACTGGCAGGCGACCATTTATCATGGACTGCCGGAAGACCTGTTCCGATTCCGGCCAAAACCGGGACGCTATCTTGCCTTTCTGGGACGAATCTCGCCCGAAAAGCGGGTAGACCGGACGATCGAAATCGCCAAGCGGGCGGGGATACCGTTGAAGGTTGCCGCCAAGGTCGACCCCGTTGACAAGGATTATTTCGAACGCACGGTTGAGCCGTTGCTGCGCGCTGCCGTGGTGGAGTACGTCGGGGAAATTAGCGATGAAGAGAAGGACCAGTTCCTTGGAAATGCCTACGCGTTGCTTTTCCCCATTGACTGGCCGGAGCCGTTCGGGCTGGTTATGGCAAGTAACTACCTCCAGGCGTACGAGCGTGTAATCAGCCGGTACTCCGAAAACGCTCTCAAGGAATAGGCGCAATGGCCGAGGAAGTCATCTCCCTCAGCGAGGATTTCTATATCCTCTCAACTTCCCCTCGCGTGGATGACCGTGTCCACGTACTGAAACACGGGGACACGTTCGCAATCTTCGACCGATTCGGCGACATCGAGAGATTCGGCCACGGTCGGCTTGGTGTTTACCATCAAGACACTCGATTCCTCTCCCGCTTCACGCTGTGGGTGCAAGAGGATCGGCCCCTGTTGCTGAGCTCTTTAATAAAGGACGACAACGCGATCCTCGCCGTGGATCTCATGAACCCGATTTCTTATTTGCTGATAAGGTGGTTATTCCACGTGGGACAGTGCACATCTTCCGCTCCAAGGTTTTGTGGGAGGCCATACTGCACGAGCGGATTCGGATCCACAATTATGGGATGTTACCCGTGGAACTCGACTTCGTTATCGAGTTTGACGCCAACTTTGCTGATATCTTCGAAGTACGAGGTATGGTTCGCGAACGCCGCGGGTGCCGACTAGCTGCACAGATAACAGCCGACACAGTGGTTCTCGGGTACGAAGGATTGGATAGCTGCATTCGCCGGACGCGCATCGTCTTTGATCCACCACCGAGCCGTCTCACCGAATCGGAGGCCCATTTTCAGGTCGCACTCAAATCTGGTGACGCGACAAATTATTATTGTGCCATTGGCTGCGAGCCAGATGGTGGCTCCCGCGATGCTCACCACGCTCCGGTCGGAGACGCCAGATCGCGAACGGCACTATCATATGATGAGGCCGCCAAATGCTCAGTCGATGCACTCAAGCGCGCACGAGTCGAGGAGACCGAGTTCTTCACTTCGAACGAGCAGTTCAACGACTGGCTGAATCGATCCAGCGCGGACCTTCATATGATCCGAACGAAGACAGCCTGTGGCCTATACCCGTATGCCGGCGTTCCCTGGTTCAGTACCGCCTTCGGCCGTGATGGCATCATCACCGCACTCGAGTGTTTGTGGTTTAACCCCGCCGTTGCGCGTGGCGTGTTGTCTTACCTCGCCGCGAAACAGGCGCACACCGAGAGCGCCGAGCAGGATGCCGAACCTGGGAAAATACTTCATGAAACACGACAGGGCGAAATGGCCGCTCTAGGTGAGGTTCCTTTCGGCCTCTACTACGGTTCAATCGACGCGACGCCATTATTCGTCATGCTGGCCGGCGCTTATTACGAACGTGCCGGCGACCGTGCGTTTGCGCGCTCGATTTGGCCGAATGTTGCCCGCGCCCTCACCTGGATCGACCGCTACGGCGATCGCGACGGGGATGGATTCGTGGAGTATGCCCGTCGCTCGCATCATGGGTTGGTTCAGCAAGGTTGGAAGGATTCCTATGACGCGATCTTTCATGCCGACAGTCAACCTGCCGAAGGCCCGATCGCTTTGTGCGAGGTACAAGGCTACGTCTATGCCGCAAAGCTTGCGGCAGCGGAACTGGCCAGGAGTCTTGGCGATAGCGCGTGGGCGCAGGAGCTTGTGGGTCAAGCACACAAACTACGTCAGCGTTTCAATGAGACATTCTGGTGTGACGACCTCTCAACGTTTGCCTTAGCACTTGACGGCAACAAGCAGCCTTGCCGCGTGCGCACCTCCAACGCAGGTCACTGCCTTTTCACTGGAATTGCTAGTGACGAGCGAGCGCGCTGGGTAGCGGCGACACTCACTGAGGAGGCGTCGTTTTCCGGATGGGGAATTCGCACTGTCGCCGCACAGGAAGCGCGTTACAATCCGATGTCTTACCATAATGGATCGGTCTGGCCCCACGACAACGCTCTGATCGGCGCGGGATTCACCCGGTTCGGCCTGAAGGACGAAGCAGTCAAAGTGCTAAGAGCTCTGTTCGACGCGAGCCTTTTCTTTGAGCTTCATCGGCTCCCCGAACTTTTTTGCGGTTTTGCGCGACGTGCTGGCGAAGGCCCTACGCTGTATCCCGTCGCGTGCGCTCCGCAAGCGTGGGCGGCCGGCGCAGCGTTCCTCCTGCTTCAAGCTTGCCTTGGTGTTAGTGTTCTGGGTTTGGAACGGAGACTAGTGTTCTCAAGACCCGTTCTACCGGAATTCCTCGAGCAAGTAACGATCCGAAATCTTCGGATAGGAGAGGCGTGCGTCGACCTTTTGCTTACCAGAGACAACGAAGACGTTCGAGTCGACGTCCTGCGAAAACAGGGAGACCTTAAGATCGTAGTGGTGAATAGCGATCTGTCGGCGGCTTCAAGCTTTTTATAGCGCGTCCCCTTCTCGCAGTTGACCGGCCTCCCGCACCAACCTGGCCCCATTATCGAACTGGACGTGGCGCGATACCGAGCGCCTTCTCGATTGCCGCTGCATCGTACACTTTGCCGCCCTTAATAACGGTTGCGACCTTATCAATGTCGCGAATGTTCTGTGTCGGATCGCCGTCGACGAAGACCATATCGGCAAGTTTGCCGGCGGCGATCACGCCTCGATCCTTGTTGACACCCATAACCAGAGCCGGGGTCAGCATCGCCATCCGCAGCACCTCAGCTGGAGGGATCCCGGCGCGAACGTAGAGTTCGAGTTCGTGGTGCAGCATGTAGCCGGCTAGTCCGTCGGTGCCCGGAATGATCGTGACGCCAGCGTCATAAAGCGCTTTTAACAAGCGCAGCATCGCTGGGAACGCTTCGCGATAGGCCGCCTCTTTGCCCTTCGGAACTTCAAGCGCGCCACTCAGCATCAACCGCCGGACCTGCGGCGGAAAACGCGGCGCGATGTCCTCAAGCCCGGGCGTGACGACGGTGGGATCGCCACAAAACAGCCCTTCAAAGGCGCCCATGGTTGGATCGAGCACGGTGTGATGACTCTTAAGGAAAGCGATGAATTCGCGGACTTCGGGTTTGTCAGGTGGGAATTCGTGCGCGTGCTCGGCAACCTTGATGAACCGGTCGGGATTCCGCGTCTCTTTCACTTCCGGAAACAGGAAATTCAGTTCGATAAAATTGATATGCTGGATTTCGTCGGCACCGCCCTCGACGAATTGCCGGGCTGACATAAAGGCTGGCACGTGACCACTCACCCGCAGGCCACGCGCATGCGCGCGATCAGCGATGATCGGAACCAGTTCCGGTTTGACAGAGGAATAGATCTTGATCTGGACGTAGCCGTGGTCGGCATACCAATCGACATCCTGAATCGCCTGCTCGGCGGTATCGACGCGCATTTTGGTCGGCCCCGCAAATTCCCCAGTGCCATCGACGATTCCGGCCTTTAATACGCGCGGACCGAGTTCGCTGCCGTCATCGAAGCGGGCGACCCGCTTTAAGAAAGTGTCGGTATCATTGGCCATGTCTCGCGCGCTAGTCACTCCGTTAGCGAGATCGAGCGGGCCATCGATATCGCTGAAGTGCTGGTGATTGTCCCACAACCCGGGCATCAGAAAGCGGCCATGCGCATCGATCGTTTCAGCAGCCGCCGATGGTTTTATGTCGGCGTCGGGTGCTACGCGCACAACGCGATCGCCGCGCGCGAGTACGCTCATTCCCGGCGTGACGCTAAGATCGCGCGGATCGAACAGTCGCGCATTACGAATCACGAGATCGCTCGTCGGAACGTGTGCGAGCTGATGCGCGAGCCGTCTGGACCATACATTGTCAGCCTCTTGTTGAGCGGCTTGCAACTGCGAGATCGCCGCTTCGTACTGAACTGGGATAACCGAGAACCAGCTCGATACTGACGCCGCCGTGTTGCCTTCGTGATCCAGCCAGATCGACTGTGGCGTAAAAAACAGGCCAGTGATGCGGTACTGAATCAGTTCGGCGTTACCGGATACACTATTAATACTGAGCTTGCCTGATTCCTCAATACTCACTTCTCCGGCAGGCAACAGTGACAGCTTGTGATGCGGCGCTTTGAGCAGAGCACGCGCGAGCACGCCAGTGAATTCGGGCGGTGGATTGGCCGGGATATAGAACGCTTCGCCAGTCACGGGTCGTTCACCCTGTTCGCTGCGATTTTTCCAGCGCGCCCTGCCGGCCTTAACTTCGAATCGCTCCTCGATTGGTGCTTTCATGTAATCGTTGCCGTGCCCTTCGTATTCGGTCGGCACTCCGGCAGCGTCGAGCTTCCAAGTTGCAGTGACGTGATCGCCGCGTCCGCGGTCGTTGTAAGAATATTCGGCGTGTGCTACGCCCGTAGAGTCGATTTGCACGGTCTGCGTTCCAGCGGCGTTGCCTTGGATAAGGATCTTGTCACTACGTTGCTCCGCTGACGCCTGCGCGATTCCGACGAATGCTATGGTCAATGCAATAAATGAGCGCATACTCAGGTCCTCGCAGCCAGCGCCATGGAGTCAATGCAAACAATGAATGATGTTTTTATAATGGTCCTTTGGGATGAGATGCAGCCAGGCCTCGATTTGGATTCAACGATTTTCTTGTCCTGCCTTGTAAGGGAAGCTGACACAGCTTCACTACAATCGAGCCGCCCAATGGACGTTTGCAGTTAAGATGGAAACGCTCCGAAAGAGCGCTAATACAGCCCGAGCGCCTCGATTGTCGGTTCGTCAATCGCTCCGGTGATAAACAACCCTTGGTCGCGCTGATAATTCGCAAGCGCCGCTCGCGTCTCAACGTTCAATGAACCGGTTATTGCCCCAAAGTAGTAGCCCGCATCTTGCAAAGCGACTTGAACGTTTGCGATCACCTCGTCGGGCAGCAGATTACCGTACGTGTAGATCGGCCCATCGTAATCATAATAGCTATTAAGTGGATCATAGCCCCAAGCGGGATACCAATAGCCCGCATCCAAAAAATAATATCCGCCAGTGACAAGAACGATGGTCTTGCAATGCTGCCTCCACCAATCGCGATTGTGCCATTCGTGCCAATTACGACTGAGTGCATCAGAATAGCTAAATCGATTCCTCCAATTTTGCTGATTCCGCTTCGCCGTGTGCTGCCTGGTTTCACGGTTGGCTAAATCATGCGGCGTTAGTTGCACATTGTTGTTTCTTGCGACGCGTTGAGTGTTGATCGTTTCCAAGCCTCCCGAAATTTCGCGCTTCGCCAAATTGTCAGTTCCGACGACGCGCTGAGCGTTCATGATCGGCGGTCTTGTTTGTGTAATTTCGCTGCTCGGCGACACGCCCGTATTGGATTGCACATTGTAAGTTCGCGCGCTTTGTCGAACGTTCACTGCCGCCAGAGTGGGATTCATTGGCCGCATGAATGGCGAATAAGTCGGCCGCAAATTAATGGCATGTTGACCCGCGATTTGGGGCGCGTACGAGTTGATCGTTCGCGGGCCAAAGCCGACTGGTCCGCGAGCGATGTTTTGCATGACCGACGCGTTTGGATGCGCGGTGGTGGCCTGAACTCTACCGTTCGCCGCTCCGTGAGAACTATTTTGGCCAAGCGGTGCGTTTGTCTGTCCATCAGCCGAAGACGGCGCGATCGCCAACACTGAAATCAAACAAAGCGTGAAGACCGTGAGTCGTTCCATAGGGTTGCTCCGCGGATTAAACATCATAAACGGTTCTTTGTTGCCAAGTTTCGACTAAAAGCGCGAAGTCCTCCAAACTTTTTTCCGCAGGACCGCAAATCCGTTGCACACGCCCCGAGCGAAGACTGGAGCCTACGGGATAACGCTCCGGCTAGTGCATCCAATAGCAAATCCCTTTTCCGTTGGATATCGGCCTCCGCGCTGAAGCTTTGGAGCCTACGGGATTCGAACACGTGACCTACTCAATGCCATTGAGGCGCTCTACCAACTGAGCTAAGACCCCGTTTTACCTATGAAAAATGGCTCAAAAATCCGACCAGAATTGCTCGCTTGTCCACCAATTTTATCCACTGTATGTTTACGAGTCATAATCTGTCGGACGCAACCCATTGCGCACATCAAGTTTTGCATCCATGAACGACATTGAACTTAAACCACGACAGTAAAAATAAAACATGAAATCCATGAAAGATAAATTGATATACCTTAATCGTATCGTCCCGGCGGTCATAACCACGCTAGGTTTGATCCCGACCCTAACGGCGACACCGCCCTCTAGGCGCGCTTGCGTAACTCCGGTGATCGAACAATATGGAATCGGCCACAGTAGTTCCGGAGATATTCCGTTAAAATGGAGAGTTTTTATCCCAACCGACGGTGGAACACACCCGGCGATAATTGTTATTCACGGTGGCGGCTTCAAGGGTGGTGATTTTCATGATACACGAACGGATCAAGATTTAGTTTGCGCTGGTTTTTGCGTTTTCGACATCGAATATCGTCTCGCGCCTCCCGGAGAACTTCAGGGAGAGGAAAGCGACCCTGGCCGTTATCCGGAGCAGACCAATGACGTGGCCACGGCGATTCGGGCCGCTAGGAGTCCAGCGTCAACGTCGGTGGCATTTGGCAGAGTTAACGGCAAAGTAGGCGCCGTTGGCGGGAGTTCCGGTGCCTCACATGCTGCCTACTGTGCCGCAGCTCCGACCCTCGGAGGCGACCAGTTGGACGCTGCCGTGCTCCTAAGCGGGTCATACGATTTTCACGATCCGGCTTCGCTTATCGATACCAGGTGTTCACGGTTTGGCGCAGACGTTCGCAATTACGTTGGTTGCTCGCCTGGCCCTGTTTGTGACGACAACGGAGGGTTGCTCGATCTGGCTTCGCCTTATCGGAGATTTACCAGCTCTTCTTCGCCGGTTTTTATTATCGCGACCAATCTCGATCCGATGCCGCCTAATCAGTTCACGATCTTAGTGAACAAAGTGGCGGCGGTAGGCGTGCCCGATTGTGAACAGCTTCTCATAACAGAAAGGCCGGGGCCAGATGGATGCACTCGGCACTCCTTTGAGTATTGGCCGGATGTGGCAGATCAGGCAATTGCGTTTCTCAATAGGTCGTTAAATAATCCAACTCCGATAGCACCAGTCGCCGAGTAACGGTTGCAAAGCACCAATGCTAATGGATTTGCCCGCGCTTCGAACGCGGTGCGAAATTGAGGGAGAGCGGTCAGTTTGAAACGAATGACGGTTGTGCGAGTTGGGCAAATCGGTTAAAGGCTTTTCATTCCCGGTTCCCTTAGTCACATTAGTCCCAGCACGCCGATGGGAGCTAATCTCGTCGCCGACGGAGCAACGTTTCGCGTTTGGGCGCCGAATGCGAGCGCGGTCCACGTCCGTGGCGATTTCAACAACTTTGAAATTCGCGATGACGCGATGCTCATTTCCGATGACAACGGGCACTGGCGCGGCTTTATCCCTGGCGTGCAGGATCGGCAACATTACAAGTTCTGGATCGATGGTCAGGCTGGTCCCGGCTACAAACGCGATCCGTATGCGCGTGAGCTTACGAGTGATGGTTCGGACTGCATCGTGCGAAGCCCGGCGTTTCCCTGGCACGAGACTGGATTTGTAACGCCGCAATTCTCGGATTTTGTCATTTACCAGCTGCACGTTGGCGCTTTCTATACGCCGAATTGGCCGCCACGCACAGGTACCTTTCTCGATGTGATGGATAAGATCCCGTACCTTGCCGACTTGGGAGTATCAGTGTTGCAACTGATGCCTATTCAGGAATTTCCGGGCTGCTTCAGTCTGGGATACAATGGCGTTGATTACTTCTCACCCGAGATGGCGTTTGCCGTGAGTGACGACCGTCTCGCGCCCTATGTCGCCCGCGCGAATGAATTGCTTAAAGCGAAGGGACTATCTCCTTTTGAAGAGGAGCATCTCCGCGGGCAATACTGGAACTCCCTCTTCTTCTCCGACAAAACCTGGGCGGGCGGGAATGTTTTCAATTTCCAAAGTGACGGCGTGAGACAGTTTCTTATTAATAACGCGCTCTTCCTGCTCGATGAATATCGCGTTGACGGCTTCCGCTATGACGAAGTGAGCGTTATCGACAGCAACGGCTATGGGAAAGGCTGGGATTTTTGTCAGGCACTGACTGGCACACTCCGCACGCATAGGCCGGGCGCATTGTAGCACGCCGAATATTGGCCGGTCAATCCATGGGTGGCCAAAGAGACGTCCGATGGCGGGGCGGGCTTCCATACAACAATGACAGACGGCTTGCGCATTGCCTTACGAAATGTTCTTCAATCCGCTTCTTTTCCTGGTGACGATGCTTTGCCGATGACGGCGCTCGCCAACCAGCTTGCGCCCTCGGGTTTTCCGAATTTCTGGCGTGGCATGCAGGGGATTGAGAACCACGATCTGGTGATGCAGCCCAAGGACTCCAACGATCACAACCGGATGGAACGGATCCCGCGACTTGCCGATGCGTCAAATCCGCATTCCTGGTGGGCGCGTAGTCGTTCGCGCGTGGCAATGGGTGTCGTCCTCGTTTCGCCAGGCATTCCGATGCTGTTCATGGGGCAGGAATTTCTCGAAGACAAGCAATGGTCCGACGACGTGGCGGGGCATCCCGAGCTCCGGATATACTGGGATGGCTTAAGCGCAACCGATCCGGCAATGCGCGATTTCCTGCGTTTTACTCGAGAATTGATTCAGTTGCGCTGGCAGCTTCCGGCGCTGCGAAACGAGGGTTTTCGCGTCGTGCACGCGCATGATGCTAATCGTGTGCTGGCGTTCCACCGTTGGGTGCCAGGTGAAGGGCACGACGTAATCGTTGTGGTAGGCCTGGCGAACTTTAACCGCTACGGCTATCGCATCGGTTTTCCCAGCGGCGGTGGCTGGCGCGAAGTATTCAACAGCGACGTTTACGATAATTGGGTTAACCCACGAGTAGTTGGGAACGGCGGGGCAGTTTTCGCGGATGATATACCCATGCATGGCTTTAGCTCTTCCGCCGCGTTAACTTTACCTGCGAATAGTCTCTTGGTTTTCAATCGCGGATGACCTGCTGTGCATGACAATTAAGGACCAGTACAGTGGTCAACCTGCTAGCGGCCAATACCGGAGTATCCACGTCTGGGTAAAAGGTCCGACCGGATGGCAATTAGTCGCTAATCAGTTGACAGCCTTGGCATCGAAAATAAGCTCTCGTTAAGCCGGCAGCGCCACTGTTGAAGCAAAAGGATACCGGTAGTGCTTCACGATACCTGTTCGCGCGCGCCGCCTATTTTTGGGGCTTCGACTTCGCAGATCCGTGGCCCCTGTGTTTTGTTAGCGCCTCACTGCATTCGTGCACGATCTTACCCGTCGCGGCGTCCGTGACTCGCTCGTGGTACCAATTGTTCATGCGGTCAATCAGTCGATGAAGCTTCATCCAGCGACCGCTCTTCCGATGAAGATCGTCGCCAACTGTTTGTTCGACGAATGGTCGCTTTTCATCGGAGTGCCGCCCCTTGGCCGTGAGCTTGCTGTGAAAAGTTAAGGTTTCGCTAATATTCACGTCGTAACGACGCGAGACCGAGCCGCAATGGGGGCAAGGGAGACGTTGTTCAACCGGGGAGTGAGGATCTTCCTCCAGCCCGGCTTCGCAGCCGACGCAATGGACTATGACTGAATCGACAAACATTCAGGCAGGACTTCCCGTCTAACGAGAACAAGATCGCCTACCGCTGGCGGTAACGCGAGTGAAAAACAGCGTCCCTAGTCGCGGGCGAAATCGCCATTTAATAACGCTTGCGCACAATCGTATTGCCAATTTCGTTTTTTTGAATGGCACCGGTTGAGCGTGCAACCGTCGAGTCGGGGCCGTGTTTTGGACTTATTTTTGGACTTATAAAAGACTATTCTCTCGCCATTAATGTGATCGGTCAGTTTGCAAAACAGT